>VFQO010000293.1_pt1 | contig 59017 bp, 51 predicted proteins | sample 3512331 | NCBI WGS metagenome assembly VFQO01 (sample SAMN10412371, study PRJNA504923) | tailings metagenome | isolation source: Replicate 3 from Balatoc abandoned mine | place: Philippines: Itogon, Benguet | collected 2017-08-28 | reverse complement strand
GTTTCGGCGGCCTTTTCGAGCTTCTCCTCCGCGGCTTCATTTTTGTCGGAGCAGGCGGCGAGGAGACCGAGTGGGGCGGCAATCAGAAAACAGGCGCGCATGGCATTTCCTTTCGGGCTAGGTCGGTAACGCGCGCGGTTGCATGGCGGTTGCGCTTTCAGCGCCGCCCCGCACAAGCCGCGCGTGCCGAGCGAGCTCTGAACTGACTTAGCTTCTGCATTCGCGCAGAATGCGCTGCTTATGGTCGATGGCGGCGAGGATCAGCTCCGCACGCGTCAGCTGTCCGAACAGGCGAAAGAACTCGTGATCCGCAATCCCTCTTGCGGGATTGAGAGTGAGCCAGTCCGCAGCCGCGGCGCAGTAGGCCGGTCGTCCGGTCATTGCCGCGGCAATCATATCGAGATCGGTTCCGCCCGCCTCGATCGCCGCGGAGCGCCTGTTCAACTCCTCTTCGACGGCGGCAAGGTCGGCGCGGGTCAGTAACGGCCAGCGATCATGGAAGGCGGGACAGTCGGGCACCGCCACCGTCCAGGGTACATTCGTAACAACCCAGTCGGCGATATCCGCAATCCGTTCGCGCCGCGATCGCTTTTGGGCGAGGTCGGCAAAGGGAACGCGGCTTTCAGACGCTGGTGCTTTCTCGACTATGTTCATCGTCGTTCCCTCCGCGGTGTCTGTCGACACGCCGGCTGCTCAACGCGCTTCGCGAGCCGGAGTTCCGGTGCAGGCAGTGTTGCGGGGTGGCAAATCTGCGTCGGCGCGAGAAAGCGTGGAGCGAGGCGAGCGCCGGTTAGCAGCCATGGCGTACAAGGCTGTCAGGCGGAACTGCGCCTTGCGGCGGGCGTTGGCTTGTGTGCGAGATTGTAGGAGAGGCGCAATGAACAGGCTGAGACGGCTTGAGACTTTTGCCAGGACGGGTTGGTTTGCGCGCGGCATTGTCTACTGCCTTCTCGCCTACATCGCACTTACCGGATCTGGCGCCGATGATCCGAGCCCGCAGGGCGTGTTCCGGTCGGTGCGTGAAATGCCGGCGGGCGCAATCCTGCTTGCCCTGCTCGCGATGGGGCTGGCGCTCTACGGCGCCTACCGGCTTTATGGCGCAGCGCTCGACAGCGAGGGAAAGGGGAGCGACGCGAAGGGGATTGCGACGCGGATCGGCTATGGTGCGAGCGGTATCGCCCATTTCCTGCTTGCCTGGGCGGCCTTGCGGCTTGCCTCGGGCGCCAGCGGAGGCAAGGAAGGCCGGGAACAGGAAGCCGCCGGCATGTTGCTCGATATCCCGCTTGGCGGAGCGCTGCTTGGCCTCTTCGGCGCCGGCTTTCTTGCCGCCGCGGCGCAGCAGGCCGTCAAGGCCTGGACGACCGAGTTCTCGAGGGACCTGGCGCCGGGCGCTCCGCGTTGGGCGGTTCCCGTCGGCCGCGCCGGCCTCGCGGCGCGCGCTCTGGTGTTTGTTGTCATTGGATATTCGCTTGTCCGCGCAGGCTGGTTCGGCTCGGCCGGCGAGGTCAAGGGTCTCGGCGATGCGCTTACGTCGCTGACAGATAACTCGACCCTCTATCTAGCAGTTGCAGCAGGGCTTTTTCTATTTGGTGTCCACAGCTTCGTCGAGGCGCGTTGGCGCCGGATCCGCGACGAGGATGTGGTCGCCCGGCTCGCGGTCGCCGCACGCCGACCCCGGTAAACTCGTGCGCGCAACCCTATTGGAAGTGCGGCGTTATGCGACTGGTTGAAGCAGGGAGAGACATCATGAAAAAGCTGATCGTAACGCTCGTAGCCACGTCGGCCCTCGCGCTTGGCGCTTGCCAGAGCAAGGAAGCCGACAAGGTCGAGGATGCGGCCGAAGCGCAGGCCGACGCTATCGACGACCAGGCCGACGCCATGCCCGAAGGGCCCGCGAAGGAAGCAATGGAGCAGAAGGCCGACGTCGTCGAAGAGAAGGGCGAGGAAAAGGCCAATGCCATGGACGACAATGGTGAGATCGCTCCGTCGGAAACCGGCGTCGGCGACACGCAGAAGAAATAAGTCTGCCTCCCCTAAAGGGCAGGGTGAAGGGCGCCGGTTTCGGCGCCCTTTGTCGTTCAGCTCCGGCGGAAGCTGCGGGGGAGGCGGTCGGCAAGAGATCTCAGTAATTTTGTGTCCGTTCAGGAACTTGTGGTCGCTGCTGACGTTCAACCGCGCAAAGGAGATTGTCATGGAACAGGACGAGTTGATGCGGGATGAGAAGCTGTCCGGAGATTTTCCGCACATCCCGCATTCGTCCTGGAGGCATGAACTTCCGGAAGAGGACATTCCGCCTGCGCGGCGCGTCGATGCTTCCGAATTCTGGGAGCGGCTCGGGCTCTAGTCAGCGCGGTAGGGCTCGCAGGCTATTCCGTCACAAAGAGAGAGTTCGGCAAGCGGGCAGCGTCATGCCGCTGCACCAGCGAAAGGGCCGCATCCTGAAGACCGGCATCGGCGTTCGGGCTGCGCGTCGGGCGGAGGTACGCCGGATGATCATGGATCGTTCAGGGCGCCGCCACCTTGGAGACTATAAGGGAACGCGAAATCTATGCCTGTTTCCGCCGATCTCCCTTGGGAAACCCTCGCTGTCTACGCCGTCGGCGCGGCGCTGATCCTCGTCATCCTGTTCAAGCTCCCCTATGTCGGCCGTGTCCTCAGGGGATTATTTTCATTTGCGTTGCTCGCCTTCGTCATCTTTCTCGTGCTCCAACAGGCGCCGTTCGATCCGAACCTGTCGCGGATTACAGCGATCCTCGGACTCGACCGCCAGCAGGTCGTCGGCGACGAGGTTCGCATCCCGATGGCGCGCGACGGGCATTTCTGGGCCGAGGTCGAAATCAACGGAACGAAACGCCGGATGCTGGTCGACAGCGGGGCCACGGTCACCGCGCTGTCGCCCGCCACGGCGTCGGCTGTTGGCGTGGAGGCCGACGCGACGCTCGTGCCGATGCTCATGAAGACCGCCAACGGGACCGTGCGCGCCGACGCGGGCACGGTGGAAATGCTCACGATCGGCGGGATCGACGCGCGCAATGTCAAGGTCGCGATCTCGCCAGGGCTCGGCGATACCGACGTACTGGGCATGAACTTCCTGTCGAAACTGGCCGCGTGGCGGGTCGAGGGGCGAACGCTGATCCTCGATCCGAAGCGCGAAACGCCCTGATCAGGTCAGAGCCATTCACGCATCTGCGTTTACGGGCGCGATCGCCTCGATGATCGCATGGCAAAATGCCGGCAGATCGTCGGGGCAGCGACTGGTGATGAGATTGCCGTCGGTAACGACCTCCTTATCGAAGACCTGCGCGCCGCCATTTGCGACATCGGTGCGGATCGACTTGTAGCAGGTCATGTTCCGGCCCTTGGCAAGACCGGCCTCGACCAGCAGCCAAGGCGCATGGCAGATCGCCGCGACGGGCTTTTCGGCGTCGGCGAAAGCCTTGATGAGTGCGACCGCATCCTCCTCGACGCGCAGCAGATCGGGATTGATCTGGCCACCGGGCAGGACGAGCGCGTCGAAATCTTCGGCGCGGGCGTCCGCGATCAACAGGTCGACATCGACCTTGTCGCCCCAGTCGTCCTCGGACCATCCCTTGATCTGTCCCTCTTTCAGCGAGGCGATCCGAACGTCGGCCCCGGCCTCCCTCAACGACTTCAGGGGAACTTCCAATTCCGACTGCTCGAAGCCGTCAGTTGCCATGATGAGAATTCGACGGTCGGTAAGGGGCGTGGCCATGGATATTCCTTCGGGATGGCGGTTGTGGGGACGAGTGAGGAGGTATGAAGCTACCGGGCGATACCTTCGCCTCCTCGACACAGCGAAACCGGACCGCGCGGGAGCGACGGTCCGGCCCAGAGAGCGCGGCATGGGCGCTCACCTGTCGCTGGCTGATCAGCGGTTCTGACGATCGTCGTCGTCGCGGCGGGTCTGATTGCCGTTCTGACCATTGTCCTGGTCGCCGCCGGGCTGGCGACGGTTCTGGTCCTGCTGTTCCTGCTGACGGTCCTGACCGGGGTTCTGGTTCGGCTGGTTGCCGCCCTGCTGGTTGTTCTGTGCCATGATGGCCTCTCCTTGCCTTGTTCGCCCTCGGAGGTTGGGGCTCTGTGGAGACGCGCGGTTGGAATGATTGTTCCTCTAAAATCATGGGCTTAACCTATGTTAAGAAGCTGCCTCATCGTTTCTTGTCGGGGAACTTTTTCCGAACGCTCGCGTTCGGTGCACATCCATATCGGATGATCGGAACGGCGCGTGGCGCCGCCCCGGTGCTTGCGCGCCGGGTGCGGGCGAGTGCGTTCGAAAGCGGGAGAAAAATCATGTTCAGATGGGCTATCATTTTCGCGGTCGTCGCGCTCGTCGCGGCACTTCTCGGCTTCGGCGGCATCGCGGGCCTCTCGGCCGACTTTGCCAAAATCCTGCTCGTGATCGGCGTCGTGCTGTTCATCGTCGCCTTCGTCTTCGGGCGCGGTCGCCGCACCTTGCCCTGACTTTTACGAGACTGGCGAAGTCAGGTCCCTCGCCTGTTTCTCACGGGTGCCGGCGGCCAACCCCTCGGTCGCCGGCACACGACTATAGCGCGAGGGCATGCATTGTCCTTCGACCCTCATATTCATCCTGTGACACCTGACGGCCGCTACTTCGTTGTACGCGGCCGTCTTTGGCGTATGTCGGACCCGGCCCTGACCGATGCCGAGCGCATCCATCTTGTGTCGGATCTGATGGCGGCGCGGCGCGCAGTTCGTACGGCGCTGGGCGAAAAGGCTTCGTTTGCGATGCGCCGGGCGCGGGCCGCCGTCGATCGCGCCAAACGGGCCCTTGGCGAGCGCGGGCCGGTGTGGTGGAGCGACGGCGCGCCCGGTTTCAACCGACATATGGCGGTCAACACGCCCTAGCCGACTGGTTCGAAGCTTTGCCTTCGGAGTGAAGCGGGCTCAGGACTTTGCCGTCATGAGCGGGTCGGTCGATCCCCTCTGGATTGTGAGCATCACGCTGCCGAGGCCGGCGGCTGGAACGACCGTAACCCGCTCGGGCGGGATGCCGCGATCGTCGAGCATATGCGCGAGTGCCTTTGCTTGCGCCTCGTCGCCAGCGATCTTGATCGAGGCCGCGGGCGCAGCGCGAAGAATGGTTGCCAGATCGGCGGCCTGACCAAGGCCCCGGGTCGTGAGCTTGGGCCGGTCCTCGAAAAATTCGGCGAAGGCGAAATGCGCTTCCTTGCCTTCGCGCGACGCCACCCAATCGGCGATGTCGCGCGGCAGCGAGCCTTTCGCGGACACGAACGTCGAGCCATCGGGCAATGTGACCAGCGCGTTGACGGGACCGCTCGGCGGTGCCGCCTCGACGCTTTCGGCCCCGCACGATTGCAGCGACAAGGTGGCGGCGGCGATCGACAGCGCCGATGTCATCAACAGCAGGAGCCGGGCCATATTATCTCCTTTTCGTACCATGGTTTGAACGCGCACCGTCTCGAGATGTTGCCGGGCGACGAGGCGATCCCGGCGTCCCGGATCGGGGCATCAGGCAAGATCGCGAACCTTCGGCTCTCGGTCCCAGTGGCGCTGGGTGCCGACAGTGATGAAGTCGGCAAGGGCAACGACGCCCTCGTCGGGTTCGACCCCGGCCTTGTCGAGCAGGGGCTGCGTTGCTTCATCGTGCGCAATCGTCTTGCAATGGCCGAAGGCGTCCATGAACCATTGCACTGCGGCGCCTTCGCGGGTCAGTTTCCCGGCGGCCGCGGGTGTGAGCACCGAGGCGACCGCGTCGAACAGCACCGACGGCGAGCCGGTAAGCTGACCATCGGCTTTCAGCGTTCCGTTGGAGACCGGGATGCCCCCGACCTTGGGCGCGACGAGAAAGGCGCTGCCGCCGGACTTCTCGATCTGCTTCTTGAGCTTGTCGATGGCCGCGGCGTCCGATCCCTCGGCGAACAGGATCGCGACCTTGCGGCCCTCGATGTCGGGGCGCGGGTTCTTCTGGATCGAGAGTGCATCGGACGGCGCCATGTCGACCGGGGCCTTCGCGGGCTTGATCTTCGCCGGCAGGTCGATGGCGAGACCCTTGGCGACGCGCTTTGCGAGATCTTCGTCGATATTGCGGAGCTGGCCGACGACGCGCGCGCGGACATGGTCGAGCGTGACCTTTGACAGCTCGAACACGAGCGCCGACGCGATATGCGCCTGCTCGTTCGCGGTCTGCGAGCGGAAGAAGAGCCGCGCCTGGCTGAAATGATCGGCGAAGAGGTCGGCGCGGATGCGGAGCTTCTGGCCCGCATCGTTGCGTTCGTCGTTGGCGGGGAAGGTGGAGAAACCCCTGTCGGGGCAGGCGCGAGGGCCGGCATCTTCTCCCACTTCTGCCAGGCTGTTCGGTTCGTAATTGGCGCGGCCCTTGGGGACGAGCGTCTGCATCAGCCCGTCGCGCTGGAAATTGTGGAACGGGCATTTGGGCGCGTTGATCGGGATCTGATGGAAGTTGGTCGTGCCGAGCCGCGACTTCTGTGTGTCGAGATAGGAGAAGAGACGGCCCTGCAGCAGCGGGTCGTTGCTGAAGTCGATGCCCGGAATGATGTTCGAGGGCAGGAAGGCGACCTGCTCGGTCTCGGCGAAGAAGTTGTCGGGGTTGCGGTTGAGCGTCATCCGCCCGACGATCTCGACCGGCACATCCTCCTCGGGGATGAGCTTGGTCGCGTCGAGCACGTCATAGGGCTGCTTCGCGGCGAAAGCCTCGTCGAAGACCTGGACGCCGAGATCCCATTGCGGAAAGTCGCCGGCATCGATCGCCTCGAAGAGGTCGCGGCGCTGATAGTCGGGGTCGGCGCCCGCGATCTTGACCGCCTCGTCCCAGACCGTCGACTGGAGGCCGAGCACCGGCTTCCAGTGGAACTTCACGAATTTCGATCTGCCCTTCGCATTGACGAAGCGGAAAGTGTGGACGCCGAAACCTTCAATTGTGCGGAAGCTGCGCGGGATCGCGCGGTCCGACATCGCCCACATGATCATGTGGAAGCTCTCTGGCATCAGGCCGATAAAATCCCAGAAGGTGTCGTGCGCGCTTGCCGCCTGCGGATAGCCGCGGTCGGCCTCCATCTTCACACTGTGAACGAGGTCGGGGAATTTCATCGCGTCCTGGATGAAGAAGACCGGGATATTGTTTCCGACGAGGTCCCAGTTCCCTGCTTCGGTGTAGAGCTTAACCGCGAAGCCGCGAACGTCGCGCGGCGTGTCGACCGATCCCGCGCCGCCGGCGACGGTCGAGAAGCGCACGAAGACCGGGCAGGTCTTGCCGGCCTCCTGGAAGATATCGGCCTTGGTGAGTTCGGGGATCGCGCGCGTGCATTCGAAGACGCCATGCGCGCCCGAACCGCGCGCATGGACGATGCGCTCGGGGATGCGCTCATGATCGAAGTGGAAGATTTTCTCGCGGAGGACGAAGTCCTCGAGCAGGGTCGGGCCGCGTTCCCCAGCCTTGAGGCTGTTCTGGTTATCGGAAATCCGGTGCCCGAAATTGTCGGTGAGATGCGTACGGCCGTTTCGCTCATCGTCGCCGGCAATATGCTGATGGAGTTCGCCGGCATTGCCCTTATCGGCCTTGATCGGCGTTTGGCCGCTTCCGGGCTGATGGGCTTCGATGCTGTTATCGGTCGCGGGCGAGGGCAGCGGCTTCTTTGGCATCGGTTCGGCTCCTTGGCTGTGTGATTGCCAAGGCAACGCAGGTTGCGCGCGCAAGTTTCACGACACGGAAAATACGGAATTCCGCCAATAACATATGTTAAGTCTGATCGCCCTACGTTGATCGGCCAACACTTGTGCGAACGGCAACTATCTCGAATTTGGCTTTTCGGAGCAGACGGTCTGCTGTCGGCCACTAGCGGATGGGTGCCAGCAAAGCCGTAATTGAATCGATCAGCGCCTCGACGCGTTTCGGGGCAAAGCGTTCGGGTTCGATCGGGAGCAGCATCATCCAGCCGTCGCCGATCGCGCTCAGATTGTCGGCCAGCATGTCGGCGGGAATGTCGTCGCGCACCACGCCCGCCGCCTGTTGTTTGACGATGATTTCGGCAAGCCTGTCGCGATAGTTTTGATAGCGCTGCTGATAGATGGCGGCGAAGGCGGGTTCGTGACGGGCCCGCGCGAGCAATTGGAAACTCGCGAGCCATGCGTCCGAATCCGAATTGAGTTCGATCCAGCGCTGGTAGCGTTTGCGCATGTCGGCGACTTCATCGCCAAGTTCCAGCATCTCGTCGAATTCGTCGAACATATGTTCGATGATCGCGCGGACCATCGCTTCCTTGTCTTCGAAATAATAGGTGATCGCGCCGGTGGTGTGGCCGGCTTCCTTCGCGACCTTGCGGAGCGATGCGCCGGCATAGCCAAGGTCGGCGATGACCTTGATACCCGCGCGCAGCAACTCCTTGCGCTTCGCCTCGCGGTCGCCGACCGGCCGCCCGCGCCGGCCCGGCTTCGCACTCTTGCCGCCCGTCTGCCCGGCACCGGTCTGCGCCGCGATGTCTTCGATCTTGTTCATCGCGCCAACGTAACGATTTCCGCTCGTCGTGCAATTAACATATCAACTGTTGCGTAAAATACGAATCGCGCCTATTAGATGGGCATCGAGACCTTCGGGAGAAATGCGATGGATGCCGAATTGCGAACGAGATTTCAGGAGGACGGCGCCGTCCTTGTCAAAAACTGCCTGGATGCCGAACAGCTCGCGGCATGCCGCGAGGCGTTCGACTGGGCGGTCGCCAATCCCGGGCCGGCGGCGTTCCAGATTTTCGACGGTACAGTTCACCAGACTCATAACGACAACAGCAATCCGAAAGCGAAGGAACGCCTTGACGCGCTGGTCGCGACGCTGCCGCTCGGCAAGATACTCGCGGAACTCTGGGGGTCCGAAAATGCCTGGTATTTTGCCGAGGAGGTGTTTTTGAAAGCTGGCGGCAAGACGGGGCCTTCGCCCTGGCACCAGGACACCTCCTACCTGCCATGGGCGGGCCATCACTGGGGCAATGCCTGGATCAGCTTCGAGCCGCTGCCGCAAAAGAACGCGCTGGGCGTCGTGCGCGGCTCGTGCCACGGCCCGCGCTACGACGGAACGACCTTCATGAACCCCGACGACCCGACCGAGCCGCTGCACGGCGCCTATGCCGACCCGCCGCTGCCGCGGCTTCCCGATGTCGAGGCGAACCGCGATGCATTCGATATCGTCTCCTATGCGAGCGAGCCCGGCGACGTGCTGTTCCTCCATCCGGGCAGCCTTCATGGCGGCGCGCCGGTCGATGCCGATTGCCCCGATCGTCACACGCTCGTGCTGCGATTCTTCGGCGACGATGCGGTGTTCAATCCGTTGCCGGATTCGCCGTTCACGCGGCACGGCTTCCTTTTCCAGAAGGAGACCGGGCATTTGAAGGCTGGCGAACCCTATAGGTCGCCGGTGTTCCAGAAAGTCTATTGAAAGGAGCGCGGCGATGACCGGCAAGCGTGAGCAGATCGTGCCCGCGGGTACCGAATTTCTGTACGACACTTATCATTTCGCGCCCGCGACGCGCGTCGGCGACACGATCTGGGTATCGGGTCAGGTCGGCATCGACGCCGCTTTCCTGCCGGGCAAGGATATGGAGGAGCAGGCGCGCTTCGCCTTCGAGGCGCTGAAGGTCACCCTCGCCGCGGCGGGCGCGACGCTGGACGACATCGTCGAGCTGATGACCTTCCACACCGACCTACGCGAAGAGATCGCCGATTTCGCGCGTGTGAAGGACGAATATTTCCCCGAGCGCTATCCGTGCTGGACTGCGGTCGGCGTCACCCAGCTTGCCGCGCCCGAATATAAGATCGAGGTGCGCGTCGTCGCTGTCGCGGGATCGGGCGCGGCCTGACCGATGCGCACGGGCGATCGCAGCCACGCAGTCGAGTTCGACGTCGCGATCGTCGGGGCCGGACTGTCGGGCATCGGCATGGCGGCGCATTTGCAGGCGAAATGTCCCGGTCTGGATTTCACGATCATCGAGCGGCGCGAGGCCGTCGGCGGGACGTGGGATCTGTTCCGCTACCCCGGCATCCGGTCGGACAGCGACATGCATACGCTGGGGTTCGAGTTCGAGCCGTGGACGGACGACAAATCGATCGCGGGCGCCGATGCGATCCTGCACTATCTGAACCGTGTCGTCGATGGCCGCGGCATCCGCGAACGCATCCGCTTCGGCAGCCGCGTCCTCTCGGCGGACTGGGACGGGCATTCGGCGCGGTGGCGGCTGGTCGTCGAGGCCGCCGACGGCGGACGACAGCTTTTGCAGGCGCGCTTCCTTTATCTCGGTGCGGGCTATTATGATCATGACGATCCGCACGACGCGTTCCTGCCGGGGCGCGAGAGCTTCGCCGGGGCGATGATCCATCCGCAATTCTGGCCCGACCATCTCGATTATCGGGGCAAGCGCGTGGTCGTGATCGGTTCGGGCGCGACCGCAGTGACGATCGTTCCCGCAATGGCGGAGGCCGCGGCGCACGTCACGATGCTCCAGCGCACGCCGACCTGGTATGCGGTGCGGCCCTCGCGCGATGCACTGGCGAATGCGCTGCGGCGCTGCCTGCCCGATGGCGTCGCCTATGCGTTGACGCGGTTCAAGAATATCCGCTTCTCGGACTGGGGCTTTCGCCGCATGCGCGGCCGGCCCGACAGGGCACGCCACATGCTGGGCGAGGGAATCCGGGCGCAGCTTGGCGACGCATACCGCGCGGAGGACTTCACGCCGCCCTATGATCCGTGGGACCAGCGGCTGTGCATGGTTCCCGACGGCGACCTGTTCCGCGCGATGCGGTCGGGCAAGGCTTCGGTCCTCACCGACAATATCGAGACTATCGATGCGGGCGGCATCCGGCTCAAGTCGGGCCGCTATCTGGAGACCGATATCATCGTGACCGCGACGGGGCTTCGCCTTGCGGTCGGCGGAAAGATCGCGCTGTCGGTCAACGGACGCCCGCTCGATGCGTCGCGGCACTATTATTATAGAAGCTGCATGCTCTCGAATGTGCCGAACCTCGTGATGATGTTCGGCTATCTCAACGCGAGTTGGACGCTGCGCGTCGATCTGGTCGCCGACTATGCCTGCCGCTTGCTGAAGCTGATGGACGAGGCGGGCGCCGACATCGCGACACCGGTGCTGGCGCCGGGCGAGGAACCCGCCGAGGGCGAATTGTTCGGCATGTCGTCGGGCTATCTCGCGCGCGGCCGGCACCTGCTGCCCAGAAGTGCGCAGGCGATGCCGTGGAAGCTCAGCCAGGATTACCGGTTCGATGCCCGCTGGATGAAGGCCGATCCGATCGACGACGGCATCTTGACTTTCGACCGCGCCGCCGCACCACGGGCGGTCGCCGCCGAATAGCCTTACCGGCGCATCACGCGCCGGTTCACCTGATCGTCGAGCAGATGCGCGGCGCCGAGCAGCGACGTCATCGCCGCCCATTGCGCCGGCTCGGGCAAGGTTGCGGGCGTCTTGTGCTGCAGCGCCGACCAATAGCGATGCTCTGCGCCGGTGATATGATCGGCAAGCACTTCGCCCGCGAAGGATTGCGTGCCGACGCCATGGCCCGAGCAGCCGGCGGCGTAGAGGATATTGCCATGCTCGCCTGTCGTGCCGACCACCGGCAGACCGTCATAGGCGAAGCTGATATAGCCGCTCCAGCACGCGCTTGTGGCGACGTCGCGCAGGGTCGGGAAACGCGCGTGAAGCGCGGTTTCGAGGTCGCGATAGGCCCGGTCGTCGGGGACGTTTGGTGTTCGCGCACCATAGGCATAGCCGAGGCGCTTGGTCGTGACGACGAGCCGGTTATCGACTGTCAGACGGTGGCTTTCCATGACAAGATGCTGCGTGGTGATCCCCTCGCGGTTCGGCCAGCCGAGGCTCGCGCGCTCGCCCGGCAACAGCGGTTCAGTCTCGATCGCCGAAACGCGCAGCGGGACGATCTTGTCCCGGAGCAGGCCGATCTGCGGCGTCCATGCGTTGGTCGCGAGGACGAGATGGGGCGCCTCGACGCTGCCGCGCCCGGTCCTGCACCGGATCGTGCGTCCGTCTTCGAATGCGACGAGCGGACTTTTCTCATAGAGCTTCACCCCGGCCGCGATCGCGGCGCGGCGCAGGCCGAGGACATATTTGCCCGGATGCAGCGTGCCGCCGCCGGCCGTTATATAGCCAGACAGAAAGGCTGGCGGGATGCCGCGCGCGCGCATCGCGGCGCTGTCCAGCAAGGTCGCGGGCGCGCCGAGTTCGATGCCGAGCGCCATATTGGCGCGCAGCTTCTTCTCCTGCGACGGATGGATCGCGGCGCGGATCAGGCCGGTCGCCAGATAGTCGCAATCGATGCCATGCCGATCGAGCGCGCGCTCGACATAGACGACGCCATCCTCGAAATATCGGATGATCCGCGCCACCTGTTCGCGGCGCAGCCGCTTCATGAACAGATGATAGTCGAGCCCCTGGCCGCCGGCGAGGTAGCCAGCATTGCGCCCGCTCGCGCCGAAGCCCGCGAACTCGGCTTCGATCAGGACGACATCTGCCCCGCGCGCCCGGAGTTCGAGTGCTGTCGAGAGCCCCGCAAAGCCCCCGCCGACGATGACGACGTCGGCGCTGACGGTACACTCGAGCGGGGGGCAAAGGTCGGCGGGTTCTTCGACCCAGCCGCCGATCGGGCGCCAGTTGCGGGTCGTCATGACCGGGCGAGCGCGCCCAGCACCTGCAGCGCGGCCTTGCGCCCGGTGCGGATCGCGCCGTCCATCGAGCTTGGATGGAGCTCGGCCATGTCGGTTCCCGACCAGCGGACGCGGCCCATCGGCTCGCGCGATGCGGCACCCCATTTGGTGAGGAAGCCGGGCGGGTAGGGGGACACGCACGACAATGTCCACTCGTCGACATTGCTCCAGTCGATCTCGTGATACTGGATTGGATGCAGCGCCTCCTCGCCCAGCGCCTTGGCATAGGTTGCGGCGAGCATCGGTCCCGCCTTAGCTGGATCGTCGGGCAGCGCTCCCTCGCGCACAAAGCAGGTGAGGATGCCGACCGACCCGTCGGGCGGTGAATTGTCCGCCGACCAGAGCAGCGCCCCGCCGATGTCGAGCACCTGTCCGCTGAACCCCGCGTCGCGCCAGAAGGGGCGGGGATAGACATGCACGGCCTTGCGCATCTTTGCGGTGACCGGCCACGCCTTGTGCATCGCGGCACGCTCGGCGGGGAGTGCGGGGCTGAACGCGATCTTGCCGGCGACCGCCTGGCTCGCGGTGAAGATCACATGCCGCGCGCGGATCACGCCGGAGTCGGTGTGGATCTCGACGATATCGCGGTCCCATCCGGTGATTTTGCGCACCGGCGAGGAAAGCCGGATCTTGTCCTGCAATCCCTCGGCCATTTTCGCGCAGAGGATCCACGATCCGCCGACAAGCCGCTTTTCCTGCGCGCCGCCCTTCATCGATTCGAGCTTCTTGAGGTTCGAATCGAAGGAATTGATCAGCGTCAGATAATGGAGCAGGCCCAGCTTCTCTGGCGGTGCGCCATAGGTGAGTGTCGCCGACAGGAAGAAATTGACCTTGTCCTCCTCGCTCGCATTCTGCGTCGTGAGCCAGTCGGCGAGCGACAGCCGGTCCCATTCGGCGGCGTGCGGCGAACTCCAGGGGGCGGCGCTCGGCACTTGCCGCGCCATCGCGTTGATCCGGTCGACGATCGGACTGTCGCTGACGATGCTGCCCTCGGCGTCATTCTGCACGAAGCTCTCGTCGCCCACGAAATAGACGGTCTTGCCCTTGTGATAGCTGTCGAAGCTGGCAACGCCGAGTTCGGCGGCGAGGTTATAGATTTCGGTCTGGCCGGGGCCGATCCACTGGCCGCCACCCTCCGAGACCACGCCGTTGCCGATGTCGTGATTGACCGTGCGGCCGCCAACGCGGTCGCGCGCCTCAAGGATGACGAAGGAGTCGAGGCCCGCGCGACGCAGCTCGCGTCCTGTCGTCAGCCCCGAAAACCCCGCGCCGATGATCGCGACGTCGAAGACCGAATCATCGTCACTTTTGGCTGCGCGCGCCTGTGCCTGACCACCGAGCGCAAGACCGCTCGCGAACGCACCGGTTCCGATCGCCTGCAGCAGAAATCGCCGTGCAAGGCCATCCGTAGAGCCAAGGTTTTCCAATGATTTCATGTCGCTACTCCCGATGAATCGCGCTGCACAATTATTATGATGACAAGTGTTACGTAAATATGCATCTTATTTGCAACGAAGCAAGCAGGAATGCAATCAAGGGGATTGGGACATGACGAGACTGGATATCGGATTTGCCGCCGCGCTCGGCGTTCTGGCCGGCGCCACTCCGGCCTTCGCACAGGAAAGCGGCCCCGATGAGAGCGGCGACATCGTCGTGACCGCACAGCGCCGCTCGGAAAGCCTGCAAAGCGTCCCGGTGTCGATCACCGCCCTCGGCGGCGACCAGCTTTCGCAGCAAAGGTTGCAGCAGGTCGGCGACCTCGCAGGCTCGGTCCCCAATCTCCAGGCTTCGCCTGCCGGCGGCGATGGTCTTCCGATCTTCTCGCTGCGCGGTATCTCGATGTCCGATTTCAGCGTCAATCAGCAGGGGCCGGTCGCGACCTATTTCGACGAGGTCTACAAGGGCAGCTTCCCGTTGCTGCCGCTCGCGATGTTCGATCTGGAACGCGTCGAGGTGCTGCGCGGCCCACAGGGGACGCTTTACGGCAAGAATACCACCGGCGGTGCGATCAACTTCATCAGCCGCAAGCCCGGTTACGATACCGAAGCCTATCTGAAGCTCGGCTATGGCAACTATGATCGCATCGATGCCGAGGGGGCCGTGCAGACCGCGCTCGGCGACAAGGTCGCGGCACGCGTCGCCTTCACCTTCGCGCGTGCCGATGGCTGGTTCAGGAATCGCGTCCCGGGCAAGCCGAACCCCGGCTCGGTCCGTCAATATGGCATTCGCGGTTCGCTCCTCGTCGAACCGGGCGAGACGGTCGATTTCGTGCTGCGCCTGTCGACCAGCCTGCAGAATCCGTATAATTTCGGCGTCTATGCCGAACCCGGTCCCGCGGGCGTCGGCGGCGGCGTGTACGAACTGTTCGGCGGATCGAGCTATTTCCGCACCGGTCTCAAGCGCCGCGAGATCGAAAGCGATTATGTCGAGCGCGCGCGGCAGCGGACCTATGGCGCCTCGCTCACCGGCAACTGGCGGATGACCGACGCACTGACGCTGACCTCGGTCACGTCCTACGACACTGGCCGCAACTTCATTCCCGAGGATACCGACGGCGCCCCGATCCGCACCATCGATGCGCAATATCGCGGCAAGGCACGGCAATTCTCGCAGGATATTCGACTCGCGAGCGATTTCGATGGCCCGTTCGATTTCATCCTCGGCGGCTATTACAACGTCGAGACCATCCGCGCCGGCACCGCCTATCATTATTTCAACGATATCGATGTGAACGGCGACGGTGCGCTGGATTTCAACGACTGCCTCGATCCGAACGCGGGCTTCTATTATTCCTGCACCTACCAGAACAGCTACCGCCAGCGGAAACGCAGCCTCGCCGTTTACAGCGACATGAGCTTCGACCTGTCCGACCGCGTGATCCTGCGCGGCGGCCTCCGCTACACGCACGACCGCGGCCGATTGTCGGAGTTCAAGAGCCAGCTCATCGGTTCGGATGGCGTCGTACTCGCGAACACCGTGCCGGGCGATCCGATCGATCTCGACGCGACCACCGGGCTCGGTTTCGACAAGGGCACCGTGACGGGCAAGGTCGGCATCGACTTCAAGACCGCCGACAATGACCTGATCTACGCCAGCTTCAGCCGCGGCTATCGATCGAACGCCTTCAACGCGCAGGCGTTCGTTTCGCCTAACGAACTGACCGCGGCCAAGCCCGAGACCGTCAATGCCTATGAACTGGGGTTCAAAAGCCAGTTCGCCGATCGAGCAGTCACGCTGAACGGCGCGGTCTTCTATTATGACTATCGCAATCAGCAGGCGCTTAACGTTGCGGCCAACGCGATCCAGACGTTGGTCAATATTCCCAAGTCGAGGATCATGGGCGCCGAGCTGGAACTCACCCTGCGGCCGGTCGATGGCCTGCGCATCAACGCGGGGATGGGCCTGCTCGACACGAAGATCCGCAGCGGCACGCTCAGCGGCGTCTCGCTCTTCGGCAACCGGCTCCCCAACGCACCGACACTTTCCCTGTCGGGCGGCGTTGACTGGGATGTGCTCGCAACAGCCAGCGGTACCTTGTCTCTGGGCGTGACGGGCAGCTACGCGTCGAAGCAATATTATGATCTCTTCAACATCGAACGCATCGCACAGGGCGGCAATGTGCTGATCAACGGGCAGCTCAGCTATCGCTTCGCGGACGACCAATATGGCATAACGCTGTGGGGCAAGAACATCTTCAACCGCTTCTACCATCGCTACGCGGTCAATCTGCAGGGCAGCCTGGGATACGACTATCTCCACCTCGGCGATCCGCGCACCTATGGTGTATCGTTCGACGCCAAATTCTGATGCTTGCTGTGAAAGCTGGCGGGCCCCTCGGTTGAACGGGGGGGCCGTCTTTGCTTGCGGAAGAATGTTTTCTTATGTCTGCTTTCGCCCAGGGATTGCCGCTAAGCTGACAGTCTCCAATCGGCCAGCCGCTGCCTCGATGCCTCAGCGCAGAAACTCGACGAAGAACCGCACCCGCCCGATGATCTCCACCTTGTGTATTATCGTCGGTTCCACAATGCCTGGACCACAATCGGATGTCAGGATTTGTTGGGAGGACTGGCGCTGGCTATCGGTCACCAGATAGTACAAGCTGCCCTCTTCGACGTGAATCAAGCCCCAGACGCCCTCTTTCGTCGAATGATCGTTCATCAAGGCGGCGGGTGTCGTCGCTTCGGTGAATGTGGCGGTCCGCTTGTAGGATTGCAGACCGGCGGGCAAGGCTTTCGTCACGATCTCGCCAATCGTTCGCTCTGAAACTGGACGCCAAGCTGCAAGCTCTCGGCGATCCGCGCCGCCTTCGCCTGAAGTGCGGCTGCATTGTCCGGGTCGAGAATATCCCCCGTCGTCTTTTGCCACAAGGCGAGCCAGCGGTCGAAATTGGCCGCACTCATGGCGCCTTCGTGGCGCAGATGGGCGACCATCGGTTGCCCCTTATACCGCCCGCTCGTGAGCATGACGGACGACCAGAAGGCCTGCAACTTTTCAATATGCTCGTCCCAGTCGTCGATTGCGCCATCGAAAATTGGACCCAGAACCGGATCGGCCCTGACGCGCGCGTAAAATTCCGGAACGAGTTTCGTGAGGTCCTGCTCCGAGAGCTCAAGTCTCATCCTGTCTTCCATATCAGGCCGCCACGGCGTCTTCATAGGCTTGCGCCTCTGCGGCGATGAGAATGTCGGCGAGCATCCAATAGGCTTCGCCCCAGGCCGCCAGCACCTCGTCGGTCGCGACATCGGGGCCGAGTACATCGCGGATCGCAGGAAGCAAGGCTTCGGCGACATAGGGATAATGCTCGGCCTTGACGCCGGTTTCGACATGGCGCGCGACCATTCGCGAGACGGCCGGGCGAAGGTTCGCGAGCTTGTCGATGTTGCGGGCGTAGGCAAGGATCGCACCGGCAAGCCGTCGCGGCTGCTCGCCGCTGCTCTGCGCGGCCTTGTCGAACAGGGCCTCGATGGCGGGATCCCGAAAGAGCCGCGCGTACATGGCGGTAGTGATCTCGACGCCATGCTTCTCAAGTGCCGGCGCGGTCGATTTGACGATGGTCATGGCAAGGGGAGAGGCGGTGCGCATGCTGTGTTCCTTTGTCTCGATTGGTGCCGCGGCTGTCAGGCGGCGGGATGATAGGTCAGGATATCGGTCAGGGCGTCCGTCAGTTCGTCGCCCGTCAGCGGCTTTTCGATCAGCCGGGCGCCGAGCGCCGCGGCGGAGGCGCGGAGGGTGCGGTCAGGGTGCGTCACAAGCAGAATGGCCGGCGACGCGTTCCCCTCCGCGCGGAGGCTGGCGAGCCATGCCAGTCCGTCGCCGCGAAAACCCTGGTCGATGACCAGGCACATTCGGCTTGTGGGGCGTTCGGCGTCGCCGCGAACGTCGAACCCTTCGAGCGTCAGCGAAAACCGGAGTGCGGAAAGAAGGGCAGGATCGCTCGCGAAGAGTATCACAGGGTGGTCCATGTCCTTCCTCCGTTGCCCGGAGCCGCGGTCAGGCAGCCTTCTTCCAGTTGGGTTCCAGCGTCACGTGCGGCGGGCACTCGGCCACCGGGCCGACGGGCAGGCCGGCAAGCTCGTTGGCGAAGCCGTGGTTGACGTCGCGGTGGTGCGCTTCGTCGGCGCGAACCACCAGGACGACATCGCGTAGCGTCGCATCGGCGGGGAGGCCCCAATAGTCCTTCGCGATTTTCGGTGCCGGCACATTGGCGCTGCGGCCTTCGTCGATCTCGGCGAGATAATGCGTGTAGCTGATCACCGCCTCTTCCTCGAAATAGCCCACGACGCGGTGCGCCGTCTTGGAACTGATCAGGTAGAGCGCGAAGAAGCAGATATAGAACACCCATTGCACGCCGATGATTACGGCCCGTTCGAAGAGCGTCGGCTTGGAAATCTCGATGAAGGTCATGAGGTGCATGCGCTCATTCTCGGCCTCGTCCATGAGCGTCTTGATCCAGCCCTTGTCGTCGCACATGCGGCGGAGACAGGCGAGATGGTTGATTGTCGCGCCCACCATCCCCGGAACCGCAGCGACCGTTTCCAAGACGACAGCGCGGTGTCCGTAACGCTCGGCGAAAAAGGTGTCGGCGCACCAGCGCAGGACCTTGGTGAAGCCATAGGCGACGTGATCGGACAGACCCTTGGGGTTGTGATGAACGCTGAGATCGATGAAAGGTGCAGTCATTGGAACATCTCCGTTCCGGCGGCAGGGGTAGTGATGCCGTCGATGGGGACGAAATAGGCCGGAACGAGGAGCGCGGAAATTTGGATGATGTCCTTACCGTATCTCCCCTAAGGGATTTACCGGAGGTGCGCCGTGCTCGTCTGACGAGCCGTTTCCTTCCGCGCCTCCCCGTGCTCGCGGCCTTCGGCATCGCCCTGCTTTTCGTCGCCGGCGGCGTGGCGGTGCGCCTGCTGTTCGCTACGGAGCTCGGGCAGCGCGCGACCTTCATCTTTTTCGTGCCGGGGGTCGTGGTCGCGGGCGCGCTTTCGGGGCTCCGCGCGGGCACTCTGGCGGCTCTGGCCGGCGTGGCGACGGGCTTGTGGTGCGACAGCCGAATCGCGCCTGTCGAGGGCGGCAGCCTGATTGCCGCCGGCTCTTTCTTTGTGATTTCGCTCGCGATCTCGCTGGGCGGCGAGTGGTTTCAGCATGCCCGTGTCGAAACCGAAGAGGGTGCCGCGGCGCTGGCGGACCGCGAGGCGCATTTGCGTTCGATCCTCGAAACCGTCCCCGACGCCATGGTGGTGATCGACGAGGCGGGTGCGATCCGCGATTTCAGCCCCGCGGCGGAACGCATGTTCGGCTGGCGAGCGGACGAGGCGGTAGGGAAAAATGTCCGGATGCTGATGCCCGAGCCCTATCGCGCCGCGCATGACGAATATCTCGATCGCTATTACCGGACGGGTGAGAAACGGATCATCGGCATGGGGCGGCTCGTCGTCGGCGAACGGCACGACGGCTCGACTTTCCCTATCGAATTGTCGGTGGGCGAGATGCGAGCAGGCGGTGAGCGCTTCTTTACCGGCTTCATTCGCGACCTCACCGAACGCCAGCAGGCCGAGGCGCGGTTACAGGAGCTGCAGAACGAACTCGTCCATATGTCCCGCCTCACCAGCCTGGGCGAGATGGCTTCGGCGCTCGCGCACGAGATCAACCAGCCGCTTTCGGCGATAGCCAACTATCTGAAGGGCAGCCGGATGCTGCTTGCGCGCGAGGACGTCCCGCACGATCGGCTGTCAGAGGCCGTCGAAAAAGCCGCGGCGGAAGCGCTTCGCGCAGGCGATATCATCCGGCGCCTGCGCGATTTCGTGGCGCGCGGCGAGACTGAGCGCGCCGTCGAAAACCTGCCCCAGCTGGTCGAGGAGGCGAGTGCGCTTGCGCTGGTCGGCGCGCGCGAACATGATATTCGCATTCGCTTCGCCTTCGATGCCGCCGTCGATCTGGTGCTCGTGGACAAGGTACAGATACAGCAGGTGGTGCTGAACCTCGTACGCAACGCGGTCGACGCCTTTGCCGAAACGGCTGCCGGGGACCGCAAGCTGACGATAGCGATCGAGGCCGATGGTGACATGGCCCGGGTCACCGTGACCGACAATGGCCCCGGCATTGCCCCGGCCGTCGCGGCGCAATTGTTTCAGCCCTTCATAACCACGAAGCGGACCGGTATGGGCGTGGGCTTGTCGATCTCGCGCACGATCATCGAAGCGCATGGCGGAAAGATTTGGGTCGATCCGGCACCTGGCGGCGGGGCACAGTTCAGCTTCACCTTGCCGAGGATGGGTCAAGAGGAGTTATATGATGGCGAGTGATCCGATCGTCTATGTGATCGACGATGACGACGGCGCTCGAGGCTCGCTCGAGTTTCTTCTCGATTGTGCCGAAATTCGCGTCCGGGGTTTCGCGTCCGCCGATGCGTTCCTGAAAGCCTCGCCGCCGCTCGAAGGCGCGTGCGTGGTGACCGATGTGCGGATGCCGGGCACGAGCGGTATCGAGCTGGTCGAGGCGCTGAAGGCGCGAGGCGTGGCAGTCCCGGTCATCATGATCACCGGCCATGCCGATGTTCCGCTCGCCATTCAGGCCATGAAGGCGGGTGTCGCCGATTTCATCGAGAAGCCGTTCGATGACGAGGTCATGCTCGGCGCCATCCGGCGCGCGCTGACGGTGCAGGCCGGGAGCGAAAGTGCGCGGGCCGAACGGCAGGCAATCCTCGAACGGATGGCCGCGCTTTCGGCGCGTGAGCGGGAAGTCGTCGACGGTCTTGTTGCCGGCAAGGCGAACAAGGCCATCGCTTTCGATCTTTCAATTAGCGCGCGGACGGTCGAGGTCTACCGCGCGAATGCGATGATGAAGATGCAGGCGAAGACATTGTCCGATCTGGTGCGGATGGCGACGATCATCCAGCTCGACGCGCCGCGATAGCGAGCGCTTATGGGTCGCTTTTGCCGTCGCCTCATCGCTTAGCGGAAAGTCTGGTTTCGGCCAGAACGGTTCATATATGGGTTACACGTCCCCTCGTGCAAACGTCCCCAGTGTTCAGGCTTCGTATTCATCTTGAGCGGGCTTGGCGTGTAGTCCTATCCGTCGGGGAGCCGCAGTGGCGGTTCCGGACGGAGCCGCTGACCTTGAGCGAGAGGAAGCTTGATGTTTCGTCCCTTGATCGCGATGGCGATGACCTCCCTATTGACTTGGGCGACGCCAGCGTTGGGCCAGGCGCCGGCGCTTTTTGTAGATGACCGAAGCACGACCGCAAATGCCGCCGAGAGACTGGAAGAACAGGACCGCGAGGTTGCTTTGCGGCTCTCGAAAATCCCGTCCGCCTCATGGCTTGCTTACGGCTCGCCGGAAGTTGTGGAGGACAAGGCTCGCGACATTGTCGACCGCGCCTCCGCTCAAGGACGTCTCCCGGTTCTGGCAATCTACAACATTCCGTACCGCGACTGCGCTCTCTATTCAGCGGGCGGAGCCGCGGACAGCAGGGCGTACCGCGAATGGATCCTCGGGGTCGCACGCGGGATCGGTGACCGCGCCGCGATCGTCATTCTCGAGCCGGACGGGCTTGGTGTCATCCCATGGCATCGCACCCTCGGCGGCGATATCGAGGGCTGTCGGCCGGAGGGAAAGGACGAGGGTGCCGCAGTCCGGCGGTATGAGGAACTGCGCGGTGCCGTTGCCATTCTGGCCGAGCGACCCGGGGTCAGCATCTATCTCGATGGAACCGGCAGCAGTTGGCTGAAGCCCGGCGAGATTGCGAGCCGGCTGATCAAGGCGGATGTCGCGAAGGTGTCGGGTTTCTTCCTCAATGTCTCCAATTTCGAGAGCGATCGCCGCGTCATCCCCTATGCGCGCTGGGTCAGCGACTGTATCGCGCTCATCACGCGCGGCGGGCTCGATCCGCGCGAATGTCCGAGCCAGTACAGCCCCGCGGTTTTCGACGACGAGGAGACCTGGGCGGAAACTGACAAGGCCTACGACCGCCTGTTCCTGCGAACGGGGCTGACGCGCGATCCATCGCGTCAGAAACATGCCGTCATCGATACGAGCCGCAACGGTCAGGGATCGTGGAAGCCGCCGGTCGGCACATATCGAGATGCGGAGGTCTGGTGCAATCCTCCGGGCAGGGGATTGGGCAGGCGACCCTCGCTTGAAAGCGCGAACCCCTATGTCGATGCCTTTCTCTGGATCAAGGTACCCGGAGAATCCGACGGAGAATGTCTGCGCGGAACGGCGGGACCAGCGGATCCCGAACGGGGCGTCGAGGCCCCGCCTGCGGGACAATGGTTCCCGGCGCAGGCACGCGAGTTGACCGAGTTGGCGGAGCCGCCGCTACCAGCCGAATGACAGCTGCGCTTAGTCGGCCGGCGGTGCGGTCGAGGCGCGTACGAGCAATTCATGGGAATGGTCGCGCCGCCGCGATCCCGAGACATCGCTTTTCCCGTCGAGCGCTGCGATCAGACGGTCAGCGGCGTCCCACGCCATTTGCCGGACTGGCTGATTGACCGTCGTGAGCTGCGGCCAGGCGGTCCGCGAAACTTCCGAATTGTCGAAGCCGGCCACCGAAAGGTCGGCGGGCACCATAAGGCCGATGTCGCGCGCCGCTGCAATGGTGGCAACCGCCATATCGTCATTCTGCGCGAGAATGGCGGTCGGACGAGGGAACTGGCCGAGAAGCTGGCGTGCAGCGCGGTAACCGACGTCGTAGGTGAAGTCGCCGGTAACGATCAGCCGCTCGTCGATGGGTGCGCCCGCGTCGCCGAATGCACGCCGATAGCCATCCATCCGGCCGAGGCTGGCTGCATGCGACGGATCGCCGAGGATGATCCCGATACGCCGATGTCCGAGTGACAGGAGGTGCGCCGCGACAGCCCGTCCCGCGGCCGCTTCGTCCATCGTCACGACGATGCCGCGGTCAAGCTCGCTGTGCGGGGTGATCCGGCCATAGGGGAGCTTTTGGCGTTCGAGCATGTCGAGCAGCACGGGCTGGTCGCATGCAGGGGGCGCGAGAAGAATGCCGTCAAGGCCGGCGCGCAGCAGGAGCCTCCCCAGCTCCTCGGGCCGGCTCGCGACATGATTGAAGGGGAGTACGACGAGACGGTAGCGCCCTTCTTCGAGACGCCCCAGTGCGCCATTTTGCAGGTCGACAACATAGCTGGGGCTCGGACGCTCATAGGTGAGTCCGATGAGATAGGAGCGGCGCGCGATCAGGCTCTGCGCCGCGAGATTGGGATGATAGTCGAGCTCGGCCGCGGCTTCCTTGACCTTCTGGCGAACAGCCTTGCTCACATGCGGGGCATCGTTGAGAGCGCGGGAGACGGTCTTGGGCGTGACGCCGGCCACGCGCGCGATGTCGACGATCGTGGTTCGCTTGGAAATCTGCCCCTCCCGTCTTCACACAGGCCGCTCGATATCGCCTAGGAGCGCCTAATTCCATGCCTCATAGCGGCTCGCTTGACTTCTGTCGATGCATGACGGTAAACGTTGACCGAGAATCGGTAAACGTTGACATAAAAATAGGGGAGAGGGAATGAACTTGCCGCGCGGGGCTGTCATGGCGCTCGGGGTCACGTCGCTCGCGACGCTGGCGTCGGCTTCCTTCATCACGATTGCCGCTGCCCAGGCACCGTTCGCTGGCGCCGCCGCGAGCGCCGAAGCCAATCCCGAAAACTGGCCCGCGCGCGCCGCGACGCTCGCGCCCGATCCAGCGATCGAGAGACGCGTCGACGATCTGATCGCGGCGATGTCGCTCGAACAGAAGGTCGGCCAGATCATCCAGGCCGATATCGGCAGCGTCACGCCAGAGGACGTCTATCGCTATCATCTGGGCTCGGTGCTCAATGGCGGCAATTCCGATCCGGGCGGGCGTTACAATGCGCCGGCAAAAGATTGGCTGGCCGCCGCCGACGCCTTTTACGCCGCCTCCATGAAGCCGAACGGCAAGCTGCCCCGCATACCGGTGATCTGGGGCAGCGATGCCGTCCACGGTCACAACAATGTCGTCGGCGCCACGCTCTTTCCGCACAACATCGGCCTCGGTGCTGCGCGCAATCCCGATCTCGTCCGCCGCATCGGCGCCGCCACCGCCATCGAGATGCGCGTCACGGGGCTCGACTGGACCTTCGCCCCGACGCTTGCGGTCGTGCGCGACGACCGCTGGGGGCGCACCTATGAGGGCTTTGGCGAAACTCCTGACATCGCGACCAGCTATGCGGCGCCGCTCATCGAGGGTCTGCAGGGCAAGATCGGCGACAAGGACTGGCTGCGCGGCCCGCATATCATCGCCACCGCCAAGCATTTTCTGGGGGATGGGGGCACTCACGGCGGCAAGGACCAAGGCGACGCGCAAATGCCCGAGGCCGAGCTACGCGATATCTTCAGCCCGCCCTATCTTCCCGCGCTCGACGCTGGCGTCCAGTCGGTGATGGTGAGCTTCTCGAGCTGGAACGGCGTCAAGATGCATGGCAACCGCTCGCTCCTGACCGGGGTCATGAAGGACCGCTGGAACTTCGACGGTTTCCTCGTTGGCGACTGGAACGGCCATGGGCAGGTGGCAGGCTGTACCGCGACCGACTGCACCGGGTCGGCCGTCGCCGGGCTCGACATGTATATGGCGCCCGACAGCTGGAGGGAACTCTACCGCACCACGCTCGCGCACGCGCGGGACGGAAGCCTGCCGGCCGCGCGGCTCGACGACGCGGTGCGCAGGATCCTGCGCGTCAAGCTTCGTGCAGGACTCTTCGAGGCTGGCAAACCCTCCTCGCGGCCCTTTGGCGGGCGCTTCGAACTGCTCGGCGGACCCGATCATCGCGCGCTGGCGCGCGAGGCGGTGCGCGAATCGCTCGTGCTTCTGAAGAATGCCGGGAGTCTGCTGCCGCTCAAACCGGGCGCCAACATTCTCGTCGCGGGCGATGGCGCCGACAATCTTACCAAGCAGACTGGCGGCTGGACGCTGAGCTGGCAGGGAACAGGAACGAAACGCATCGACTTTCCGAACGCGCAATCGATCTGGGAAGGGATCGACGCCGAGGTGAAAGCCGCGGGGGGATCTGCCACCCTGTCGGTCGACGGCCGCTATAATCGGAAGCCCGATGTTGCGATCGTCATATTCGGCGAGGACCCTTACGCCGAATTCCAGGGCGACCGACCCGATGTCGGCTTTGACGATGCGAAAAATCTGGCTCTGCTACGCTCGCTCAAGGCAGCGGGCATTCCCACGGTCTCGGTGTTCCTCTCGGGACGCGCCATGTGGGTCAACCCCTTCCTCAACGCCTCGAATGCCTTCGTCGCGGCTTGGCTCCCGGGCTCGGAAGGCGGCGGCGTCGCCGACATGCTCTTCGGCAAGGCCGATTTTCGCGGCAAGCTGCCCTACAGCTGGCCGAAGTCGAGCGATCAGACCGCCGTCAATGTGGGCGATACCGATTACGACCCGCTCTTTGCCTATGGCTTCGGACTGACCTTCGCCGATAAGGGCGATCTCGCCGTTCTACCCGAAACCCGCGCGGGCTTGGCCGCAGCTGATCCCGGCCTGCTGTTCGCCGCCGGAAAGCCGGGGAGCGGGCGACGGCTGATGCTGGGAGCACCCGGCGCGCTGACCACCAACCCCGGGCCGGAATTGATCGAGGCGCGCGGCGCCGATCGCGCCGCACAGGAAGATTCGGTACGGCTTCGCTGGACCGGCGCAGGACCAGCCGTCGCTGCGATCGTGCAGGACGCGCCCACCGACCTGTCGCGTCAGTCGAATGGCGATCTCGCGCTCGAACTTGAACTCCGGGTCGATGCGCCGCCTTCGGCCGACGTGAGCCTGATCATGGCATGCGGCTCGCAATGCGCAGGGGGTTTTCCCTTGCGGGCGATGCTCGCCGAGGCCGCGAGAACCGCCAATTGGACGCGGATCGCGATACCGCTGCGCTGCTTCGAGAAGGCCGGCGTCGACATGGCGCGTGTCGAGACGCCGCTCAGCATCGCGACTTCGGGCTCGCTCGATCTTGTCCTGTCCGCGGCGCGGATCGTCTCGCCGTCGGGGCCGGCACTGCAATGCAAATAAGACTGATGGTAGGGAGGATGACATGAACAGGGGTAAATTGACGCGCGCCGCACTGCTGGCGCTGCTTTCGACGACCGCGGCACTGCCCGCCCACGCGCAGGTAGGCGGGACAGGAGAAAGCGCGACTGATGATAGTGATGAGATCATCGTCACCGCGAACCGCCGCGAAGAAAATTCTCAGGACGTCTCAGGCGTCGTGCAGGCGCTGGGCGCCGATCAACTGCGCCAGGACGGCATCGCCGAGCTTCGCCAGCTTCAGGTCGCGGTGCCGGGTCTCAGTATCGCCAATCAGGAAGGCAATGTCGAAATCTTCATCCGCGGCGTCGGCTCGGCGAACAACACCGAGCTTGGCGATCCGGGGGCCGCGCCGCATCTCAACGGCACTTATATTCCGCGCCCGCGCGGGCTTGGACTGATGTTCTACGACCTCGACCGCGTCGAGGTAAACAAAGGGCCGCAAGGCACGCTCTATGGCCGCAACGCGCTCGCCGGCACGCTGAATATCATCACCGCAAAGCCGCGCCTCGGTGAGTTCAGCGGCTATGCGCAGGCCGAAATCGCCAATCGCTCGTCCTATGGCGCTGAGGGCGCGATCAATATTCCTCTGGGCGAAACCTTCGCGCTCCGTGCGGCGGGCTATTATATCAACCGCGACTATGGCTTCAAAAATGTCTCGACCGGCGCGCCGGCGAGCGGTCTCAAGCCGGCGGGTCTCGAAGAAAATTACGCAGGACGCCTGTCCCTGCTCTGGGAGCCCAGCGACCGGCTCAGCATCTCGATCGTCGGAGACTATGGCAGGGAGACGGGCACCGGCTATCCGGGGGCCAATATTTTCAGCGCTGTCGTCGGAAGCGGCCTGCGTCCCGACAAGCTCAATCTCAAGCATGTCGTCTATCGCGGTTTGCAGGGGGACATGGAGAATGAGCTCTGGGGCATCCAGGGCAAGATCAACTATGATTTCGGAAGCTTCGGGGCCGAAATGACCGGCAGCTATCGCTCGGTCGACTTTTACCAGGTCAATGCCTCCAGCGACGGCATAGACTATCCCGGCCGCGACCTCTCGGCCGTTCAGTATGACAATTATTCGGGCAACTTCTGGCAGACCAAATCGAAGAGTCAGGTTTATGAGGCGCGGCTGTTCGCGAACGACGACCAAGCCCTGCGCTGGAATCTCGGCGCCTTCTATTTCAAGGAAGACCAGGCCGTCGGCTATCTCGCGCTCGCCGATCGCGGCTATTGCTGCTATTCGGCGACCGAATTCACGATGCCCGACGTGAATGGCGAGAGCTATGCCTTCTACGCCGATGGCACCTATGATGTCGCCGATCGCCTCCGCTTCCTCGCGGGCATCCGCTACACCGAGGAAAAGAAGTCGCGTTATGGCATCGGCGGCAATTGGGCGCTGACGCTTGGCGGCGAGGATTTCGCCTGCTGTTTTGCCACCCGTGTCGGCACCGAGGGCTTCCGTCCTGCGCTCCTCGACCGGCCCAACTTCGATGTGTCGAATATCACGACGCCGCAGGGCATGGCGCAATTCCTGATCGAAGGGATCAAAACGCCGGGTCTTCGCGACACGCTGATCGACCAGATCGGCGCGATCGCGAACGGTGCCAATCCGAACGGCACCTGCATCGACCGGCCGGATATCGACAATGGCTTCGTCAACTGCCCGGCGCTCAATCCGTCGAACACCAACGGCGGCTTCAGCTATGCCAATCTGACCATCCCGGGTCAGCAGAGTGGTAGCTCGAAGTTCGATTTCATCGACTGGCGGCTTGGCCTCGAATATGACCTCAGCGACGACAATATGCTTTACGCGAAGGTTTCGACGGGTCACAAATCGGGCGGCTTCAACGATAGCTTCAATGGCTCGCCGATCCCCGAAACCTTCAGCCCCGAAAAGCTGCTCGTCTATGAAGTCGGCACCCGCAACAGCTTCGATTTCTTTGGACGCCGCGCCGTCTTCAACCTCTCCGGCTTTTATTACGACTATTCGAACCAGGTCTTCCAGGATCTGACCTGCATCAACCTCGACAGCACCCAGACGCCGCCCGTCTGCAACGGCTATTCGCTGGTCAACCGCAATATCGGCGCCTCGCGGATCTACGGTGCCGAGGCCGAGATGCGGTTCAAGCTGCCGGGCAATTTCGGGCTCGATATCAATGCCGCCTATCTCGACACCAAGGTCACCCGCGGGACGGTTGCTGACGCGCGCGCGCAGGACTTTGGTGCCGGTGGCAATTCACCGCTTATCAGTCTTGTCGGCAATCGGCTGCCGCTCGCGTCGAAAATGAACATCAGCGCGCGGTTGTCGCAATGGTTCGACGCGGGTCCTGGTCGTCTCGACTGGCAGGCTTTGCTGAACTACCGCTCCTCCTACTTCCTCAGCCAGTTCAACGAGGACGATATCGTGTTCCTCGATGGCACCCGTCAGAGCGCGCTCGCGGCGGGCTTTCCCGACCGGCAGAAAGGCTATGCGACGCTCAACCTCGGCATTGGCTACACGATCGACAATTTTCGCCTCGAGGCTTGGGCGAGCAACTTCCTCAACGAGGAGGTGTCGCAAAAAGCGCTGGTCGGGTCGTCGCTCAACATTCGCTTCCTCAATGACGCGCGCAGCTATGGTCTTCGCGTTCGCGTGAACTTCTAGCAAAGGGGGCAGCCGTCCGGGCCGCGTCGCTGCGCGGACGGCTGTAAAAGGATGCGCGCACTGACTGTGTCTCGGTCGGGGCAGGCGGCGCGCTTGGGCGAGGGGGTCGAACGGGTGAGAACGGCACGAGCGACCGTCGGTACAGCGCGCCAGCCGACCCGATTTCTGTGGCTCTATGCCCTCGCTTACGCCGGAGGCGTCATCGCTTACGCCCCGTTTCTCATGCTCGTGCTGCCCGCCCGCGTATCCGAGCTCGCGGGTGCCGAGCATATTCGCTGGCTTGGCTATATCGTTTTCGCCGGCGCCGTCGCGGCCAGCATTTCGGGCCTCGTTTCGGGCTGGCTGAGCGACCGCCTGCGGGGCCGTCGAGGCTGCGTCGCGGCCGGACTGGTCGCGACCATCTTGCTCCAGCTCGCCATGATGCGATGCGAGACGATCACGGCGCTGCTGTGGATGGTCGTCGCCTGGCAGGTCGCGCTCAACCTGATGCTCGTGCCCCTGATCGCCTGGGCGGGCGATATCGTGCCCGACGCGCAAAAGGGCGTGCTCGGCGGCCTGCTGTCGATCGCGCCGCCACTGGGCGCACTATCGGGCGCCGTGTTGCCCGGAGGCGGGGAGCTTGGAGTGAAGCTTGCCATCATCGCCGCCATGACAGCCGTCATGATGCTGCCGCTTCTGCTGTTCGGCGCTCGCGGGTCCGAGCCTGGCTGGCCGAGCGCAGCCTCGAGAAGCGCCACGTTGCGCGGTCATATGGCATCCGCCCGGCTTCGCATGTGGTTGGCGCGGTTGCTGATGCAACTCTCGGGGGCAGGGCTCGCCGCCTATTTCTACTTCTGGCTTCGCGAGCTCGATCCGCATCTCGAGGATGGCGGGAAGTCGGTCCTGTTCGCCGCCGGGCTGGCGATCTCGGTGGCGGCGGCGATCGGCCTGGGCCGCTTCGTAGACCACCATGGCCAAGGCTTTCGCGTTCTCGCATGCCTCGCCCTCTTCGCAAGCGCTGCCCTCTTCGCGATGGCGCTCCCGGGCACTGCCGGAAAGGCGAAACTTGCCTATGTGCTCTTTGCTGCCGCCAACGCGACCTTCCTCGCGCTCCACGCCGCGCAGATGCTCCGGGTTCTGCCCGATGCCGCGATACGCGGCCGGGGTATCGGCGTCTTCAATCTCACTAACACGGCGCCGTCGCTCATCATGCCCTGGATCGCCATCTCGGTTGTGCCGGGGTCGGGCTTTGGCGGCCTCTTTCTGATCTTCGCCGCGCTCGCGCTTTGCGCAGCCCTGCTTCTCGCCGTCGTGCCGGCCGCCTCTTGACGGGCGGCTCGCTCATCGCCGGCCGGGCCGAGCGTCTCGCCGCGCGGTCCACATATGGAGGAGATTGCTTCGTTCGCCTTCCCGCCGCGCTTTCGCCGAATAATATCTGAGGAGACTAACATGGCACTCGCACCCCAGCAGAATGCGGCCGCGCCAGGAGAATCAGCCGAGGGAGCAGTGCATGTCGATGCGCCCGAACTGCAGCTGTTCGTCATGGGCCTGTTCTTCATCTTCGGAGGCATCACCTCACTCAACGATGTGATCATTCCGAAACTGAAAGAGCTCTTTACGCTCAACTACACGCAGGCGATGCTGGTGCAGTTCTGCTTCTTCACCGCCTATCTGGCGATCGGTATCCCGGGCGCGAAGCTGGTCAAGAAAATCGGATATATGCGCGGCGCGGTTGCAGGGCTGCTGACGATGATGGTCGGCTGCCTGCTGTTCATTCCGGCATCGCAGAACGCGGTCTACGAACTGTTCCTCTTCGCGCTGTTCGTGCTGGCGAGCGGGGTGGTGATCGTCCAGGTCGTCGCCAATCCGCTGATCTCCCTGCTCGGCAAGCCCGAGACCGCGCACAGCCGCCTGACTTTTGCGCAGGCGTTCAATTCGCTGGGCACGACGATCTTTCCAATCGTCGGGTCAACGCTGATCCTCGGCAGTCTTGCGACGGTCACCGCCGACCAGCTTTCGGGCGCCGAACTCGACGCATACCGCACCGCCGAAAGCCAGGCGATCGTCCATGGCTACCTCGGCATCGCGGCCGCGCTGGCCGTCGTCGCGGCGGCGGTGTGGATGTTCCGCAACCGCCTGAAAGGAGAACGGCACGAGGCGAGCGCCGGGCTGGCGGGCTTCGACCTGCTGAAGCGACCGCGCTTCGGCTTCGGCGCACTGTGCATCTTCCTCTATGTCGGCGCCGAAGTGTCGATCGGGTCGCTGATCGTCAGCTATCTGATGCAGGGGCATGTCATGGCGATGCCCGAACAGGCGGCGGGCAAGCTGATCGGGCTGTACTGGGGTGGCGCGATGATCGGCCGCTTCATCGGCTCGGCAGTGATGCGTCTGGTGAGCCCGGGCAAGCTGCTCGCCTGTGTCGCGGCGGGTGCTATCGCGCTGATCCTGATCTCGATCAGCACAACCGGCGCCGTCTCGGGCTACAGCCTGCTCGCGATCGGCCTGATGAACGCCATTATGTTCCCGACGATCTTCAGCCTCGCGTCCGAGCGGCTGGGCAGCCGGGCGGCCGACGGTTCGGGGATCATCAACGTCGCCATCTTCGGCGGCGCGGTCATCCCGCTAGCGACCGGCGCGCTCGCCGATGTGACCGGCAGCCTCGGGCTGGCGCTTCTGCTGCCTGCCGCATGCTACGCGATCATCGCGGCGTTCGGCATCTATGCGCGGCGGCCCGCGGCAGCTTGAACCCTCGTCTTGGACAGAACGATCATGAGAGGGCGCTTCTTGAGATGACCGCTTTCTCCGCTTCGCAACCCGGAAGCTGCCCGTCAGCAACCGGCCATTTGTGAAAGCTGATCGACTTAGCTGGGAGCTGCAATGACCAAACTGACATTGTCCGTACCGTCACGCCCTATGGCGCGATCAATCAAAAGGTTTGCGAGGTCCGTCAAGGGCAATGCGCGAGGGACTATTGCGTCCATCGTCCGGGACAGGCCGTCGGAGCACAACAGGATCAAGTCGCCGTCCTCAAGCGCAACCTGCACCCGGTCGATCACAATATGGTCTTCGACGCCAAGCGCGCGGGTAATAACATTCGCCTTGGGGTGCTGCATCGCCTCTTCGGCCGACAGCGCTCCAGCATCCAACAACTCTTGAACCAGACTGTGGTCGTGGGTCAGCAGTTCGAGCTCTCCATCCCGAATTCGATAGGCCCGGCTGTCGCCCGCCCAAAAGATCTCGGCAATATTGCCTTGCACACTGGCCGCGACGATCGTCGTCCCGCTTCGTCTCTCGCCGGCGTGACCGCGGTTGTACAGTGCAGCATTCGCGCTTTTTAATGCTTCGACGATCGTATCGGCGGTCGGGCTGTCGAGCGCGTCGAGCGCGTCGATGGCAAGCTGCGCGGCGACGTCGCCGCAATGATGCCCGCCCATTCCATCGGCGACGGCCCACAAATTCCGTTCCGGCCGATCGAGAATGCGGTCTTCGTTGACCTTTCGAACATGCCCAACGTGCGTGCGGCTCGACGATCGCGGTCGAGCGTCCCCGCATTTCTGCTGCTGCGGCGCCTTTGCTCGCAAGATGCGCGACAGCATCATGCGCGCTGCTCCCCGGTCATGCTGTCGGCGCCGTCATAGGCCTGCACAAACGCGCGGTCGAGCGCACCCGATGTGCGACCTTCCACTTCCTCGACCAGTTCGGCGTGGCGGCGCGCAAGCTCGTCCAGCCGCGCGGCAGCCTTGTTCTGGAACAGGCCGGCTTGCTGCACTTCGATGCGCGCCGGGTCGAACCGGTCGATCGCTTCGCGAAGGCTTCCGCGCAGGCCCGCAAAGGTGGCGGCCAAGTGCCGCTTGATGTCGCGAAAAGAGGACTGGAGCGCTTCGGGTCCCGACAGAAAGCCATGGCTGCCGCCGAGGATGAGGTCGATGGCGAGGCGCTGCGTCGGAGCCCATTTGAACGGGTTGTTCTCGGTGCTTCCTATCGTCGTGCGCGTCATCTGATAGTGGCTGCGCGCCTGGTCACGCTCGCTCATGAGATCGCCCACGCCGAGCACCATCTGGCGGTAGACGCTGCCGACCCGGCGCATAATCTCAGCCGGATCCTCCCTGGCAAGCAGCGACGCGTCGAGGCCGGCGCCTTCACAGAAGGCATCGAGCAGCGAACCGCTGGTTACGCGAGCGGAGGCGCGGCCCTCTGTTTCGGGCCGATCCTCCCAATCGACCGGAACGCCGATCGAATCGCCGAGTGGCGGCATGAGAACCATCGTCCGCGTTTCCTGACTCGCGATCTCGGCCTGCGGTGCGCGGCAGGCGACGATACGGAAGTCTCCGAGGCGGATCGCAAAAGGCAGGATGACGGGGATGTCGTCATCATGAGGAAGGCGCTGCCCCGTCGAAGCATTAAAGACCCCGTTACTGCCCAGCGATCTCAGGATGAGGCCGTCACCCTCGGCCCTGAATTCGCAGTGCATTCTTGAAATCGCGCTTTCGGGATCGACGATCGTCCAGTCGGCGTCGCGGTCGCGGCCGACGCGGAGAGTGCCTTGGCGCAGGAGCCGGGCGTCGACCGGATGAAGGTCGTCCTTCTTGTCGAATAGCTGCAGCATGAACATGGCGGTCTCCTCAGGCGACCTGGCGGATCGACGGAGCGGCATCCTCGGGTCCGGAGATCCGCGTCGCAATCATCGAGGCTTCGAGATCCCGGGGCTGTTCGGCAAACTGGGCTTCCGCCGTCGCGGCCGCCTTGTTGAACGCGTCGAACGCGGCTCCGAATTCGTCGCCCCGCCGATGCGAAATACGCAGAGCGAAACGCGCCGATGCCGCCTCGTCGAGGGCGCCGCGCAGCCGAGCAAGCGGCCGTGTGACGGCAGCGCCGCTGAAATATCCAGCTGCAGCGACCGTCAGCAAAACCGTCAGCGAAAGCGCGGCGAGCAGGAAACGGGTATTCGCCTTCGCCGCCGCAAGCGCATCGGTGCGGATGACGATATCGACCTGGCCGTAGTTACCGCCCGCGTAGCGGATCGGCCGCACGAAGCGCATGCCGTCTTCGAGCTGTGCGCCGCGGTAGCTGACGGCCGTATCTGCTCGGGTCTGGATCGCCCGGCCGGGGGCGGCCGCATAGCGCTTGCCAAGTTGCACCGCATCGGTCGAAGCGCGCACGACGCCTCGCGCATCGACGACCGCAATGCTGCGTATTTCAGGGTCTTCGCTGGCGCTTTCGACGAACGCCTGGACCGCGCTCCAGTCCTGCTGACCGGGCGGCAGTGCGGCATTATCGACGGCGGTGACCCCTGCGTTGCTGGAAACAAATGCCGCAATCGTCTGTCCCGATGCGACCGCCATCTCTTCGAAAGCCCGGCCTTCGCGCGAGAGGATCATCGAACCGCAAAGCGCCAGCACGGCAAGGGTTACCGATACAAGCAATATGGGCAGCTTGAGCCGCAGCGAGAGTCCGCGGCGCGTGACGGCCGTATCTTCGCGCGCGGCCATCTCGCGCTGAAGGGCACTCCGCACAGCCTCGCCGTCGGCAAAGCGCTGGTCGGGTTTCTTTGCGAGCGACTTGTCGATCACGAAGCGCAGGCCCGGCGGGCAATCTGCGGCCGATTTCTCGATGGGTTCTACGCGCTCCTGCGCGATCTGGATCGCGAGGGTGGCAAGGCCGATGCCGGGAAAAGCCACCTTGCCGGTCACCATCTCGTAGAGGACGATGCCGAGCGAGAAGAGGTCGGAGCGATGATCGACCGGAAGGCTCAGCGCTTGTTCCGGACTCATGTAGCGCGGCGTCCCCACCATCTGGCCGAACTGCGTTCGTTCGAGTTCGCCGCCATCGCCGCCGCAGGCAGGATCGTCGATCCGCGCTACCCCGAAGTCGACGAGCTTCGCGGTGCGGCCGTCGCTCGAGAGCAAGATGTTGGACGGCTTCACGTCGCGGTGAACGACCCCCGCGCGATGCGCATAGGCAAGCGCGCCTGCCAGCTGCTGCCCAAGCTGCAGGACGCGTTCGTACGGCATGCGGCCATGCGCCTGAAGCACGGTATCGAGCGGTTGGCCTTCGACAAGCTCCATCGCGATAAAGGCGCCGCCGCCATCCTCCCCGACCTCGTAAATCGTCGCGATATTGGGATGGCTGAGCGCGCCTGCGGCCCGCGCTTCCCTCAGAAAGCGGAGATTGAGCGCCTCGTTTCGTGCAAATTCGGGCTTCAGAACCTTGATGGCGACTTCGCGTCCGATCCCGGGATCGACGGCGCGGTACACGTCCGCCATGGCGCCCTCGCCGAGGCGCGCTATGACCTGATAGCGTCCGACGCTCCTCAAAGTGGACCGGTCTTGCTCGATCTTCGGCAAGGGCAGGTGGACGGTCATTTCCGGGCCCTCACGGTCGCCGCGATGCGCTCGGCGCGCGCGAGATCGGCCTTGATGGCGGTATTGCCGGGGTCGAGGCTCGAGGCCTGACGAAGAAGCTGGACTGCCTTTGCTGCCTGGCCGCGGTTCAGCTCGGCGAGCCCCCGCGTCCTGAGCTGCCTGGCGCCCGCGGGATTTACCGGCGCGGCCGCTGCTGCAGGGGCGACAGGTCGTTCGGGTACGGCCCGTGGCCGCTTGGGACTTGGCTGCGGCGCAGTCTTTGGGGTCGGGCGGGGCGCCGCTAGCGGCGGACTTCCCGGAATACGAAGCGTCTGGCCGGCCGCGATGCGTGTCGGGACGTCGATGCCGTTGTACCGTGCGAGCTGATAGGTCAGCAGGCGGTTCCCGAGGTGGCGCTCGGCAATCGCCGCCAAAGTATCGCCGGGCTTCACCGTGTAAGGATAGGACTTTGGCCCGAGCAGGTCGACCGGATCGCGCGTTACGGAATCCCTGAGCATAGCGAGCGATGGGTTGCGTGGATCGCGCTTGAGCGCGCTTTTGATGAGCTTGCGCGCGGCGCCGGTGTCGCCACGGTCCAGCAAGCCGGTGATGGTCTCGATCGACTGGGCGCTATCGACCGGCGCCGACGGTGCGGCCGGTCGGGGCGCCGCGGCGCATCCCGAGAGGAGGATCAAGGCGGCAAGCAGCGGCCCCGAAAGGGCTCGGCGAAGGTCGATCCTGACAGGATGGGGGGTCACGCGGTCAGCCTTTCGGGTTGGCGCCCTGCGGGGGCGATACGGAGCATGTCGGCGAGACGGGAGGTGTCGCGCACGAAGTTCAGGAAATCGGCGGCCGGCAACGGCTTGGAGAAGTAGAAGCCCTGGAAGTGGCGGCACCCCTCGCCGAGGAGCCACTGATATTCCTCGGCCGTCTCGACGCCTTCGGCGAGAACCTTGATGCCGAGGCCCTGGCCGAGGGTCAGGATGCTCCGGCAGATCGCCTGACTGTCCGGCCTGTTCTGCACCTCGGTGACGAACTCGCGATCGATCTTGATCTTGTCGAACCCGAGCTGGCGAAGCGTGCTGAAACTCGAATAGCCTGTGCCGAAATCGTCGATCGAAATCCTGACGCCGAGGGCGCGGATTTCTTCGAACATCTTTGAGACACGCGCATCGTTGGCGCTGGCGACCGATTCTGTCAGTTCGATCTCGAGCGCGCCCGGCTCGAGACCATGATTGTGGAACATGCGTGTGAGGAATTCGGTAAACTTCGCGCTATGCAGCTGATTGGCCGATATGTTCACGGCAATTCGGAGCGGACCCGGCCCGTTCCCGGCCCATTGGCTTGCTTCGCGGGCCGCGCCATTCAGGACCCAGAACCCGACATCTTCCGCCAATCCCGCGGCTTCGACGACGGGTATGAATATCGATGGCGACACGGTGCCGCGTTCCGGGTGGTTCCACCGGATTAGCGCCTCGGCGCCCGTGACGCACTGCCAGGTGGCGTCGATCAACGGCTGGAACAGGAGCTCGAACTCGCCCCGGCCGACGGCGCCGCGCAGATCCTGCTCGATGCCGTACCGAAATTCTTCCTGCGCGATGGCCGCAGGCGTCAGATCGAAATTCCCGGCACCGCCGTCGCGCAAGATTGCGAATGAGGCGAGCGTCTGCGTGAGAAGCGTGTGCGGAGATTCGGATTTTTTTAGCGCGGCGCATCGCGCGGAAATGATCGGAACGATGTCCCGGGTGCCTGCCGTGATGACGCTGCCTAATGCATAGACGAGCGCATCGATCTCGCCGCGCGCGGTATCGTCCGCAATATCGTGGCCATACCAGATCGCGAACTGCGCCCGATCGACATGAGCAACGAACCGGCCGGGCGGGAGCATACGCACGATCCGCCGGGCGATGGCCGTCAGCACATATTCCGCCAGATCGGGATTGAAACCCGCCAAGCGGTCGAAGTCGGCGATTTCAATGGCGCCGATCATGCCGGCGCGCTCGTGGGTCATCAGTTCGAGGAGCGGCTCGCGTGTGGGGAGGCCAGAGATCGAATGGCGTTCGCTGAGACGCCGCCTCATCGTGGCAAGCGCCAGTTCGACACTCTCGGCATTTTCGGCGAGCCGGTCCGATATTTCCTCTTTCCGGCCGGCGGCCGACATGGCTTCGAAACGCCGGGACAGGAGCCACAGGCGTTGATCGTGCCGCCAGGTGCTACCAAGCCAGCCCAGAGCGACCGCGCTCGCGATGATTGCAACCGGCAACAGACCTGCCCCCTGCCAGTGGAGCAGGCAGGCTAGCGACACGGATAGCAACGCTATAGCTGTACGCCGCGCCAGCGTAGCAAAAGGCACTCTTTCTGCGACCATCCAGCGGTCGTATTTTTCAATAGATACTAAGTTCTTAAGCAAAGTGTCGGGCTTGTCCCGCAGCGAGACACCTAGCTATGAAAGGCGCCCTTGCGAGCGGGGCGCGAAATCCCGCGCTTTTGAGGGTCTTTTTACGCGCGCAGGGGCGCGGAGGAGGACCGCCTGACGTTCCCGCGAAGGATTTAAGACTTAACTTGGGTTATGACGATTTTCTGTAGGCTTGAGGGACATTCAGACGCAGAAGCTCCCTCGCGCGAAGTATCTTGCATTTGTGGCTAGATGCCGGCGGTTCGCAATCGGCCAGACGCGGACGTGATGCCGCGGGACATTTCTCGTGACGCGAACGCAGACGGACTCTATCGCTGGTAGCGAGACGTATGCTGTTGGACCAAGTTGGGGAGGGCCGATGAAGAAATCTTTGGCGCTTGTCGCTCTAATCGCCTTTGCAGTCGCCAACGCGGCCCCGTATCCTGCACGCTCGGAAGTGCGGGCAAGTTGGACCCCGATTTGGAGCGATCGCACTGTGGTCGTCGCACGCGATATCGGAGCCCCTGTCCGATCCTCGCCCGACGGTGCGCGCAAATACCGCTTGGCCATTGGGTTCAGAACGACGCGGCAGTTCAAAGAAACGCCGTCGTTGAATGCCGCGACCGCGGACTTTGTGCTTCTGCAGGTCAGCGTTCATTGCGAGGAAAAGCGGACCGAATATCTCGATGCGCAGGCAATGACGGTGACGGGAGGTGGCGGCGGTCCTCTCAACAAATATTTTGAAAAGTCGGATGATTTCAGCGCGCAGCTCCCGGCTCCGGTAGGAAAAGCCATAATCGCGGGCACATGCGGCGGGCAAATTGGGAAAGAACGATATTCGGCCATGTACGAGCTTTTGAACGAGTATCGGCAGCGTTAGGACGGGCGCCGCAAATGCCCATTCATAGTGCTGGTCTGGGGCTGAGACGGGTCATTATGCCGGGGGAGTTTCGAATGAGGAATGTCGCTTTTGGCGCGATGCTCGTATTGGCTGCGTTCCACACGCCGTCGATTGCGGCAGACGCAGATGCCGCCGGGGCGGACGCGAACCATGCCATCGCTGCAATGAGAGACGGGTTGAACGCCTGCGTTATCGACAAGACCCCTGCGCGGCGGCAGGGCGGCGCTGCCCGGGTCGCCGTGGCCGCTGCTGGCTTTGCGGAGATCCAACAAGATCCGGAGCAAAATCGGTGGGCGCGGGTTTTCGATAGCGCGCATGCTGAGCAAGGGTTCGTGCTCGTCGACATAAGCACGATGTTTCCATGCACCGTCGTCATCGGCGGTGCTGTCCTCACGCCCGATCAGGTCCTGCAGGCAGCTCGCCAATGGTCCACGGAGCACGCTCTTTCAGCAAGCCGCAGCACCGATCCGACGGTGTCGATCTGGATCAAACCCTTCCCGGAATCGGGGAGCCCCAATCGCGTGTTGCAGGTCCGTGCCGCACCGTTGGCGCCGGGCGTCACAGAAATTTCGGTGCAAGTCCCTTATGCCGACGGTGTCATGACACGATGAGGCATGGGTCTTGCCGGGCGGACCACCTAAGGCGGACATGAGGCGGTCCGTGCAAGATTATATCGCGATCGATTGGGACGAACGAATGCCGGGCCCCGATGAGGTCGAAGCAGGTCTGCGCAACTCCTCGGTGTTCCATGTGAGTATCCACGACGCGCTGCTCACGGTGACGGATCTCATCAATCGGGAATGGGTTAATGGCCGCGCCCTGGCCACGCAGTTCAAACTCGACCTTGATCTTCGGGTGGCATTTTTCGCCAGCCGAAATCGTTTGCACGAGATTCCCTTTTTTCCCTTTTTATTCTCGGCGCCGATCTGGCTTGATGGCGAGCCGCTCTCGCCCTTTTCCGAACTATTCGGACCGCCGAAGGCGGCACCGGCCTGTAGCGATATGGAGCGCTCCTTCGGGTTCAAGCTCGATTCCGCTCGGGTCAGTGTTGCGCATCTCGCCGCCACGCTGGAAGATGGCGGAACCTACAGCTCGCCGCGCCTGCCCGACGCAGCTATCGGGACGCTCATATCGGGGGTCGCAGAGGCGGCGTTCAAGGGGCGTTACCGTTCGACCCTTGCATATCGCAGCTATCTGCCTTGGTGTGGCTGGTTTTTCGGCGATGTGCGCGACGGCTCGTGGTTCTGGTTCGACCGGCATTCCGGGATTGCCACGGTGTTGATGATTACCGACGGGCCGTGAGGCCGGGCTGATGTCAGCATCATTTGCCACGTTGGGTGAGCATGTCGAACCGCCACTGGGACGGCGAATGTCCATTAAAGCCCAAGTCTGCACTGAAAGCTGCCTGACCGAAATCGGCCAGTTCATGCCTTCATACGCGCCCGGCGGTCCTGACGCGCTCTACGTCCGCCGCGTTATCGCGCGGGTGTCGATCCCGCTCGGTCCCAGCTAGAGCGACGGGGCGTCCTGCGCGGCGTAGATGGCAAATCCCCATGGCGGGAGATCGATTTCCTCCCGCTCACCTATCGTTCTTCGCTCGCCCGTGCGAAACGCGCGATAGTCGCCTTGCCCGAGCTTTGAGGTCAGCTTCGCGCGCAGCGGCCGGGGCGACATATTGAACAGCCCCACGACCTTGTTGCGTCCGGTTTGCCGGACCCAGCTGAAGAGCTGCGCCGGCATGTCATTGTCGAGTTTCGTCATCCGGCCGCCCCAGGGCGCGTTGGCGAGAGCCGGATTGGCCTTGCGGAACGCCGCGAGGTCGGACAGCAGGCTCCCGAGCTTGCAGTCCGGCCGCGCGGTCCAGTCGATCGGATCGCGGTCGAAGAAGGCCAGTCGCTTTGCGTTGCACGCCTCCTGTCCGTTATAGATCATCGGGAGGCCCTCGTGGGTGAAGCTCAGTGCCATCATCGCCGGCAACGCATCGCCGAAAACCTCATATTGCGATCCGTCCCAGGCGTTGCTGTCGTGATTTTCGACATAGCCCATCCGCATTGCCGACGTCGGCCAGGCGCTCTCGTTTTCGGCGTAGTATCCGTATAGCGCGGTCGCATCGGCCTTGCCCTTTGCGATATCGCGAACGCTGTTGTGCCATTCCCAGGCGTAGGTCACGTCGAACGCCTTGTGCATCTCGGGCGTTTTCCACTCGGCCAGCATGAAGACGGGCTTGATCCGGTCGAGACGCGCGCGAACGGTCATCCAAAAGTCGAGCGGGACATAGCCCGCGACGTCGGCCCGGAAGCCATCGATATCTGTCTCGCGCACCCAATAAAGCATCGCCTCGCCGACATGCGCCCGAACGCCTTCCTTCGACCAGTCGAAGTCGATGATGTCCGACCAGTCCCACCACGGCGTCGGCCGGAAATCGCCCTTCCAATCCTTTTCGTACCAGTCGGGATGTTCGGCCGCGAGGCGATTGTCCCAGGCGCTGTGATTGGCGACCCAGTCGATGATGACTTTCATGTTCTGGGCGTGCGCCGCCTTCACGAAGCGCTTGAAGTCCTCGAGCGAACCAAGCTCGGGATTGACCGCGTAATAATCCCTAACCGAATAGGGCGAGCCGAGGCTGCCCTTGCGGTTCTTTTCGCCGATCGGGTGGATCGGCATCAGCCAGATGATATCGACGCCGAGCTTTTTGAGGCGCGGAAGCTGCTTTTCGGCCGCCCGAAACGTTCCTTCGCGGGTAAACTGCCGCGTGTTTAGCTGATAGAGAATGGCATCGCGGCTCCAGTCGGGATGCTGCAGCGGCGCGATGTCCGGCGCCTTCCAGCTATCGATTGGCGCCGGCTGCTCGGCGGCGGATGGGACGGCGCACGCGCAAGCCGCAACGGACGCGAGGGCGGCAAGGCGGGTGCCGCGGACCAAACGGGAGATCATCGGGCGGCCCCTTCGGTGAGCGGCGTCACCTGCGTCATTGCGGCGGCCGCGAGCAGCAAGCTGCCCGACGCGAACGCCATGGTGTAGATCGGCGCCCCGGGAAAGAAGGCCTCCATGATCGATCCCATGACCGTCGCGACAAGCAGCTGCGGCACGACCACGAAGATGTTGAACAGTCCCATGTAGATGCCGAGCTTTCCCTGCGGCAGGCTGGAGGCGAGGATCGCGTAAGGCATCGCGAGAACCGAAGCCCAGAAGATGCCGATGAGGACCTCGCTCGCAACAAGATGTGTGGGGTCGCGCAGCAGGAAAAAGCTGCCATAGCCGAGCGCACCGCAGACAAGGCCGGCGATGTGCGTGCGGGCCTGCCCGATGCGCCTGGACAACCAGGGCAGCAGGGTGACCGCCGCGACGGCGGCCACGCCGTTATAGATGGCGAAGAGCGTGCCGACCCAGTTGGCGGCGGTTTGATAGGCAGCGCTTGCCGCGTCGGTCGTTCCGAAATGATATTGGGCGACGATGGGCGTGGTGTTGATCCACATGATGAACAGCGCCGACCAGCTGAAGAACTGGACGAGGGCGAGCCTCTTCATGATCGGCGGCATGCCCGCGAAATCGCCGACGATGCTCGACAGCATGTTGGTCTCGTTGCCGCGGCGCGCGAGGCCGATGGCAATGAGGCTGGCGAGCCCATAAGCAATCAGTAGCGCGCCGAGGAGAAGAACCTCGCGGAGCAATGAAAATTCCTGCCGGATGGCCATGACGCCAAGACCGGCCGCAATCCAGGCGGCGCAACCGACATAGCTTCGCGACGCAAGCGCGCGAGCCGCGGGCTGGGTCTCCGCTTCGGCCAGGCCAAATCCCGCCATCTCGGCCGGATCATATTCGCGGGTCGTCACCACCGTCCATAACACCGACAGGAAGAGGGCAAGGCCGCCAAACCAGAAAGCATAGCGGACGGTATCGGGAATCTCGCCGGGTGGTGCGACATTGGCGACCCCCATCAGGTCCATGAACGACGGAAAGAGCGAGCCGACGACGGCGCCCGCGCCGATAAAGGCCGTCTGGACAGCATAGCCCGCACTATGCTGGTCCTTCCGCAGCATGTCGCCGACGAAGGCGCGGAAGGGTTCCATCGAGATATTGAGCGATGCGTCGAGGAGCCAGAGCATCGTCGCCGCGAACCAGATCGCCGGGCTCTGCGGCATCACGAACAGCGCGATCGCGGCGAGAATGGCGCCGGCAAGAAAATAGGGACGACGGCGGCCGAGCCGCCCGAGCCAGGTCCGGTCGCTCATATGGCCGATCACCGGCTGGATCAGCAGGCCCGTCAACGGTGCGGCGACCCAGAGGCCGGGCAGTTTTTCGATGTCTTCGCCAAGCGATTGGAAAATCCGGCTCATATTGGCGTTCTGGAGCGCGAAACCGATCTGGATGCCGAAGAAGCCGAAGCTGATGTTCCACAGTCCGGCGCGACCTTGCCGCGGCTTTTCCATCATGTCTCTCCCGATCGGCCGCATGGCGCGCGGCTCTCTAGCGGCGCGATCTTGCAGCAGCGCCCGGCAAGCGCAAGCGGCGGGCGGGGCGATCGGGACAAGGTATACGAATACTTAGCCGATCAGGGCGATGTGCTTTGCCTTCGGATCAGCCGCGTCGGCAAGATGCATCGACCCGCGGGCCGGCCGTCGATGCGGCCGAGAAGCGCATCGACGAGCAATTCGCCGGCACCCTTCAGGTCCTGCATCACCGTTGTCAGTGTCGGCGACGTCAGGCTGGCCGCAGGGATATCGTCGAACCCGATCAACGCGACGTCGCGTGGCAGCGCCAAGCCGGCTTCGACGAATGCGCGCATCGCCCCGATCGCGATCAGGTCGCTGGCGGCGAACAGGGCGTCGAACGGAATGCGCTTGGCCAGGAGGGCACGCGCCGCTTCATAGCCCGATTGCTCGGACGAAACCGCGGCCTGCTGCAGCCGCGGATCGGGCGTCAGGCCCCCGGCTGTCATCGCCCGGCAAAGGCCCGCATAGCGATCCTGAAACTCGGGAGCATGGTCGGACGCATCGCCCAGGAACGCGATGGATTTGCAGCCGATTTCGATGAAATGCTCGCCTGCCTGGACACCGGCGCCGATATTGTCCGACCCGACCGTCAATCCGATATTGTCGTCGGCCACTGATCCCCAGCGGACGAACTTCGTGTCCATCTCGACGAGATGTTCGAGCTTGGCGCGATACAGCTGATAGTCGCCGTAGCCGAGCAGGATGATGCCGTCGGACCGGTGGCTGTCCTGATAGTCGACGTGCCAGTCGTTATCCATCTGCTGGAAGCTGATCAGAAGATCATAGCCGCGCAGGGCGCATTGCCGGGTTATCGAGCCGAGCATCGAGAGAAAGAAAGGGTTGATCATCGACTCGTCGGGCGTTGGATCTTCGAAGAAGAGAAGTGCGAGCGTGTGGGCGCGCTGCGAGCGCAGGCTCGATGCATTTTTGTCGACGGTATAATTGAGCTCGCGCGCAATCCGCTCGATGTTGGCGCGGGTCGCGGCACTCACCGATTTGCTGCCGCGCAGCGCACGCGAGACGGTCGGCTGCGACACGCCGGCCAGATAGGCGATATCGAAACTCGTAGGCTTGGCCGTTGGCGGTCGCCCCATGTCCTTCTCCCGGTTCGCTCTGCTTCAGGCCGCCGTCCTTGCGTTGAGACTAGCGAGCGCCGGCCGTACTGCCAATGGGTTCGGGCCGACCGCGCTGTGACATTTACGCGACAGAGGCTCACGGGCGACGATATGCGTATACGTATACCCTATGGCCGCGGGGCCAATTTGGTCTCAATTGCAGGACCGACGATGGGAACACCCACGCGATGACGAGGATGCCGTGCGGCGCGATTTGCCGCTCCCGAGCCGTTGCGCGAACGACCCCCCATCGCAGCAGGGGAGCCTTTATGCGTACTTCAATCAGTCTCCGCCGCGGCGCCAGCACCGTGGCGCTCGGCTTTGCCTTGACCGCCATGCTTTCGGGTACCGCGATGGCGCAGGACAGCGCCGCCGCGCCCACCGACGAGGCCGCGTCCGACAGCGATATCGTCGTCACCGGCTACAGCGCCAGCCTCCAGAGCGCTGTCAACGCCAAGAAGAATCGCGATCAGGTGGTCGAATCTATCTCGGCCGAGGACATCGGAAAGCTGCCGGACGCGTCGATCGCGGAATCGATCGCGCGCCTGCCCGGCCTGACGTCGCAGCGTGTCTCGGGCCGTTCGAACTCGATTTCGATACGCGGCTTTGCGCCGGACTTCTCGACGACGTTGCTCAACGGCCGCGAGCAAACCTCGACCGGCGACAATCGGGCGGTCGAATATGACCAATATCCCTCCGAAGTCGTGAACCAGGTGCTCGTCTACAAGACGCCGATGGCCTCGATCGTCGGGCAGGGGCTTTCGGGCACCGTCGACCTGCGCACCATTCGCCCGCTCGACTATGGCAAGCGGGTGATCTCGGTCGGGGTTCGTGGCACATGGGCCGATCTCGGCAAGCTCAACGCGGGCTCGAAAAAATACGGCTATCGTGTGAACGGGGTCTTCGTCGACCAGTTCGCCAACGACACCTTGGGGATCGCGCTTTCGGCATCCTATGTCGACGAACCCTATCAAATCCAGGAATTCAACGCCTGGGGCTATGCCGGTGGCGGCACCGCGGCGAGCCCGGTGGTGATCGGCGGCTCCAAAAGCTATGCGACCTCGACCCAGCTCACGCGCCTTGGCCTCCAGGGAACGGTGCAATGGCGGCCCACGCCCAATTTCACTTCGACGTTCGACGCCTTCTACTCGGACTTCAAGGATGACCAGATCAAGCGCGGCATCGAGCTTCCGCTCGGCTTCGACGTCAACAATGACCCCGCCAGCCCCAACGCCACAAAGCTGACGATCACCGATATCGATTCCAGTGGCCAATACGTGTTCGCCCGCGCAGGCACTTTCTCGAACGTCGAGGGCGTGGTGCGTAACGACGTGTTCGAGCGCAATGCAAAGCTCTACAGCTTTGGCTGGAACAACCGCTGGGAAGGCGATGATGGCTGGAATGTCACCGCCGACATCAGCATGTCGAAAACCGACCGCAACGAGCTGATTTTTGAAAGCAATGCCGGCACCGGGCGCGGCGCTGACGTGGGCGCGACCGATACGATCGGCTTCACCAGCGACCGAAACGGGACCTTCTTCAGCCCGACGCTCAACTATGGCGACTATAATCTGATCAAGCTCACCAGCCCCCTGGGCTGGGGCGGGGATCAGACGGGCGTCGACGGCGCGCGGATCCGCGGCGGCCAGGACGGCTACTACAACAACCGCATCATCAAAGACGAGCTCTGGCAGTATCGTGTTGAAGTCGAGCGCGAGCTCGAGGGCTTCCTGCGCTCGGTGCAATTCGGCTTAAATTATACCGACCGCTCGAAAAGCCTTGTTCCCGACGAAGCGTTCGTGGGTCTGGTCGCGAATACCGACGGTCTGACGAGCGTGACGATCCCCGAGCAATATCGCCTTGGCACGACGAATCTCGCCTACCTCGGGCTCGGGCCAGTCGTCAGCTACGATCCGCGCGAATTGCTCGCCGGCGGCCTCTACCAGCTCGTGCCGAACCCTTATGGCGACGTGGTGGTGAAGGCCTATGACGTCAGCGAGAAGGTCATGACGACCTATCTCCAGGCGAACATCGACCAAGAACTGGGTTCGTCGGTGCTGACCGGCAACGTCGGTGTGCAGGCGATCTTCACGGATCAGAATTCGAACGGCGCCACCGCATCTTTCGCCGGCACCAACCCCAACGGTTCACCAAATATCGTCGGGATCCCGCGACGGGAGAGCACCGATTATGTCGATGTGCTGCCCAGCCTCAATCTCTCACTTCGCACCGCAAGTGACTTCGTGATCCGCGCCAGCGTCGCGCGCGAAATCATCCGCCCACGCCTGGACGACTTGCGTGCGACGCTCAGCTACGGGACGACGATCGGCGACCCGGGCGGCATGGTCTGCCCGACAGGACGTACCTGCGCCGTCGTTCGCGGCGGCTCGGGGAACCCCGACCTGCGACCGTGGCGCGCCAACGCGGCCGACCTGACCTTCGAGAAATATTTCGGGTCGAAGGGCTATCTTGCGGTGCAGCTCTTCTACAAGGACCTCAAGAGCTACATCTACAATCAGGACATTGCGTTCGACTTCACCGGCTATCCGATCCAGGCGCCGGGGAACGACGGCAACGGGCTGCCGATCATCGTCAATTACATGGGTACGATCAACGCGCCTATTAACGGCAAGGGCGGCAAACTCTACGGCGTCGAACTTGCCGGCACCCTGCCGTTCGGCGAGATCGTCTCGGCGCTTGACGGGTTCGGTGTTACCGGCGGCGCCTCCTACACCAAGACCAAGATCGCGCCGACGCCCGGCGCGCCTGCGGAGGATATCCCGGGCTATTCTAAGTGGGTCGCGAACGGCACGGTCTATTTCGAGAAATGGGGCTTCAACTCGCGCGTCAGCGCCCGCTACCGCTCGAGCTTCATCGGCGAGGTGTCGGGCTTCGGTGGCGCTCGCGTGCGCCGCCGCGCCCGTCCCGAGACGATCATCGACGCGCAGATCGGCTATGACTTCCAGCCGGGCAGTGCGCTCGAGGGTCTCTCGATCTTCGTTCAGGGCCAGAATCTCACCGACGAGCCGTTCGTCACTGATGATCCGCGCGATAGCCGGGCGGTGATCGACTATCAGACATATGGCCGCCGGTTCCTCGCGGGCGCCTCGTTCAAATTCTGAACCCTCCCTGGGTGGGAGCGGCAGGGTCGCGCCGCTCCCATCATTTTGTTGCGCCGCCGGGGCGGCGCTGGTCAAAGGATCGCCATGCGGTTGATGATCATCGGGGGCGGGACGGCAGGCTGGATGGCGGCCGCCTGCCTGCGGCGGTTCCTGCCGCGCGAATGGTCGGTCCGGCTGGTCGAGTCCGATGAAATCGGGACGGTCGGGGTCGGCGAAGCGACGATCCCGCAGATCCGGCTTTTCAACGATGCGCTAGGCATCGACGAGGACGAGTTTCTGGCGGCGACGCAGGGAACGATCAAGCTCGGGATCGAGTTCCGCGACTGGACGCGCCTCGGCCATCGCTACATGCACGCTTTCGGCGCGATAGGCCGCGGGCTGGGCCTGGTCGATTTCCACCAATATTGGCTGCGCGCGCGCGCGGCGGGACTGGCCGAAAGTCTGGATCATTATTCGCTGAACGAGCAGGCGGCGCGTGCGCGCCGGATGCAGAAGGGCGCGCCCCGGACCTCCCGCTACCTCCTCGAAATGCCCTATGCCTACCACTTCGACGCGGCGCTGTACGCGGCCTTTCTCAGGCGCCGCGCCGAGGCGGGCGGCGTCGAGCGCATCGAAGGCAGGATAGGCGAGGTGCGCCTGGATCCGGAACGCGGCGACGTCGCCGGCGTGACGCTGGAAGACGGACGGCGGCTCGACGGCGATTTCTTCATCGACTGTTCGGGCTTTCGCGGGTTGCTGATCGAGGGCGCACTGGCGAGCGGATACGAAGACTGGTCGCGCTGGCTGCTTAACGATCGCGCCGTGGCCGTGCCCTGCGCCCACAGCGCGGTGCCGCAGCTTCCGTGGACCGGCGCGACGGCGCGCAATGCCGGCTGGCAATGGCGTATTCCGCTCCAGCACCGCATCGGCAACGGCTATGTCTATTGCTCGGCGCATATCGATGACGACGCCGCCCTGGATACGTTGCTCGCCAATCTCGATGGCGCGGCGCAGGCGGAGCCCAACCGGCTTCGTTTCGTCAGCGGCAAGCGCCGGCGGATGTGGAACCGCAATGTCGTGGCACTCGGCCTCGCGAGCGGGTTCATGGAGCCGCTGGAATCGACGAGCATCCATCTCGTTCAGGCCGGAATTTCGCGACTCGTCAAAATGCTACCGTCGGGCACCCCCGACCCTGCGGTCGCCGCGGAATTCAACCGGCAGAGCGACTTCGAGTGGGAGCGCATCCGCGATTTCATCATTCTTCATTTCAAGGCAACCGAACGGCGCGACACTCCCTATTGGCGCGACCGGGCGGAAATCGATGTTCCTGATACGCTTGCGGCGAAGATCGACCTCTTCCGCGCACAAGGCCTGATCTTCCGCGAACATGAAGAGCTTTTTACCGAATCGGGATGGCTGCAGGTGCTGGTCGGACAAGCGGTTGAGGCCCGGCGTTGGCATCCCCTCGCCGACAGCCTCGAACAGGCCGAGCTTGCGCAATTTATGGCGGGCATTTCGCTGACTATCGAGCGCGAAGTCGCGCAGATGGAAAGTTACGACGCCTTCCTTGCCGCGGTGCGTCCCGCAGGAGTTGCTGCATGATCCGTTGGTTCGTCCCGCTCGCGATGCTTCTCGCCTCGCTTACCGCACCGGCAGCTGCGCAAGACGCGCTCGCGCGCCCCGTGTCGGACGACATCATCTATTTCGTGCTGCCCGACCGGTTCGAAAACGGCGACCGGACGAACGATCGCGGGGGGCTGAAGGGCGACCGGCTGGCGACCGGTTATGATCCGGCCGCGAAGGGCTTCTATCATGGCGGCGACCTTGCGGGGCTTGCCCGCCGGCTCGATTATATTGAGGGCCTCGGCGCCACCGCGATCTGGTTCGCGCCGATTTTCCGCAACAAACCCGTGCAGGGGCCGAAAGGCGACGAGAGCGCGGGTTACCATGGATATTGGGTCACCGATTTCACGAGCGTAGACCCGCATTTCGGGTCGAATGCCGAATTCAAGGCCTTCGTCGACGCCGCCCATGCGCGCGGGATGAAGGTCTATATGGACATCATCACCAACCACACGGCCGACGTTATCCGGTACCGCGATGGCGATGCGTCGGGATATCGTTACCGCAGCCTGGCCGACTATCCCTTTTCGCGGCGCGGAGGGGTCGCTGGACCGGCGATCAATCCCGGTTTCGTAGGCGACCGCGATCCGAGCCCCGAAAACTGGTCGAAGCTCGTGGACCCCTCTTTCGCCTATCAGCCGTTCGTCCCGAAGGGCGAGGAGCGGGTCAAGGTTCCCGCATGGCTGAATGATCCGGTCTATTATCACAATCGCGGCAACAGCGACTGGGTCGGCGAGTCGGCCCTCTACGGGGATTTCGCCGGGCTCGACGACCTGGCGACCGAGAATCCCGATGTCGTCAGGGGATTCATCGACATATACGGGCGGTGGATCGACGAGTTCGGCATCGACGGCTTTCGCATCGATACCGCCAAGCATGTGAACCCGGAATTCTGGCAAGCCTTCGTCCCCGCGATGCAGGCCCGCGCGCGGGCGCGCGGAATTCCCAATTTCCATATCTTCGGGGAAATTTATATCGACGCGCTCGATCCAGGTGCGCTGGCGGCTTATACCCATTCCGCCGGACTGCCTGCGGTGCTCGATTTCGCTTTCGCCCGCGCCGCGATCGACGCGGCGAGCGGAACGAAGGGGACCGACCAATTCGCCCGCCTGTTCGACGGCGACATCCTCTACAAGGGCGGAGCGCCCGCCGCGCTGACATTGCCGACCTTCCTCGGCAACCATGACATGGGCCGTATCGCGACTTTCGTGAAACAGGCGAACCCCGCAGCGGACGAAGCCGAGCTTCTGGCCCGCCTCAAGCTTGCCCACAGCATGCTGCTGACACTGCGCGGGATCCCCACCATCTACTATGGAGACGAGCAGGGCTTTCTCTCGGATGGCAACGACCAGCTCGCGCGCGAGGATATGTTCGCCTCGAAGGTCGCCGTCTATAATGACAATGATCTCGTCGGCAGCAACGCCACCACGGCGACCGCGAACTTCGACGCCGGCCATCCGCTGTATCGCCATATCGCGGCGCTCAGTGCCATTCGCCGCCACACGCCGGCGCTCATGCGCGGATCCACGACGGTACGCGCTTTCTCCGAAAAGCCCGGTCTGCTTGCCGTGTCGCGCTTCGATCCCGACACCGGCCGCGAGGTCGTGCTCGCCTTCAATACGTCTGCAACGCAATTGTCCGCGAACATCGCGGTCGATATGAAAAGCCGGGCCTTCGAGGCAATTTCAGGTAATTGTCCGGCGGCCGCCGCCGCGCCCGGCACCCTTGCCATCACCGTCCCGGCTTTCGGCACCCTTGTCTGCCGGGCCGACGAATAAGCGAAAACAGCAGTGACGATAAACCAACCCCTCGCAAAAGACCCGCATGCCTGTGTCGAAGCCTCTCCGCCATGGTGGAAGGGTGCGGTCATTTACCAGGTCTATCCGCGCAGCTTCGCCGATTCGAACGGCGACGGGGTGGGGGACCTCGCCGGCATCACCGCCCGGCTCGACTATATCGCCTCGCTCGGCGTCGATGCGATCTGGCTTTCTCCCTTCTATCCCTCGCCGATGGACGACTTCGGATATGACATCTCCGATTATCGCGGCGTCGATCCGATCTTCGGGACTCTCGACGATTTCGACGCGCTCGTCGCCAGCGCGCACGCGCTTGGTCTCAAGGTAACGACCGACCTGGTTTTTGCCCACACGTCGGATCGCCATGCCTGGTTCGCCGAAAGCCGCACGAGCCGTGGGAATTCGAAAGCCGACTGGTATGTTTGGGCCGACGCGCGGCCCGACGGTACGCCGCCGACCAATTGGCAGTCGGTGTTCGGGGGGCCTGCCTGGACGTGGGACGCGCGCCGCGGCCAATATTATCTCCATAATTTCCTGGGTTCGCAGCCGCAGCTCAATGGACATAACCCCGATGTGCAACAGGCCCTGCTCGACGTCGTGCAATTCTGGCTCGACCGGGGGGTCGACGGCTTTCGTATCGACGCGATCAATTTCGCGATGCACGATCCTGAGCTTCGCGACAATCCGCCGGCGCCGCCCTCGAACAAAGTCCGGACGCGGCCCTTCGATTTCCAGCAAAAAATCTACAACCAGTCGCACCCCGACATCCCGTTGTTTCTCGAACGGATTAGGGCGCTTACCGATCGCTATGGCGACAGATTCACCGTTGCGGAGGTCGGCGGCGACGATGCGGTGCGCGAGATGCGGCAATTTACCGCCGGCGGGCACCGGCTCAACAGCGCCTATGGCTTCGATTTCCTCTATGCGGACCAGCTCACCCCGAAGCTCGTTCGCGAAGCGGCCGAGCAATGGCCGGACGCGCCCGGGACCGGCTGGCCAAGCTGGGCCTTCGAAAATCACGACGCGCCGCGAGCCCTGTCCCGCTGGACTCCGCCCGGCGCCGACCGCGCGGCCTATGCACGAATGAAGATGGCGCTGCTTTGCGCGCTGCGCGGCAATATCATCATCTACAACGGCGAGGAATTGGGACTGGATCAGGTCGACATACCTTTCGAACTGATCAAGGATCCCGAAGCCCTCAAGAATTGGCCGCTCACCTTGTCGCGCGACGGCGCGCGCACGCCGCTACCGTGGGAGGGCGGCACGGCCCATGCCGGCTTTTCCAGCGCCGAGCCGTGGTTGCCGCTGGGCGCGGCGCATGCGTCGCTTGCGGTCGACCGGCAAGAGGATGATCCGGCCTCGCTGCTGCATCTGACGCGCCGACTGGTCGCGCTGCGCGCCGGGCATCCGGCGCTCCGCGCGGGCGACAACCGGAACTGGATAACCGATGGCGATCTGCTCGGCTTCGACCGTATTTCCAGGGACGATCACGTTCGCTGCCTTTTCAATCTGGGAAATGGAACAATCGACATTTCAGAGGACGCGGGTGTCGGTACGCCGGTCGTGGCGCTCAACGGTGCCACCATCGATCGTCTGCCGCCGTGCGGCGTGCTCTGGCTGAACGTCCAAGGAGATATGTGATGCGCCGTCTGGCTGTGGCCGCCTTTGTTTCGCTCGCGCCGGTTCCCCTCCTCGCCCAGCCGGCGCCGGCGACGCAAACCGCCACCTCGCCCGACGGCAGCATCGTGCTGACGGTGTCCACCGACGGCGACCAGCGACCGACATGGTCGCTGTCGCGGCGGGGCAAGCTGCTCATCGCGCCCTCGAAACTCGGGTTCATCCTGACGGACGGCATCGGCTTGCAACGCGGCTTCTCGATCGTCGACGTCGAGCGCAAGCGTTCCGATACGCGTTGGGAGCAGCCGTGGGGCGAACGCCGTTTCGTCCGCGATGCACACAACGAACTGCTGGTCCGGTTCCGGCAAGACGAGAGCTGGGGCGGCCACGCGATGAACCTTCGCTTCCGGCTTTTCGACGACGGCATCGGCTTCCGCTACGAGTTGCCCGAACAGCCCGGGTTCAAGACGGCGCATATCGCCGACGAATTCACGGAGTTCGACATCGTGCCGCAAGGGACGGCCTGGTGGATTACCGGCGGCGAATGGAACCGCTACGAGCAGGTCTACCAGAAAACGCCGATCGACGCCGTCGCCACGACGCACACGCCGTTGACCATGCGCCTCGACGACGGAACGCATCTCGCCTTTCACGAAGCGGCGCTAGTCGATTATGCGGGTATGTGGCTCAAGCGCGCCGAAGGGCAGAAGTTTCGCGCCACCTTGTCGCCGTCGTCGCGCGGACCGCGCGTCACGCGCGATCTGCCCTTCTCGACACCGTGGCGGACGATCAGGATCGCGGATTCGGCGGCGGGTCTCGTGGAAAACGATCTCGAACTGAACCTCAACGAGCCGAACAAGCTCGGAGACGTCAGTTGGGTGAAGCCGATGAAATATGTCGGAATCTGGTGGGGCATGATGCGTGGGGACTGGAGCTGGGCCGAGGGGCCGAAGCACGGCGCGACGACGCAGAGGACCAAGGACTATATCGATTTTGCCGCGAAACACGGGTTCGGCGGGGTCTTGGTCGAAGGCTGGAACAAGGGCTGGGACGGAAACTGGTTCGGCCATGGCGACAAATTCAGCTTTACCCAGCCCACCGGGGATTTCGACCTCGCGGCGGTGACCGATTATGCGAAGCGCAAGGGCGTGACGCTGATCGGTCATCACGAAACGGGCGGAAACATAGCCGTTTATGAGGCGCAGCTCGAAGATGCGATGAAGCTGTATGGGAGGCTTGGCGTCAAAGCCGTCAAGACCGGCTATGTCGCCGATGCGGGCGGGATCATCGCCCCGGGCGATGCGCCCGGCGAAACCCGTATGGAGTGGCACGACGGCCAGCGGCAGGTCGAACATCATCTCAAGGTCGTCGAGACGGCGGCCCGGTACAAGATCGCGGTCAACCCTCACGAACCCGTGAAGGACACCGGCCTCCGCCGCACTTATCCGAACTGGGTCGCGCGCGAAGGTGCGCGAGGCATGGAGTATAACGCGTGGGGCGCCTTCGCCAACGGCCCCGATCACGAGCCGACGCTGGTGTATACGCGCATGCTATCCGGACCGATGGATTTCACCCCCGGCGTGCTCAGCCTCGAGAACGCAAACAAGGCCCCGCTGGCCTCGACGCTTGCGAAGCAGCTTGGGCTCTATCTTGCGATATATTCGCCCATCCAGATGGCGGCAGACTTCATCGAAAATCTCGAAGCGCATCCGCGCGAACTCGACTTCATTTCCAAAGTCCCCACCGATTGGTCCGAGAGCAAATTGATCGCAGGCGAAGTCGGCGACTATGCGATCTTTGCCCGCAAGGACCGCGCAAGCTCCGACTGGTATGTCGGCGGCGTCAACGATGCGACCGAGCGGACGCTGACGCTGCGGTTCGACTTCCTCGATCCCGGCAAGACCTATACTGCAACAATCTATAAGGATGGCGAAGGCGCGACCTATCTCACCGACGCCCGGCACCGCATCGCCTATGACACTGTCCGGTTGAAGCAGGGCGACACGTACCGCCTGTGGCTCGCTCCGGGCGGCGGGGCGGCCATGCGCCTGCATCCCGGACGATGACGATCCGGCGGCACCTGGTGGCGGCGCTGATGACACTGTGGGCGCTGCTCGCGCTGCCTGCCGAAGCCGCCGATAGCGGCCGTCTTCTACAATATGATCATGTCTTGGCCGCCGGCTTGCCCGAACAACGCCTGACGATCTGGCTGCCTCCCGGCTACGACAAGGGCGTGCGTCGCTATCCGGTCGTCTATATGAACGATGGCCATAATCTCTTTGATCGGGCGTCTTCGAACTTCGGCAAGATATGGGAGGCCGACCGCGCTATGCTGGCGGCCGTGAAGCGAGGGGCCGAGCCGCACATCATCGTCGGTATCTGGGCGCCGGGTGCTGACCGCTATCGCCAATATCTTCCGGCGAGCGCGTACCGGCTCGCGGCGCCCGATATTGCCGCTTCGATGGATGCGGCGGCGGGCGGCCCGAATCTGTCGGACGCTTATCTCGACTGGCTCGCCGGACCGCTGAAATCATGGGTCGATGCGACGCTGCGGACCCGTCCGGGGCGCAACGACACCGTGATCATGGGATCGAGCATGGGCGGCCTCATCAGCTGCTATGCCTTTCTCGAACGTCCGGCGGTCTATGGCCGCGCGGCTTGCGTCAGCTCGCGTTGGCCCGCGGTCGCGCCCGGCGCCGTTGGCAACGCGGACCCGCGGCTGATCGCGATTTGGGATGGTTGGTTCGCGGCACATCTCGGCCAACCCGACGGACGACGTCTCTGGATGGACCATGGCACGGCCACGCTCGATGTCCACTATGCGCCCTATCAGCGAGCGATCGACGCGCGCCTTGCCGCCAGCGGATGGGAGCGGGGACGCGACTGGGAAAGCCGCGTCTACGACGGCGCGCCGCATGACGAAAATGCATGGGCAGCCCGTCTCCCGGAAATTTTCCTCTTTCTGATGGCTCCGCGATGATCCCATCCGCCGAGGAGCCGGTTCATATCGTCATACTCGGCGGCGGCAGCGCGGGGTGGATGACGGCGGCCCTGTTTGCACATCACTGGCGTGAAAGTCCGATCCGGATTTCGGTGGTCGAGTCGCCCGAGATCGGGATCATCGGCGTGGGCGAGGGATCGACCCCGCAGCTCAAAGCCTTCTTCGACGGCCTTGGAATTGCGGAAGCCGAGTGGATGCCCGCGTGCGATGCCACCTACAAGCTCGGGATAGCGTTCGAGGGCTGGTCGGCGGGCGGCCAGGGGTCGGGCTATTTCCACCCCTTCCCGGGACCGCTCGACGTGCATACCCAAGCCGAGTTTTTCCGCAACGCGGCGTTACGGCGGGCCGGCGTCGACGTCCCGGCAAATCCGGACCGTTTCTATCTTTCCGCGCGGGTCGCCGCGCGCGGAGGGGGACCGCATGGCGGCGAATCCTTCCCGTTCGATATGGCCTACGGCTATCATTTCGACGCCTATAAGCTCGGCGCGTTTCTTCGCGATCACGCGGTATCGCTCGGCGTTACGCATCTCGCGCGCAAGGTGTTGAGCGTCGATGTCGGCACCGACGGCAACGTGCGATCGCTGGGGTTGGAGGGCGGCGAGGCGCTCGCGGCAGATTTTTTCGTCGACTGTAGCGGTTTCGCCGCCCTGATCGCCGGACAGGCGCTCGGCGCGCGCTTTTTTCCCTTTGCGGACAATCTCTTCAACGACCGGGCCGTCGTCATGCCAACGGCGCATGGCGGAAGCGGCCCGGTCGTGACGGCAACGAAGAGCGTCGCGATGACGGCCGGGTGGCGCTGGGCCATCCCGCTGACGACGCGGATCGGAAACGGCTATGTCTATTCGAGCCGCTATCTCGACCGCGACCAGGCCGAGATGGAGCTACGAACCGCGCTTGGCCTTACCGATGCGGATGTTCCGGCGAGACATCTCGAGATGAAGGTCGGACGGCTCGAACATAGCTGGACGGCCAATTGCCTCGCGATGGGTTTGGCACAGGGCTTCATCGAGCCGCTGGAGGCGACTGCGCTCCACATCGTCATTGCAACCGCTCAGGAGTTCATCGCGGCCTTCGAAGGCGGGGGCTTCACCCCCCGGCACCGCGACATTTTCAACGCCCGGATCGCTGCGCGCTATGAGGGCATTCGCGACTATATCGTCGCGCATTATCGCATGAACCAGCGCGACGCCGGCCTTGGATACTGGCGCGATGCCGCCGGACTCGAGGCTTTGTCGGACAATCTCAAGGCGATGATCACGGCGTGGTTCACGGGAGCCGATATCGGCGAAGCAATCGAAGATCTTGGCATCGGCGCCTTTTATCCGAATATCAGCTGGCATTGCCTGCTTGCAGGATATGGTATTTTCCCGCCCAATGCTGTCATGCGATCACCCGTCAAAACCGACCGCCCCGCCGATCTTGCGGCAATCGACCGCTTTCTGTCCCGAGCGGAGCTGAATTTTGTGCCGCCCGCTTTTCCTGTCGCGGCGCGGCTACTGTGACCCGCGACCTCATAGAAGACTTCGCGCGCGCACTCGGCGACGCGCTTGGTGCGCACGGCCCTGCTGTGGAGGCAGCGCGAAGCTACACGCCGGGGGACTACAGCATCCATTTCTTCCTGCAGATTGCGGTGATCCTGCTCGTCTGTCGGATCACCGGCTGGGCGGCGAAGAAATGGTTCGGCCAGCCGCAGGTCGTCGGCGAGATGATCGCTGGCGTGCTGCTCGGCCCCTCGCTCCTCGGGCTTTTCTTCCCCCATTTTCAGGCCGTGCTGTTTCCGAAAGAGACTCGCAACATCCTCTACGTCGGTGCGCAGTTCGGGGTCGGGCTTTACATGTTCATCGTCGGGACGACGCTCCGTCTCGACCATTTTCAGTCGAAGGCGCGCAGCGCCGCGGCCGTGTCGTCGGCGGGGATCATCGTGCCCTTCATCGTCGCCTTTGCGATCACGCCATATATTCTGACCATTCCGGGCCTTTTTATGCCGGGCATAGGTCCGGTCAGCGCAACACTGTTTATGGGCGCCTGCATCGCACTAACCGCATTTCCGATGCTCGCGCGGATCATCAACGAGCGCGGACTTGCGAACACATCGCTCGGGACGCTGTCGTTGACAGCCGGCGCGTTCGACGATGCGGTGTCGTGGTGTGTGCTCGCGATTGTGCTCGCGACCTTCGGCGGAGGACCGGGTGTCGCGCTGCTCGCGATCGTCGGGGGCGGCGCTTATGCTGCCTTCATGCTCCTGGCGGGCCGCCGCCTGTTGGTGCTGCTGGGCCGCGCGGTCGAGGCGAAGGGCGAGCTGACGCACACGCTCTTTGCCGTCGTGCTGATCCTTTACGCGCTATCCGCTTTCGTCATGGACACCGCAGGCATCCACGCGGTGTTTGGCGGCTTCCTGCTTGGCGTTTGCATGCCGCGCGGGCTGCTCACCGAGGAAATCCGTCGCAAGATCGAGCCGATGACGGTGGTGTTTCTGTTACCGATGTTTTTCACTTATTCGGGGCTCAATACGCGGCTCGACATGGTGAACGACTGGACGTTGCTGGGGCTCGCGCTCGGCATTCTCGCGGTGTCCATCATGGCGAAGTTCGGCGCTTGCTGGCTCGCCGCACGGCTGGCGGGCGAGAACAACCACACCGCGCTCGGTATCGGCGCGCTGATGAATGCCCGCGGGCTGATGGAACTGATTATCATCAACATCGGATTGCAAAAGGGTATAATCGGCCCGACGCTGTTCGCGATGATGGTGCTCATGGCGATCGCGACGACCGTGATGTCGGGGCCGCTCTTCGAACTCGTTTATGGCCGCAAGGCCCGCGAGCGCGGCGAGCTTGTCTCGCTCGGCGGAAGCCCAGCAGGATAAGCAGCCCGCAATCCGGAATGCCAACCGTGCTTGCTCGACTCAACGCGGATGGGGTGGAACAGCCGTTCCATGATAAGCCGATCGCGAGCGATTTAGGAATTCGTTGCTACCAACGCGAAGCGCCGGCGGCTTGATGCAGCGTCAATCAAGCTGCCATTGGTCGTCGGCTGGCGTTGACCAAGACGCCGGGAGCGAGACCTTGTGCGACTAGAAACACTTCTCATTTTGTCTCGCACCGTTACCGCGCCTTGCAAGCGATCGAGACGGCCCCCACGCCGTCTCCATGGATGAATTGCCAAAAACACCTTCACGTGATGACGCCTTGGCGTGGTTGTTGGATTTTTGCGACGACCATGTCGATCCTCTTGGCCGGGCCTGTCAAACGGCGTTCAAAAGGGACCCCCTATCGGCGTCGAAGAGGGACCCCCTTTTCGGATAATATGATGCTGGTTTGTTGAAGATGGCCTTGCGCTGCGTGCGGCGGAGGGCGGGCGTAGCCCGACCGGAGGCGCGCGCAGCGCAAGATAGATTTTTGAAGGCGCCGAAGGTGGCTGTCAGCTGCGGTTTTTGAAGCGCCAGCTGTCGTTGCCCGTCTCGACGATATCGCAGTGGTGGGTGACGCGGTCGAGCAGCGCCGTGGTCATCTTGGGATCGCCGAACACGGTAGGCCACTCGCCGAAGGCGAGGTTGGTGGTGATGATGACGCTGGTGCGCTCATAAAGCTTGCTGATGAGGTGGAACAGCAACTGCCCTCCCGAGCGGGCGAACGGCAGATAACCGAGCTCGTCGAGCACGATCAGGTCGAGCCGCGACAGCTGCGCCGCCAGGGTCCCGCCTTTGCCGATCCGGGTCTCCTCTTCGAGGCGTGTCACCAG
>VFQO010004436.1_pt1 | contig 59457 bp, 50 predicted proteins | sample 3512331 | NCBI WGS metagenome assembly VFQO01 (sample SAMN10412371, study PRJNA504923) | tailings metagenome | isolation source: Replicate 3 from Balatoc abandoned mine | place: Philippines: Itogon, Benguet | collected 2017-08-28 | reverse complement strand
TCCCGAATCCCGAATCCCGAATCCCGAATCCCGAATCCCGAATCCCGAATCCCGAATCCCGCCGCGCCAAGGGCGCGAATCACACCTCGTCCGAACCCTCGTTGATGCCCTCGAACAGGAAAGTCGAGAGGTAGCGCTCGCCGGTGTCGGGCAGCATCACCAGCACCTGGCTGCCGGGTTCCAGATCCTTGGCCAGCTCCAGCGCGGCGGCATAGGTCGCGCCCGCCGAGATGCCGACGAAGATGCCTTCCATGCGCGCCAGCTCCAGCGAGGTGTCGCGGGCGACCACGTCATCGACCGGGATGTTGCGATCGAAGATCTCGCGGTTCAGCACCGGCGGAATGAAGTCCGGCGTCCAGCCCTGGATCTTGTGCGGCTTCCACTCGTTGCCGGCGAGCAGCGCCGCACCCGCGGGTTCGGTGGTGCAGATCCTGAGGTCCGGCCGCGCCAGCTTGAGGATCTCGCCGGCGCCGGTCATGGTGCCGCCCGTGCCGTAGCCGGTGACGTACCAGTCGAGGCGCTTGCCGGCGAAGTCCGACAGGATCTCCGGTCCCGTGGTGTTGCGGTGGAAGGCCGGATTGGCCGGGTTCTCGAACTGCCGCGCGAGGAAACCGCCGACGCGCTCGGCGTACTCCTTGGCCGCGCGCACCATGCCGGTGGCGCGCTCGGCGGCCGGTGTCAGCACCACCTTGGCGCCGAGTGCGCGCATCAGCTTGCGGCGCTCGATCGAGAAGGTCTCGACCATGAAGGCGACGAAGGGGTAGCCGCGCGCGGCGCAGACCATGGCCAGCGCGATGCCGGTGTTGCCGGAGGTGGCCTCGACGACCGTCTGGCCCGGCTTCAGCAGGCCCTTCTGCTCGGCATCCAGGATGATCGCCAGCGCCAGGCGGTCCTTCACCGAGGCCATCGGGTTGAAGGCCTCGATCTTGACGAACAGATCGACGTGTTCGGGCTTGTAGCGGTTGATGCGGACGATCGGCGTGCGGCCGATGGTGTCGAGGATGCTGTTGTAGATCATGGCGGGGCCTTGGATTGCAGTCGGGGGATTGCACGCGGTGCGACAGGGGGCGGACCAGTGTTGCCCTCGCCTATAGTCCGGCGCGTCATGTCGAGCCGGTGCGTGGGTGCCGTGGTGGACAAGCGCCCACGCGCGGGTGGCGCGACCGCCATCAAGCTTCGGAGGGAGTGGGCGACAGCAGTTGCAGAACCGTCTGGCGCTGCTCGGCGGACATGAACGCGGCATCGGGGATCGGCATCGCCAGCCCCGAGCGCAGCAGCAGCACCAGCGAGGCCCGAGTCTCCACCACGGCGACGTAGCTGCGGGCCGGGTAGCGGCCCTCGCCGTGGAGACTGCGAGCCGTGATGCCCGACGCGTCGATTCCGAGCTGCACCCGCAGCGGGAACGGACCCTGCAGATCGACCAGGCGCAGGTTCATGCGCCGGGCGCGGGCGACGTCAGCGGCATAGACCAGACAGCCGGCCAGCAGCAGCCCCGCCAATCCCAGCCACGCAGGCGCTCGCAAGGGCTCCGCAGCGGTCTTCAGCGCCGCGAACACAAACATCAGGCTCGCGGCGATCAAGACCCAGAGGAAGAGGTTCGCCAGCATGGGCCGCCAGGCGCCCTGGGTGGCCGTCGCGCAGAGGTAGCCTTGGGACACCGCCTGCGCGGCCTGCAGGTGCGAGCGTTCGAGGTCGTACTCGAGGTGCACGGCTGTGTCGGAACGCTCGGGGCCAGTCGCCATGGGTCTCGGGTCTCTTCTGCTCGCGTGTGGGCTTGCAGCATGCAGCGAAGCCGCACCTGGCCCAAGTCCGGTGCCGCAAACGCAGACGCCCGCCATGAAGGCGGGCGTCTGCGTTCAACACCGGAGCCGAGGGATCAGTCGATCGTCTCGAAGCCGTTGGCGAAGATCGCGTCCGGCAGCGGCGGGCTGACGAAGAGCACGAAGCCGTCGTGGTCGGAGCTGCCGGTGGGCACCCAGCTGCCCGGGCCCTGCGGACAGAAGGTCGCGTCACGCAGGGTGTAGTTGCAGGTGCGGAAGCGCTGGGTCGACGCGTCGACGTTGGCGCGGCCAAAGGCCATGCCGGTCACATAGGGCGCCGCAACGCTGTTGAACAGGCCGTGGTCCAGCACCTGGTTGGTGGCCAGGTCGCGGCCGGTGCTCCCCTGGATCGGGCCGAAGTCCTCGGTGAACTTGTAGGAGTAGCGCTCGTCCTCGTCGATCACGTCGACCGCGTTGACCAGCGCGGGCACCACGATGTTGGCGCCGCCCGGCAGCTTGCAGGTGGTGACCTGGTTGGCCGGGGCGCAGGTGTTCTCGGCATTCACGTAGGTACCGGCGATCAGGCCCACCACGTCCACATAGCCATCGGTGAACTGGAAGGCATTGTGGTCGCCGATCACGAACAGCGGGACATCGGCGGTGGCTTCATCCGTCTGCAGGTCCTGCACCAGGTTCGCGATCGATACCGCCTGCAGGTAGCGCTTGGCGCGGATGCGCTCGCCGTTCGCGTCGCTGACGTCGACACCACCGCGCGAGCGGGTGTGGTTGTTGATCACATGGAAGCGGAACGGCCGGCCGTTGCCGATGAAATCGGCGGCCAGCAGCAGCGGCGGGCGATCGTGCAGGGTCGCGGTCGCGGAGCCACCCGGATCGTTCCAGGTTTCGGCATCCGCCAGCTGGGTCACGGTGATGCCCGTGACGCGTGCGGTGTTGACCAGGTAGCCGACATCGATGCCGCCCACGTCATTGCCTTCGACCAGATGCGCTGAATAGGTCGGGCCGCCGTCCGCTGCGATCTGCGTCGCCAGGGCCTCCAGGATTCCAAGGTTCTCCACCTCCTGCATGCCGATCACGTCGGGGCTGCGCAGGACCTGGCGGATATACGCGCTGACCTGGCCGAGCTGATGGGTCACGCGGTTCGGATCCGTTTCGAGCGCGGCCGTGGCGGCACACAGGACCGTGCTGGGCGGCGGGTTGTCGCGCACCGCGTCGCACAGGCGGAAGGCGTTGAAACTGCCGATGGTCAGCTCACCTTCGCTCGCTGCGGGCACCGGGCGCACAGCTTCGTTCGTACCATCGACGATGGTGAGCTCGCTGGCCCAGAACTCGTAGTCGCCGAAGTCGTAGCCGATCACGCCGGTCGCACTGAAGCGGGTGCCGCCCGCCAGCTCGACGCCGGGGCTGGTCGGCGCCGACAGAAAGTCCGCGTCGAACTCGATGATCTCCGGGTTGCCGTCCCACACGCCGGCAGCGGCGTTGTCGGGGGTGAGTACGGTGCCGGGCAGTGCGCCCTTCTCGCGCACGCCGCGCTCGCCGTAGGGCGAGATCCAGGTTTCGGCGTACAGCTTGGCCGCACGCCGCTGGTTGGCAACGGTCACCGCGCCATTGGGGATGGAAACGCGCATGCCTTCGAAGCACTCGAAGTTGCCGAGCGCACCGCAGCTCAGGTTGTCCGGATCCTTCGAGGGGATCAGCACGCTGCCGCGCGTCGGCGCCTCGCCGAACACGATCGCGGTCGGCAGGGTCTGGTTGCTGGCCTGGGTGAGGATGCTGTTGGCGGTATCGCGGGTGTTGTTGACTACGATCTGGGTCATGCTGAAAAACTCGGCCGCACGCCCCACCACTTCGACCTGGTCGCCGACCGCCAGCAGCTCGCCGGCGTCATTGCGCGGCGCCACCGAGGTGAATACGTAGATGCCGTTCGAGGTGCTGGCGTCGCCGTCATCGCGCGCGTCCGGGGTCTGCATGGTGAAGCCGGCGGTGCCAACGGCCGTGACGACATTGGCCTGGGTGCGGACCGGCTCGCCAGTGACGTTGGCGGCGATGTTGCAGGGGGTAACGAAAGGCGAGCAGACGCCATTGCCCTGGATGCTGAAGATCTCGGTGAAGGGCAGATCGTCGTCGAGAATCACGCCCTCCGCGGTCGCGGTGCCCAGCGTCACGCCTGGGCTGCTGCTGGCGATGCTGACGCGGTAGGACTCGTTCGCCTCGTCAACGCGGTCGCCGATCACGTCGACCGCGATCTCGACCGAGGTCTGGCCGGCGGCAATCACGAAGGGGCGATCGCTGAAGGCCACGTAGTCCTGGCCGGCGGTCGCGCTGATGTCGGCGGTGCTGGCGGTCAGGCTGACGTCGGTCGGCAGTGGCCCGCTCAGGCTGGCCACGAACACTTGCGGCGTGGTTCCGGTGTTGCCTTCGGCAACGTCGGCGGCCGGCGCGATGCTCAGCACCGCGCTTGAGGCATCGTCGTTGCGGATCGTGCCAATCGCGCTGCCGGCACTGTCGCCAAACGTGGCGCCGCCGTCGGGAAGCGTCAGGCTGACCGTAAGCGTCTCGTCGGGCTCGTCGGTGGTGTCGCCGAGGATCTGCACGACCACATTGGCGGTCGTTGCGCCGGCCGCGATGGTGAACTCGGCGTCGGTCAGCGCGACGTAGTCATCGCCGGCGGTGGCGGTGCCGTTCGAGGTCGTGGCCAGCACGCGCAGCCCGCCGGCAGGCGCCGCGCTGGACAGGGTGAGGGCGAAGTTGAGCGGGGTCTGCCCGGAGTTGCCTTCGAATTCGCTGGCTGCGGCGATGTCGAGGGTCGGGACGACCGGCGCGCAGCTGAGGGTGTGCGAACCAAGACCATCAAACGCGTTCTGCGGAAACCCGTTCCACTCTGTCGCCGGGTCGAAGGCATCCGTGGTGTTGGTGTCGCCGGCGCAGACCGTCGCTTTCCGGCGGAGCGTAGCGTCAAGGGTGGTGGTTGGAGAGGTGCCCCAGTTCGTACCCGGATCGACGCCAACGACGCCGATCGAATCGACGACGATGCCGCCGGTCTTCTCCAGGACGATGGCGTCGTCACCGTTGAAGCCCATCACGTTGCTGGTGGAGGTCTGGTTCGCGAGTGCGAGCAGCGCAGCCGCGGATCCCGCGTTGGCGATGACGTGCGTACTGCCCGAAGCCAATGTACCGGTCAGCGGCACACCGGTCCCGAGAGCAGCACCATTGATGCCTGAGCGGATCGAATACTGGCTCAGGTCGACCGGGCTCCCGGTGCCGTTGTAGATCTCGAGCGCCTTGCTGGTTCCACTGCCCTCGACGTACTCGCTGATGATCAAATCCGTCGGCTGCGCGGACGCCCAGCTGGCCCCCGCAAGCCCCAGCGCCACCAGCGCCGTCTGTACCGCCCTCAAACCCTTCATGCCGCAACCCCGCAAACGATGGAAAACCGCCGGAGTGTAGCGGTCGGGGCTTACAGATTCATGTCAGGTTTAGTGAAGACGTCACAAAGCCGCCTTCCGTGTGCGCCCCTTCACGCTTCAAGCGTTCGATCTTTGTCGCGCTTGCGTGAGAGCTTCACAGCCCCGCGCGGCGGCCCAGGTGTTCCCGCAGAAACCTCGCTTCGTCATCCCCGCGAAGAGCCTGCGCTCGCGATGGCGGGGGCGCTGATCGAGGACCCGTGCGACTGCGGCAAGCGACACTGGGCCCCCGCCGACGCGGGGGCGACGATCCATGGGGTCGCAAGCGTTCTGTGTCTTGAGAGCCTCTCAGCCCCGCGCGCGGCGGGCCGGGTGTTCTCGAAGAAACACGGGGTCGTCATCCCCGCGCATGCGGGGATCCAGGACTCGTGCGACCGCGGCAAGCGACACTGGGCCCCCGCCTACGCGGGGGCGACGATCAATGGGGTCGCAAGCGTTCTGTTTCTTGAGAGAGGTCGGTGCTGCAGGCTCAGCGCGGTACCGTCGCGACCGTGATCTCCTCGCGGTCGTGGTAGAGCTGGCGGGCGCGCAGTTCGAGGTTCAGGCCGGCCTGTTTCAGGCGTGCGTCGAGTACCTCCATCTGTTCGCGGACTTCCTGCCAGCGCTTCTTCATCGGCAGCTTCAGGTTGAAGATCGCGCGCCGGGCATCGCCCTCGACCAGCCAGTCGCCCATCAGTGCGGCCACGCGCTTGGGCTGCTCGACCATGTCGCAGACCAGCCAGTCGATCGGGTGCGGCGGGCGCCAGCGGAAGCCGTCCGAGCGCAGGTGCTTGATCAGGCCTGTGCCCATCGCGCTCTCGGCCAGCGGGCCGTTGTCGATCGCGGTGACTGACAGGCCCGCCCGCGCCAGCACCCAGCTCCAGCCGCCGGGTGCAGCGCCGAGGTCCACCGCCTGCTGGCCGGCCTTCATCCAGCGCGTGCGCTCGTCGGGGCTGAGCAGGGTCAGCAGGGCTTCCTCGAGCTTCAGCGCCGAGCGGCTGGGCGCGTCGTGGGCGAGCTTCAAACGCGGAATTCCGCCGGTCCACGGTGCCGCGCGTTCGCCCTGGCCGCGCATCGGCGGTGTGTCCTCGGCGTCGCCTGCCGCCAGCAGCAGGTGCGTGCCGGACAGCAGCACCACGTGCAGGGTCGGCTTGCGCAGATCGTCCTTGGCGCTGAGATGCCCCGGCTTGCGCAGGCCCGCGCGCAGGGCGTTGCCGAAGCTGCGCGCCAGGCCCGCGAGATCGCGGCCTACGTCGGCATCGGGATGCTCCATGCTGAGCTGGCCGAACACCTGGCCGCTGCCGGCCATGGCTTCGAGCACGGGGCTCAGACGGTCCTTGGGGTCGAGGTTCTGCAGTTCGGCGAACACCGACAGCCGCTGGCGGGCGAAGATCAGCGCGTGCCAGGGCAGGGCGCGGCAGAGCTGCGACTGCGACTCGGCGTCGAGCCCCAGAAAGCGCACATAGCCCGAGTCGCGCTCGGTTTTCGCATAGCCGCCGACGCCGAACACGGCCGCACGCTCGCTGATCTCGGCCGCGCATTCGGGCTCGAAGCCGGCGCGGCAGGGCAGGTAGAGGCCGGCGTCGCCCAGGGGTTTCATCAGTACATGCGCCCGGCGCTGTCGGTGTAGTGCTTGAGCACCGCGCAGGCGTCCTCGCGCAACAGATCGCGGCGCACGCTGATGCCGCGCTTCTCGAGTTCACCCTTCCAGTCGCTGGGCAGCGGGCCTTCGTCGAATTGCGTCAGCGTCATCACGTCTTCGGCCCGTGCGCCGATCAGCAGGGTGTCGATGCCGGCCCAGAAGGTCGCGCCGTAGCACATGCAGCAGGGCTGGGACGAGGTCGCGAGCGTCACGCCCGGCGCGCCCTCGTTGAGGCGGAAGCGCTGCAAGCGCTGCTGCGCGGTCATGTAGGCCATCATCTCGGCGTGCGCGACCGAGCAGGTGTGCGGCTCGACGCGATTGACGCCGACCGCGACCAGTCGCTGCTGGGCATCGAACACGGCGGCGCCGAAGGGACCGCCGCTGCGCGCATCGACATTGCGGCGCGAGAGATCAATCGCCAGGCGCATCTTGTCTTCATCGCTGGCGTAAACGCTGCCGGCGGGCGCGAGCTCGTGCACCCAGGCGGGCAGGGTGAGGTGGACTTGGGCATACAGCATGGGAGGGTCTACTTCAGCTCGCCACCGCCCGGTGCCGCCTCGCATCGACCTTCGACGCAGGCGCAGGCAGTGATGTCTTGGAACCCGCAGATGCTGGAAAGCCCCTGCGCCTCGCAGGCGGCCTTCACTTGATCGGGGAAGGTTTCGGCCTGCGCATTGACGCAGGCGGGGAAATAGCCGCAGCAGTTGCCGACATCCTTGACCGCGCAGTCGGCGTCGGTCTGGCAGCTGCGGTCGGGCTCGGAAGGCATCGTCTTGGTCGCGAGGTCGCCGCCCTCAGCAACAGGTGCGGAACAGCCGGCATCGCTGCCGGTGTCGCAGGTGCCAGTGGGGCTGCGGCCGTCCTCGAACTGGAAGGGCGGTTTCGCGGACGTTTCGGCCATCGCCGGCGGCGGTGGCGCCTCAGCGAACTCCGGCGCCTTGGGCTCGTTTGGTGCCTGCGAGCAGGCGGCCAGGGTCAGCAGAAAACAGACCGCCACGAGCTTCTCGGCCCCGCGCCTCAGACGGAAGAGGCTTGCGAGTTTACTTGCCCGGCTTCGCCGATCAGGTGCTCTCGAGAAAGCCTGATTCGTCATCCCCGCGAAGGCGGGGATCCAGCACTCGTGCGACAGGAGAGAACGACCCTGGGTGGCTGCCGGGATCAAAGAGCCACCGAGAACGCTCGCGACCGCGGCAATTCCTGGCTGGGCCCCCGCCTTCGCGGGGGCGACGGCAGAGAGCAGGCGAGTGACCCTTCGGCCGGAGCGCGATCGGACACCAACGCGGAGCGTGTGCATCAACCCGCCGCCCAGGTGTCGCGCAGGGTCACCGCGCGGTTGAACACGGGCCGGGCCGCACTGTGCTCGCGGCGATCGGCGACGAAGAAGCCGGTGCGCTCGAACTGCAGATGGGTTTCCGGCGCGACTTCAGCGGCGCTGGGCTCGATCCAGGCCTGCACAGTACGGATCGAGTCGGGGTTCAGATGATCCTTGTACGAGCCGCCATGGCTCTCGTCATCGGGGTCGGCGACCTTGAACAGGCGGTCGTAGAGGCGCACCTCGGCGGCGACCGCGTGGCGCGCGCTGACCCAGTGGATCGTGCCCTTGACCTTGCGGTCAGCGCCGGCCATGCCGGGGCGGGTGTCGGGGTCCAGCGAGCAGCGCAGTTCCACCACGCTGTCGCCGTCCTTGATGACCTCGTCGCAGCGAACGATGCCCACGCCGCGCAGGCGCACCTCGCCCTCGGGCTTCAGGCGATGGAAGCCTTTCGGCGGCACTTCGGCGAAATCCTCGCGCTCGATCCACAGCTCGCGCGAGAACGGCACCTTGCGCGTGCCGAAGTCGGGGTTCTTGGGGTGATTCGAGAACTCCAGCGATTCTTCGTGCGCCGCATCCAGATTGGTGATGACCAGCTTGATGGGGTCCAGCACGGCGAGGCGACGCGCGGCGTTGGCGTCGAGGTCCTCGCGCACGCAGCCTTCCAGCACCGAGAAGTCGATCAGCGAGTTCTGCTTGCTGATGCCGATGCGCTCGGCAAATAGCCTGAGAGAGCCGGGGGTGTAGCCGCGCCGGCGGATGCCCTGCAGGGTCGGCATGCGGGGGTCGTCCCAGCCGCTGACCAGGCCGTCCTGCACCAGCGCCATCAGCTTGCGCTTGCTCATCACCGTGTAGTTGATGTTGAGCCGCGAGAACTCGATCTGCCGCGGCTTGGCGGCGCGGTCGTGCCAGCCGCGCGCGCGCAGCGGCTCCAGCAGCTCGGGATGGCCGGCCAAGTCGACCTTGTCCACGCACCAGTCGTAGAGCGGGCGGTGGTCCTCGAACTCAAGCGTGCATAGCGAGTGGGTGATGCCCTCGATGGCGTCCGACAGGCAGTGCGCGTAGTCGTACATCGGGTAGATGCACCAGGCGTCGCCGGTGTTCTGGTGCGGCACGTGCTTGATGCGGTAGATCGCCGGATCGCGCAGGTTGATGTTGCCGCTGGCCATGTCGATCTTCGCGCGCAGGGTGCGCGCGCCGTCGGGGAACTCGCCGGCGCGCATGCGGCGGAACAGGTCGAGGTTCTCCTCGACGCTGCGGTTCCGGTAGGGCGACTCGCGGCCGGGCTCGGTCAGGGTGCCGCGGTAGGCGCGCACCTCCTCGGCGTTCAGGTCGCAGACGTAGGCCAGGCCGTCGCGGATCAGCTTCTCGGCGGCGAGGTAGAACACCTCGAAGTAGTCCGAGGCGTGGCGCAGCTCGCTCCACTCGAAGCCGAGCCAGCGCACGTCGTCCTGGATGGCGGCGACGTATTCCGGGTCTTCCTTGGCCGGATTGGTGTCGTCGAAGCGCAGGTTGCAGCGCCCGCCGAACTCTTCGCCGATGCCGAAGTTCAGGCAGATCGACTTGGCGTGGCCGATGTGCAGGTAGCCGTTGGGCTCGGGCGGAAAGCGCGTCTGGATCGCCGCATGCTTACCCGAGGCCAGGTCCTCGCGGACGATCTGGCGGATGAAGTCATTGCGCACGGGGCGGCTGTCGGCGGTGTCGGCGGGAGCGGCGTCGGACATGGGAGCGAGGCTGGATGCGGGTAGCCGCGCAGTCTAGCAGCCCCGGCGCGGGCCCTTGACCGCTCCCGGCAGCCCTCCGCCGCGGGTTGTTGACGCTTTGGCGGTAGAGCGGTGCGCCGCAGGCGCACCCTATCGCGACTGTCGCGCAGGCTCCGATCATCGCAGGGCGTCGTTTGCGGTCGTAGGGTGCGCGTGTCGCGCACCAACAGTTTCGAGTGACGCCGAACCCCGATCAACGCCCAAGCCGCTGTGCGTCTTGGCTGCGCATGAGCCGCTCACTCCCTCCATGGCTGGCCGGCGCCGGCTAGAACAAAGCCCTCAGCCCTTGGGTCAAAGGCCGCGTCTGCGCGCGGCTGTCGCCACTGGCCGACAGTGCGCCTGCGAGCGCGCGGCGGAAGGGCAGGGCGCGGGCGCCAAAGGCGATCCCGGCCCGGCGCAGCAGTCGGGCCGGCGCGCTGTCGCTGGTGTAGAGGCGGGCGATCGCGCGCGTGGCCAGATACAGCGGCCGGGTGGCGCGGCGCAGCTCGCGCTGGTAGCCGGACAGGTCGCGGGCATTGGCGATGTCGAGCCCGGCGGCGTGGGCTCGGCGGATGCGTAGCGCCAGCAGGTCGACGCCGAGCAGGCCGAAGTTGAAGCCATGCGCGGTCACCGGGTGCATGCCCACGGCGGCATCGCCGACCAGGGCGAAGCGGGTGCCGACGAACTGCCGTGGATACACGCCGACCAGCGGATAGGCGTGGCGGCTGCTGATCGGCTGCATCGCGCCCAGGCGGCCGTCGAAGCGGCGGGTGATCTCGGCGCCGAAGGCGGCCTCGTCCATCGCCAGCAGGCGCTGGATCTCGCAGGCCGGCAGGGTCAGCACGGCCGAGGCGGTGCGCTCGCCCAGCGGCAGCAGGGCCAGGGTCTGGCCGAAGCCGAACCACTCCCAGGCGGTCTGCTCATGCCCGAGCTCGTGCTGCATGCGGCAGACCAGCATGGTCTTGCCGAAGTCTTCCATGTCGGCCGCGACGCCCAGCGCGCGGCGTGTCTCGGAGAAGCGACTGTCGGCCGCCACCAGCAGACGGGCGCGCAGCAGGCGCCCATCGCTCAGCTGCACCTCGACGCCGTGCGAACGTGCGTCGACCGCGATCGGGCGCAGGCCATCAAACCAGTTCAGGCCCGCCTGGTCTTCAAGCGCCGCGTACGCGGCGCGGCGGATCAGGTGATTCGGCACCAGCCAGCCCAGGCGATCCGCGCGGCCGCCCGGTGGCTCGATGTCGATGCCCTGGCTGGCATCGCCGTTGAGCACCCGCGCCGCCCGCAGTTCGTGGCGTTCCTCGTCGGGGATGCGATTCCACAGGCCCATGCGCTTCAGCAGCTCGACGCTGTGCCGGGTGAGCGCGATCTCGCGGCCGTCGAAGGGGGGCTCGGCGAGCTGGGCGCGGGATTGCTGGTCGACCAGGGCGATGCGCAGGCCGCTATCGGCGAGTGCGCGCGCCAGGCACAGGCCGCTGGGGCCGGCGCCGATCACGATCAGGTCGAAGTCCATGGCTCTGCCTCCACGGGTGCACGCAGCAGGGTCGCTCAGGCTGCCGCAGGTGCGTCCTGTGCGGAATGATCCGGATCAAGTCGCGGCGGGCAAGCGGAGCCCCGGCGCCGGCTTCTGGCGGCCGGTGTCCGGGGGCGCAGGGGAGGGCGTAGCGCTTGCGCGCATGCTTCAGGGATAGCGGCGGCCGTTGACCTCGGCCTCGACCAGCACGCTGGTCGTGCGCGAGGTCTGGGTGGTCGGCGGCGCGCCGGTCGCCGTGGTGGTGCTGGTCGACTCCTGCTCGCTGCGCACGGTCCCCACGCTCGGATGGGCGGACAGCAGGGTGCGGCCCTCGGTGCGCGTGCTGACGGAGAAGCCCGCCACGCTGACCGTGCTGTTGAGGGTGACTCGCGTGTCGAAGCTGCAGGCGCCGCTGAAACTGCCGGCCGGCACCGTGACATCGGTGCTGCCCGTGCGCACCGTGAGCTGCTCGGTCTGCACGTCGGCGGCGACCTGCACGCCCATCGCGGTGTAGCGGTTCTTCACCACGTAGCTGCGGCGCAGCTCGGTGCCGGCCGGGGTCAGCCGCGGGATCTCCACCGGCGGGTCGTACTCGTAGGTGCCCTGGGCGTTGGCTGCGCGGATGAAGCCTTCGCCGCCCAGATAGATTCGATGGGTGTCGGTCTGTTCGATGAACTCGCGCACGGTCGCGCTGTTGTCGCCGACGATGCGGTCTTCGAGCACGAACACGGGGCGGCCCTTGTAGGTGCTGGTGCCGGTGACGCGCTGCTCGATGCGACCGCCTTGGTCGTCCTGCAGCAGGAAGCGGTCGCCGACGCGCAGCGGCGGATAGCATTCGTCGCCCGAGGACGGCCCGCCGACCGGCGTCACCGGTACGGTGCGGCATTCGCTGCGGCGGTTGCCGAACTCCGCGCGGCTGATCTGCACACTGCGGGTGCTGCCGCCGATCGTGTAGCTGAACTCACCGGCGGCGCCGTTGCTGAACCTCAGGCTGACCGTGCCGACTTCGTCGATCTGGCCCATCGCAGGTTGGCCGTTGATCTGGTCGAAGCGCGTGCCGGTGCGTCCGCGCAGCAGCGGGCCGGTGTAGCGGCCGTCGGCCTGGCGGGTGGCGTTGAAGATGAACCAGGCCGGCTTGCGGTCCTCGCCATAGGTGTACCAGGTGGCGGAGAGCAGGTCGCCGACGTGGTTGATCTGCACGCCCCAGCCGCTCTGGCCCGGGTTCCACCACAGCGCGGTGTAGTTGCTGAAGCCGGCCGGGTCGGCGCTGCTGGCCGAGCACTCCAGCTGCTTGTCGCCGAACACGAAGCGGTTGAGCTCCTTGCTCTGGCTGATGCCGTCGACCGTGTAGTCGAAGACCATGCGATCGCGCGCCGGGAAGCGCAGGCGCGCGCTGCCAACCACCGTGCCGTTTTCGGAGGCGCGTCCGTTGATCTGGGCGAAGGGCACGCCGGTATAGCGGTAGACGTCGCCGCGGTAGCTGCCGTCGCCCTGCAGCGTGGTCGCGCCGATCACGAACCAGCTGGCCTGGCCCTGGGCGTCGTAGGTGAACCAGGTCGGCAGCAGGACGTTGCCCTGGTCGATGGTGAACAGGCCCCAGCCGGACTCGTCGGCGCGCCACCAGCCGCCGGTGTAGTCGACGCTTTGGGCAAGACCGGCCGAAGCCGGCAGCAGCAGGGCAAGCGACAGCGCCAGACGGCGACGGGTGAAGGTGCGGCGGATCTGCTCGAACATGGGGCGCCCCCTGTAGGCGTGGTTGGACACGCGCAGGCTAGAGGCGCACGGAGGGCCGCAGTACCCCCTGAACAGGGGGGCTCAAGTGGCGGCAAGCCGCAGCGAGAAATCGATCGCCTGCACGTGCTTGGTCAGCCCACCGATCGAGATGCAGTCGACGCCGCTTTCGGCGATGGCGCGGATGCCGTCGAGGCCGACGCCGCCCGAGACTTCCAGCGGCACGCGGCCGGCGGTGAACTCGACCGCGCGGCGGCGATCTTCGGCGCTGAAGTCGTCGATCAGGACGCGGTCGGCGCGGGCCTCGATGGCCTGGGCCAGCTCCTCGAAGCTTTCGACTTCGACGATGATGGGTAGGCCCGGCGACAGGCTGCGCGCCCTTGCCACGATGGCGGCGATGCCGCCGGCCGCGGCGATGTGGTTCTCCTTCACCATCACCGCGTCGTAGAGGCCGATCCGGTGGTTGTGGCCGCCGCCGCAGCGCACCGCATACTTCTGCGCCAGCCGCAGGCCGGGAAGCGTCTTGCGGGTGTCGAGGATGCGCGCACGGGTACCGGCGACAGCCTCGACGAAGGCGGCAGTGCGGGTGGCCGTGGCCGAGAGGGTCTGCAGGAAGTTGATCGCGCTGCGTTCGGCCGACAACAGTGCGCGGCTGGCGCCTGCGATGGCGCAGACCTCGCTGCCGGGCTCAAGCCATTGGCCATCGACCGCATGCCAGGTGATCCGCAGCTCGGGGTCGAGCGCACGGAAGCAGGTGTCGAACCAGTCGCGGCCGGCCAGCACGGCGCGCTCGCGGCAGACCAGCGTGGCGCGCGAGCGCGCGTCCGCCGCGATCAAGGCTGCAGTGGCATCGCCGCCGCCGATGTCCTCTTCGAGCGCGCGCACCACATCCAGCGGAACGCGTGCGCGCTCATCGGGCGTGAGTTCGGGGTGGGCGGCGAACTGTGGCATGCGGGGACACTCGGACGCGGGCCGCATAGGGTAGGCGCGCGCACGCTGCGCGCCTACCCGTGCGTGGTCCGGCTACTTGCCGAGCCGCGCCACCAGAGCCTTCAGCACGCCCTGCGTTTCTGGGTGGTACCAGCCCTCGATGAAGGGGCCGAGGTCGATGGCCTTGGGCGCGCAGATCGCTTGGATCAGGGCCTCGCGCGACATCGCGCGGGTGACCAGCATGGCCCGGCGCGGCAGGCTCAGGTGGGCCTCCAGCCAGGCGATCGCACGCGGCACCACCTGGTCGAGTTCGGCCACCTCGTCGACCATGCCGATCTCGGCGGCGCGCGTCGATTCGATCATCTCGCCTGCGACCAGCAGGCGCTCGCCAATGCGTTCGCCGACCAGGCGCTTCAGCGCGTACTGGATCGGCCCCGGCACCACCAGGCCGACCTGGGTTTCGTTGAGGCCAATGCGATACGGCCCTTTCTCGCCAGCCCGCGCCATCACGCGGTAGTCGGCGAACAGGCTGATCACCGCACCGCCCGCCGGGCTGTGGCCGGTCAGCGCCGCGACCACCGGCACCGGACAGGCCGCGAGCTTGGCGCAGACCTGCATGAAGGCGCCCCAGGTGGCCAGCACGCCCTCGCGATCCAGGGTGAGCAGGGTCGGCACATCGAGGCCGCCAGAGAACAGGCCCGGGCTGCCGGAGATCACCAGGCCTTCGGCGCCTTCGCCCGGAGCGGCGTCGATGGCCTCGATCAGGGCCGAGAGCAGGGCGTGGTTGAAGGCGTTGGCGGGCGGGCGGTCGAAGCGCAGCTCAAGGACACGGCCGTGGGTAATCTTCTGCAGCATGCATACGCCTCCGTAGGGTGGGGCGGCTAGCATAGCCGCGCGGTCGCGCCGGCGCCTGTTGCGCTGCGGTCTGCGGGGGTGGTCGCCTCACTCCGCGTGCGGCAGGCGACGGGTGGCGAGCTTGATGACGTCCTGCGCCGGCATCGGCCGGGCGAAGTGGTAGCCCTGCATCTGGTCAACGCCCATGCGCACCAGCAGGTTGCGCTGGGCCAGGGTCTCGACGCCTTCGGCCACCACGGCGATGTCGAGCGAGCGGCACAGCGTCACCATGCCCTCCAGCAGCCGCAGGGCGCGCGCATCGGTGTCGATGTCGTCCATGAAGCAGCGGTCGATCTTGATCGTGTTGAAGGGCAGCCGGCGCAGGTAGGCCAGCGAGGAGAAGCCGGTGCCAAAGTCGTCCAGGGCCAGCTTGAAGCCCTGCTCGGACAGGCGGCGCAGAAAGCCGCGGCCGGCCTCGATGTTCTCCAGCAGGGCGGACTCGGTGAGCTCGATCTCGAGCATGTCGTGCGGCAGGCCGCGCTGGCGGCAGATCTCCACCAGCTGCACTTCGGTGTCCGGGTCGAACACCTGGCGCGGCGAAAGATTGAGCGCGACCGGCGTTTGCAGGCCACGACGCAGCAGCTCGGACGCGAAATCGGCGGCGTGCGCCATGGCGATGCGGCCGAGCCGACCGACCAGGCCGAACTCCTCGGACAGGGGAATGAAAGCCGCCGGCGAGACTGGCCCCATGCGCTCGTTGTGCCAGCGCAGCAGGATCTCGTAGCCGACCACGAAGCCGGCCGCGCTGACCTTGGGCTGCAGTACGGTGCTCAGGGCATCGCGCTCGATGTCGCGACGCAGCTCGGTGATCAGCTCCAGCCGCCGCGAAGCTTCGCTGCTCAGCTCGCCGCGGTGGAACTCGGCGCGCGCGCGGCCTCGCTGCTTGGCCTTGCGCATGGCGGTCTCGGCCTGCTGCAGCAGCAGGTCCGGCGCGCGCGAATCTTCGGGGTGCAGGGCGATGCCGACGCTGGCGCTGACGCTGAGCATGCGCTCGCCCATCTGCATCGGCGCGCCGACCACATCGATCACCTGCCGCGCCAGCGCCGACGCGCGGCCGCTGATGTCCTCGCCGGTGATGAGGATGGCGAATTCGTCGCCGGAGATGCGCGCCAGCTCGTCGCGCTCGCCGGGCAGGTCCTGCAGACGCTGCGCCGCCTCGTAGAGGAAGGCATCGCCAGCGGCGTGGCCGAGCAGATCGTTGATCGCGCGGAAGCCGTCGAGGTTGATCCACAGCAGGGCCAGGGGCTCGTCCTCGCTGCGCGCCATCAGCAGCTTGAGCCGGCTTTCGAAATGGGCGCGGTTGGCGAGGCCGGTCAGGCCGTCCTGCAGCGCCGCGCGCTGCACGCGCGCCTGCTCGCTGCGGCGGCGGCTCTGGTCCTCGATCGAGGCCACCAGCAGCGGCGGGCCGTCGCTCAGCTCGAAGACGCGCGCCACGGCGAGTTCCACCGGCACCTGCGAGCCATTGGCGTGGCGCAGCTCCAGCATTTCGCGCCAGCCCTGCGTTGCCTGCTCCAGCAGCAGCGCCATCTGCTCGCCGTCGATCAGCGCCAGCTCGGGCAGCGTCGCGCCGGCGGCCAGCGCCGGCAGGCCGACAAGGTCGAGGAAGGCCTGGTTGCAGCCGTGCAGGCGGGCCTCGCGATCGAACATCAGCATCGGCTCGCGGGTGTTGTCGAAGGCGTCGCTGAGCAGGCGCAGGTCTTCCTCGGCCCGGCGCTGTGCGGTGATGTCGCGCAGGGTGCCGACGATGCGCTCGACCCGGCCCTTGGCATCGCGCTCGACCGCGCGTCCGCGCACGCGCACCCAGCACCAGCCGCGCGGCAGGTTCATGCGGAAGGCGATGTCGAGCTCGCTGCGCTCGCCGCGCAGGTGCTCGCGCCAGGCGGCATGGGCGATCTCGCGATCCAGCGGATGGATGGAGTCGGCGTCGTCCAGCAGGAGCTGGGGCGCGTCTTCGAGCTCGCGCAGGCTGTCGTCGCCGAAGTTGCGCACCTCGACCCGGCGCGTGCTGTTGCGCCACTCCCAGATGCTTTCGCCGCTGGCCCACAGCGCCAGGCCAAGCTGGCGCTCGGTCTCGCGGGCCTGCTGCAGGGCCACGAACAGCTCGCGGCTGCGTGTTTCCAGCAGCTGTTCGGCCTGTTTGCGGGCGTCGCGTTCGCGGCCCAGCCGTCGCTCCAACGCCTCCATCGCTGCGCGCAGGCGCTCCAGGGTGTCGGTCCGCGTCGGCGCCTCGCCCGTGGGCGTGGTCGCGGTCGCCGCCACCGGTGCACCGGCGGCGTGCTGCGGATCGGGTTCGGGCTTGGGCCCCATCAGCGCGGACAGTCCATGGCGGAGTGCGCGCGCGCGTTCACGGCTGCGCCCTCAGCTCGATCACCAGGGTGTCCTCGCCCAGGGTCGGGTCGGGAACGCAGCGCACCGCCTGCGGTTCTCCGAAGTGGCGCGCCGCGCCGGCGATCAGACCCTCGGCCAGGGCGCCCATCTGGCGAGGCGAGCGGTAGGCGAGCCGCAGATGCGCGCTGCTGCGCTCCAGCACCTCGAAGCGTGGTAGCCGCGCTTCCGGGTAGAGCTTGTGCACTTCGACGTGGATGTGGCCATCGATACTGGCCAGAAAGTCATAGAGCGTCGCCTTGCCGGCGAACAGCTCGGGAAAAGCCGTCGCGAAGCGCCCCAACAGATGCTCGCCAAAGGCGCGGATCAGCGCGTCGGCGCTGTGGCCGGATTCCTCCGCCACCGCCTGCACGATCCGCACGATTTCCTGGTGCGGGTAGTAGCCCACCGAGGTGTAGGCGCCGCCATGGGGCAGGTCGGCCCGCTGCAGGGCGCGGTCGACGAGCTCCGGCGTGAACCGGCTCTCGACCATGTCCAGCAGTTCGGTGAACACCAGCCCCAGCATTCCGACCCTCCGCAGTGCGCAGCCCGGACCGGGCATGCAAGGCCTGGGCCGCGATGGCGCGACCGGTATGACGAGGGCAGCTGTCTCCCCAACGGTGGCTTGACGCTGCAGGGGTGGGCTGCGACGGTCGCGGTCTTTACTGGCCGTCCGAGAGTTCCGCCATGTCCGCCGCCCCCACCCTGCCGCACCGATCCTTCCATCCACCGCAGCGCCTGCTGCTCGGCCCGGGGCCGTCGACCGTGCCGCAGCGCGTGCTCGACGCGCTGGCGCGGCCCACCCTGGGCCATCTCGACCCTGCGTTCGTCAGCCTGATGGACGAGATCAAGCTGCTGCTGCGCTACGCCTTCCGGACGCAGAACGCGCTGACCTTCCCGATTTCCGCGCCCGGTTCGGCCGGCATGGAAGCCTGCGTGGTGAACCTGATCGAGCCCGGCGACCGGGTCATCGTCTGCGTCAACGGCGTGTTCGGCGGGCGCATGCGCGAGAACGTGCTGCGCGCCGGCGGCGTGCCGATCGTGGTCGAGGACGACTTCGGCCAGCCGGTCAGCGTCGACAAGGTGGAGGCGGCGCTGAAGGCCAACCCGGGCGTCAAGGCGCTGGGCTTCGTGCACGCCGAGACATCCACCGGTGCGCGCTCGGACGCGCAGGCGCTATGTGCGCTGGCGGCGCAGCACGGCGCGCTGTCCATCGTCGATGCCGTCACCAGCCTGGCCGGTATCCCCTTGGAGGTCGATGCCTGGGGCGTCGATGCGATCTACTCGGGCTCGCAGAAGTGCCTGTCCTGCCCGCCGGGGCTGTCGCCGGTGAGCTTCTCCGAACGCGCGGTGGCCGCGGTCAAGGCGCGCAAGACGCCGGTGCAGAGCTGGTTTCTGGATCTCTCATTGGTGATGAATTACTGGCAGGGCGAGGGCGGCCGCAGCTACCACCACACCGCGCCGGTCAACATGCTCTACGCCCTGCATGAAAGCCTGCTGATGCTGGCCGAAGAAGGGCTGGAGGCCGCCTGGGCGCGGCACCAGGGCAACCACCTTCGCCTGCGCGCCGGCCTTGATGCGCTGGGGCTGGAGCTGCTGGTGCCCGAGGCCGCGCGTCTGCCGCAGCTCAATGCCATCCGCATTCCCGAGGGCGTCGATGACCTGGGCGTGCGCCGGGCGCTGCTCAATCAGCACGGCATCGAGATCGGCGCCGGCCTCGGACCGCTGGCCGGCAAGGTCTGGCGCATCGGCCTGATGGGCGAGAGCAGCCGGCCCGATTGCGTGGATCGCGTGCTGGCGGCGCTGCGGCAGGTGCTGGGGCGCTGACTCGCTGACTGCCCCTGCACACGTGATGGCCGTCACGCGACCGCGACCCTCGCAACCGCCAGCATGCGAAGCGTGATGGCCCGACGGCGCGGAGTGCGGTGATGACCGAACAGAACGAGGTGGATCTGCTGCTGGCCATGCGCGGCGACTGGCAGGGCCTGACCCGGCTGCATGCAGGCCATGCGGACGAGGCCGAGCACGCGTCTCCCGCCTGGCTGCGCTGCGTGCAGGCGGGGGCACCCATGCGCGCGCGCCTGCGCTACGTCTGGACTTTCGAGGACCGGATCCGCGAAGGCCACCTGCTGCTCGCCGTCGATTCCGCCACCCGTCGTGCCAGCGCGGCCTGGATGGACAGCGGCGTCGGCGGTGCGGTGGGCGGCGACGAAGTGCTGTCCCTGCGCGGCTGGCTGGATGACACCGGTCTGCTGCGCCTCAGCGGACAGAGCAGTGCCGGATGGACATGGCGACTGGAGCTGGACTGCCCCGAGCCGGGCCAGCTGGAGCTGCGCCTCTACACCACCTCGCCGCAGGGCGAGGAAGAACTCGCGGCCTCGTCGGAGTACCGGCGCTGACTGCTGTTGGGCGCCTGTGTGCTGTCCGCAGTGCGGCACACGTCGCTGCCGCATGGTCGGAGAGTGCGGCGAGGTTCTGCCGCATGGGTCGGGGCGTGGGGCGAGGCTCTGGTACATGCGCTGCGCTTATGTACCCTACGCGCACATCGGTCCGTCGCTTCGTTCAAGGCAGCGCGTCACTCGCGGTGGAATGAGGGACAAGCGCAGCTCATCGGCCAGCGGGTCGCGATGAGGCCGGGCCTCAAGCGCAGCGAGCTTGCGACTACGATGGATGCAATGCGTATTTCGAATTCGTAGGGCGAGTAAGCGCAGCGCATCCGCCGGCCGGTCCCGCGGAAGCCGGACCTTGAGCGGAGCGGGCTTCCGACTTCGACGGAGACAAAGCGTCGTTCGAGTTCGTAGGGCGGATAAGCGCAGCGCATCCGCCGGCGGGTCTCTCGGAAGCCGGACCTAGAGCGAAACGGGCATTCGAGCAGGGCTCATGCTGCAGCCCGCGCATCCAACGCCGTCCAATCAGTCGAGTAGTTCCAGCACGCGCTCCGGCGGGCGCCCGATCACCGCGTGCGCGCCCCGGACTGCAATGGGCCGCTCCAGCAGGGCTGGGTGCTCGGCGATCAGGGCGATCCACTCCTCGCGGCTGCGCGGGTCGTCGGCCGACAGCCCCAGCGACTTCGCCAGCTCGTCCCTGAAGCGGATCGCGGCTGGTGGTTCCAGCCGAAGCCGGGTGAACAGGGTCTCGAGCTCGGCGGCCTGCAGGGGCGCCTTCAGATACTCGCGTATCTCGACCTCGATGCCCCGCTCGATGAGGAGGGCGAGCGCACCGCGGGACTTGCTGCAGCGGGGGTTGTGGATGAGGAGCATGGGATTGGGGATTCGGGATTCGCAAGAGCTGGCTATCGCGGGTGAGGGGGCTTTGCAGTCTTGGCTCCGCTCGATGGCTTGGGCGGCTGCCAATGGGTGGACTTCAGGCTGCCTATCAGCCCTGAGGAATCGAGCTCGCCAGATTGGTGGTTGGATGAAGCGATCGTGGGCTGCCGCTGCGTGCGCTTGGCTCACCCGACCGGTTAGAAAGCCATGGGTCCTTGCGCGGCACTCGACCCACTGCGCTTCTACGAATCCCCAATCCCGAATTCCGAATCCCGGCTGATCCACGGCGAAGCCGCGGATCAGCCCGGCAGCGCCAGATCGTCCAGCACGGCGCGCAGGAAGCGTGCCGCTTCGCCGCCCGTCGCGGCGCGGTGGTCGAAGGTGAGGCTCAGCGGAATGATCCGGTGGGTTTCGATGCCGCCCATCACAGGGACCAGCTGATGACGGCCGCGGCCGGCGGCGAGGATGGCGACGCAGGGCGGCACGATCACCGGCGTCGCGTACTTGCCGGCGAACATGCCGAAGTTGCTGAGCGAGATGGTGTAGCCCGACAGCTCGGATGACGGAATGCTGCGCTCCATCACCTGCGCGCGCAGGCGGTCCACCGACTGGCGGATGCCAGCGGCGTCCAGCACGTCGGCATTGCGCAGGGCCGGGACGAACAGGCCGTCGTCGGTGTCGACCGCGATGCCGATATCGACGTGCGGATGCAGCGTTCGGGTCAGGTTCTCGCCGTCGAACCAGGCGTTCAGGGCCGGGACGGTCTTGCAGGCGCGGACGATGGCGCGGATCAGGCGCACGGTGATGTCGTTGCCAGGCGTCCAGGCGTGGATGTCGGCGTCGTCGGTCAGCGTGGTCGGCACCACCTGCGCGTGTGCCGCGGCCATCACCCGCGCCATGTTGCGGCGGACGCCCTTCAGCTGTTCGGGCTGGCCGGTGGCAGCGTGCGCAGCGGGCGGGCGGGTGGCCATGGGCCTGCCGGAGGCGGACAGGGGGGTGCGGGTGGCAGCAGGCTGGGGCTGTACCTGGGCGGTGGCCGACTGCTGTGCGAGACCCGGACCCTCTCCCCCAGCCCCTCTCCCACTGGGAGAGGGGAGCGAAGCCGGAGCGTTCGAGCGCGCGGAGGCAGGCGCACTGCCCTCGGCCGCGGCGCGCTTGACGTCGTCCATCGAGACCACGCCTTCGGGGCCGGTGGCGCGCACTCGGCTCAAGTCGACGCCGAGCTTCTTCGCCAGCGCGCGCACCGCCGGCATGGCGCGGACGCCGCCGACGCTGACCGCCGCCTCGCTGCGCACCTGGTCGCTGACCTGCATGGCGCCGACCACGGTGCCGGCGTCGGCGCGCTCGGCCTTGGCAGGCGCGGTGGAGCCCGTTTCGGCTGCGGCGGGCGTGGCATTGCCGGAGGTCGAACGCGCTGATGCGCTGGCGTTGGCGGGCGATGCGATCGCTTCGGCAGCAGGAGCCGATTGCGAAGCGGGCGCATGGTGATGCCCGTGCCCGGTGTCCTGCGCATCCGCACGCTGCGGCAGGCTGGGATCGATCTGGAACTCCGCCAGCACCGCGCCGGTGTTGATGACGTCGCCCGCGCTGCCGGCCAGCTTCAGCACCGTGCCCGAGCAGGGCGCCGGCACCTCGACCACCGCCTTTGCGGTTTCCATCGACACCAGCGGCTCGTCGAGCCTGATGACATCGCCGACCTTGACGAACCACTCGACGATGGTGGCATCGGGCAGGCCTTCGCCGAGGTCGGGGAGGTGGAAGGATTTGTTCGAACTCATTGCGGACTCCAGCGCGCGCGGCGCGTCGTGGGGTGGAAATCGGGCGGCGCGGTGTCGCCAGCGCGGCGCCTCAGGGGCTGCTTTTCGCCCCTCTCCCACAAGGGGAGAGGGGCTCATCTGTGTCGTGCGTTGCGCTTACGGCGCCCGCTTTCTGGATTTCTCCCCTCTCCCCTTGTGGGAAGCGAGGAAGGGTGTTTGTCGGCTGCCGGTGGCAGCCGACGCCATTCTGAGCCCGAGCGAAGCGAAGGTGGGTCGGGGGAGAGGGGTGGAACGCTTGCGGCGAGTTTTCTCCCCCTCTCCCCAACCCCTCTCCCACAAGGGGAGAGGGGCTCAGCTGTAGCGAACGTTGAGCTGGCGGTGCTCGCTTCCAACCGTGTGTTCACAGAGCAACGAAGGTGGCGCAGCAGTGGAGGAATCCGCCAAGAGACACCGATACGCCCGTACTGCGCCCATCAGCCGTACTGCATCGCCCTGCGCGCGGCCGCCAGGATCTTTTCCACGCTCGGCAGGAACTTCATTTCCAGCCTGAACAATGGAATGTGGGTGTCGTAGCCGGTGACGCGCTCGACCGGGGCTTTCAGATCGAACATCGATTGCTCGGCCAGCCGCGCCGCGATCTCGGCGCCGAAGCCGGCGGTTTTCGCGGCCTCGTGCACGATCACGCAGCGGCCGGTCTTGGCGACCGACTCGGCGATGGTGTCGAAGTCGAGCGGCTTCAGCGTGGCGACATCGATGACCTCGGCGCTGATGCCCTCGCGCGCGAGCGCTTCGGCCGCCTCCAGCGTCTCCTTGACCTGCGCGCCCCAGCTCACCAGGGTGATGTCCGAGCCGTCGCGCAGCACAAAGCACACGTCCAGCGGCAGGGCCTCGCCGTCGTCGGGCACCTCCTCCTTGTACTGGCGGTAGATGCGCTTGGGCTCCAGATAGATCACCGGATCCGGATCGCGGATCGCCGCCAGCAGCAGGCCGTAGGCGCGCTGCGGGCTGCTCGGCATCACCACGCGCAGGCCCGGTACGTTGGTGAACATCGACTCGTTGGCCTCGCTGTGATGCTCCGGCGCGCGGATGCCGCCGCCCCACGGCACGCGCAGCACCATCGGGCAGTGCAGGCGCCCGCGGGTGCGGTTGCGGAAGCGCGCGGCGTGGCAGATCAGGTGGTCCAGCATCGGGTAGACGAAGCCGTCGAACTGCACCTCGGCGACGGGCTTCATGCCCTGCGTGGCCAGGCCGACGGTGAGGCCGGCGATGGTGGTTTCATCGAGCGGCGTATCCAGCACCTTGTCCGCGCCGAAGCGCTGCTGCAGGCCGGCGGTGGCGCGGAACACGCCGCCATTCACGCCGACGTCCTCGCCCAGCACCAGCACGCTCGGGTCGTGCTGGATCTCGTAGGCCAGGGCCTGGGTGATCGCTTCGATCAGGGTGATCGCATGGCTGCTCATCGGCCGCGGCCCTCCCACTGCAGCGCGTCCGCGCGCTGGGCGGCGAGATCGGCCGGCAGCTCGGCGTAGAGGTAGTCGAACATGGCTTCGACGGGCTGGCTGCGGGTTTCCAGATAGGCATTGACCTCGACGTCGACCTCGGCATCGCAGGCGCGCTTCCATTCGGCTTCCTGGGCTTCGTCCCAGAGGCCCTTGGATGTCAGCCAGCTGCGCAGGCGCAGGAAGGGCTCGCGCGCCCAGCCGGCCTTGACCTCGTCCTCGCCGCGGTAGCGGCGCGCATCGTCGGCGGTGGTGTGGTCGGACAGGCGATAGGTCACCAGCTCCAGCACGGTGCCGCCTTCGCCCTTGCGGGCGCGCTCCAGCGCGCGGCGCACGGCCTCGTAGACGGCGATCACGTCGTTGCCGTCGACCTGCAGGCTGTGCAGGCCGCCGGCCAGGCCCTTCTGCGCCAGCGTCTGTGCGCCGGTCTGGGCCGAGCGCGGCACCGAGATCGCCCACTGGTTGTTGACGATGCACAGCACGAAGGGCAGGCCGTAGGCGCCGGCCGAGTTGATCGCGGCATAGGTGTCGGACTTCGAGCTGCCGCCGTCCCCCACGCAGGCCACCGCCACGCGGGCTTCGCCGCGCAGCTTGAAGGCCAGCGCAGCACCGGCCGCATGCAGGCACTGGGTGCCTATCGGCACACACCAGGGGTAGTCGTGTTTCGGCCCGGCGAAATCATTGCCGCGCTCGTCGCCGCCCCAGTACATCAGCACGTCGCGCGGGCGCACGCCGCGCATGAACTGCGCGCCGTACTCGCGGTAGGAGGGCGCGAACACGTCCTCTTGGCGCATCGCCGCGCCGATGCCGACATGCGCGGCCTCGTGGCCGAGGCAGCTGGCATAGGTCCCGAGCTTGCCGGTGCGCTGCAGGGCCACGGCCTTGGTGTCGAAGCTGCGCACGCGCAGCATCTGCTTGAACAGCTCCAGCACCGGCCGGCCATCGCCGACGAAGTCCGGAAGCGGGGCGACCTCGCGGCCCTCGGGGTCGAGGAACTGCAGGTGCTCGATGGAGAACTGCGCGACAGTACTCATGCGCGGGCGGCATCCATGCGGATAGCGGAAAGGAGTTACACAGGAAACGATTTTGCTGCGCCGCGGGCAAGGTGCACTGCCGCAAAACGCTGCGGAATGGTCGCTTCACGCAAGCATGGCCGGGTATTCGCGCTGCTGTGCGCAAGAAACTGCCGCTGCGGTCGGGTGGCCGCCTGCGGTATCGTTGCGCGCTTTTGACGGTGCCCGCAGGGCGCCGCGGCCGTCGGGGAGCGGCAGACCATGCATGTCGACACCAACCAGCGCGCGCTGGAAGCGGGCATCACCCGCGACTTCAAGGACCGCCTGAGCTATGGCGGCTACCTGCAGCTCGACACCCTGCTGTCGGCGCAGCAGCCGGTGTCGGAGCCCGGCAATCACGACGAACTGCTGTTCATCATCCAGCACCAGGTGTCCGAGCTGTGGATGAAGCTGATCATCCACGAACTGCGGCTGGCCATCGCCCACCTGCAGCGCGACGAGCTGGGCCCGGTGCAGAAGATCCTGGCGCGGGTGAAGCAGGTGCAGCGCCAGCTGTTCGAGCAGTGGTCGGTGCTGGAGACGCTGACACCGTCCGAGTACCTGCGCTTCCGCGATTCGCTGGGGCCTTCTTCGGGCTTCCAGTCGCATCAGTACCGCTTGATCGAGTTCATGCTGGGCAACAAGAACGCCGACATGCTGGACGTGTTCGAGCACGCACCGGCGATCCGCGCCGAGCTCGCCGCTGCGCTGTCTGCGCCCAGCCTGTACGACGAATTCCTGCGCCATCTGGCGCGCTGCGGCCACGCGGTGCCGCAGTCCTGCGTGGAGCGCGACTTCCGCCAGACCCACACCCGCGAGCCCGCGCTCATCCCGGTGTTCAAGCGCATCTACGAGGACACCGACACGCACTGGGCGGCCTACGCGCTGTGCGAGCAGCTGGTCGACGTCGAGGAGAGCTTCCAGCTCTGGCGCTTCCGCCACATGAAGACCGTTGAACGCATCATCGGCTACCGTCGCGGCACCGGCGGCAGTTCGGGCGTGGGCTTCCTGAAGCAGGCGCTGGAGCTGACCTTCTTCCCCGAATTGCTGGACGTGCGCACCGTGCTGGGGCGCTGATCCGAACGCTTACATCCGTTTGACCCGAGGAGATCCGAATGACCCAAGCCACTGAACTGCAAGCCCCGCGCGGGGCGCTTGCACGCGCGCTCGACGTGGTCGAACGCGTCGGCAACAAGCTGCCCGATCCGGCGGTGCTGTTCCTGCTGCTGATGTTCGCGGTGTGGGTGGTGAGCTGGCTGCTGTCGGGGGTGAGCTTCAGCGAGGTCGATCCGCGCAGCGGCCAGCCGATCGTGGTCAAGAGCCTGCTCGACGGCAGCGCCCTGACCAGCTTCATGTCGACCATGGTCAATACCTTCGTCACCTTCCATCCGCTGGGCGTGGTGCTGGTGGCGATGCTGGGCCTGGGCGTGGCCGAGCACACCGGCTTCATCAACGCCGGCCTGCGCAAGATCCTCGGCTTCACCCCGCGCATGCTGCTGACGCCGGTGCTGATCGCGGTGGGCGTGCTCAGTCACGTCGCGGTCGACGCGGGCTACGTGCTGGTGATTCCGCTGGGCGCGGTGATCTTCTACGCCGCCGGCCGTCATCCGCTGGCGGGTATTGCCGCGGCCTTCGCCGGCGTGTCGGGCGGGTTCTCGGCCACCTTCTTCGTGCCGAGCAGCCTGGATCCACTGCTGGCCGGCATCACCCAGGTCGCCGCGCGGATTACCGACCCCACGATCGAGATCAATCCGCTCAACAACTACATCTTCACCACCGCTTCGACCTTCCTGATCGTGCTGGTCGGCTGGTTCCTGACCGACAAGGTGATCGAGCCCCGCCTGCAGGCGACCCAGGTGGATGGCGACACCAGCCAGATGCCGACCATGGACGCGCTGCGTCCGGAAGAGAACCGCGGCCTTGGCGCCGCGCTGCTGGCGATGGCGATTGCGGTCGGCCTGCTGGCGGTCACCCTGTTCATCGAAGGAACGCCGTGGGCGGCGCCGGCTGACCAGGTGCCGGAAGGCAGCCATCCGCTGCTGGTCGGCGCCGCTCCGCTGATGCAGTCGATCGTCGCCCTGATCTTCGTCTTCTTCCTGATTCCCGGCATGGTCTACGGCTATGTCGCCGGCACGGTGAAGACCCACCGCGACATCATCGCCGGCATGAGCAAGGCGATGAGCGGCATGGGCTACTACATCGTCATGGCCTTCTTCTGCGCGCAGTTCATCTACGCCTTCGGTCAGTCGAACATCGGCGTGCTGCTGGCGGTGAAGGGCGCCAACGCGCTCAAGGCCATGGGCCTGCCCTTGGCCATGACCCTGGTCGGCATCATCTTCCTAACCGCGTCGGTGAATCTGCTGGTCGGCTCGGCCTCGGCCAAGTGGGCGCTGATCGGCTCGATCATGGTGCCGATGCTGATGGAGCTGGGCGTCTCGCCCGATCTGACGCAAGCCGCGTATCGCGTCGGTGATTCCTCCACCAACATCATCACGCCGCTGCTGCCCTATTTCCCGCTGATCGTGGTGTTCTGCCAGAAGTACGTGAAGTCCTCGGGCATCGGCACGCTGGTGGCGCTGATGCTGCCGTACTCGATCAGCCTGCTGGTGATCTGGACCAGCTTCCTGCTCGGCTTCTGGGCGCTCGATATTCCGCTGGGCATCGGTTCCACCTACGACTACGTGGCCCCGGCTGCAGCGGGCGCCGCGCAGTAAGCGCCACCCGCCGAGCCCATGACCGCCCCCACGCTGCCGACGTTGGTCCACGTCGCTGCGTGGGGGCTGTCGTTTCTGGCGCTGGCGCTGGCCGCGCGCCAGCTGCCCTGGTTCAAGCTGCGCGGCGACAGCGAGGCCCAGCACGTGCTGTTTGCCGCGATTTTCGCGGTCTGCGTGCTGCGCTTCGCGGTGTTTGATCGCATCCCCGGGTTGCACCTGCATTTCCTGGGCGCTGGCATCGTCTGCCTGATGTTCGGCACTGCTTTCGCGCTGTGGGTGATGGCGCTGGCCTCGCTGTGCGCGGCGCTGACGCCAGCCGGCCTGTGGCTTGGCCTCGCCCCGGATTTCCTCGCCTGCGGACTGATCCCCGTGCTGTGCCTGCACCTGGTGCGTGCGCTGGTGGAGCGTCGCCTGCCCGGCAATCCCTTCGTCTACGTCTTCCTGATCGCCTTCTTCGGTGCCGGCGCGGCCGTGCTGGTCGGGCAGCTGTTCAAGGCCGCGGTCACCGCAGGCCTGGTGGACGGTGCGGCGCGCGATGCGGCGATGGGCTATGTGGTGTCCGCACCGCTGATGGTGTTCGGCGAGGCCTTCCTCACTGGCGGTGCATTGGCCCTGATGGTGGCCTACCGGCCGCAGTGGGTGGCCAGCTTCGAGGACGCGCGCTGGCTGAAAAAGCACGACTGAGGCGCCCGGCTGTCAAGGTTTGACGCCGGCGGCAGGCGGCGCTCACCATGCGCCGGCTTTGGTGGCGGCGCGGGCCGACCCACGCACATGGCGCGCGGGGGCGCGACCGGTCCGACTGGCGGGCTCTGCCGGTGGTTCCGGATGCGGCAGCCGCGTCGCGAAGTACGACTACAGGGAGAACATGGATGAGCGCTGCGTCTGACAAGGCGAATGGTTTCGTGCCGCCGCCGCCGGGCCAGTTCCTCGGGCACCCCAATGCCCTCTGGAACCTGTTCGGCACCGAATTCTGGGAACGCTTCATGTACTACGGCATGCGCGCCATGCTGGCGGTGCATGTGGCGGCCGCCTTCTTCGCGCATCTGGGTGACGGCGCGCGCGCGCAGGCCAGCCTGACCTACGGCGGCTTCACCGCGCTCGTCTACATGACCGGCATCCTCGGCGGCTTCGTCGCCGACCGCATCCTCGGCTACCAGCGCTCGATCATGCTGGGCGGCGCGATGATGGCCGTCGGCAGCTACATGCTGATGGCGCCCGACCTCACCACCTTCGTGCTGGGTCTCGCCGTGATCGTGGTCGGCAACGGCATGTTCAAGCCGAACATCTCGACCATGGTCGGCAAGCTCTATGCGCCGGGCGACGCCCGCTGCGATTCGGGCTTCACCATCTTCTACATGGGCATCAACGCCGGCGCGCTGGTGGCACCGATCATCTGCGCCTCGCTGATCGGCCAGAAGTTCGGCTACCGCTGGGGCTTCTTCGCCGCCGGCACCGGCATGATCTTCGGCCTGATGCTGTTCCAGCTGCTGAAGTCCTGGCTGGGCCATGTCGGCACCGCGCCGGCCGGCAAGGAAGGCGCGAAGCCGATCGTGCAGGTGCTGCTGGCGGCCATCGTGCTGGTGGTGCCTGTCTACTTCCTGCTGAGCCAGAGCGAGATCCTCGGCGGCCTGTTGATCGCGCTGATGCTGGGCCTTTCGGCCTATTTCGTGATCAGCGGCGTGCGCAGCGGCAGCAAGCAGCAGCTGCACCGCTACATCGCCATGCTGATCCTGTTCGCGGCCAACATCCTGTTCTGGGCCCTATTCGAGCAGGCCGGCTCCTCGCTGAACTTCCTCGCCCAGGATTTCGTGCGCATGCCGGATGTGTCGATCTTCGGCTGGACGCCGACCTTCGAGATCTTCCAGTCGGTCAACCCGATCTTCATCATCCTGCTGGCGCCCTTCTTCGCCGCGATGTGGGTCAAGCTCGACCGCGCCGACTGGAACCCGTCCATCCCGCGAAAGTTCGCCTATGGCCTGGCCGGTGCGGCGATTGGTTTCTATGTGTTGGTGTTCGCCATCCAGAACTTCGTCGGTGAGGACGGCAAGATCAGCTGGATCTGGCTGACCCTGACCTACCTGATCCACACCATGGGCGAGCTCTGCCTGTCGCCGATCGGGCTGGCCATGGTGACCAAGCTGGCCCTGCCCAAGGAGACCGGCCTCGCCATGGGCGGCTGGTTCCTGTCGATCGCGATGGCCAACTACGTGGCCGGCCGCATCGCCGCGATCGCCTCGGGCGGCGCGGGCGGCGAGGAGGCCGCGAGCTCGCTGGTGCAGTACGCGGGCACCTTCAACCAGCTGTTCCTGATCGGCATCGTGATCGCGGTGCTGTTCTTCCTCGCCGCGCCGCTGATCAATCGCCTGATGCACGGCGTGAAGTAAGCCGCGCGATACACGCAAGACCCCGACGGCCCGGCTTTCCGGGCCGTCGCCTTTCCACCCCCCGCGAGATCCGCCATGGCCGCACCCGCGCCGTCTTCGTCCTCCTTCGATCCGCCGCCTCCGGGCGACCGCTTCGGCCACCCCGAGGCCCTGTGGCAGCTGGTGCACTCCGAGTTCTGGGAGCGCTTCGCCTACTACGGCATGCGTGCCCTGCTGGCGGTGTACGTCGCGGCGACCTTCTTCTCGCTGCTGCCCGAGGGCGAGGCCAAGGCGCAGGCGGCGCTCACCTACGGCGCCTACACCGCCCTGATCTACGCCACCGGCATCTTCGGCGGCAGCATCGCCGACCGCTTCATCGGCTACCGCAAGGCGATCGTGATCGGCGGCCTGCTGATGGCGGCGGGCCTGTTCCTGCTGCTGATCAAGGACCTGCAGTGGTTCCTGCTCGGCCTGTCCTTCATCGTTGTCGGCAACGGCCTGTTCAAGCCGAACATCTCGACCATGGTCGGCCGCCTGTACGCGTCGGAAGACGTGCGGCGCGACTCCGGCTTCACCTGGTTCTACATGGGCATCAACGCCGGCGGCGCGGTGGCGCCTGTGGTCTGTGGCTGGCTCATCGGCTCGCGCTTCGGCTACGAGTGGGGCTTCTTCACCGCCGGCATGGGCATGCTGCTTGGGCTCGCGGTGTTCCAGTGGCGGGTGGCGCGCCTTGGCCGCATCGGTGCCGCGCCGGCGGGCGGCGAGGGCTTCGGCCGCGTGCTGGTGGTGGTGCTGGGCGCCCTGGTGGCGGTGCCGCTGGTCTACCTGCTGCTCAACCAGAAGACCCTCGTCGGCTGGCTGCTGATCGGCCTGTTCCTCGCGCTGACCGTGTTCTTCGTGGTCTCCGGCGTGCGCAGCGGCGACCGTGTGCAGCTGCACCGCTACATCGCCATGCTGCTGCTGTTCCTCGCCAAGATCCTGTTCTGGGGCATGTTCGAGCAGGCCGGTTCCTCGCTAAACTTCTTCGCCAAGGATCACGTCGACACGCCCTTCGACTTCACCCTGTTCCAGTCGGCCAACCCGGTCTTCATCATCCTGCTGGCGCCGGTCTTCGCTTGGCTGTGGCCCCGCCTCGAAGCGCGCGGCATGAACCCCTCGATCCCCCGCAAGTTCGGCATCGCCGTGCTGTTCGTCGCGGTCGGCTTCAGCCTGCTGGTGTGGGCGATCGGCGCGCTGGCCGATGCCGGCGGGCGCATCCCCTGGGAGATCCTCGCCCTGACCTATCTGATCAACACCATGGGCGAGCTCTGCCTGTCGCCGATCGGCCTGTCGATGGTCAGCAAGCTGGCTTCGCCGCGCGACACCGGTTTGGCCATGGGCGCCTGGTTCCTGTGCACCGCCATCGGCAACTTCGTCGCCGGCGCGGTCGCGTCGGTCGCGTCCAGCGGTGGCGCCGCCGAGGGGATGGCGCAGTACGCGCAGACCTACACGCAGATCGCGGTCGCCGGCTTCGCGTTCGGCGCGCTGTTCCTGCTGCTGTCGCCGCTGATCAACCGGCTGATGCACGGGGTCAAGTAGGGCGTCGGCCTCGGGTCTGCACCCGCCGCGCGGGCGGGGCAGGGCGCCAGACTCCGTGCAATCGCCGGCCTCCGCGGCCTGGCTGACGCGCCGACAGGCCTTCCTGCAGGTTCGCGACGCGCATCCCGCGCGTAGGCTCAAGCCATCACCGTGGGGGAACACGCATGACCGCAAGCACGCCGCTGCTCGTCACCTTCGCCGCCTACCTGTTGCTGATGGTCGGCATCGGCCTGTGGGCCTATCGCCGCACGCACAGCCTCGACGACTACATCCTCGGCGGGCGCTCGCTGGGCAGCTATGTCACCGCGCTGGCGGCGGGCGCCTCCGACATGAGCGGCTGGCTGATGATGGGCCTGCCCGGCGCGCTCTATCTGACCGGCGTGTCCGAGGCCTGGATCGCGATCGGCCTGATCGTCGGCGCCTGGTGCAACTGGAAGTACGTGGCCGGGCCGCTGCGCGTCTACACCGAGCGCACGCGCAACGCGTTGACCCTGCCGGACTACTTCACCCACCGCTTCGAGGATTCGCGGCGCGTGCTGCGCGTGTTGTCGGCGCTGGTGATCCTGGTGTTCTTCGCCGTCTACTGCGCCTCCGGCGTGGTCGCTGGCGCGCGCCTGTTCGAGAGCATGTTCGGCCTGCCGTATGCGCAGGCGCTGTGGTGGGGCGCGGCCGCCACCATCGCCTACACCCTGGTCGGCGGCTTCCTCGCAGTGAGCTGGACCGACACCGTGCAGGCGACCCTGATGATCTTCGCCCTGCTGCTGGTGCCGAGCGTGGTGATCATCGGCAGCGGCGGCTTCGGCGAGTCGCTGGCCCTGATCGAACAGGTCGACCCGCGGCGCCTTGAGTGGATCGGCGCGGGCGGCCTCGTGGGTGTCATCTCCGCCGCGGCCTGGGGCCTCGGCTATTTCGGCCAGCCGCACATCCTGTCGCGCTTCATGGCCGCCGACAGCCTCGCCACCATCCCGCGCGCGCGGCGCATCGGCATGGTCTGGATGGTGCTGTGCCTGTTCGGCGCGATGGCCACCGGCTGGTTCGGCATCGCCTGGTTCGCCGCGCATCCCGAGCAGGCGGCGGCGGTCAACGCCAACCCCGAGCGGGTGTTCATCGTGCTGGCCGAGCTGCTGTTCAACCCGTGGATTGCCGGCGTGCTGCTCTCGGCCATCCTCGCCGCGATCATGAGCACGCTATCGGCCCAGCTGCTGGTCTGCTCCAGCGCGCTGACCGAGGATTTCTACCGCGGCCTGCTGCGGCCGCGCGCCGGCCAGCGCGAACTGGTCTGGGTGGGTCGCCTGACGGTGCTGCTGGTCGCGCTGCTGGCGCTGTGGATCGCCCGCGATCCGGACAGCCGCGTGCTGGGACTGGTCGCCTACGCCTGGGCCGGCTTCGGCGCAGCCTTCGGCCCGGTCGTGCTGATGTCGCTGTACTGGCAGCGCATGAACTTCGCCGGCGCCCTTGCCGGCATGCTCGGCGGCGCGCTCACCGTGGTCCTATGGAAGCAGACCGGCAGCGCGCTCTACGAGATGGTGCCCGGGGTGATCGTCTCGACCCTGCTGGTCTACATGGTGAGCCTCATCACCGCCGCGCCTTCGGCGGCCGTGCAGGCGACCCACCAGCAGGTGCGACAGACGCTGCGCGAGCAGGGCTGCTGAGCGGCTGCCTGGCGCGGGACTTGCCCGACGCGCGCAAGACGCTCTGGTAGGGCGGATAAGCGCAGCGCATCCGCCAGTGAGCCCCGCGGAAGCGAGCCACGGGACGAAACCTCAGCGGTGGCGCTTTCGCGTTGCGGGCGCAGCCGTCCCCCGAGACGAGGCTGCGCTAGGGCGTCGCAGTGAAGGCGCAGGCTTCGCTCGGGGTTTGGCTTCCTCCGCGTCTGCCGGCGGATGCGCTGCGCTTATCCGCCCTACGACCTCGAAAAACGCATCGAGTCGAACGAAGTCAGACCGGCTGTGCGCAGGTCCCAGCGACTTCCCGCCGACCTCTCAACGCAGCTCGATCAGCCGCAGCTCGTAGGCATCCGCACCATCCTCACGCTGCAGCACGCGCAGCGGTGCCGGCGGCAGGCTGGGATCGATCCACAGGGTGATCTCGCGGTCCTTGTCGGTGCGGCGGTGGTGCAGGGCGATCGCCTCGCGCTCGCCCATCGGCACCTTGACCTGCTCGCTGCCGCGCACGCGGTACTCGACCGGGTCGCTGTCGCCGCGATTGACCAGGTCCAGCCGGATCACGCCCTCGGCGCCGGCGCGCAGGCGCTGGGCGAGGGCGAGGTTGAGGATCTGCGGGTTGACCGTGTCGGCGCCCAGCGGCGCGGGGCCGCGATGCTCGGCCTTGGCGTCGCCGTTCCAGCGGACTTGGTTCGCGCTCCAGTCGAACTCGGTGCCGATGCTGCGCCGGCGCAGGCTGACGCCGCCGCTGGCCTGGGCCGACAGGGGCTTGAGCCGTCCATCGGCCAGGGCCTCGAACTCGGTGCTTTCGCGCATCTCGAAGCCGGACAGCCGCGCCATGCCCGAGGTGCCGCGCACATCGCTGGAGAACCTCCAGCGTTCGCCCTCGATGCGTTCCAGGCGCATTACCGCCTCACCCTGGGACTTGCCGTCGCGCAGCACTTCGTAGCGCGCGGTGAAAGGCTCCAGCGCGCTGGCCTGGGCATGCCCGGCGGAGGCGCCGAGCGCGAGCGCGGCGAGGGCGGTGAATCGGACAATGTTCAGGCGCATGCAAAGACCTCGCTGTCGCTCAGTTCGAATCGGGTGTCGAGGTAGCGCGGGCCATCGTCATGACGGATGCGGCCTGCGGCCAGCGCGCGCACGGTCGCCAGCAGCAGCGGACGCTCGACCTGGCGCACGCGCGCTTCCAGCGTCTGCTCGTCGTCGCTGGCATGCACTGGCACCCGCGCCTGCGCGATCACCGGCCCGCCATCGAGTTCGGCGGTGACCCAGTGCACGCTGGCGCCGTGCACGGGATCGCCGGCATCCAGACACTGCCGATGCGTGCGCAGGCCGCGGAACTTCGGCAGCAGGGAAGGGTGCAGGTTGATCATCCGGCGCTCGAACCGCTGCGCCACCTCGGCGCTGATGATGCGCATGTATCCGGCACAGACGATGAGTTCGGGCTGAACCTGCTCCACCCGCGCGAACAGCGCGCGGTCATGTTCGACGCGTGATTCGAAGCCCTTGGGGCTGAGCGCGCAGACCGGCATGCCGGCGGCCAGCGCGCGTTCCAGCGCGCGCGCGCCGGGCTTGTCCGAGAACAGGCCCACGAAGTCGACGTCGAGCTGTCCCGCGTCGCGGGCCTCGATCATCGCCTGCAGGGTGCTGCCCTCGCCCGAGGCCAGCACGGCCACGCGCAGGGTCATCGGCTCAGACGATCGTGACGCGGTGTTCGCCGCTGGCGGCCACCACTTCGCCGATGCGCCAGTGCTGCAGGCCGAGGCGATCCAGATCGGCCTCGATCGCGCTGGCGGCGGCAGGGTCGACCAGCAGGGTGTAGCCGATCCCGCAGTTGAAGGTGCGCCACATCTCGCGCTGCGGCACCGCGCCCTCGCGCTGCAGCCAGTCGAACAGTGCCGGAAGCCGCCAGCTGCTGCTGTCGATGTGCAGGCCGAGGCCTTCGGGCACCACGCGGATGATGTTCTCTTCGAGGCCGCCGCCGGTGATGTGGGCCATGGCGTGGATGGCCTCGGGGCGCGCGCCGGGGTTGTGCGTGCCGAGCAGCTCCAGCACCGGCTTCACGTAGATCTCGGTCGGTGCCATCAGCGCATCCATCAGCGTGACGCCGCCCAGGTCCATCTCGAACGGCCGGCCGGCGCGATCGACGATGCGGCGGATCAGCGAGTAGCCGTTGGAGTGCGCGCCGCTGGACGCGATGCCGATGATGAGGTCACCGGCCTTGACTGCCGCGCCGTCGAGCAGGGCCGACTTCTCGACCGCGCCGACGCAGAAGCCGGCAAGGTCGTACTCGCCGGGCGGGTACATGTCGGGCATCTCGGCAGTCTCGCCGCCGATCAGCGCACAGCCCGCCAGCTCGCAGCCGCGGGCGATGCCGCCGACCACGCTGACCGTGGTCTCGACATCGAGCTTGCCGGTGGCGAAGTAGTCGAGGAAGAACAGCGATTCCGCGCCCTGCACGAGGACATCGTTGACGCACATGCCGACGAGATCGATGCCGATGGTGTCGTGGCGGTTCAGCTGCTGGGCCAGCTTGAGCTTGGTGCCCACGCCATCGGTGCCCGAGACCAGCACCGGCTCGCGATACTTGCCAGACAGGTTGAACAGCGCGCCGAAGCCGCCGAGCCCGCCCATCACCTCGGGCCGGAAGGTGCGCTTGACCAGGGGCTTGATGCGCTCGACAACGGTGTTGCCGGCGTCGATGTCGACGCCCGCATCGCGGTAGGTGAGGGGCTGCTGCGGGGTGCTCACAAGGGTGTCCTGGGGCGGGCAGGAAAGCCCCGCATGATAGCAGCCGGCTCCCGCGGCCCGGCGCCGGCGGGCAGGGCTGCGGCCCTCGGTTACCATGCGCGCCTGTTCACCTGCCGACCTCCGGGGCTTCCCGTGCGCCTGCCCGTCCCGTTCCGCCTGCTGTGCCTGACCCTGCTCGGACTGCTTGCCCTGTCGTCCGCCGCAGGCGCCCAAGCGATCGATCCCGCCGCGCTCTACGAGGGCGAGGCCGTGGTTGCCGACCAGTCCGAAGAGGCCCGCGCCGCGGCCCTGCCACAGGCGCTTGCGGGCGTGCTGGTCAAGCTCAGCGGCAATGCCGATGCGCCGAACCATCCGGGCGTGCGCGAGCAGCTCGACGCCGCGCAGGGCATGCTGCAGCACTACCGCTACCGCAGCGACATCTCGGTGGTCGATGGCCAGCCCGTGCAGCGCGCGGTGCTGGTGGCGCGCTTCGAGCGCAGCAAGGTCGACGCCCTGCTGTCCGCCGCTGGCATCGCCTTCTGGCCCGGCCCGCGGCCGCCGCTGATGCTGTGGCTGGGCATCGACGATGGTCGCGGCCCGCGCCTGGTCAGCGAAGCCCAGGCGCAGGCGGTGGCCGCACTCAGCACGCGCGCCGCTGCCGAAGGCGTCGGCATGATCTTCCCGCTGCTCGATCTCGAAGACCAGGCTGCCGTCGACGTGCAGGCCGTGTGGGGCGAGAACGTCGCCGCGATCATGGCCGGCAGCCAGCGCTACGCCAGCCAGAGCGTGCTGTCGGGGCGCCTGGAGCGCGCTGGCGGCGGCTGGCGGGTGAGCTGGGTGGTGATCGACGGTGGCGAGGTGCTGCGGCGTTGGAGCGATGCCGGCGGCGACGCCCAGGCCCTGCTGGCCAATGGCGCCAGCCAGGCGGTGGCCGCGCTGACCCAGCGCTATGCCGGGCTGGCGGCGCTGGGCGAGCCCGGCCGCTATGCGGTGCGCATCCAGGGCGTGCGCTCCGGCGCCGACTATGCGCGCGCGGTCGCCTATCTGCGCTCGCTGAACCTTGTGCGCGGCCTCGAAGTGCGTTCGGCGCAGGGCGAAGCTCTCGTGCTGATGCTCGATCTCGGCGCCGGCGTCGAGGCCCTGCAGCGGCTGGCCGGCTTCGGCCAGGTGCTGCGGCCGATGGGCAGCAGCCCCAGCGGTGCGGCCGAGTTCCAGCTGGAACCCTGATGGCCGGCCGCCGCCGATGACGGTCCTGCGCCACCTGCCGAACGTGCTGACGATCCTGCGCCTGCTGCTGGCGCCGCCGCTGGCGGTGCTGCTGCTGCGCGGCGACTACGAAGCCGCGCTGTGGGTGGCCGCCATCGCCGGCCTGACCGATGCGCTGGACGGCGCGCTGGCCCGGCTGTTCCGCTGGCAGAGCTGGCTGGGCGGGGTGCTCGATCCGCTGGCCGACAAGCTGCTGCTGGTCACCGGCTACGCCTGCCTGTGGTGGCAGGACGTCATACCCGACTGGCTGGCGGCGCTGGTCGCCCTGCGCGATCTGATCATCGTCGGCGGCGCCACCGTCTGGCATCGTCGAGTCGCCCGCCTGCAGCCGGCGCCCAGCCTGCTCGGCAAGCTCACCACCTTCCTGCAGCTGCTGTTTCTGCTGGCCTGCCTGGTCCACCTCGGGTCACGCGCCGAGTTCGGCGCCGTCCTGCCGCCGCTGGCCCTGCTCACCGCCGCGCTCACCCTGCTGAGCGGCATCGACTACGTCTGGCGCTACGGGCGCCGCGCCCGCGCCACCCTTGGAGCACCGCATGACTGATACCCACAAATGGCAGCTGCTGGCGCTCACCGTGCTGCTGGGCGCCCTGCTGTACCTGCTGGCGCCCGTGCTCACGCCCTTCGCCGCCGCAGCGCTGTTCGCCTATCTCGGCGACCCGCTGGTCGACCGCCTGGAGGCGCGCCGGCTGTCGCGCAGTGCTGCGGTCGGCATCGTCTTCCTGCTGATGACCCTCGTCGTGGTCGGCGCCGTGCTGCTGCTGATCCCGATGCTGCGCAACCAGGCGGCGGCCTTTGGCGACAAGCTGCCGGTGTTCGCCGAATGGGTGCAGAACACCGCGCTGCCCTGGGTCGAGACGCAGACCGGCTTCGGCCTGGATCACCTGAAGACCGAGAATCTGGTGGCGCTGGCCAAGGACTACTGGCAGGAGGCCGGCACCGCTGCCGGCCAGGTCTTCGCCCACCTGTCGAGGTCGAGCCTGGCGGTGCTGGGCTTCCTCGCCAACCTCGCCCTGATCCCGGTGGTCACCTTCTACCTGCTGCGCGACTGGGACGTGCTGATGGGCCGTGTGCGCGAGCTGCTGCCGCGCTCGGTCGAGCCGACCGTGGTCAAGCTGGCCGGTGAAGCCGACGCGGTGCTCGGCAGCTTCCTGCGCGGCCAGCTAAGCGTGATGCTCTCGCTGGGCGCGATCTATTCGATCGGTCTGTGGCTGGTCGGCGTCGACCTCGCCCTGCTGATCGGCATGCTGGCCGGCCTCGTCAGCTTCGTGCCCTATCTCGGCATGATCATCGGCTTGGGCGCCGCGTTGATCGCGACGCTCGTGCAGCACGGCGATCTGTTCCACATCGTGCTGGTCTGCGCGGTGTTCGGCGCCGGCCAGATGATCGAGAGCTTTCTGCTCACGCCCTGGCTGGTCGGCGACAAGATCGGCATGCATCCGGTCGCGGTGATCTTCGCGATCATGGCCGGCGGCCAGCTGTTCGGCTTCCTCGGCGTGCTGCTGGCCCTGCCGGTGGCGGCGGTGGTGATGGTGGTGCTGCGCTGGCTGCATGCCCGCTACACCGAGAGCTCGCTGTATGGCGGCGAGGGCGACAGCGCGCACCGGCAGAGCCGACGCGAGAGTCGCGCATCGGCGCGGCGCGCCGAAGGTGCCGACGCCCGCATCCAGGCCGAGCCTGCGACCGGCGCGAAGGCCAGCGCCGCGCAGGAGCCGCTGGCTGCTGCGGCGACGCATGACGCCGCCGGCGAGCCCCTCGACGCTTCGACGACCCCACGCGAGGGCAGCGGCAAGCGCCGCCGCCGTCGGCGTGGCCCGCGCGGCGGCGGAGAACAGCCGGCGTGAGCGTGCCGCAGCTGCCGCTGAACCTGCGCGCGGCGCAGGCGGCGGGTTTCGATGATTTCGAAGGCAGCGCCGAAGCGGTGGCGCTGCTGCGCGCAAGCGCCCTGGCTGAAGTGCCGGGTTCGGTGTTCCTGGACGGCCCCGCCGGCAGCGGCCGCAGCCACCTGCTGCTGGCAACCGTTGCAGAGGCGCGACGCGCAGGGCGCGAAGTCCACTACGTCCCGCTGGCGACGCTGGGCGCGCGCGCCGTCGATGCCCTGCAGGCGATCGAGGGCACGGGCCTGATCGCGCTCGACGATCTGCAGGCGGTACTGGGCGAGCGCGAGCACGAGATCGCCCTGTTCGCCCTGCACAACCGCGCCCACGATCGCGGCGGACAGCTGGTCTACGCGGCCGATGCCAGCCCGCAGGGCCTGCCGCTGGTGCTGCCGGACCTGCGCTCGCGCCTGCAGCAGTGCAGCCGCTTCTCGCTGGGCGCACTCGACGACGAGGCCCGCCGTCGCGTGCTGAAGCGTCGCGCACATGCGCGCGGGCTGGAGCTGGACGAACCGGTGCTCGACTACCTGTTCCGCCGCCACTCGCGCGACCTGCAGACCCTGACCCGCCTGCTCGATCGGCTGGATCGCGAAAGCCTGGCGGCCCAGCGCAGGATCACCGTGCCGTTTCTGCGGGCGCTGTTGGGACTGGGCGTCTAGCTCGATCCGAATGCTGATGCCAGCGCGGCGTCTCTCGCGGTTGTAGGGTGGATAAGCGCAGCGCATCCACCAGAACCTCGCCCCGGTCCGACAGCGCGCCTGCACGCTGGCGTGGCCCGGGGCAGGGCGTTTCGCGTTTCTATCCCAGCTGCGACCACTCCACCGCTTCATCGGCCAGCAGCACCGGGATGCCGTCGTCTATGCGGTAGGCGCGGCTGCCGTTGGCGGTGATCAGGCCCTCCTTCCAGGCCTGCGCGAGCACCTGCCCATCGGCCTGCTTCACGCTGCCGGCCGCAATCGCCGCGTTGAGCGCGGCCAGCCGTTGCGCGTCCAGCATCTGCAGCGGCTGGCGGGTCAGCGGGCAGCACAGGATTTCAAGCAGGCGCGGATCAAGGGCCATGGAAGGTCGCCGTGAGGGATGACAAGCCCGCGATTGTCGGCCATGGGGCCAGGCGCTGCAAAGCGCGCGTCGCACGGCCCGTCTACACTGTGCGGCTTCCGGCGGGGCAGGGTGCCCGCGCCGGCCTTGCTATCGCCATGCGGAGGCCGCAGCCGATGACGCAGCACACGCCCGCCGCCCACACCTCCGCGCCGCTGGTTGGCGTGGTGATGGGCTCGCGTTCCGACTGGGACACCATGCAGCACGCCGTGCAGCGCCTTGAGGCCCTGGGCGTGCCGCACGAAGTGCAGGTGGTCAGCGCACATCGCACGCCCGACCTGCTGTTCCAGTACGCCGATGCCGCGGAATCGCGCGGCCTGCGCGCGATCATCGCCGGCGCCGGCGGCGCTGCCCATCTGCCTGGCATGCTGGCCGCCAAGACCGCGGTCCCCGTGCTCGGCGTGCCGGTGCAGTCGAAGGCGCTCAGCGGGCTCGACTCGCTGCTGTCGATCGTGCAGATGCCGGCCGGCATTCCCGTAGCCACCTTCGCCATCGGCGTCGCTGGCGCCGCCAATGCCGGCCTGTTCGCCGCCAGCCTGCTGGCCGCGGACCACCCCGCGATCCGTGAGGCGCTGGCCGCGTTCCGCGCCAAACAGACCGAGGACGTGCTGGCCCATCCCGACCCGAGGCAGGCATGAGCGAGCGCAGCCTGATCCGCGTCGGCGTGCTCGGCGGCGGCCAGCTCGCGCGCATGCTGGCCCTGGCCGGTGCGCCGCTGGGCACGAAGTTCCTGATGCTCGACACCGACGCCAACGCCTGCGGCGGCCAGGTCGCCGCGCTGATGCAGGCCGACTACCGCGACCTCGATGCGCTCGGCCGCTTCGCCGCGCAGATCGACATCGCCACCTTCGACTTCGAGAACGTGCCCGCCGACAGCGCTGCCTGGCTGGCCGAGCGCGTGCCGGTGTTCCCCAACCCGCGTGCCTTGGGCGTGGCCCAGGACCGCATGGCCGAGAAGTCGCTGTTCCGCGGGCTCGGCATCGGCACTCCAGCGTTCGCCGCGGTCGACACGCTCGACCAGCTTCGTGCAGCGGTCGAACAGATCGGCCTGCCGAGCATCCTCAAGACGCGTCGTCTGGGCTACGACGGCAAGGGCCAGTTCCGCCTGCGCCAGCCGGCCGACGTCGAGGCCGCCTGGGCCGCGCTCGCGCATGGCCAGCCGCAGGCCAGCCTGATCCTGGAAGCCTTCGTGCCCTTCGACAGCGAGCTGTCGGTGGTCGGCGTGCGCGGCCGCGACGGCGAGTTCCGCAGCTATCCGCTGACCCGCAACTGGCACCACGAGGGCATCCTGTCGCTCAGCCTCGCGCCCGCCGAAGTCTCGGACGACATCGCCGCGCGCGCCGTGGCGCATGCGCAGGCCCTGGCCGACGCGCTCGACTACGTCGGCGTGTTCGCGCTGGAGCTGTTCGAGCAGGGCGGCGAGCTGCTCGCCAACGAGATGGCCCCGCGCGTCCACAACAGCGGCCACTGGACTATCGAAGGCGCGGTCAGCAGCCAGTTCGAGAACCACCTGCGCGCCGTGCTCGGCCTGCCGCTGGGCGACACCGCCACCCGCGGCCACAGCGCCATGCTCAACTGGATCGGCGCGCTGCCCGACTGCGCCGCCGCACTCACCGTGCCTGGCCTGCACTGGCATGACTACGGCAAGAGCGCGCGCGCCGGCCGCAAGGTCGGCCACGCCACCCTGCGCGCCGACAGCGCCGCCCAGCTGGCCGATGCGCTGGAGCGGGCCGGGCAGGTGCTGCAGCGGCAGCCACAGGTACAGCCGGCGATAGACGCGCTGCGCGGCTGAACGCGCCCCTCTCCCGCTGGAGGCGGTGCGGGAGCGCAATGCGGTTGCCGGGCAGCCGATGCTCCCGGGAGTCAGAGCTATGCGTCGCGTCAAGCCCGTCCCAGAGCCCCTCTCCCGCCGGAGCGGTTCGGGATTGCTTATCGGCTGCCGGTGGCAGCCTAAGCTCTCGCAGTCCGAGCAACGCGAGGGCAGCTTGGGGGCAGGGCCGGGCGAAGCGAGTGCTACCCGCCCTGGGGCCCCAGCTCAGCGCCCGACAGCATTGCCGTTCGCCTCATGCCCCGCCGCAAAGCCCCTCTCCCCGTGGGAGAGGGGTTGGGGAGAGGGCCGGGCGAAGCGACCGCTGCCCCTCTTGACGCCCCCGCCCAGCTCGGCTTCCCCTGCTCCAAGCCCCCCATGCCCGATTCGATCGCCCTAGGCCCCCTGCTGCTGCCCACCCAGGCCCTGCTTCTGCTCATCGCGACGGCTGCTGCGCTGGGCGTGCTCAGTCTGCTGCGCGACGCGGAGCCGCCGCTGCGCGCCCGTGCCGAGGCACGCCTGTTCATCGCGCTGGTCCTGGGCCTTCTGGGCGCCCGCATTGGATGGATCCTGCGCCACTGGCAGGCCTACGCCGACAGCCCTGGCGCGCTGCTGGCCTTCCGCGATGGCGGCTATGACCCATGGATCGGCCTCGTCGTGGGCGCCGTCGCCGTTCTGGTCATGGCGGTTCGGCAGCCCGGTGAGCGACGCGCTGAAGCCGCGCCTGCGGCAAACCTCGCACAAGCCTCGCCAGAGGCAAGCCTCGCTGAAGCCGCGCCCGAGGCGAGCCGCTGGCGGATGCGCTGGCGCTTATCCGCCCTACGAAAGCGAGAGACGCCGCGACTTGAGCGAAGCCCAGCTCCGGTAGGGCGGATAAGCGCAGCGCATCCGCCAGCGAGTGCCGATGAAGCCGCTGGCACAGCCGAGCCGCACCCTGTGCCACCGTCCATGCGCGAGGAAGCAACTCTCCGCCCTGCGGCGGCCGCACGCCTCAAACCCTGGCAACGCCTCCTGCTGATCCCCGCCGCTGCCGGCCTCAGCGTCCTGCTTGCCGGCCAGATCCTGCTCGGCCTGCACGACCGCGCCAGCGCCACGCCGCTGCCGCAGATGCAGGTGCTCGACCTCGACGGTCGCCCGCAGCGCCTGCCCACAGGGCAGGGCAGGGCGCAGGTCATCAACCTCTGGGCCAGCTGGTGCGCGCCCTGCCGACGTGAAATGCCGGCCTTCGCCCGCGTCCAGGCGCTGCGCCCCGACGTCGACTTCGTCTACCTCAACATCGGCGAAAGCCCCGCCGAGATCGCTGCCTTCACCCGCACTCTGGCCCTGCCGCTGGCGCCGATCTGGCGCGATCCGGCCGGTAGCGTGCCCGAGCGCCTGCAGGTCCGCGGCTACCCGACGACGCTGATCGTCGACGGCGAAGGCCGCCTGCTGCATCGACGCAGCGGCGAGCTGTCGGAGGCGAGCCTGAAGGCGCTGCTGCCGCCGCGACGCTGAGCCGGCGCAGGGCAGGCCGACGCGGCGCCTTCGAGAAGCAGGGCTCCCGCGATACATCGTCGCTCCGCCAAGACCGGCGGTTTGTAGAACTAGCGTGCTCGCGACCCCGTTCGTCGTCGCCCCCGCGAAGGCGGGGGCCCCGCAGACACTGGCCTCACCCTCGAGAACCCTGGATCTCCGCCTCCGCCTTCGCGAGGACAGGCGCTTCGCGGGGATGACAAACCCCGCGTTCATCCGAGAGCGCCCACCTCGCCACGCGTCGCCCAGAAGTGCACAGGCCAAGCTGCCGGCGGAGATCGGCCAGCGCCAACCCGACGGGTGGGCCAGGGCCCAACCTATGCAAGGTCGCTGGGTGGCCCGGGCACGCCCTATGCCTAGGTTGCCCTGCTGACCAAGGCCGACCCCATGCGAGCGCTCCTCACTGGGCCAGCGGCTCACCCCGTCCGAGCGACACCACGGCCACCACGGTCCCGCGCCGCCAGGCCCCCACTCCCCCGAATCACAATGCCCCGAAACCACAGCGTCCCCGCCTTCGTCACTCCGCCCGAAGTTCCACTCTGCGAACCCCGTCGCGCTGCGGCCCACCCCCGGAAACGCTGGTCGGTGGCGGTCTACCGGCTGTCCGGCACCTGAAGAACTGGCGCCAAGTCCGCGATACTGTTCGCCTCGGAGCAAACCGGAGGCAGCCATGACCCCGCTCGAACGACCCCGCCACACGGGGTTCAGCGTCGTTGAACTGATGATCACCGTGGCGATTGTCGCGATCATCGCGACCGTCGCGCTACCCAGTTTCAACGACCTGATCGTGCAGAACCGCCTGAGCTCGCAGGCCAACGAACTCGTCGCGGGCGCCAGTCTGGCGCGCACCGCCGCCATCGAGACCAACTCCGGTGGCGGTCTCTGTCCCGCCAATGCGACCCTGACCGGCTGTGGCGGCGGCTGGCAGAACGGCTGGGTGGCCTGGGCGGACGCCAATGGCAACGGGAACCCCGATGCCGACGAGGTGTTGTCCGTAGGCACCATCAACCAGAGGGACGTGCTCGCCGGGCTGCCTGAGATCCGTTTCGACGGCCGCGGTCGTCGCGTGGAGCCTGCCGCGGGTGCCGGCAATGCAACCCTGCAGCTCAGTGCGGTGTACTGCCCGAGTGGCAAGGGCTTTGTGCGCACGCTCACGGTGAGCCCCGTGGGTTCGGTCAGTACCGGCAAGAGGACCTGCCCATGAGCCGCGTCAAGAGTCGACGCCAGGCGGGCGTGTCCCTGATCGAGGTGATGATCGCGGTGGTCGTGCTGTCCATCGGCCTCTTGGGCGTGGGCACCCTGATGGCGGTGTCCCTGCGCAATACGCAGAGCGCCGGCTACCGCACACAGGCTGCCGATATCGCCTACGAGTTCACCGATATCGCGCGGGCCTATATCGCTGACGGCGCCAACAGCAAGGCCCAGCTGCTCCGCCGCAACGCTTTCAGCGCCCCGAACTGCAATATCGCCGCAGCGCCGGGCTACAACTGCGGCAACGATTCGAACGCACTGGCCTGCGATATCGAGCGCGTTGATGAGCGCGTCTGTCGCGCGTTGCCCGACGGCCGGATCCGCGCCAACTTCGCTCCCGTTGCCGGTGGTGGCAACCGTTTGGCCCTCACCGTGGATATCTGCTGGAGCGACGATCGCAGTCAGACCGCCCAGCAGACCGCCAACTGTTCGTCGGACAGCGAATCCATGTTCCGCCTGGTCACTGAGATCTGAGGACGGCCCGTGCACGCCAACTATTACAACCGCCGCCGCAGCACCGGCCTCTCACTGATCGAAGTCATGATCGCCCTGGTCATCGGTGTCGTGCTGCTGACCGGCATCATGCAGATCTTCGGCTCCACCCAGCTCGCCTTCTCGACTGCAGAGGGCGCCTCGCGCGTCCAGGAGAACGCGCGCTTTGCGTTCGACATGCTGCGCAATGATGTGCGAATGTCGGCGCATGTGGGTTGCCGCAGCGAGCGTCATTACTCCTCTGCCAATGAAGCGCTGTTCAACCACGCTGCCAACCCCTCCACGAACTTCGCAGCCGCACCCTTCGCCCTGCGGGTCGATATGGCGATGGAAGCCTTCGAGTTCGCAGGCAGTGGCCCAGGCGAGGTGGTTGACCTGAGCGGCGGCGTTTCGGCCGGTGTCGGTGCCGGCAGCTTCACTCCGCCCCTGCCGGCCGCCCTTGCCGATGTCACCGGTGATGCGATACGCGGCAGCGACATCATCGTGCTGCGCTATCTGAGCAGCGAGAACGTGCGCAGCGTGCTGCCCAACGTCGCCGCCAACACCATGACCGTGCAGAACCCCCTGGACGTCGCGTTCTTCCGGCGCGGCGACGTCTATGGGGTCTCCAACTGCAAGAGCCTTTCGCTCGTTCAGGCGCTGTCCGACGGGCCTCTCGTCGCTGTCGGCAGCGGCGGTGTGAATGCGGTCAACTGGATTGCCGAGGAAGATGGTTATGCACCGCCAGGCACCTCGGTTCACCGCTACGAATATGTCGTCTACTACGTTGGCATCGATGCCGCCAGCGGTGAGCCTTCTCTCATCATGCGCCGACTGGACGCGAGTCGCGCCAATCTGGTTTCTGGTCCGCAGTCGGTTGTAGAGGGCGTAGAGTCGATGCAGCTCGTGTTCGGTGCTGACGTCGGCGCTGCACGCGACGATGTGGTTGATCGTTACTTCACTGCTGCGGGTGTGCCCGGCCTGGCGCCGAACCCGCGCGATGCTTGGAGTCGAGCGCTGAGCGTCCGGGTGGGCTTGCTGATGCGCAGCACCAATACCGCGGGTGCTCTTCGCGACGATACGTCGCCGCCAATCCGCGTGGCCGACACCGTTTTCAGGGTCGCTGACGATCGCCGCGTGCGTCAGGCGTTCGAAACCTCCATCACCATGCGTAACCGCGTCAGGAACTGAGCCATGAACACTCGTCAGTCACGCCGCCTGCGCCCGAGCCCCCCGATGCACCGCCAGCATGGTGCCGCACTGCTGGTCTCGCTGATCATTCTGATCATGTTGAGTCTGCTGGCGATCTCCGCCTCGCAGGTGACTTCCCTGCAGGAGAAGATGGTGCAGGCCTACTGGTCGGATGTTCGTGCCTTCGAAGCTGCGGAAGAGCGCCTCAGGGCCCGCGAGCGCACCCTGCGAGAGATCTCCCAGGCCGAGGAGTGCCCTGTGCTGGAGGATTCGGGCCCGGCCCCCAGCTGGATCAATCCGAACCAGCGACCCACGGCCATCGGAAACCACTCGGCCACCCTCGGTCGCGGCGAGTGGGCGCGCGGCAGCGGGGTGGAGTCAAGCAGCCGTGTCGGCCCGCGTCTCGCCTTCGACTGTTCGTACTTCCTGCTCAGTGCGTCCGATACCGACACCCGCGACGCGGGCGACGCCAACGCCTGGGCCGTGGTCCAGTCCATCTTCGTGCCCTGAGATTCCGGAGCCCCTTGCCATGAACGCCCTCCGATCCTCCCTGGCCAGCGCCGCCGCAGCCATCGTGCTGCTGGCCGGCTTCTCCGCTCCGGCGCAGGCCGAGTTCAACATCGCCCAGTACCCGCTGTTCATCCAGCAGCCGATCAAGCCTGCCTTCATCATGGCGGTCGACAACTCGGGCTCGATGACCGCCGAAACCAACCTGGCGGGCCGTGACGGCTTCCCGGCCACCCGCGGTTTCTCCCAGAGCACCCTGCACTGCACGGCCTTCAACAGCAGCGGTCTGTGCACCAACTGGGCCACCAGCAATATCCAGCGCAACGATTTCTTCAACGCCGCCGGCCAGCTGCAGGACGGCGAAACCGCTGCGACCGGCGGCACCGGCGGCAGCCTGCAGGCGGCCCCGCATCTGTTCCTGTACCCGGGCAAATTCACCGGCTTCGGCGGCTCCTTCGGTCTCGCGCCCATTGACGCGCACGGCTTCGCGCGCTCGCCCGAGTTCAACCCGCTGTACTTCAATCCGACGCGCACCTACGAGCCTTGGCTGAACTACGACGGCACCACCCGCCGTGCGCCGGCCAGCATCACCGCGGCACGCATCCACCCCGACCAGACCGGCAACGCCTTCAACCTGACCACACAGCGCGAGGTGACCTCCGAGGACACCATGCGCTACCGCGTCTTCCGCGGCACGCGCCTGCAGGCGGGCACACGGTACCGCGGCACCTGTACCCGCCTGCGCGACACCGGCACGAGCTGGCTGACCCTGCAGAACGACGCCATCGTCGACGCCAACTGCGATCTGTATTTCAGCTACTACCCGGCCACCTTCTATCTGGGGCTGACTTCACCGGTGCCGCCCGGCTTCAACCCCCTGAATCGCGTTCTGGCTCTGGACGCCTGCGGCATCGGCTGCAACATGTTCCGTTACGAGATCCGCTCGGCCAACTACACCAGCGCCTCGGCCTACAACACCGCGATCCAGAACTTCGCCAACTGGTTCCAGTACCACCGCAACCGCGCGCTGGCGATGAGCTACGCCATGAGCGAGTCCTTCCGCGACGTCGACTTCATGCGCATTGGCTACTTCCGCATCAACGACGGCACGCCGACGCTGAGCATGCGCGACATGGAAACCACGACGGGCAAAGAGGCGCTCTACACCGACTTTCATGCCCTGAACACCACCGGCAGCACGCCCAACCTGCGCGCGGTCAACCATATCGGTAACCAGTTCAAGCGTAGCGATGCCGGTGCGCCCATTCGCCTCGCCTGCCAGATCAATGCCGGCATGCTGTTCACGGATGGCTACGCCAACCTCGCGATCTCCGGCGTGGGCAATGTCGATGGCGGCATGGGCGTTCCCTTCGCCGACGACCACAGCAACACCATGGCCGACACTGCGACTCAGTTCTATCTGAACCCGCTACGCACCGGCCCGGCCTTCCCGGCCGGCATCGTGCCCGTGCCCGCCGCCTGCAATGCGTCGAACCCGGATCCGCGGCTGGATTGCCAGAACTTCCCGCACATGAACTTCCACGCCATCACCTTCGGCGCCCGCGGTCGCATCTTCAATCCGGCCAACCCGGTCGATCCCTTCGTCACGCCTGTCACATGGCCACCCTTCGAGTCGGGTCAGCGCAGCACCATCGACGATCTCTGGCATGCCACCGTCAACACCCGCGGCCGCATGATCCAGGCCAACCAGCCGGAGGACATCGCCTCGGCGCTCACCGAGATCATCCAGGACGTGCTCGACCGCTCGCGTCGTGCGGGCGGCGTGGCGGGCTCCAGCTCGCGCATCGACGCCGGCTTCCTCGCCTACATCCCCGAGTATTCCGGTGACGACTGGACCGGCGACCTCAAGGCCTACGCCTTGCAGAGCGACGGCCAGCTGGCGGCCACGCCCACCTGGAGTGCTGCAGAGAAGCTTGCCTCGGTGCCGGCCGGTTCCCGCAACATCTTTGCGGTGCGCGACCTGGCGGGCAGCTTCAGCCTGGTGCCCTTCAGCGTGAGCGGCCTGGGCGGCGCCACCGGTGCCCAGGACGCGCTGGGCATCACGCCCACCGACATCGCCGAGATGGGCAATGCGACCATCGACCAGATCGTCGCCTACCTGCGCGGCGATCGCAGCAGCGAAGTGATCAATGGCGGCCCGTTGCGCACCCGCAGTGCTGCGATCGGCGACATCCTTAACTCGCAGCCGGCACTCAACAACGCCGTCAACTTCGGCTACGCACTGCTCCCGCCCTCGGAAGGCGGCGGCGCCAGCGGCCCCGGCAGCTATGGCGCCTATGTGGCAGCCAAGCGCTCGCGGCCACCGCTGGTCTTTGTGGGCTCCAACGACGGCATGCTGCATGCCGTCAGCTCCGGCCCCGCCGGTGGCGACGTGAAGTTCAGCGTCATTCCGAACTCCGTGCTCGGCTACATGAAGGAGCTGCCCAAGCAGGGCTACCAGCACCTCTACTACGTCGACGGTTCGCCGACCCAGCACGATGTGCGCCTCGGCAGCGCCTGGCGCACCATGCTGCTCAGTTACAACGGCGCCGGCGGCAAGTCGATCATGGCCCTGGACGTCACCAATGCCGCCTCGGGCTTCGGCACCGATAACTTCATGTGGGAGTTCCGCCATCCCAACCTCGGCCATGTCCTCAATCCGCCAACCGTTGGTCTGTTGGAGAGCGGCGACTGGGCCGTGTTCGCCGGCAATGGTCTGAACAGCAGCGACAACCGCGCCCGCCTGATGGTGCTGGATGCCGCCAACGGTGGCCTGCGCGAAAGTATCGTCGTCGGAGCCGGATCAGCCTCCAACCCCAATGGTCTGACCTCGGCCGTGCCCATGGACACCGACTTCAACGGCAAGGTCGACACCGTCTACGGCGGCGACATGCACGGCAACGTCTGGAAGTTCACCCTCAGCGCCTCCGGCTCGTTCAGCGCCGGCAGCCTGCTGTTTACCGCCACCGACTCGGGCGGCACGCGTCAGCCGATCACCGGTGCGCTCGACTCTGCCCCGCACCATATCGAGGGCCAGATGGTGGTGTTTGGCACGGGCAAGTACGTCGAGGTGGGTGACAACCTGCCGACCGCGCAGGCCACCACCCAGATCCAGACCCTGTACGGAATCTGGGACAAGAATGATGGCTCTACCGTGGGCGCGCGCAGCAACCTGCAGCCCCAGCAGATCACCAGCTCGAGCACCAGCAACGGTCGCGAGTCGCGTCAGCTTTCCAGCAATACCGTCGACTGGGACAACCAGCGCGGCTGGTACCTCGACCTCAGCGTCGGCTCTGCCGAAGGTGAGCGCTCGGTCGGCCGTCCGCGCATCTTCCTGGGCAGCGTTGCCTTCACCACGCTTGAACCGCAGGGCGACGAGTGCAGCCCGGGTGCCCTGAATCGCCTCTACCTGACCCGCCTGCTGACCGGAGCGCCCGCACTGAACCTCAACAATGGCAACAGCAACACCGGTGCAGTAGTGATCAGCCAGGGCGCTCCGGTGTTCGAGCCGCCGATCGGCATCATCTCGCCGCCGGGCTCCGGCCCGCGCCAGGAAGATCCGCGCGACGCCGATGGCAATCTGATCGAGCCTGCGGAAGGTCCGAACTGCACCTCGCGCCTCGCCGCCATCGTCGGCTCCGAAGGTGCGGTCGACATCGGTGTGTTGAACTGCGGTCGCCAGTCGTGGCGCCAGCTCCAGTAAGCGGTGGCGCCGGTCTTGACCGGCGCCACTTTCACCCAATGCTCTACAGCACCCGAGGGGGGGCCATGAACACACCCACACAGCGTCGCCGCGCCGGCTTTTCCTTGATCGAACTGATGATCGTGGTCGCGGTTCTCGGCATCCTCGCCACGATCGCCTGGCCGAGCTATGTCGAGCATGTGCGGACCTCGCGGCGCGCCGAGGCGAAGTCGGCCCTGCAAGCGGCGGCGCAGTGCATGGAGCGCTTCAACACCTCCAATCAAACCTTCGTCGGGGGCCAGGCGCGCTGCCCGCTGCCGCCCAACGATTTCTACAACCTGAATTACGCGAACATCGCCCGCAACACTTTCACCGTCACCGCCCAGCCCACGGGTGCGCAGTCCAGCGACTCCTGCGGCCTGCTGGGCTTGAACCAGGCCGGTGCCAAGACGGCCCAGGGCGGCGGCAGCTGCTGGTAGCGCAAGCGCGGTCGCGCTGCCAAGCTGGAACCATCAACCCGCGCCGAGCTGCCAGCCCGGTGCGGGTTCTTTTTTGGCCGCGTTTGGCGCTCAGCGCGCGCGCAGCGGCGCTTTGAACCGCGCATCGCGTCGTCACGCTCTCCGTCAGCCGCGATCCAGGCAAGCGACGCCTCGCATCGAACGGAGCAGAAGAGGGCAGTCCGCCTACGGCGCATAAGCGCAGCGCATGCGCCGAGGGATGTCGCCCCTGGAGCTCCCGCTCCCGAAGCTGCCGCTGCCAAGAGATGTCGCTTCTAAAGAGATCTCGCCCCAATCGCCAAGCTCCGCGACAGACCCGGCCCGACGCCTCACTGCCTGCAGCGTCCGCGCGCCTGGTCTCCGATCACGAAGCGGCTTCCCTCGCGCTCGCCGGCGGATGCGCTGCGCTTATCCGCCCTACGACTCGAGTGACGCCGAGCATCCAACAAAGCCACAGCGCACTGGGCGCGTAGGTACTCAAAGCGCAGCGAACGTGCCAGAACCTCGCCCCAGGCTCCCGTGCTCGTAGGGTACATAAGCGCAGCGCATGTACCGGAACCACGCCCCAGGCTGCCGTGCGCGTAGGGTACATAAGCGCAGCGCATGTACCGGAACCTCGCCCCAGGCTGCCGTGCGCGTAGGGTACATAAGCGCAGCGCATGTACCGGAACCTCGCCCCAGGCTGCCGTGCGCGTAGGGTACATAAGCGCAGCGCATGTACCGGAACCTCGCCCGAGGCTCCGCCACCTCGCCCCGCCATCTCGCGCCGACCCGACCGCCCGCCGTAACCCTAGACATCACGCGCGCCCGTCGCTCCGTTCAAGCCGAGGCTTCCCTCGCACCCGCTGGCGGATGCGCTGCGCTTATCCGCCCTACGACTCGAGTGACGCGGAGCATGGAACAAAGCCACCGCGTACTGGGCGTGTCCCTGCGTCCGCGCGCATCGATTGCCTTGGGCCACATCGCGCTTGGCCCTGCCTCCGACACGGCGCCAAACGCCCGCCTGTGAAGATCCGCCGCGCCGCCGGCCGGTGCGCACACTGACAAAAAACGTCAGCTTTGGCCTGCGCGGTCGGCTGTCGCTGCCGAGGCAGCGGGGCAGGGCGTGAGGCCGAACACAGACCGCTGCGCGGCATAACAAGGGTGCTATCGAGAAGCGTGAGCCAGCGCCGCAAAGCGCAGCAAAACAAGGGCTCTGCGCGAATCTGCGCAGCCGCGCACGGACTTGGCACGCTTGCTGCTAGACCCTGTGCACACGGTGTAGCGCTGGCTCGAAGGGCCAGGGACAAGGCGAAGCAGCCAGTTCCGCACCGTGCAAAGGCAGCATCCAACCTACTGTTCTCCGGGAGACACACCATGAAGAAGCAAGCCGGTTTCACCCTGATCGAGCTGATGATCGTTGTCGCGATCATCGGCATCCTGGCCGCCATCGCCCTGCCGGCCTACCGTGACTACACCCAGCGTTCGGCCAACGGCGCCTGCCAGGCGGAAGCAAAGGCCTGGACCGGTAGCGCTATCGCTGCTGCAGCCCAGAACGATCTCGTCAACTTCCCGATTCCGGTCTTCCCGGCTGCCGCCTGCCTCCCCGGCCCCGCGCTTACTGTGGCGGATTGGCAGAACAACGCCACGATCACCTTTATTCCGCAGACTCGCGGTACCGTAGCGATCCTGCAGAACACGGTGTGCGAAGCCGGCACCGGCACCTGCCGTTACCAGTAAGCTGCGGATGGCCGCAGCCCCACAGTGTTAAGAGGCTGCAGTGCGTGCAAGCGAAGGCCCCGGGTATCCGGGGCCTTCGCCTTTTTGGGCGCTTGCTGGTGAAGTTGTGGCATCACAGGCATCGCGTCGCGACGTTCCAGGCCGGAGTTGTGCTGACTGCACTGCCAGCGCGGCTTCCTCTAGCTTGCCCCCATTCTCCTTAGTCTTTGCATTTCGTGACAGTTCTCGCGAATCTGGCGTTTGCCCCGCCCGGACTTGCTGTGCTTCCGCAGAAGCATGCGGTAAAGTCCCGTTCAGACAGGCTTTAGCGGAGCAGCACCCATGAATGGCCCAGCCACCGTCAACCTGGTGGGCATCACCGGCATTGCCCGCCGTCTGGTGCAGGACGGCCACCTGGGCGAAGCCGATGCGCGCAAGGCCCTGGACGAGACCGGCAAGGACAAGTCGCCGGTCACCCAGTGGCTGCTCAGCCGCGGCCTGGTCAGCGGCAGCCATATCGCCCAGGCCCAGGCCGTCGAGTTCGGCATGCCGATGATCGACGTCGCGGCCATGGACCCGGCGCAGATGCCGGTCAAGCTGATCGACGAGAAGCTCATCACCGGCCATCGGGCCCTGCCGCTGTTCAAGCGCGGCACCCGCCTGTTTGTCGGCATCGCCGACCCCACCAATACGCGCGGCCTCGACGAGATCAAGTTCGCCGCCAACCTGGTGGTGGAGCCCATCCTGGTGGCGGTGGACCAGCTGGAAAAGGCGATTGATGCGGCGCTCAGCGCCGCCGATGCCACCGTCGCCGGCATGGAGGAAGACGAGGGTCTGGAGAACCTCGAGCTGGGCGATGCCGGCGAGGACGGCGATGCCGGCGGCGGTGTCGATGCCAAGGGCGACGACACGCCGGTGGTGCGCTTCGTCAACAAGATGCTGGTCGACGCGATCAAGCGCGGCGCCTCCGACATCCACTTCGAGCCCTACGAAACCGAGTACCGGGTGCGCTTCCGCATGGACGGCATTCTCAAGTCCGTGGCCAAGCCGCCGGTCAAGCTGAGCCCGCGCATCGCCTCGCGTCTCAAGGTGATGTCGGCGCTGGATATCGCCGAGCGCCGGGTGCCGCAGGACGGCCGCATCAAGCTCAACCTGTCCAAGACCAAGTCGATGGATTTCCGCGTCAGCACCTGCCCGACCCTGTTCGGCGAGAAGATCGTGCTGCGTATCCTCGACGGCTCGGCGGCCAAGCTGGGCATCGACAAGCTGGGCTACGAGGACGACCAGAAGAAGCTGTTTCTGGAGGCCATCGAAAAACCCTACGGCATGGTGCTGGTGACCGGCCCCACCGGCTCGGGCAAGACCGTGTCGCTGTACACGGCGCTGAATATCCTCAACACCGAAGGCCGCAATATCAGCACGGTCGAAGATCCGGTCGAAATCCGCGTGGCCGGCATCAACCAGGTGCAGCAGAACAACAAGCGCGGCATGACCTTTGCCGCCGCCCTGCGCAGCTTTCTGCGCCAGGACCCGGACGTGATCATGGTCGGCGAGATCCGCGACCTGGAAACCGCGGAAATTGCCGTCAAGGCGGCACAAACGGGCCATATGGTGCTCAGCACCCTGCACACCAACGACGCCCCGCAGACCGTCAGCCGCCTGATGAACATGGGCATCGCGCCCTACAACATCATCAGCTCGGTGACCCTGGTGATCGCCCAGCGCCTGGCCCGCCGCCTGCACGACTGCAAGCGCCGCATCGAGTTGCCCAAGCCGGCCCTGCTGGCGGAAGGCTTCACCGAAGCTGATATCGCTGCTGGCGTCACGCTGTATGAGGCGGTCGGCTGCGACGAATGCAACGAGGGCTACAAGGGCCGCACCGGCATCTACCAGGTCATGCCCCTGACCGAAGAGATCCAGGCCATCATCTTGCAGGGCGGCAACGCCATGCAGATCGCCGAAGCCGCCGAGCGCTCGGGAATCAATGATCTGCGCAAGTCGGCCCTGCTCAAGGCCCGCAACGGCGTCACCAGCCTTGCCGAAATCAACCGCGTCACCAAGGACTAAGCCATGGCCGTAGCCACCAAGACCGCCGCGCGCCCCGCCGCCCGTCCTCTGCCCAAGCGCTTGGGCAGCGAGCTGCAGACCTTTGTCTGGAGCGGCAAGGACAAGCGCGGCACCGTGATGAAGGGCGAGCAGCTGGCCAAGAACGCCAACCTGCTCAAGGCCGAATTGCGCAAGCAGGGCATCACCCCCGGCGTAGTCAAGCCCAAGCCCAAGCCCCTGTTCGGCAAGGCCGGCAGCACGGTTACGGCTAAAGATATCGCCATCTTCAGCCGCCAGATCGCGACCATGATGAAGTCGGGCGTGCCGGTGGTGCAGAGCTTCGAGATCATCGCCGGCGGTCAGAGCAACCCGCGCATGAAGGCGATGCTGGAGGACATCAAATCCAATATCGAGAGCGGCAGCACCCTGTACGAGGCGCTGAGCAAGCATCCGGCTCAGTTCGATGAGCTCTACTGCAATCTGGTGCGCGCCGGCGAAGGCGCCGGTGTGCTGGATACCGTGCTCGACACCATCGCGACCTACAAGGAAAACACCGAAGCGCTGAAGTCGAAGATCAAGAAGGCCCTGCTGTATCCGGCCATCGTGATCATGGTGGCCGGCATCGTCTCGGCCCTGCTGCTGATGTTCGTGGTGCCGCAGTTCGAGTCGGTATTCAAGAGCTTCGGCGCCGACCTGCCGGCCTTCACCCAGCTGGTGGTCAATATGTCGCGCTGGATGGTCAGCTACTGGTGGTTGGTGCTGATCATCGTTGTAGGTGCCGGCGTTGCAGCGTTCCAGGCCAACAAGCGCAGCTACGCTTTCGCCCGCTTCAAGGACCGCCTGCTGCTGCGCCTGCCGATCATCGGCCCGATCATGCATAACGCAGCGATTGCCCGCTTCGCCCGCACCCTGGCCACCACCTTCAAGGCCGGCGTGCCCCTGGTCGAGGCCATGGAAACCGTGGCTGGCGCCACCGGCAACATCGTCTATACCGAAGCCGTCAACAAGGTGCGCCAGGATATCGCCGTGGGCTACCCGCTCAACACATCGATGCGGCAGGTCAATCTGTTCCCGCACATGGTGGTGCAGATGACCGCCATCGGTGAAGAAGCCGGTGCGCTGGACACCATGCTGTTCAAGATCGCCGAGTTCTACGAGGCCGAGGTCAACAACGCGGTCGACAACCTGAGCACCCTGATCGAGCCCTTGGTGATGGTGGTGATCGGCGTGATCGTCGGCAGCCTGGTGATCGCCATGTACCTGCCCATCTTCAAGATCGCGGCCACCATCTGAGGCTGCGCCTACGTGATCGAGGTCCTGCAGCAAATGCCGGCGCTGGCCGTGGCCCTCGCCGGCGTATTCGGCTTGGTCATCGGCAGCTTTCTGAATGTTGTGATCCTGCGCGTCCCTGCGCGCATGGAGTGGCAGTGGAAGCGCGACTGCCGCGAAACCCTGGAGCTGCCGCCGGGCGATGAGCCCGAGCCGCCGGGCATCGTGGTGCGCGCCTCGCACTGCCCGAAGTGCGGCTACACCCTCAAGCCCTGGCAAAACATCCCGCTGCTGAGCTGGGTGGCGCTGCGCGGGCGCTGCGCCGGCTGCGGCACGGCGATCAGCCTGCAGTACCCGATGGTCGAACTGCTGACCGGCCTGGCCTTCGCGGCCGTGGTCTGGCAGTTCGGCGTCGGCTGGGAGGCCCTGGCCGGGCTGGTGTTCACCGGCCTGCTGATCGCCATGAGCGGCATCGACGCCCGCACCACCCTGCTGCCTGACAGCCTGACCCTGCCCCTGCTGTGGATCGGCGTGCTGCTGAGCACGCAGGGCCTGTTCGTGGGCATGGATCAGGCCATATACGGCGCGGTGGTGGGTTACCTCGCGCTGTGGACGGTGTACTGGGGCTTCAAGCTGCTGACCGGCAAGGAAGGCATGGGCTACGGCGACTTCAAGCTGCTCGCCGCGCTGGGTGCCTGGTGCGGTGTGAGCGGCATCCTGCCGATCGTGCTGATCTCGGCCGTGGTCGGCGCGGTGTTCGGCAGCGTCTGGCTGGCGGTCAGAGGCCGCGACAAGGCCACGCCCATCCCCTTCGGCCCCTACCTCGCCGCCGCCGGCTGGATCCAGTTCCTCTGGGGCGAGCAGATCATCGCCGCCTATCTGAGCTATTCGGGGCTGGCGGGCTGAGGGCGAAGCGGAACGCTGAGGCGAGCGCGTGCGCGTTGTTCGAGACAAGGCGTCTCTTGTTCTTGCCGGCGGATGCGCTGCGCTTATCCGCCCTACGACTCGAGCGACGCCTTGCATCCATCGAAGCCACGGACGGCTGTGCGCGTAGGGCACATAAGCGCAGCGCATGTACCGACGATTCGAGCGACGCCGTACAGACAACAGAGCCGGCAGCCGCTGTGCGCGTAGGGTACATAAGCGCAGCGCATGTACCAGAACGCCGCCCCGCGCATACGCTCCCAATCCGCTACCCTGCCAGCTGCTCCGCCACTAGATATCCCATGGCGCTGAACGGCTCCGACCATGCCTGACTACCGGCGCGCGTGGATTCCTGGCGGGGTGTATTTCTTCACCGTGGTGCTCGAACAGCGGCGCCCGTTGTTCGACAGCGAGGCGAGGGTGGCGCTACTGCGCGAGGCGGTTCGGCGAACGCGCGCCGAGCGGCCCTTCACCATCGATGGCTTCGTGGTGCTGCCCGAGCATCTGCACTGTCTGTGGCGCCTGCCCGAAGGCGATGCCGACTTCGCCGGGCGCTGGCGCGAAATCAAGAAGCGCTTCACCCGCGGGCTGGCGCTGCCGGCCTCCGAACCGGTCTGGCAACGGCGCTTCTGGGAGCACGCCATCCGCGACGAAGCCGACTGGCGCCGGCATCTGGACTACATCCACTACAACCCGGTGAAGCATGGCCATGTGGCGCGACCGGGCGACTGGGCGTGGTCGAGCTTCAAGGCCTGCGTGGCGCGCGGCTGGTATGAACCGGGTTGGGGCGAATCCGAGCCATTGAGCCTGCGCGGCTTGGATGCGGAGTAGGCGTCACTTGCGTGTCCGGCTTCGTGCATCGCCTGGCGAACGCGCGGACTTCGATAGATGCACGGCATCCCTCGCGCCAGCCGGCGGATGCGCTGCGCTTATCCGCCCTACGACTCGAGCGACGCCTTGCAGGCAACACAGCCGAAAGCTGCTGTGCGCGTAGGGTACATAAGCGCAGCGCATGTACCAGAACCTCGCCTCGCGCATCGCTCGATGCCGGGCTCGCGCCCATCGCCGCAGGCTTTCGCTTCGTTCGAGCCTAGGCATCCCTCGCCTTCGGCGGCGGATGCGCTGCGCTTATCCGCCCTACGACTCGAGCGACGCCTTGCAGGCAACACAGCCGAAAGCTGCTGTGCGCGTAGGGTACATAAGCGCAGCGCATGTACCAGAACCTCGCCTCGCGCTCGTATCAAGGCCTCGCCCCAGCCTGATATCAAGCCTTCGCCCGAGGCCTCACCCCTCGCGCCGCTTCGGCAGCGGCATGCGCACCTTCTCGACCACGGTGTAATCGCCTTCGATCACGTCGCTGGGCGACGGACGCGGCGCGTTGGCGCCGCCGCGCAGCTTCCACCACAGGCTGCGCAGGCCGAAGCCCAGTAGGACCACCGCGGCAATCGCCGCGCCCGCCAGCGCGAAGAACGAAAGCACGGCGATTCCGGCCACCGCCAGCAGCAGGCGCAGCAGCGGATTGCGGGGCAGGCGGAGCTGGACGAAGGCGGGGCGCATGGGGAGTCCTGTGGGCGCCGGCGGTGCGCAGGCGACGTCTGAGTATTGAGCCGGCCGCCCCACACCTCAAGGCTGAACCCGATCCGCGGCTGAACGCGGCTGCGTCATGTCCTGCGCACGGCGCGCCCGAGTCGTGCGGGTCGCCGTCACGTTCCGTGCATCGCGCCGGCTGCGTATGCTGAGCGGCCGTCCCCATGCGATCCGCCCCATGAGCCAACGCCTCTGCCTGCTGTCCGATCTGCCCGAGGGCCAGCCTGTTGCCTTCGAGGCCCGCGTCGAGGGCAGCGAGGAATCGCTGCTGCTGGTGCGCAGCGGCGAAGGCGTCGAGGGCTTCCTCAATGTCTGTCCGCACGCGGGACGGCGCCTTGACTGGGCGCCCGGCAAGTTCCTGATGGAAGGCGGACGGCTGATCTGCGCGGCGCATGGGGCCAGCTTCGAACTGCCCGGCGGCCGCTGCGTGGCGGGGCCGTGCAAGGGGCAGGCGCTGAGGCCTGTCGCGTTGAGGATCAACGCTGGCGAGGCGTGGTTGGCAGATGTGTGAGGCGGGGGCTTGCGCGTGCGCTGATGCTGGGCGCGCGGCGGCGCTCTTGGCGGCCCCCTGCCGGCCGGCCGCTCCGTTCAAGACATGGCGTCATTCGCCCTCGCTGGCGGATGCGCTGCGCTTATCCGCCCTACGACTCGAGCGACGCTTTGCAATGATCGAAGCCGAAGACGGCGGTTGCGCGTAGGGTACATAAGCGCAGCGCATGTACCAGAACCCCGCCCCAGTCGCAGCGCCGCACCCGAGCCCGGAAATTTGTCCCAGCTATCGCTTCGTTCGAGGCATGGCCTCCCTCGC
>VFQO010000292.1_pt1 | contig 59500 bp, 78 predicted proteins | sample 3512331 | NCBI WGS metagenome assembly VFQO01 (sample SAMN10412371, study PRJNA504923) | tailings metagenome | isolation source: Replicate 3 from Balatoc abandoned mine | place: Philippines: Itogon, Benguet | collected 2017-08-28 | reverse complement strand
CCTTCCACCTTCACACCTGCGCTGGTCACCGCAAGGCTTGTGATCCCCAGGTCGACGCCGACCGCACCTTGGTTCTTGGTCCGCTCGGGTACGTCCTGGGTCTCGATGGTCAACGACACGTGCCAGGCTCCAGCCACACGCGATACCGTGCATGTCTGGATGGAGCCCTCGAACCTCACCGGCTCGCGCATACGCACCCAGCCGAGCAGCGGGATGCGGATGCGACAGCCGTCGATGGCGATGACGTTGCCGTGGATCTTGAAGGCGTCCCGGCAGCGGCCCTTCTTCTTGAAGTCGGGCCTGCCCATGCGAGGACCAGAGCGCTTGCCCGACATCGAGTCAAACCAGTTCTTGAACGCATGACCGAGCGCGATGATGGACTCCTGCACAGCGCACTTGGTGACCTCGGCCATCCAGGGGAACTGCTCACGCTTGACTGCGTTGAGGTGACGCCGAAGGGCGCCCTCGGAAGGCTTGGGCAGCGAAGGATCTACCTTGTGTGCCTCGTACTGCCGGTTCCACTCCGCGAGCGCCCAGTTCCACGCGAACCGCGCCGTCCCGCAGGCCTTGGCGAAGTAGATCTCCTGGGCCTCGTTGGGTACGAGACGGATCTTGTGGCTGCGTAGCATGTATGGATTCTCGGTGGGTTGCGGCGCTGATAACGACCACAAGTCGCGCCAGCAACTGACTTACTTGCAGGCAGCAGATGCTTTACCTGACAGTTTCCTCTTTCGTTGAATCGGCCTGCTGACAGACCACCGCATCACAAACCTACTTCCCCAGCGCTTCAACCCTCGTCGAACGTCTTCTCGCTGGTCGGCACCATCCAGGCACCACCCGACCGATCTGCCTCACAGGCCCGCATCGCATCGCCCCTCGCCCCAGCAGACCTTGCGCCATTCCCAGGGCGGGACCGGCGCAGCCCCCTTCCAGAGCCCTAGCCTCGCTGCCCGTGCGGCCTCCTCGTCCTTCATCAGCGACTTGTCCCGCAGATAGCGCCCGCCGGAGTACTGGTTCGCCCAGGCCATGCCCGCCATCACCATCTGCTTGTTCGCAGACTCGCCCCCGACGAACAGTTCGCAGACGTCACGCTCGTACCGGTCCTTCTCGAAACACCGCGCCGTCACATCCAAGCCCTTCACCAGCTTGGCCAGGTACTGCTTCGAGTTCTCGCTGTACGGCTGGCCGACCCTGCCCTTCTCCTTGTTCGTATGCGAGCTCTCCGGCGCATCGATCGAGGCCAACCGCACCTTCATCTGCGACTTGTCCGCCAGGAGCATGACCACCGTGTCGCCGTCGTCTACGTAGACCACCCGCCCTTGAACGTCTGCCGTGCCTGCCCCCACAGCCAAGCCGCACGCGGCTGCAAGCGCCCATGCCGCTGCAACACACTTTGCCCGCCGCCATGCACCGGCCATCACAGATCACCTTCCTGCAGCACACGGCCCATGCCGTTCTGCTCCAGCCACTCGTACGTGAACACCTTCGAGAGGTAGGACGCTGCCTTCTCCTCGGCCAGCGCTCTGTGGCTCGATGTGTAGATCACTGGAATCAGATACCGCGCCTCCAACGCGTCGAGCGTTCCGGTCAAGCCGTTGGGGTGCACCGAGACCCCATCCACCGGCCTGTGCGGCGACTTGATCTGCTCGTAGGTCGCCTCGACCAGGATCGCCCGGTACTTGAATGCCGTCATCCGCTCGCACTGCCGGAAGAACCGCTCCCGGTTGTGCATCAGCGTTCCAGCAAGGTCATTCAGGCTCTTGCGCTCCAAGGCGATCATGTCTTCCATGCCCTCGACGGAGTAGTCGCCCGTTTCCAGCGTCGCGCGGCGTTCGCCCTCGATCCAGTTCGCGAACCTCGCCAGGTTGAAGGGCGCCTGCTCTCGCGTGTCGATCAGGACCGTGGGCTTTGGCACATGACGGGTGATGGCCGACCCGCCCCGCTTCACGATGAGCCGACTGTTTGTCGGCGGAACGGCTGTCAAACTCACTTCTTGCGACTCCCTCTAGACCCACTTGCAGGGTCCGCCTTGGTTCTGACCATCGGGTGCGATGTGTGGTCCCGCGAACAGGAATCGAACCTGTATCTAGCCCTTAGGAGGGGCTTAGTCTATCCATTGACCTACCGCGGGATATAAAACTCTGCATGTAGTTTAGTGCGACCAAAAAGAAATGGCAACAGTTCTGGTGGCGATTCTTGCCAGCACAAAAGAAAAAAGCTCCAAGCCGACAGTGTCGAGCGTTGGAGCTTCAGGGGTTTCAACTCAGTTTGCGCTGACCGATGGTCTGCGATTCGTCAGGTGGCGGGCACGAAGGTGCCTGTGCGCTTGCATCCGTGGCACACCTCGGGAGTCCGGAAGTCAGCACCCCCAGCACCGCATGCAGAGCAAACGAACCGCTTGCGCGATGGCTCCAGGCGTGTGCCTGCAACCGCAGCGAAGGCGATCAGCGTCTCTTCCGGCGAACCCTTCCAGACCGCTCCTTCCTTCGAACTCTCTCCGTAGTACACGTTCACCCGCTCGCCTCGCTTGACCGTGTGCGGGACACAGATTCGGCGCAGGCTCGGGTGGTTGATCACGTCGTAGTCGTCGAAGCCGTGGTCGCTGGACACCTGGCTCAACGAAACGAGCACCCCACCCAGTTCGAATCCCTTAGCTGCTGCCGCGGCCATCGAATCTGCAGTGGCACCCGTCTTCACAAGTCCGTTCATCGATTTCTCCTTCAGGCGCGAAGCACTTGCTGAGTGCTTCGCTGTTGAGATCAGCCCGGGAACTGGCTTGCGAGAGCCTGCTGCAGCGACATGCCCAGATGCACGCCAGAGCGAACCATGTCCACCCCGCCACCCATCTCCAGATCGCGCCACTGGTCGCCGTCGATCTCTTCCGTCGAGATGATCTCGATCTCACCCGACTTGCCCAGCCTGAAAAGGTCGAAGGTCGCCGAAGTCGTCTCGTCGTCACCGTCGGCGTCGTCCCAGACGATCGGGTCCTTCGAGCCGATCACGAACTGTCCTGTGCGGCCGAGTCGCGTCACCAGCGTCACGCGGACGTGTGTGTCCGACAACTTGTCCAGCTCCTTCTCCAGGTTGCGTTTCGCACCCTGCAGATCCTCGATGGCCATGTGCACCCGGTTCATCGCCTCGGTGATCGAGTCGCAACCTTCGGACGTGGCCAGCTCCGTCATCAGGAAGCGCAGCAGACCGTCACCGCTTTCCTCGACCGCCTTCTTGAACTCGTCTTCCGAAGGCGACTCCAGCAGGTGCTCGAAGTCGCCGCTCGCGTACAGCGAAAGGCACACGGCTTGGGCCGCGTTGATGTAGCTCTTCATGTGGTTCATCTCCAGGTTAGGGCTACGTTCCGGCGGAACGCTTCAGGCCCACCAACGAAAGCGACTGATGTCGATCTTCTCGTTGTGCCCTGCGATGCCCTTCAACTGGCAAGAAGCACTGCCTTCGGGCAGCCGACTGCCTGTCGCTTGAGCGACTTTCACCGACCTCCCCACCCCAGATCACTTCATCGCGAAGAACCGCCGGTGGTCGAAAGCGAACAGCCTGAACCCCTCCGCCACCGAAGCCCTTGCCGCATCCAGCTGCTCTTGCGAGCCCGGGTGGAGGTACCGCATGGCTGTCGCCACGCCCTCCAGCGCCTTGTCGAAGTGGTCCGCTTCCACCGCCGCCCCGTGACCGCTGTGCACGCCCACCCAGGCATAGCACCGGTGCGTCGCACCACCGAGCACCAGCGTCGACCGCATCAGCGATTGCACCAGGTCAGGCCACTTCGCACGCATGTACTCGTCCAGAACCGAGAACTCGGTGTCGGCGAGCACCTCCGAACCCAGGTGATAGCCCATCCCGAAGAACGCCGCTCGCTCAACCGTGCACTGGCTCTCCCCGCCAGCGTCCATGTAGCCCGCCGCCACCCACGAGTTGATCGCGTCGAGTTGCTCGCTGTCCTCCACGTCCAGGGCGTCCACGGCCACCCCCAGCAACTCGGCCGTTCTGATGAGTTGCGCCTGTGCCATGCAGCGGTGGGTGTCGCGACCAGGGTTCACGTGGTCGTCGTATTCGTCACGGATGGCGTCGAAGAAGTAGCTGGCCACCAAATTGCTCCGGTCCGCCACCGCTCGCGGGTATCCCGCCTCCCTGAACAGACTCCTCTCCTGACCAATCCGATGCACCAGGCCCGCCACCCCGTTCGCGAAGCTACCGTTCCACGAGCTGTAGTCCCTCAGAAACGCAACCAGCTCGTCCGCGCCATTGATTCGCGACAGCCGCTCCTTGACCACCGCTTTCGAGCTCTCGAAGTCCACCAGCCCCTTCAGCCAATCTGTCGTCACCATGTCCGTTCTCTCCTGTTGATCTTTCGCCGCCACCACCTGCACTCGCGCAATCGCCTCAGCGCCCAGCAGCCTTGTTCGCAGCCATCACCCCTGCCAGCTCAATGCCGCGGATGAGCTTCTCGATGTCCCTGCTGTCCGACGTGTTCACGTACGGCACCTGATTCGCCTGCCCCACCACCTTCTGTCGCAGCCGCTCGGCGGCATGCTGCTGCGCCACCGGGTCCGCCGCGTCTTCCAGTTCCCGGGCGCGCATCACCCTCGCCACCAAAGCCGTCGCGAGCACCAGCCCGATGGAAAGCAGCCCGCACACCACCCAGGCCAGGTAGGTCGAAGCACCCGACAACTGCCTTGCCAGGGACGCGTTGCTCTCGATGCTTGCTGCCTCACCCGTGGTCCCTTTGCCGTACGCAGCGACTTCCATCGCGTACACCGGATGCGCCTTACCGTCGATGAACTGCCCCGATGCAAGCGCCTGTCGAACCACCTGGAGGTGCCCCTGCAGCTCCGCCTTTCTGGTCTGCCCCGGCTCCTTCCCAGCCGCCTCCATCACGATCGCCTGGCCCATCACGTAGCTCACTTGGTGCTTCTGGAAAGCCTGCTTTGCCAGGCCCTTGCGCAGCGCTTCGACGTCCCTGGTGCGCTCGAACGCCGTCACAGCCGTCTCATTGCCCCTGACGCCCGGCTTCGACAGTTCGCCGACAACACCCGGGCCGTACGCCAGGATCAGCGCCATCGCCACCCCGATGACAGGCGGACCGACTGACTGTTTGACCAGCCCTGCTGCCATCCCCGTCAAGAACATCATCAGCGCCAATGACTTCGCGAGATACCCATCTGTCCAGCCCTGCACCACATCGGCAAGCGCCACCATCTCGGACGCTGCCTCAGTCCCTTGCTCCGACGCTGCGCTCAGCAGCCGCATCGAATGGGGAACGTCGATCTCGGTCAGCCTGCCGAGCACGTAGTCAGACTGGGTGTACGCCACGAGCCCCCACCAGAGCAGCCCCACGAACACAGCCAGCGCACCGACCCGCACCAGCCAGCCCTCGACTGCCGCCACCGAAGCTCTTGCTTCATGCGCAGCACGTACAGCCGGGCTATTGTTGTCTGGCAGTTTCTTGGTGAATCCATGAGAAGCCACGCCGCTCTTCTTCTTGACGCTGCTCAGCGCTTGATCGCTTTTCATCCCAGCAGCGCTGGCCGCGCTCGACAAGCTCTTCATGAGTCTGTCGATGTCGACGTCGACACTCGTTCCAACGCCACCGTGAATCGGGCCGCTTCTCATGTCACTTCTCCCCGAACTTGTAGGCGATGAAGATCCAGGTCGGATCGATCATGTTCGCGGTCATCTTCAGCTGTATCAACGGCAGAGGACCGACAGCCTTCACCTGCCGGCCACCCGGCCCCTTGATGTGCTCGTCGACGATCTCCTGAAGAGTCGCCTGCCTGGCTTGGCCCACCTCTTCCTCTCGCATCACCTTGCGACGCACGCACCGAAGCTGTGGGACCTTCCCTTGAGCGGTGAACGGGAACTCTGAGCCCTTGGGGCACGTGAACCACGACCCATCAGCGGCCATCACCGCCGGCGCCATCCCGAACCCGTCCCAGGCAGGTTCCGCAAAGCCCAGCACAGGCACTGCCATGACGCTCGCTGCCGCTACGAGCTTCTTCAAGAACATCATCCGGTCTCCCTCACTGCACCTTCCGTCTCACGACGCTCGCTGGACTTCAGGCAGCCGCACCTCGCTCACACCCATCACCCTCAGGATCGCCACCAGCTCCACAGCCGTGAACGAGGACCTGGAGTGCTTCGACATGAGGCTGCTCGGCGAGACAACTGCCTCTGGCGTCGACAGGACTTCCGCGATCTGGCTCCAGCTCATCCCGCTCTCTGCCCGTGCGGTATTGATCCGCCGCCGCAGCCAGTCGCTGATCTCGTTCGATTCCACCAGCATCGCCAACAGCCTCAGATCGCCTTGGCGATCTCCGCGGCCGACTCGATCACCGGCAGATGAGCCAGCGACGCCATGAAGACGTCCTTCACCTCCTGCCTGATCGCTTCCAGCCTGTCCGCAGTGACACCGACATACAGCGCCACCTGTCGGATGTGCTCCCACTCGGTTTCGCTCAGCTTGCCGTCCGCCAGACCCGTCATGACACACATCCGCACGACTTCCTCTGCGAAGCCCGGCTCCTTCAGGGCAACCGCTGTCATCTTCGACAGACCCACGTGCTGACCAACGTCCTCCAGCGCGGGCATCCCGCCCTCGCTGTTCTCCTCGTAGAACGCCCGGATCAGCTGGATCTCCGCATCGTGCTGGCCGTCGACCCGCGACACCGCCAGCATGAAGCTCACCAGGACCATCGTCTGAACGTTCTCGATCTTCTGCACGCTCGAAACCATCACCATCTCCTTCTCGTTGAACTACGTTTCAGCGGGCTAGGGCACGCAGACGCGCCTCGGCCAGCTTCCCTTGGATGTCACCCACGCTCATGCGCCTGAACTTCTCCGGCAACAGGCTGCGCCTCGATGTCTCGGAGACCGCCAGCAGTTCCATGAACTCCAGCATGTCGTGCTCTTGCGGAGGGATGAAGTCGTCACGCGACTTCTCCAGCGCCCCCAGCAGGGACAGCTTCTCGTCCCGCCGGTCGAACTCGATGCCGAGCAGTGCCACCTGCTCGATGTCCGCGTTGGAATAGCCATCCAGTGACTCGCACACCGCTTCCAACTCCTTCGACGACGGTGTCGCTTCACCGACATGCCTTCGAAGCACAGCGCGCATCACCGCCGCACGCTCCGCCGCGCTCTCGCAGTAGAAGAACGGGATCTTCCTGTCCAGCCTGCCTGGTCGCTTGATGTCCGTATCCAGCTTGTCCGGCCTGTTCGTGAGCAGCACGATCAGCACGTTCCCCCGGTTCTCGGGGTCGGACATGAAGTCCTTCAGCCTGGCGATCACACGCGAGCTGGTGCCGTCGTCACCGCCTTCGCCGCCGGAGTTCCCGAAGCTTCGATCACCTTCGTCGATGAGCACCGCGATCGGCCCCATCGCACGCACGGTGGCCAGCACACGCTCCAGGTTCGCCTCCGTCGATCCCACCCACTTCGACCGGAAGTTCTTCAGCGCCACTGCGGCCATGCCCGCCTCTTTCAGGAACGCCTTCAGCACGAACGTCTTGCCTGCACCCATCGGGCCCACGGCCATCAGACCCATCGGACTCACCGTCGTGTCACCGCTTCGCAGGTTGGCCGCGATCTGGTGCAGTTCTTCCTTGATGTGTTCTGCACCGCCGACCGCATCGAGACCGTACTTCGGCTCCACGAACTCGATCAGCCCTGCGCACTCCTTCTCGATGACGCTGCGCTTTCGCTCCTGGATCAGCTTCAGCAGCGCCTCGTCGGCATCTTCCGGATCGCTTTCCTTATGAGGCGCGATCAGCTTGACGACTTCGACCTCTGTCATCCCAGCGGTGACCGCCGAAAACCTCTCTGCACGCTCTGCCGCATCGACCTGGCCTTCGAGCAGCCTTGCGATGAGCACGCGCCGTTCCTCTTCCGACAGGCCGCGCGTGCCGCTCCCCTTCATCAGCCCCTCGATCTGCACCACACGAAGACCACCCAGCCGCTTCGCGTACTTGGCCGCCCTCGTGCCGGCGAAACGCGGCGCGAACATCTCCACCGCCGCCTGTCGCGTCGCATGGTCCGGCATCGGTACCCTGATCGCTGCCACCTTGGGGCTGCTGACCAGTGCCGAGTTGAGCGACGCGAGGCTCTCCACCAGCATCACCACGATGTTGTCCGCCGCCTGGAGCTCGCGGTCCAGAGACCACCTGTGGAGCACAGCCCCAACCAGCTTCTCCCTCGCACTGGCAGATCCCTGGTCCTCCGACGGCGCCAGAAGGTCTGCGTACGGGATGATCACGCCGACGCCCTGTCGCGTCCGCAGCTGCTCTTCAACCAGGTGCAGCTGACCCACCAAGTCGCTCGCTTGAAGCTCCAGCTGCGACTTGATCGCGCGGGCACCATGCTCTGCCGTCACCTCGACGAGCATCGTCTTCGTTCCACCGACCACGACATCCGCCACGAAGCTCCGCAGGTCAAGCAGCTTCCCTTCGTGCATCACAACGTCGAAGACGTTTCCGTGCAGGATGAAGGTGGACGCCTCGCCGGCGAGGTACTGCTCGCGGATCGACTGTGCCCATGCGGGCCATCCCGTTGACCGGCCCACCTGCTCCACCCTCTTGTCGTTGCTCACGCGGCCGCCCCGATCAAAGCGTCTTCGTACCCGCAGCCACCGCCGCGCGTTGCTGCTTCATCGCTTCCAGTTCGGCACGCGCCGTCACCGCACCTGCCGACGCCGTCAGCGACTTCAGCCGCACGTCCAGGTCCGAACTGCGCAGTTCCGACCCCAGCTTCGCTTCTGCCACCTTGCCCTTGATGTGCTCGCGCACGCCAGCCAGCGCCTGCACTTCTGCGTCCACCGACAGACCGTCCAGGGATTCCTGGATCTTCAGACGCGCACTGGCGCTCTCGAACCTGGCCAGCTGACGGTCCTTCTCGCCCTTCAGCTTGTCGATCTCACCCTTGAGGCTCAGCAGCGACGACTTTGCTTCGTCCGCCTCCGCCTGCGCCTCCTGCAGGTCACGCGTCAGTTCCGTCAGCGCTTCCGCCAGCGCCTGCTTCTTCTGGATCAGCAGCACCGCGAGGTCGTCCTGGTTGGTGGCCACTGCCGCGTTCAGCTGGCGTTCCACATCGGCCAGGTCGGTTCGCGCCTGCCGCTCGCGCTCCTCGACGTCCAGACGGCGCGCGATGATGCGCCCCGTTGCCGCCTTCAGCTTCGCGTACTTCTCGGTGAGCGACACGATCGCGTTCTGGTATGCGATCTCGGGGTTCTGCTTCTCGACGTTCGTCACGAACAGTGCGATGAAGCCCGAGATCAGGTTCCACAGACGCGATGCCGATTGATTGTTTGCCACTTTCTTTCCCTTCAAGAAACCGTTGAACTGAAGCCGCACCTTCCGCGGCCGACCTACTTCTGCCGTTGAGAGACAGCCGGCTTGATGGGCGCCGCCCGCTCAATCGAAGCACCCCTCTCCACCCCATGCACCGTTCCACCTGAACGGTTCAACTCCGCCTCCAGCGCTTCTGGCTGCAGGTCTAGATCGCGCATCGCCCGCTCCGACATCCGAAGCCTCGAAACGGACTCCTCCAGCATCTGCGTCAGCTCCGTCGAACGCGCCGACGTGAGGACCATCTGGTACATCTCCTCGATCCGAACTGGCATCGACAAGAGCGCCGCGTCCAACGTGCTTCGCCTGGCAGCCATGCGGCCGTTTCGCTCACCCACGCTTCGAAGCTCCGCCAGGACCCTCTCCAGGTCCAACCGCTCCTCGACGCTGATCTCGCTCGACCTCAGCTTCGACTCAAGGTCCCTTGCCTGTGCGTTGGCCCGACGGACGGCGTCTTGACTGCCCGTGCTGCTCATCACCGCATCGCTCAGGCACAGACGCAGGTAGTCGACGCTCAAGTCGTCGAGCTGCTCCACCTCCCTCTCCGACAAGACTGTCGAACGGTCGGCCGCGGTTCTGTACAGCGACTGAACCCGCTCGCAGATCGCTTCGTACTGCGCCTCATACGATGAACCGCCGTGCCGTCCAACTTCGGCCAGCAGGCTTGAGCGACGCTGCTCTCGTTCGGCTCGTCGCCGCTTGCGATCCACCGATGCCCGGAACGAACCCAGACTTGGCACGATCGCCAGCCCTATCGCCTCGACCGAACCGATCAGCAGACCACCGAGCACCCAGGCATCGCCACCCCACGGGAACGACAGCAGCACGGTCCCCGCAACCATCGCGGCCACCGCCACCTGGTTGTGTGGGTGCTTGAGGAACTCAAGCCAGTAGGACGGCTGCTCGCTCACACGCTCACCCGTACGCTGCCTCGCCCCGCCGTCGCACGCAGATGCCCCACGACACGGTCTTGCCAGGCGCGAACTTCAGGCCTCCCCAGCCACTCGGTACCACGCGGTTGCTGCGTGTCGATCCTGAAGTCGTCGATCAGTTTGGCAGGCTGCGTCGACATCACCATCACGCGATCCCCGACCAGCAACGCCTCGGTCACGTCGTGCGTCACGAACACCACCACGCACGGGTGCGCCCTGTGCAGCCCCACCAGCAAGGACTGCATCGTTGCCCGCGTCTGCGCGTCCAGCGCACCGAAGGGCTCGTCCATCAGCAGCACCTTCGGTCGCAGCACCAGCTTCTGGGCCAGAGCCACCCGCTGGTTCTGGCCACCCGACAGTTGCCATGGATACAGCCCTGCCTTGTCCGCCAGCCCCACTTCGGCCAGCATCCCGTCGACTCGCTCCTTCGCCTCTTTCGGCGACACCCGCCTCTTCCACTCCCCAAAGGTGAACGGGTAGAAGACGTTCTCGCGCACCGTCAGGTCGGGACGGTTGTTGTAGTGCTGGAAGACCATCACCGCATCTGGGTGCGGACCGGCACACTCCTGTCCGCCGATCTTCACCACTCCGCTCGTCGGCGTCTTCACGTTCCACGGCCGCACGCCCCCCAGCATCCGCAGCAGCGTCGACTTGCCGCACCCTGATGGACCGAGGAGCATGTTGATGCTCGAACCGGAGATGGTCACACTGAGGTCGTCGATCACTCGCAGCACGCCGCCATCCGGCTTCTCGTACTCCTGCGTGATGTTGGTCGCCTCGACGGCCAGGAGCGCATCACCGCTCGATGCTGCAGCCGCGCTCATGCCTTGGTCTCCCACTTGAACATCCGCTTCTTCGACCACATCAGCAGCTGGTATGTCGCCAAGGCCACGCCGATGATCACGAAGATCCCCGCGAACACCTGATCCATCGCACTTAGCCGACGCGCGTTGGAGATGAGTTGCCCCAGGCCTTCACGTGCGTTCACGTACTCCGCAACCGTGATGTATGTCCAACTGACCGAGACGCCGACGATGATCGCGTCCATGATCCGAGGCATCGCCATCGGCAGGAGCACCTTCGTCACGCACTCGAAGTCCGTGGCTCCGATGTCTTTCGCGCTCACCAGGTACCCCTCCGGTACCGCTCGAATCGCATCACGCACCAGCGGGGTCAGGTACACGATCGATCCCACGAAGAGGAAAGCGATCTTCATCCCCTCGCCGATGCCGAACCACATCACCATGATCGGCAGCAGCGCCGCCACCGGCGCCGACCGGAAAGGGTCGATCAACGGCGACAGGGCTGCGTTGACCCGCGGCGACGCACCCATCAGAACGCCTACCGGAACCCCCACTGCCACAACCAGCATTGACGCCGCTGCAACCCTGCCCACCGACCACATCGTGGCCATGCCGAGCTGGCTTTCCCCTTCGTACCAAGCCAGGTAGGCGAACGCCCGCGCCACCGCCATCGGCGACGGCAGCTTGTTCTGGCTGACCAGCCCCGACATCGCCACCGCTGTCCACACCGTCAGCAGCGTCAGAACTGCCGCCACACCCAGCATCCGCTGCGTGCGCGTGTCCAGCGCCTTGTATGGGTTCCAGAAATCGGCCATGTCGATCAGGCCTTGCTGCCGCCCGTGGCGCGAACCATCGTCATCGCACTGGCGATCAGCCCGCCAACATCCGTCATGTTGTTCGGCACCACCAACGTCGTCGACGACTTGGCCAGTTGACCGTATGCATCGATCGCACGCTCTGCAACCTGCAGCTGTACTGCCTGTTCACCGCCGTCCTTCTTGATCGACTCGGCGATGTTCTGGATGGCTTCCGCCGTCGCCTTTGCGACCGCTTCGATGCTCGCCGCCTCGCCTTGCGCCTTGTTGATGGCAGCCTGCTTCTCGCCTTCCGAGCGCGCAATCAGCGCTTCACGGTCGCCTTGCGCCTTGTTGATCTCCGCCTGCTTCTCACCTTCGGACCGCGCGATCGAAGCCTCGCGTTCGCCCGTGGCGATGTTGATCTGCTCCTGGCGACGCCCTTCCGATGCCGCGATCAGCGCACGCTTCTCTCGTTCGGCCGTGATCTGCGCCTGCATGCTCCGCAGGATTTCGGCCGGCGGCGTCAGATCGCGGATCTCGTAGCGAAGCACTTTGACACCCCAATTCAGGGCTGCTTCGTCCAACGCTGCCACCACCGTGCTGTTGATGATGGTGCGCTCTTCGAAGCACTTATCGAGTTCGAGACGCCCAATCACGCTGCGCAGCGTGGTCTGCGCCAGCTGCGTGATCGCCACGATGTAGTTCGCCGAGCCGTAACTCGCACGCATCGGGTCGGTCACCTGGAAGTACAGGATGCCGTCCACCTGCAGCTGGGTGTTGTCCTTCGTGATCACCGTCTGCGACGGCACGTCCAGCGGCACTTCCTTGAGCGAGTGCTTGTAGCCCACCCTCTCCACGAACGGAACGACGAAGCTCAGGCCCGGCGTCAGAGTCCGGTCATACCGGCCCAGGCGCTCCACCACGTAGGCGTGTTGCTGCGGCACGATCTTGATCGCGCGGATGATGAAGATGACTGCCACCACCAGCAGTACGAGTGCGATTTCCATGTGTTTTCCCTCTGAGTTTGTTGCTTGGCTGGCTGCCTCGATGCGTCTTGCGCTCGCGGCCCTGCCAGGTCACGTCGCAGCCAGCGGCGACACGACCAGCTTGTTGCCCACGACCGAGCGGATCACGTAGGAACCCGTTGCGGGCTCACCCTCTCCGTCGTACTCGATGTCCCACTGCGATCCACGGTAGGACACGCGGCACGTCTTGTTCTCCAGCCACTGTTCGACGTAGACCACCTGCCCCACGTCCATGTTCACGTCGGGGTTGGCCTGCGGCGCCACCTGGCTCGGCTTGTTCTTCTTCAGCTTGTGCCAAGCCAGCGTCGCGCCGGCACCCACCACCGCACTGCACACGATCTGCCAGGTGATGCTCGAACCAGCCGCTGCCGCCGCCGCCCCTGCTGTTGCCCCCAGCGCCAGCATCAGCAGGTAGACGGTGCCCGTTGCCAGCTCGATAGCCACCAGGATGCCTGCGAGCACCCCCCACCATTGCCAGTTGTCCATGCTGTCCCTCTCTCACATCGATCTGTTGTGTGAGCTGCCGGCCGCGCCCCTGGCGCCGCCCGGCAGCGCATGCGTCACTTGCTGAACACCGCGAGGCGCGTCGACCGGTTCAGCGCACGGCACTCTTCGATCGACAGATCCGAGGCCTGGGGGTTGGCCTCGTCGCACAGCGGACGGGCTGACCCGTAGCCCGTGACTTTCAGCCGCGACTTCGGGACCTCCCACTGCTTCACCAGGTACTCGGCGACTGCGTTCGCACGTGCCAGCGACAGCGCCACGTTCGCCGCCTGCGACCCGATGGCGTCCGTGTTGCCACCCAGCTCGAAGTAGCCCGTGCCGTTGTTCTCGATGAACGGGACCATCTCCTTGTCGATCACCTGCTGTGCTCGCTTGGAGAGCTCCGCCGACCCCGACGCGAAGTTCACCGACACCGGCTTCGTCACCTTGGCAGGCGCTGCCATTGCCGCTGCACGCCCCTGGTCGGTGAAGCTCACCTGCGGCTTGGCCGCCGCCTCCGTCGCAGCAGCATCACGCGCCAGCGCGGTCTTGACGAAGCGCATGTCGAAGCTGTCCTGGGGCGCAATGACCGGCGACTTCGGATTCGCCAGTGCGCCTGCAGCACGGTAGATCGCATCAAATCGCGAGTAGACCCGCGAGTAGTGGTCCACCCCGCCGGCGAGACCCAGCACGCGTGCATTGTCCGACAGGTCGGTCCACACGAGGTTCTGGAACAGCCCCTTCACGAAGGGACGGCCTTCCTTGTTCGCCAGTTCCTTGTAGAACGGCATGCTGCTCACCAGCGCGTCGATCGCCTGCTCGGGGTTCTTCTTCGCCACCGCGACGCCTTCCAGCCAGCCGTCCACGAACTGCTGGAACGCCGCGGTGTTCTCCGGCTTGGCCAGCTCGCGCTGGTCACACACGACGATGTCGTAGATGAGGTTGGATGCCGTCTGCGTCGAGTAGATCACCTTCGCACCGGGAACCGCCTTCAGCGCCAGCGACAGGTCCGGGTCCCACAGCACAGCCGCGTCCACCTGACCCGCCACGAACATCGACCGCACCCCGGCCGTGCCTTCTTCCGCCTTGACGAAGACCGTCTTGCTTTCGACCAGCTTGCGCTGCTTGGCCGTCAGCGAAGAGTTCTCCACCGCGTCCATGAACATGCCGTGGCTCGGCGTGAACTGCAGCAGGCCCGTGGTCTTGCCCACGAGGTCCTCGATCGACTTCACCTTCGGGTCGCGCGTGATCACCGCGTCCGCACCCTGCGTGTTGTCTACGATCACGATGGCCCGGCCGTCGTGGTTCGCATTTCGCAGGTTCGGCTGCTCCTGGGCCCAGTAGTCGGATGTCCGCCAGACGCAGTGCGCAGCACGCGACTCGAACAGCGTTTCCATCGTCGGGATGTCGTCGTTCAGCACGAACTCGACGTTGACGCCCAGCCGCTGGAAGATCGACCCTGACGCCGTCTTGAGGCTGCCCCCGTTGGCCAGCATCGCCGGAGCGTAGCCGTGGAAGCTGACCAGGCTCACCTTCAGCGGGTTGCCCGAGCTTCCCAGCGCACCCTTCCCGCTCGCGGCCACCGGCGGCGTCGCGGCCCCCGTGCCCACACCCTTGCCGTCGCTCTTGGGCTGCGCCTGCTTCTCCGCCTGCGTCACCTCCACGCCCTTGCCGAAGCGATCCTTCAGCGCGAAGTGCCATGCCGCCGAACCCGCGGCCAGGATCACCGCCAGGGCGATCAGCCCCTTGGTCAGACCCGTCGTTTGGTATGCCATCTTTCCTGTCCTTCCTCAATTCGCCTTGTTGATCCCGAACTGGGTCACGACCGACTGGAGTTCGCCCGCCACCCTGGCGAGTTGCTCCACGTCCCGGTTCGCTCCCCGCTCCCGTTCCGCCTGTGCCGCCTCGACCGAGGCGCACTCCTCTGCGTGCTTCGCCACTGCCCGCTGCAACATGGCGTCCAGCTCTGCCATCTGCTGCCGGATCGCTCCAGCGGCCTGCTCGTGCCGCTCGCGCAGCTCTGCCATCAGAGTGCGGCCGTCTGCCGCCGCCTTCTCCACGCCTGCCTTCAGCGCCTGCACGTACCCGTTGATCGCCTTGACCTTGGCCTCGGCGTCCGCAACCGGGTCGGTGATCGACCACCCGTCGTCGGCCGCATCGAGCGCACGAATCGTCTGCAGCCGGATGGGCTCGTCCATCGCCTTCAGTCCGTCGAGCAGCTTCAGCAGGCGCTCTGCAGGGAACGGGCATGCCGCGACCCCCGCGGACTGGTAGATGTCCTGCAGCGACATGCCAGGCGCAGCGGTCACCCCTGCCACGCCTGCAGAACTCACTTCAGGCGCTCCTGTTCCATCCCCCGGCTGATCCTGTGCCGCCGCCTGGACGACGCCTTCGCCACCCTCGACCTTGGCGACCAGCCCTGCCTTCTCCAGCAAGTTCATCATTCCGCGCACGTCTGTTCCTGCTTGTGTAGTTCCTGACGATGCGAGTATACGGCTAGAACTGCGCCGTCTGTCAACACTGCAAGAAACATTGCTATACGACCAGCGCACTCGTTCTATAGCAACGGCAGAAAGACCCCCACCCGCCCTTCTTTCTCTCTGATTCGGCTCCAGAAAAGGAAAAAGCCACCTGGGGTAGGTGGCTTGATGGTGGTCGCGAAACCGGTAGGTCGTAGAGAGATCGTGAAACCTCAGTGCTTCTCATACCCGATTCGGCTCTCGGTCATCGCGTCGTGTTGACCGCGACGGCGCTGTCCTTGATCACCAGTTGACGCATTGCTGCGTCCAGGGCCGCCGAAACGACCTGTTCAGGCGCCAGCGTCTCGGAGAAGGCACTCGACTTGACCCGGATGGTCTGGGTCTTCTCGCCTGCCGTCACCTTGATCACCACGTATGCCGTCTGCGAGACCTTCTTCCAGTCGTCGCAACGGCTCAGGCACCAACCGCGGGGGTCTCCGGTGAGCGCGGTGTTGAACGAAGCCTTCAGGCCCAGTTGGTCACCGATGGCGTCCACCATCCGCGACATCTGCAAGCCACGCATCACCGCCGAGGCAGTCCCTGCGTAGGCCGCAGCGTTCAGGGCCACCGTCACGACGTTCTGAGCCGCGTTCGTGACTTCAGCACCCTCGCCCGCCTTCACTGCTGCGATCGTGCGCTCGGCAACCTCACCGATCCGCACCTTGGCGCCCTTGTAGAACACCGGGCCGCCCAGCAGCGCCAGGTCACCGCCGATGGTGATCGTCACCGATGCGCCATCCTTGGAAGCCACCGTCTGGAAGCCAGCTTCCTTCAGCATGGCAGCCATGCGGGCGGTGAGCACCGGGCTGCGCTCGAACTCGACGAACACCGGCGAATCGAGGCTGGGGGCCAGCTCGACGGAACCGTTCGCGGTCGTCTCGATCGTCAGCTGCTGCTTGTCCTGCGCCTTCGCCGAGGGCGAGAACAGCAGGAAAGCACCAGCACACAGCCACATCGTGGCGAGCACCAGCAGGTTGCGGGGGATGGACATCATCTTCGTCTTCATGGTCGTTCTCCTTTGAACATTGACCGGGTTAGCAGGGGAATCCTGTTTCGCCCATGGGTTGAGATCCGGTGGAGACCGGGCAACGTCGTTGCATCAAGTGATTTCCTGCGGGAATACATAAGTACACAGCCAAGAAAAATGCCTCAGGACCGAAGTCGCCGAGGCATTGGGGGGTGTCACAGGGGCTGTAGTAGCCAAAGGGCGCGTGTCGCGCTAAGCCATCGTCACGGTTCTCCTTGAACGGCAGACCGATACCACTCTGGAGCAGGTGGCGAGATCGAACTCCGCGATGTGCACACGCTTGACCGGAAGACCGAGTTGGTCACCGAGCCACGCGTAGGCCTTGCGTCTTCCCATCTCGCCTGATCTCCACAGCGGGTCGAAGGCAGCGTGCGCCCTGTTCCTCGCCGCACGAAGTTCAGCGTTGGCCAGCGTTCCCAAAGGGCGCGTGCCGTCTCCGAATCCGTTCCCCGCCTTGTGACAACCGACGTAGGCGTCGCAGGGCTCGCACTGCCAGAAGTTCAGTTCCTTGAGATCCGGCCGGCCTGGGTAGATCGCCAGACCATTGACCAACCGTGGAACTGCCTTGCAGTAGGGGCAGACGAATCGCTTCACGATCAACTCTTCCTTGCCACGAAGTACCGACCTGTCGAAGCGTCGAACAACTGCTCCGACCGACCCACAACCTCCAGTTCGAGAACACGCGCGATGCCACCCGTGTCGATTCTCTGGAACGGCACGCCTTCATCGTTGCAACGTCGGTACACCTTGTTCAGGCGATCCAACGTCTCACCGTCTGGCCCTTCGATCTCTGCCACGGCGACCTGATCGTCCGGGACGATGAACAGCTCGCCGGCGGGACTGCGGTACCAGTGGCCTTGCTCGATCTCCAGTCGCACCAGGCTGTTTGCCTCGTTCACGCTGTCCATCACAGACCCTTCTCTCGGCAGAAGCTGATCGAAGTCCGGTGCGTGTGCCCTGCTGCCATGCGGTGGAAGATGGCCAGCGTGTGGTGCGTGCCGCCGTTGTGTGCGTACTTCCGGAGCAGGTTCTTCGCTCGCTCGTCGAACTCGTCTCTGCAGATCCCCGAGACCTTGTAGTCGCCGAACTTGAAAGGGCGGCCGAAGGTCTTCACCATCTGGCGGTCGACCAGGCTGTTCCACATCTTCTTGTTCTTCAGCGCTGCGTCCGCGTGCATCTCTGCGAGCTGTGCGTGGTCGTCGCGCGAGGCATCGGGCATCAGGCTCTTCAGCAGCGCCTTGCCGTCCGTCGCGTGCAGCACCGACGTCACGCAGACCGCACGTGTGTACCCTCTCCAACCGCGCCTGGCTGTGCTCACGTACTCCGGTTTCTGGAGCATGGAATCCGTCTTCATGTTGTTCTCCAGGTTGCGCTCAGTGAGCCAGCCGGAAGATCACCTGGCCGGTGCGCTTCAGCTCTTCCATCGGGTCGGTGATCTGGTAGCTGTCGAAGTACCAGAGCCTGCCCACGATCTCCCGGTCACCGTTGTCCAGCACATCCAGGGTCTCTGCGATGCACGGTGCGCACGTCAGGCCTACGAAGGGATTCGCTTGCCCGGCGTCGAAGGGCTCGTAGGAGCCGTTCGTCCAGAAGTGCTCCATGCCACTCGACAGGATCGTGTCGCTGCAACGTTCGCTGTCCTGCTCTTCCTTGATCCAGCGGCGTGCATCGTTGCCTGCCATCAACTTCAGGTTGCCGTTGGGCAAAACCTCGACTGAAAACATCTCTTCTCTCCTATGGCGCGGGGCCAAAAAAGGCTCGTTCGGGATGAACGGCTGTCCTTGCCGGTTCGACATTCCCTGCATCGCCCATTAACCATCCGACCTGCACCCCCCACCTTCCACCAGCCCCTCCGAACTCAGTTCAGGCGCCTTCCTTCCCCCGGTCCCCAAACCTCGTCCGCCCATGAAAAAACCCACAGGCCGAAGCGCTATGGGTTTAGAGGAGAGGTCGTCACGGGAACCGGTCAAGTTCCCGCATGTGCGCAGTGGCACTGTTCATCGCTCAGGTTCAGGCTTGCACCCTCTCCAACGTCACGCGCGACTCTGCGAGCTCGAAGGCGTCGCAAACTGCGTTGACGGCCTCGTACAGGTTGCCCTGGTACTCGCCGTAGGTCAGGTTGAAGAAGAGACCGTTGAATCTCACCTTCGGCTCCAGACCGTTGAGCGCATCCAGACCCAGCAAGCCTTCCAGACCGAGCAGCCTGTCCGGGAACACCACTTCCACCGACATCTCCTTGCGATGGTGGAACGCCGGCATGTACCCGACATCCACGATCGCTCGTGCAGAGTCGCCTCCTGGCTGCTTGCCGATGAACTTCACCATGATCCGCGGTGCCTTGTGGATGAAGGAATCGCTCGGGTAGAACGCAATCCATCCGCAGACACCGCTGACCATCGAGTCGTGCACCAGTGGCATGCGCGACTGAAGAGCCAGGCTCCCCATCGCGCTGAGCAGTGCCGTCTTGAATGCAGCAGACCGGGCGCCGCGCTTGTGTGCGAAGAGGTCCTTCGCTTGGAACACGTGCTTCTCCATCACAGCCCCATCCGTTCTGCGAGTTCACTGCGCATTTCGGCAGGGCTCGTGAGCGCGTAGCGTGCCATCAGGTCGGGCACCTCTTCCAGCGAGATGCTGCACGATTCGATCGATCCTTCGATCCACGTCGACACCTCCTTCTCGTCCAGGTCCACTTCCTCTTGACGGGTGCCGATCACCTTGGTCTCGTACACCTCCGGAGTGGCGTGGCCGTGTGACAGCAGGCCTGCGGCGATCGCCCGTTGCACTTCGGCCTCGACGCTCGCTTTCAACCACTTCAGGTCTGCTTCCTCTCCGATGTACTTGGCATCGATGACGATCTGAATCCCGATGCGGCGTCCGTCGTCGCTTTCACCCCAGAGGTTGCCCTTGGAGTCGATCGCGTACGAGTTCAGGACCTCGGCAGTGCCCTCCTTGAAGCGCACCACGAAGGTCAGCTTGGTCGAAGTAGCGTCGTCTACGTCTTCCTCGTTCGTCCGCACGAAGACCGGGCGTGTCCATTCGTTGCCCGGCGTCACGTACTCCCAGCCGGACTGGTCTTCCACTTTGGCCCCGAAGTCGAAGCCTTCGTAGACCGCGTCTGCAGCTGCAGTTCTTTCTTGGTTCATGGTTCTGATTTCTTTCAGGTTGGCGGGCATGAATGCGCCTGCCGTTAGTTCATGTTTCGTCATCCCGTTGCAGGAGACGTTCTTGGCCGGCGATCAGTGCTGCGCGGCGGCTTCTTCCATCCGCTCGACGAACACCAGCAGTTGCTGCGTCAGCTCGTCCTGGTCGTACCGATGGCACGTCAGCACATCAGCGAAGCCATGGGGCGTGAGCACCATGAACTCGCAGCTGTCCGGCGCCGTCTGGTTCAGGATCAGGTACTTGTTCGCCGAAGCTGCCCAGACCATCGTCGTACCGCGCTCCCAGTGGGCTGAGCTGCGGGCTTTCATGGCCAGGGCCTCGATCGATGGGTAGTACACGACCAGTTCTGGCGTGCACGACTCCTCGCGATCACGAACCAACGCAGCGACCTTCATCCGGAGTGAAGAACTGGCCCATGTGCTTGCGTCGTGCTTCGTGCAGACCAGCAAGACTTCCGGGGCTTGCAACCTGGCTTCCCAGACTCTGCAATCCCCTCAGACTTTCGTACCAATCGTTCATGTTGCTTTTCCTTCACCAGCGGCCGGCAGCCGACTGCCGGTTTGGTTGTTGAATTCCCGCTGTAGGGCTAGTAGTTCGACGCGAGTGCTTCACGCCCGTACTTCCCGATGAAGGCCTGGAAAGAATCTCCCAGTTCGCCGTAGATTTCCCACGTGAAGTTCTTGTGGAACGTCACGTAGCCCACGCCGCCCATGTCGAACCGAGCACGCGAGGTCACCTTGCGGCTTCCCCAGTTGCCCATCATTTCGCGCGCACGGGTGTCGATCCGCAGCGCCGTCTCCATGTCGCCCGCCCAGTTGCAGAACGCGCTCATGGCCTTGTGGACATCCCAGACAGCCTGTGCTGACGAGTAGCTCAGTTCCATCGAGCCGTCGTACGCCTTCTCGCAGTAGACCGAGTCCATCAGCTCCAGGCGGTTTGCCTTTCGCACGGGCTTGTTCCGCCGCAGTCCGAAGGCATCCACCAGCTTCTTGGCGAGCTGCTTCAGACCCAGTTCCACACCGAAGTCGCCGCCGTACTTCGCCTTGAGAGCGAGCCACAGGGCGTCGGGGTCGAACTTGTCGTCGTCCGCGTTCTGCCAGTTCTCGCCCACCAGTTCATCGATGTCGTGACGGTCGATGGACAGCGATCCTTGCTCGGGTGCGAACTCGCGTTCGGCCCGGGTGAAGATCTCGCGGATGAGTTCCTTCCGCGTTTGGTGGAGCATCGACGAGCCTGAAAGCCGTTCACCGACGCGGACACCACGCAGCTGCAACTTCCCTTCGCTCGACTTCACCAGCGTGTCGATCGCCTCTTCTGCTTCGGACACCAGAGCGCAGTATTGCCGCCAGTAGTCCGTGAACCCGGGCTTCGGAGTTTCCTCCTTCACCTGTGTCTGCGGCGTCACCTGCACGACCGTCTCCTCTTGCGAGCCGACAGCGGATGCTGTCTCCAACTCTTCCTTCACTTCCTTGGCCGGCTCGTCGTCCTGGAACGAGAACAGGTCAATCACCACCGGCTCGGCCTTCGTCTTCGCGACGGGGCCTGCCTGAACCTCAACTTGCATGGTTTTCCTTCCGAATGTGCTGTGCACAGCGGCAACCCGGGATGGGTCATCGTCTTTGCCCTTCGGCATGCCCTGCCACGGGCAAGAACCCTTGTTCAGCCGTACTCCGGCAGCGCTACCAGCCCGGTAACCGAGTCCACGACCGCATCTGCGAGGTCGACGCCTTCTTTCGGCACCCCTCTCGACACCAGCCCAAGCCTATCCGCCCCCTGCTCGTTCACCAGCACTTCGCTGGACACAACCATGAACGGCTGCGCGCCCACTGGACCCCCTTGACTCGGCCGCACCCCGTGCACTTGCAGCCCGTCGAACAGCACCGTCTGGCCCTGTTCCAAACTCAGTTCGAGACCGATCTGCGGGAAGTGCAGCACCCCTCCTCCGAGCACCGAGGTCACGACGAACAGAGCCGTAGGGCACCCGAACCCCTGATCTACGTGGTACACCGAACCCGGCCCCGCCAGGACGCCCTTGTTCGCCAACATGCTGAACTGCCTGCGGTCATGCACCCCGAGCTCGGCGAGGGCCCACCTTGCGAACTCAGCCTGTACCTCCCAGACACCTTCGTACAGACCGAGATCGCTCCCGTAGTCGATGCTCAGCGACTCGATGTTCGATCTGTTCGCTTCGACGAGCCTGTCCCGTACCGCCGAAACGTCCACCCAGGTTCTTCCGACCCAAGCTGCCGGCTTGAGCCAGCTGTCGCCGCTTTCATCGCCGTCCCTCACCAAGACGACGCCGACGTTGCTCGATGTGGCGCCGCGCACCAGTTCCCTGCTCGTAGCCACCGCCCCGTCCTCAGACCGTCCGTTCCGCCTGCCCGACCGCCGAGTCGTCACGCAGCAGCCGCGCGATGTGCCCTGCGTAGACCGCAACGGCACGGAAGTACACCGCCATCGGCCCCTTGCGCTTCAGCCAGGACGCCTCTGCCTTGGCGTGCGCCTCGGCCCGGAGTTCCATCAGCAGCTCCCGCAGTGCCTTGCGCACCTCCGGCGAAAGCGACTTCAGCCGCTCCGATGCCTGCAGGCTCAGCAGTGGATTGCGCACCTCTGCCGAAACCGACCGCCGCGCCTGCTTCAGTGCTCCGCTCGTCACCGATCCCCCCGCTTCCGCTTCCACTTCCTCTCCCTCTTCCATCTCAGCCCTCGATCTCAGTTGTGTTCTTTCGGATTCTCCGAGCGTAAGCATACACAGCAAACGGACCGACGCCAAGAGGTTTCCGGTAACGCATTCCCATTCGTCTTGAAATCCATCCGCTGTGTCAGACTGGCGATCTCACAACCATCGGTGAACGTCTCATGCGCGACGACGAACGCACCCCGCACAAGAGGAGCGACATCCGCGAGACTCGCCGCTTCGTTCGCCTCCTGGGTCGCCATCCAGTCCTCGGGCTGTTCCTGTCCGCGCTCTTACTCGTTGCCGCTGCCCTCCTGTTCTTCGGGTTCATCCCCGTCTCGCCGAATCGCCCCGACCTCCTCTTCCGCCAAAAAGCACTCGCCGTACTCTGGGCAGCACTCGGCCTCGTGATCGCTGCTTGTGTCTACTGTGGAGTCACTCGTAAGCTGGCGTGATTGCCAGCTTATTGTTGACTTCCTGCTTCGCAGAGGCCGGTTTCACCGCCGTCTTGCGACCGCGGCCAGAGCCTTCCTCTCCACAGGCTGCAACGGGCCCACCGCCCGCCGTTTGCTTCTCGGTTGCAGCGATCGCATCGGCGATGCTGCGCTTGAGCAGGTTCTTCGCAGCGTTCACGTCCCGGTCGTGTTCTGCGCCGCAGATGCACGTCCACCGGCGGTCTTCCAGCGTCAGCCCCTCGTTGACCGCACCGCATTCGCTACACGTCTTCGAGCTCGGGAAGAACCGCTCCACCACCGCCAGCGTCACGCCCCGCTGCTGAGCCTTGTAGGCCAGCTGCCGCCGGAGCTCGCCCCACCCCGCATCAGCGATGTGCCTGGCCAGCTTGTCGTTGGCCAGCATGCCCTTCACGTTCAGGTCCTCGACCGCGATCCAGGTGTTCTGGCTCGTCAGCTGGTGGCTCAGCTTGTGCAACGCATCGCCCCGCACGTTGCTGATCCGCCAGTGCACCCGGGCCAGCGCCTGGGCTGACTTCCGGCGGTTGGCCGAGCCCTTGACCTTGCGGCTGTGCGCCCTCGACAACCTGCGCAGTCGTGCCAGCAGCACTCCCAGCGCCTTCGGCCCTTCCACCTTCACACCTGCGCTGGTCACCGCAAGGCTTGTGATCCCCAGGTCGACGCCGACCGCACCTTGGTTCTTGGTCCGCTCGGGTACGTCCTGGGTCTCGATGGTCAACGACACGTGCCAGGCTCCAGCCACACGCGATACCGTGCATGTCTGGATGGAGCCCTCGAACCTCACCGGCTCGCGCATACGCACCCAGCCGAGCAGCGGGATGCGGATGCGACAGCCGTCGATGGCGATGACGTTGCCGTGGATCTTGAAGGCGTCCCGGCAGCGGCCCTTCTTCTTGAAATCGGGACGGCCCATGCGAGGACCGCTGCGCTTGCCAGACATCGAGTCGAACCAGTTCTTGAACGCCTGGCCGAGCGCGATGATGGACTCCTGCACGGCGCACTTCGTGACCTCTGTCATCCAGGGAAACTGCTCGCGCTTGACCGCGTTGAGCTGTCGGCGAAGAGCACCCTCGAAGGCTTGGGCAGCGACGGATCTACCTTGTGTGCCTCGTACTGCCGGTTCCACTCGGCCACTGCCCAGTTCCACGCGAACCGCGCCGTCCCGCAGGCCTTGGCGAAGTAGACCGCCTGCTCTTGGTTCGGAACCAGACGGATCTTGTGGCTGCGAAGCATGGATGGATTCTCAGTGCTCTACACCGATAACAGCCTGCAAGTCGCGCCTCGAACTGCATTACTTGCAGCCAGCAGATGCTTTACCTGACATCTACCTTGGACGCCGGCGCCCGCCCCCCCTGACGATCGTCACTCCATGAAAAAAGCCACCTATCCGTAGATGGGTGGCTTTTGGGTAGTCGGTATCGTGCTTGCGCTGGCCGTCAGGCTCCAGCGCTTTCCTCGTTCTCGATGGATTCAACCTTCCATCCCGATTCGATCAGCCGCGCGACATACGTTGCCGCACACCTCAACGTCGCCGTCTTCGTCTCCCGGCCAACTGAGAACACGCACAGCTTCGAGTCGGTGTCGATCGACCTCATCTCGCCGTTCCTGCTGAGGAACATCAACCGCACCGCGTACCTCCGTTGACCGGCATCGAACTCACTTCCGTGTCTGCTCCCATTTTCATGGCAGCACCTGCATAACAGGCCCGAGCGTTCTTGCCGAACGTGCGCCGATCAGTTGCAGTCGGATGTCCTGCTTCACCAGCTGCAGCAGATCCTCGACCGTTGCGCAGTAGCCGCCGCCGAATCGTCTTGGCCTGAACCTGCGACCCATCGCCTGCTGCCGCTTCAGATCCAGGTAGTGGTTCCTCAGCCTGGCTGCAGTCGACAGCGCCGAAAGCCTTGCCAGGTGCAGCTTTGCAGCATCGCTTCTCCGGTAGGCGAGGGACGCCGCCTTGGATGCCAGCCGCCTCTTCTGGTTGTGCGTCGTTGCCATGTCAGGACCCCTCCTCGACCATCGCCGACACCGCTTCTTCGACGGTCTCCGACTCAGTGCCCATGTTGTGGTCCAGCGGCTCGTCACGAGTCACCCACACGTCTCGCACCATCCCTTCCTCGGACAGCGTCACGTGCATCTGCCCCTTGCCCTCTTGTCCGGGGACGTCCACGCTCTCGTAGATGACTCGTACACCGTGCCGCGCGTCGATGAAGTTCAGGCCACCATCGAGGCTCACCTTCATGCTGCATGCACAGCGTTCATCCGAACCATCAACTTTCGAAGGTTCCGGCCCCGCGTACGGAACCATCGACGAGAAGGAGCACGTGACAACATTCCCTTCCCAGTCAACAGCTTGTGCAATCCCGTCAGCCGCGAGCTCAACCACCTGCTCGTTGAAGATGTTCGACCTCCCTTCTGACAGCAATACCTGCACACCCCCGTTCAGTTCCTTGACGTCTTCGACTGCTTCTCCTCCGATCAGGATGAAAGCTGCATCGAGCATCACTTCAACAAGGCTCAATCGCTTACCCATGCTCATTCTCCAAGCCCAGGCGTCGTTCGGGATGAACGATCGTCTCCTGTGCTTTGCGGCATTCCCTGTGTCCACCAACAAGCCTGCGGCAGCGTATGCACAGCCACTTACCGAAGCAACCGATTCGGTCTTCACCGTCGACCCGTCCTCCCACCGCCGCTTGCGGCGGGAGTCGCCCCGTCCGCGGGCGACACATGTGCACTGACTGCGCCGGCGATCGGAGCCGGCCTGTCTCATGTCTTGCTGGGGAATTCCTTCACCAGCTTGCGCAGCGAGCTGCGCCCTGCCGCGTCCGTACGCCTGTAGGCTTCGAGTGCCATCGTCAGGAAGCTCTGCTCCGCTGATGTCAGCGGCGCCTCGTCGTGCACCTCGTCCATCCAGCCTTGCTGGAGGCCGAGCGCGGCCTCAATCTGCCTGGCCATGCTGTCGCTGATGTCCCGCGTGCCCGCCTTGCCCTCCTCTCCCTTCAGCTTGCTCAGCAGGCTCTTGTGCACACCGATCGCCTGTGCGAACGATGTCGCCGATCCTGTCTCCACACCCGAATCCAGCTGCATGCGCGTGTACTGGTGCAGTTGCAGCAGCAGGTTCCTTCGCCGTATGTGATAGATGGTCTGAGGCACGTTGATCTTCTGTTCTGTAGAGCTGGGCTTGTGCTCTATCGAGCGGGCAAGTGGCATGCGCTTTCGGGTCACATCTTGCCCGGTTGCACGGCCGCCACAACTTTTTTTGCAATTCTACTGTCAACACTGTTGACACTCCCGAAAAGGCCATATACAGTCCGTACCCAGTCGCCCTGCAAAGGGCTCCAAGTCACACCCAAGGAAGACCACCGTGAAAACGCAACTGACCATGACGAACACAAAGCGAGCCGCCGCGGCACGCTGTGTCGTCGTGCGCTCGTTTGCGAAGGGACTTCCTTTGCAGATCAGCCAGCGGTCATCCGCCATCCACAGCCCGTGGTCCATGGGTTACGGGAACGAGGATGCACCGCAGCCGGGAGAGGTCAGCGCGTAGACGCGCACCTCCAAGCTCTCACACCGAGAGGCCCGGCATCCGAAAGGACGCCGGGCCTTTCTGCTTTTCAACACCGCTTCAGCGTGGCACCTGAGGCACCGACCGCCGGTTCAACCGGCACCTCACTGCCAACGGGCAGCGAGGCCGCTCTTTAACAAGTTGCTGCTGGGCAGACTCTCCATCTGGGGAGAGTCTGACTCGGCAAATTGCAGGCTTAGCTCAGCGGTAGAGCGCTACGTTGCCAACGTGGAAGCCGTCGGTTCGATCCCGACAGCCTGCTCCATTCACTTCGGGTGTGCCCGTGCGAAAGCATTTGGGGGCACTCGGTGAGCATGTGGCCACATCCCTCCGCGGGTGGCTGCAGCGACCTTCCTGGTGCACCAGGCGGGATCGCGCTCGGGCATAGCCGAAGTGGATGTACCTGGACCAGGCCGGTGTGGCAGAGAGGCCATGCACCTTCCTTGTAAGAAGACCCACGCTCGTTCGAATCGAGTCGCCGGCTCCAGGCCACAGAGAAACACCAGCACACCGTTCGACTTCTGGCGAGGTCAGCTGCCTTTCAAGCAGCGCAGACGGGATCGAAACCCGTACGGTGTACCAAACAAGATCGCGGAATAGCTCAGTCCGGTTAGAGCGATGGGCTCATATCCCATAGGCCAGTGGTTCGAATCCACTTTCCGCAACCAGCAAAGGATCTGACGTTGAGCTCACGCCCCGTCAGAGGAAACCGGCCACACGATTGGGTGGACCACGGAACTCGTCACCGTGAACATTTCGGGTGCTTAGCTCAGCTGGTAGAGCAGGGTCCTTACAAGACTCAGGTCGGCGGTTCGATACCGTCAGCACCCACCAAGTTATTGCTTTGGGGAGCCATTAGCTCAAGGTAGAGCCCCGGTTTCGGGAGGTTATCGGCTCCCATGCCGATATGGCTCCCCAAAGCATGCAGAGATTCATGGGGACGTAGCTCAATTGGGAGAGCACCTGCCTTGCAAGCAGGGGGTTGCCGGTTCGATGCCGGTCGTTTCCACCAGTTCAAGCAAAGGATACCCCAAACCTTTGCTCATGGGTGTGTGGCAGAGAGGCTCATCGCGCGGGGCTGTAACCCCCGTCTTCTTCGGAAGGTCATTGGTTCAAATCCAATCGCACCCACCAATATCAAGACTCCGTGTAGCGCAGCTGGTAGCGCACTCGCTTTGGGAGCGAGGGGTCGCCAGTTCGAGCCTGGCCACGGAGACCAAGATCATGCCCTGCTAACTCAGCTGGCCAGAGTGCTCCCCTGTCTAGGGAGAAGTCAGCGGTTCGAATCCGCTGCAGGGCGCCACAACACCGACTCGGAGTCACGACCGATCGCACGAACTGCCAGCAGCGGGCGCCCTCACAGGCCGCCACTGCAGGCCTCGCCACCTTACCCCCCTGGTGGTGACCCAAGAAGGGGGGAAGCTGCGAAACGCGACACAGGAGGCAGCACGGCAGATCAGCCGGCGCTAAACCTGTCGACGCACGCAACACGCGACGTGAAGGCCCGCGAATAGGGCTGTAGCGGCCGGACGCAACCCGGTGGCAGCCGAGTCCACACCTCGGCATCCAACACGTGCCAGCCGCCTCCTGAGATCCCTCAGGGCGACTGGCCACAATGATCCATCCCGCGGAAGCACAACTGGAAGTGCACCGGCCTACGAAGCCGGGGGTTGCTGATTCGAATTCAGCTCGCGGGACCATTCTTCACTGCTCTGTTTTTTCAGGACTGACACGTCCTGGGAGCGCATCGCATCCGAGGTGCACTGCCAGGACTTGTTCCCGGGCCGCTTGAGGTCCGTGAGATACGGTATGGCGACATACCGAAAGCCGGGATTCCTGCTTCCCCCGGCGCCAGCATCTGCCTTCGGGCAGGTGAGGGTCGATCAAGCAAGCTCACCGGGCCGCCGAAACGCGGTGAGTCTCCTACCAAATGGGAGGCGCAGATCGGGACGCGAGCAGCATGGGAGAGAACCTGGGTTCAACCGCCGGCCTTCGGGCAGGGAACGGATGCCCCGGAACAGGAAACGGGTGGTGCCGTCCGTCCATGCACAACCAGCTCGCCACCGGTTGCTGGAAAGGGTAGTGCGCGCAGTCCGAGCCTCGCAAGCGAGGGCGGCGCACAGATTCAGTGGGACGCGGGCACGCTCTGCAAGGGGTGTGTACGCGGATCGCGAAAGTCGGCTGAGTAGCCTCGCGGGGCGAAAGGTACGCGGCGTGTTGTATCTCTCCGGCCAAAAGCCGTGGGGGCAACTGGCAACGCACGTCGCCGCAGGTTGCATTTAGCTCAGTTGGTAGAGCATCGGTCGCTTAAACCGAGGGTCGCAGGTTCAATTCCTGTAACGCTTAACAAACGCAAAGACGTTGCCGACGTCAGATAACAGTGGCGAAAGCCTGGGCACCCGCAAGGGCGAACTCAGGTTGCGAAAGGCTCGCAAGGCTGATCGCGATTGATTGGAATCCGCACGTAAGGGGTCATGCCCTGTACTGCTCGCAAGGCAGGCGGTAGGAGGATAGTCGAGTCGTTTGACGTGACAAGTGACAAGCCGCACTTCAAAAAAGGCCGCCATGCCAGCAGACGCCGACGCACCGCAAGGTGGTTGACGTGGATAAGTCGAGAAAGGGCGCCGCAAGCGTCCCAATAATGCGACGAAGGTGCTGGTTGGTCGGGTGTAATCTCAGCCCGATCCTGCAGATGACGAAAGTCGGCTGTAGAGAGCGCTCCCGCTCCAAGCGAGTTCTCTCTTCAGATGACAGTATTCATGCGGGTGTAGCTCAACTGGCAGAGCGAAAGTCTTCCACACTTTAGGTTGCGCGTTCGATCCGCGTCACCCGCTCCATTTCACCCTCGGCGTGACCAGAATCCGTATGACGGTAACCCCGGTTCAGTGCGGTACTTCCGAGGGTGTTCTTTTCAAACGAGTCGTGGCGGAGAGGCCTAACGCGACGCATTGGAAATGCGTATGTCGCCGCAAGGGGACACCTGGGTTCGAATCCCAGCGACTCGGCCACCAATACTCGGAGAGCTGGCGGAGTGGCCTAACGCGCCCCGTTTGAACCGGGGAGGCCGGTGAAGACCGGTCCAAGAGTTCGAATCTCTTGCTCTCCTCCAGCATCCCGCGGGCCGGTAGCTTAGTTGGACCAAAGCGGCGTGCTCATAACGCGAGGATCGCCGGATCGTAGCCGGCCCGGCCCACCAATTCTGTCCCGACAACAAACCCGTACATCGCTCTGCGGTCGTGACAACAAACTCGTACATCGCGCACCAAGCTAACCAGGTGGAAGCGTCGGTTTGAAAAGCCGAAGGGGCTGGCTCGATACCAGCGGTGCGCACCACACAAACGGGGCGACTCATGCCCGCCAGACACACCCCCAGGTGGTGGAAATCAGGTAGACACACTGGATTCAGAATCCAGCGCTCATTGAGCATGCGAGTTCGACCCTCGCCTTGGGGACCAATTACGGAAGCGTGGCAGAGCTGGCTTAATGCGTCCGACTCGAAATCGGAATGCTCGTTACACGGGTACGCGAGTTCGAATCTCGCCGCTTCCTCCATCAACTTCTCTTTCCGATCAATCGGGGGTTCGCCAAGTCCGGTCTAAGGTACCACGTTCTGAGCGTGGACATCCTGGGTTCAAATCCCAGACCCCTTGCCATTTTTCCAGTTTCCTGGGTGAGTAGCTCAATTGGCAGAGTTCCGGATTCCAAATCCGGCGGTTCGCGGTTCGATCCCGTGCTCACCCGCCATTCTTCTTGATCTCGTGGCCGAGTGGTTAGGTCGCGGCCTGCAAAGCCGCTTACACGCGTTCGATCCGCGTCGAGATCTCCAGTTCACCTTTCTATTCCGGAATAGCTCAGTTGGTAGAGCGATGCACTGTTAATGCATTTTGTCCCAGGTTCGAGCCCTGGTTCCGGAGCCAATTCAACGCCTCGTTAGCTCAGCTGGCAGAGCATTCGACTCTTAATCGAAAGCGCGTCCGTTCGATCCGGACACGGGGCACCACTCTCTCTTTTGCCTGCGTAGCTCAGTGGCAGAGCACCGTCTTGATAAGGCGGGGGTCGATGGATCGTTCCCATCCGTAGGCACCATTCATTCTATCGGAGTGTGGCGCAGCCAGGTAGCGCATCTGCTCGGGGGGCAGAGGGTCGCAGGATCGAAGCCTGCCACTCCGACCAAGTTTCTATGGTGGACGTAGCTCAGCCGGAAGAGCACCGCGTTGTGACCGCGGGGGTCGTCGGATCGTGTCCGACCGTTCACCCCAACCCAATTCATTAGCCAGGCTGGCGGAATCCGGCAGACGCGCTCGGCTCAAACCCGGGTGTCGAAAGACGTGCGAGTTCGACCCTCGCGCCTGGCACCACATTATCGGTCCATTAGCTCAACGGTAGAGCGACGGCATCATAAGCCGTAGGTCGAAGGGTCGGCACCTTCATGGACCACCACAACTTCTTTGGACGATTGGCAGAGCCGGTCTATTGCGCTCCCCTGCTAAGGGAGTGAGTACCCTTCAAGGTGCTTCGCGAGTTCGAATCTCGCATCGTCCGCCAACTTCATTACCCGATCATTAGGGGCGTAGCTCAGCTGGTAGAGCACTGGACTTTGACTCCAGGTGTCGGACGTTCGAACCGTCCCGCCCTTGCCAGATACTCGCATTCAGCGGGGCCTTAGCTCAACTGGACAGAGCAGCCTCCTTCTAAGGGGCAGGTTATCGATTCGATCTCGATAGGCCCCTCCACATACTCATTTTGCCGTCGTAGCTCATCGCTGGCAGAGCAGCGCACTCGTAACGCGCAGGTGGCCCGTTCGAGCCGGGCCGACGGCACCACCCTCACACACACCACACATCGCCCTTGTAGCTCACGTGGTAGAGCGCCGCCTTGGTATGGCGGAGGTTCCCGGTTCGACGCCGGGCGGGGGCTCCAGCACTTCATGCATGCCCGCATGGCGGAATCGGTAGACGCGCGATCTTGAGGGGGTCGTGTCCATTGGACGTGGAGGTTCGAGGCCTCTTGCGGGCACCACACAGCAATCAACCCACACGGAGGACGCTCGATGCGCACGCTCAAGGAAATGGTCCAGGACGGCCAGCTGGTCACCTTCGTGCACTACCGCGAAGGCGAGCTCTGGTACCGCACCACCTGCGGTTTCGACTTCCCAGTCCCCGTGTCCGATGTCGGCTCTGCAACGATTCTCGCCTCCGACAAGGCGCTGCTCTTCATGCGCTACATCCGCAAGCACCGCGACATGGTGGGGCAGGCACGCGCCGAGGCCGCCGGCGCCGCCCCGCAGGGCGCCTGATACGGACTGCCGAGCGCTGCCGTCCTGCCATCACCTGGCATCGTTGGCCGAGCGGCAGAGGCACCTGGCTTTTAACCAGGCACAGCTCGGTTCGACTCCGAGGCGATGCACCACCCCCCTGGAGCGCTCTAAACCGCCTCCAGACCTCTTCCCTACCCAACGGAGGTACTCATGAGCAAGCTGCTCACCAGAAATGCCTTCCGTGAAGGTGTCTTCCACCGTGACGCCCACCATTGCGTCATCTGCCGCGAGCCTGCTGTCGACGCCCACCACATCCTGGAACGACGGCTCTGGCCCGATGGCGGCTACTACCTCGACAACGGCGCGAGCCTGTGCGAGGCCCATCACCTGGCCAGCGAGATGACGCTCATCAGCGTCGAGCAGGTGCGCGAAGCGGCCGGGATCACACGCCCTGCTCTCCCCCCGCACCTGTACCAGGATCTCGCCTACGACAAGTGGGCCAACATCGTCATGCCCAACGGGACACGCCTTCGAGGCGAGCTGTTCGGAGACCCGAGCGTTCAGAAGATTCTCGCCGCCGGCGGCGTGCTCGATCTGTTCTCCGACCGTGTGAAGTACCCGCGCACCCATCACGTACCCTGGTCACCAGGCATCAACGACGACGATCGCGTCCATCCGGACATGGCGGCCTTCGCTGGCCGACGGGTGATCGCGACGCTGAAGATGGACGGCGAGAACACCTCGTTGTACCGGAACGGCTTGCACGCTCGATCTGTCGACAGTGGATCGCACCCCAGCCGCAACTGGCTCAAGTCGTTTCACGCGCGGATCTGCGGGGACATCCCAGAAGGTTGGCGCGTCTGCGGCGAGAGCCTGTTCGCGCGGCACTCCATCAGGTACTCCAGCCTCCCGAGCTTCTTCATGGGGTTCTCGATCTGGAACGACCGAAACGAGTGCCTCTCCTGGGACGCAACCCTGGAGTGGTTCGAGCTCTTGGGCATCCAGCCCGTTCCTGTCCTCTTCGACGGCATGTACGACGAACGCACCCTGCTCAAGCTCCACCAGCCCGTCGTCGATGGGCAGGAACAAGAGGGATGGGTTCTGCGCCTGGCCGATGGCTTCAGCTATGGGGCTTTCCGCACCGCGATGGCCAAGTTCGTGCGAGCCGGCCACGTGCAGACAACCAAGCACTGGATGCACGGCCAACCCGTCGTCCCCAACCAGCTGGCAAGTGGCGTCTCGGCCTACTGAGCGCGCCTTGCCCTGGTTGTCGTTTCTCTCATGCGCCCGTAGCTCAGCGGATAGAGCGCCGGTCTCCGAAGCCGGAGGTGACGGATCGTCCCCGTCCGGGCGCACCACATTCATCGGGGTATAGCTCAGCCTGGTAGAGCGCGCCGTTCGGGACGGCGAGGCCCGCGGATCGAAGCCGCGTTCCCCGACCACCATCACCCACCCAGGCCCATCGCGGCCGCATCAGAAGGAAAGGAGGCGCGTCACCGGGAAGCTGCTGCGCCGCCGGAAAGGAGAGCCATGAGCAAACACCGCTACCCCGAACCGCTGGAACGACGGCGACCCCATGCCCGCGAGCACTACCGCGTGCTGCAGCTGGACGTGAACGGCGTCCCTCAGGCCTGGATCACCCAGGAAGAAGCCGCCTGTCACCACGCGACCGACTCCGTTGCCTGGTTCGACGGCGCAGAGCCGCTGGCCGTCATGCGCGGTGGCGTGAACGCCCTCACCGGCCGCCAGTCCACGCTGGAGATCTACCCCATCGTGGCGTTGCGCGGCGCGGCTACCGTGAACCTCTTCGAGGTGCCTCCGGTCTTCAGCTCCGCCAAGTGTTTCCGACGCGATTTGTATCGATGTGCCTACTGCTCTCAGGTCTTTCCTGAGTCCGAGCTGACCATCGACCACATCCTGCCTGCCAGCCGCGGCGGCAAGTTGTCGTTCATGAACGCAGTCACGGCGGACCGCTTCTGCAACGGCCGCAAGGCCAACCGCACCCCCGAAGAAGCGGGCATGCCTCTCGTGTACCTGCCCTACGTTCCCAGCCGCTTCGAGGACTTCCTCCTGGCGGGCCGGAACATCCGAGCCGACGTGCACGAGTGGCTTGCCTCACGGCTGCCCAAGGGCTCGCGTCTGAGCTGATCCAGGAGAGGCCTCTCGGGAAACCGAGGGGCCTTTTTCATTGCTCCGTCATTCTCTCAACCTCGGACCATCGCCGTTTTCCGGGACGTCGTTACTAGGAGAGTTTCTTTACTGACTCGGCAAGTTCACTTACGCCGTCCGACAGCTTGTCCAAGGTATTCAATACCGGCTGAGTCTGCCGTTTCATCTCCTGTCCAGCAGCTGTCACAGCGTCCGACGCAGCCTCTGCAACAGTGCTCTTGATGAACCCTGCCAGCGACTCGCCTGCTGCTTTAACACCCTGTTCGCACGCGTATACAGCCAGCCCTGCGGCCACATCCACGCCAGGTACTGGGATCACCGCCAACACCTTGAAGCCTGCACTGTCCCTGAACTTGTCACTCATACAACCATTTCCTTTTCTTTGACCCGCCATCCGCTCCCATCACCAGTCCTACCCTGGCGTTTTCGCATACATCACCGCAACTTCGCGCTGCCCACCGCCAATCGCCACCCAGCCAGCGCCATCGCCAAAGTCGCCATCGCGCCAACCCTCATGGCCACTCCCACGTTGTTTCCAGTTATGAGTTCATCCATGAAGAGAGATGAGCCGTAGAACATGACCGCTAGGCATCCTCCTCCCATCCAAAGCACCTTTGGCTTTCCGTACCCCACAGCGATCACCGCCACCATAACAGCGCCCGCAGCGAAACTCGTCAGAAGATTCTCTACAGCTCCTGCGTGACCGTCGAGTGCCAGCGGCAACGACATGCACCAGTTCCACACCATCGCCGCCACCGTTAGCAGCAGGAGGAACCACATGGCCCCGTTGCTTCTCTGCCAAGCACCTGCCCCTCTGTTCGCTTTTTCTGCGACACGATTCATCGTCTCTCCTTGCTTTTCCCGTTCATAAGCCTCTCACACTGCTAGGCCAACCCAATCGTTTTCCAACCTAAAGCACATCCGCCTGCAGGAGCGTTGTGTCTACCCAGCTCGATCCCTTCAATGCATACACCCTTTCGTTCCATAAGAACATCGGGTAGCCAAGCTCCGTTGCAAGCGCCGCCATGCGCTCGATATGCTTTAACTTCCCTGATCTGTCTTGCAGGACATCCCTGTCGCCATGAACAGTGCTTTCTTGTGTGGCACCCCAGACCCAAGGTATGCGAATAACAAGAACCACCCCAGCATGATGGCCACCAAGCCAACCACGCACAGACGCACCTTGGCATCCGTACTTCCAATCGACTTCGCAATCTCTTCCGTCTTCACCCCCCATCTCTTTCAAACACAATCAACCTCGCACATCGGCAGTCCCATCTCTTGAACCCCTTTTCCTAGCTATCCGGCCGCAGAGAGCACCACCGACCCCATTGCCCCACCAGCCGCCACTGCGCATGCGAATACCAGCGGCAAGCCAACTGGACTCACCTTTGCGGCACGGACAAGTACACGAATGTTCAAGCCAGACGTTCTGGTCATCCACACCAATATCGCAACTAACATGACCGCGCTCGGCAGCAGGAACCCGAACTTCCCGAAACCTTGGCCTGCTACCGCCAAGCAAACTAGCGCCGCTGCCGCCATCGTCACTGCGAAGCTCACCACAACCTGTGCCTCTGTCAGACCCAGTTGCTCTTCAAACTTACCCTTAGTTTTCATAGCTTTCCTTAAAAAACCCTGTTCTGCTACGTGGACCGCCCACACCGGCAAGGCCGTTTTCCTTGAAGTATCCGAATCATGGAAACTCTGCAAGCAGTTGTCTGATACAACACTACTCTTCCTCTCGGCGCTTCTGCTCGAATGACTGCGCAACTCCTTTGACAGCCTCGCCAGTGCGCCTAGCCCCTTACCCACAATCACTGCCTTCTCCACCCCTAACGATGCCTCGCCCACCCCTTGCACGCCATGTCGTACAGAGATGGCGCCAGCAGCGTCGTTCCTGGCCAGAACATTCCAGCCGCTTGCCATCCCCCTGGGCTGTTCACAAACCGTGTTGTGACGAACCGATTCACTGGCGTCTAGCCACGATAAAGGTATGACGATATTGCTGTCAAGATTTTCATACTGCCATGAAAAAAGCTCCGAGGCACGAGGCGCACGGAGCTTTGGGGGGTCGATGAGACTCAGGTCACCGCGAGGCGGCTGACTTCATGCTGGTGAGCACGCGTTGCGCTCGTTCGAAGCACAACCGCTCGGGTCCTGTTTCCGGGACGAAGGTCGTCACGAAGTCGGCGAGGCAGTCTGCGGGCGTCGGTCCAGCACTGTCGCCGATGGCAATCAGTTCGGCTTCCATCTTCAGCTCTGCCATTGAGCCTCGGGGAGTTTCCTCTCCGAGAAGCACTTCGGCCTCGCTATAGATTATGACCCGAGACGACAGGTGCGGCCGATTCTTCATCAAGCCCGTTGTCAGACTGACCAAGAACAGGCACCGCTCGTCGTCGTAGAGACCCTGTGTCATGCGAGGCCGTGCAGCGCGTTTGCCAGCTTCGGGGACCGCACAGACCAGGAAACGCTCGTCGTCGACTTCGAGCTTGTCGGAAACCAACCTGATCACGCTACCGACGGCTGCGTGGCACAGCTTGATGACTGCCTTCGGAGTTCCAGCGATCTTCATGCCTGCTCTCCTTGAACGAGAGGCTTGCTTTCCGGAGACACCGAGAAGCGCTTGCGATGCCGCGACGTGTCGTCGAAGGCGCGTTCGCGCTCGATGTACCAGCCCGCGTGCGTCTGCGTGAAGCCGTTCTTCTTGCGAAGGGGCTCACTCGTACGCGCCACGATCCAGTCGACCAGCGTCTTCTCAGCGTTGCTGAGTCGAAGCGTGAGCACCGTACCGAACGTTCCACGGGAACGCTGCTGGGCCCACAGTTGCCGCAGCGTCTCCGAAGCCTGATTCGAGCGCGCTGCATGCACGATGCCGGCCGTTTCGCGGTCACGTGCCCAGTCCGGGATGTCGGTGACCATGACGATCTCACCCTCGAACTCGGTTGCCCACACGTCGACGATCATGTTGTCGTCGATCTCTTCCTGCATGTCGGCGATCTCGGCGCGGTGCATGTCTTCCCAGCGGTTGCCGTTTCGCACCTGGCCTGCGATTACACCCACACCGATCTCCAGGAGCCAGCGCACCGTGCTCTCCTTGGAGCCCACGAAGCAGTGTCCCCAGTTCTCCGCGAGCAGGTACTTCTTCTTCAGCCAGGACGCTTTCGTCTGGCTCTTCACGTCGTCAATGACTTCCATATCGTTCTCCAAAGGTGGTTTGGAGCATCGACTAACCCAGGCATCGCCCGAATCAGACGATGCCCAGTTGGTTCACCGCTTGCGCAGTGGCTTGGCGAGAATCTTGTCGGCGACTTTCCGACTTTCCTCACGCCTTCTTCTCAGCTTCTCGGCCCACTCAGGATCTCTGTCTCCCGGCGATGTGAGTCGCCTGGCTTGATCCACAGGGTCTGCCTTCTTCGCCATGTCAGTGCGCTCCTGGCTACAGGGCACACATCGGGCAAGTCACGGTCTTCTCATCGATCTCTTCGTCCTCGACAGGTTCGCGCGTTTCCGCCCATCCCTGTGCAACGACTCGACCGAGTTCATGCGTCGTCTTCTGCAGCGCCTTCTCGGAGATCTCTGCGTTCTCGTAGACCCATGAAGTTGCTCGCGCGGTTTTCACCAGCTTCGCTTCTTCTGCCATGTGATGCGCATACAGCACTCGTGTTGCCCAACCCGTGATGTGAGCGAGCTGCTTGTAGCCCTCACCTCCATGCCACGTGTAGCTTCCAGCACCCGGTCCCTGCGGATCGAACACGTCAGCTGGCGCCTCGATGAAGTACACCGCGAACTTCACCTGGTTGCGCACGTCCCAGGGCGTCATGTCGTTCGCTTCTGCCGTGGCCAGCAAGTGCTCGAACCGAGTTTGCACCTGCTTCTTGATCCCTCCGAGCGAACTCGAATAGGAGATCACGCGCTGCTTCCAGATGAACGGTTGCCCGTAACCTGGCATGCCGTCCATGAAGAACTCCGCGGCCACGAACACACCCACGTCGTTGAACATGGTGTCCTGCTTCGAACCGACGCTTCCTGAGATCACGGCACCTTCGGGTGGCACCGGCAGAGACATCCAGTTCAGCGCGATGCCGGTTTCATCCGTCAGTGCAGGAGCCCGTTCGTGGCGCTCCATGTCTTCCGGTGACAGCTTCTCGTACTTCTCGCCCTTCTCGAACTCGTCCGGCCGCTCCTGGTACAGACCGACCAGCTCTTGACGACGCTGGAAGGGACACACCGAACATCCGGAACGACTGCGGCGCGAGTAGAACTTCGGGATTCCGATCGTCTCCGAGAGTTTCAGGAAAACACCAGCACGACCGATTCCCATCGCCAAGAAAGGCATTTCGGAATTACAACCGTCGATCGTAAAAGCAACCCTGAAGGATTCATCGGCCCTTATCCCTACGAATATGTGCTTCTGCTTTCCTTCGAACTGCTCCATCCATTTTTGAAACGGGCGAAGCTTTAATTGGGGTGTACACCACCTGGCGCTACTACTCGGCAAGTACCCGTTGTACTGCTCTATCAGATCGTACAGAGATCGTCCTTCTCCTAGCCAGTCGATCTTCTTCCCGAGATACTCTTCGAGTTTCTTCAGGCTCGGGGTAATTTCCGGTTCTTCGGCCCCGGTATCGGTGAACACCAGGCGGAAAGGCACATGCGGGAACAGCTCGTGCATGTAGATCGCCAGAGCTGTCGAATCCGCACCGCCCGAGACCGGGAGGATGTAGATGTCGGTTTCCAGGTTGCCCGGGATCTGGTACGCCTGGCGCACTGCACAAGCGTTGCGCACGAGGGTAATCGGAGCTTCTGCCACTGGCTTTGCGGCCGCGGCAGGCTCGTCGACGACAACGAGGTCGTCGTCAAACAGCGAGTTCATTCTGAGACTCCAGAACAGAGGCGATCCCGACGGGATCTTTGACCTTGTGGGGTGTCATGGCCGACAACCACCAACAACACGCCCCGTTCCGGCGCAACGCCTCCGTAACCCATCAGGAGTCCGTGCCAAGCCCACCTTCCAGCACACCCGAGCCGCCACCAGCCACAACCACCGCGATCCCTCACCGACCTACCTGCCGCCGGACGCGCCGTTCTGACAGAACGCCCAGCACCGCCTGGCTAACCAATCCCCTGCCCGCACGGCCCGTTGCGCCGCAACGCCCCTGCCTCTCAGACCTCCATGTGGTCCAGGATGTCTGCGTAGCGCAGCAGAGGGTTCTCGCGCAGCACCTGGCCGATGGCCTCGTCCAGAGACACCGCACCGACCGCCACACGGTCGCCGCTCGGGTCACTCGTCGTGAGGTTCTCGCCCCCCTTGAACACGATCAGCCATGTCGGCGTCTCGTCTCGTGCCAACGGCATGAACTCCACCGCACCGTTCACCTTGACCGGCACCACTTCGTCTTCAACGACCTCGATCATCTCTCTGCCTCCCTATAACTCGCGCTCGCTCGAATCGACCCTCTGAACCGCTAGAAAGGCCGGTTGTCGTCGAAGTCCTCCAGTTCGCTGCCGTCCGCCCCCACCGCCGCCGGTTCCGCCTTGGTCGAGCTGAAACCGAACCGCTGCTCCCACCCCTTCGGGTCGCATGCCAGCACGGACACGCGACCCGTCTTGAGGCTGAAGAAGCAGGCGTGATGCTCGATCTGACCGTAGCGGAACAGCATCGACAGCATCGAGATCGCGTGCATGCTGGCCGCCTTGTTCACGAATGCCGATTGGCGCGTCAGCGCCTCTGCTCGACTGCATGACGGACCAGCGTCTGCCGGGTCCAGGCTGTTGTCCAGCATCTCCGGGAACAGGTCAGTGACGCACGGCAGCCGACCGCCTTTAATGTCTCCGACCTCACCCAGGACGACTTGGCCGTCCACGTCTCCATTGCCCAGGTCGAGCCAGTACACCGACCGCCCGTAACGGCGAACGCTGCGCAGGATGCTGAGGATGCTTCTGCGCGACTCTCTCGTGTCCACGCACCCGATCACCAGGTCCGCGTTCGACAGCGCGAAGCCCCGGCTGCCAGCTTCGAGTTTCTCCGAGATCGCCTTGAAGTTCAGGCCGTAGCACGCGTTCACCCGGTTCACGATGGTCTGCGCCTTGTTCGCCCCCACGTCCGCCTCGTAGAAGCGCGAGCGCCCTACGTTTGCTTCGCTGATATGGTCGAAATCGATGACCGTGCAGTCGATCCCACCGGGATGCCCCAGGTCGATCATCGACTGGTGCAGCACCGCCAGGTCAGCCACCATGTGCGACCCCGATCCGCCAGCGCCGATCACGACCACCTTGATCGCCTCGTTCAGCAGGCGACCGTCTAGGTAGTGAACTCCATCTTTCGTCGGCATCTCGCCCTCCTTAGACTTCTTCGACGCGTCGCGCACACGCACGACGCAGCGCATCGCCAACCTCGCAGGGGACTTGCAGCCCGCACGCGAACAGCGACAGCACGATCTGCGGCTCGGCACGGTCCACGCGCCCCACCACCCCCGCCAGTACCATCTCCGACCCCGTGTCCTTGAGGTCCTTCCCCGAGAAGCAAGCGCCCAGCCTTCCGTGGCTGTGCAGATCGACCACGATGTGCTCCCCCTCGTCCACCGCTGGTTGCCTGGCCCGCAGGAAGCCGACGCCCGCATGGATCGACTCGCAGCGCTCGTAGCGCAGGCCGCCTGTCTGCTCGTGCCAGATCACGACCCCACCCACCTCGTCGCGGTCGGCCTCACGCGCGTCGTCCGCGAACGTTCCCAGGTGAGGGATCAACTCCTTCCCGAAAACCAGTTCGACGCTCTGCTCCAGCCGACCGAACGGCATCAGCACCGCCGACTGCTTCGCCATCGGCCACAGCACACGTCCCCAGGCACGCTTGCTCTCCAGCCACAGCCCATCTGCCGCCACCAGGAATCGGTGCCCGTTGCGCTGCAACGGCTCGAACTCCCCGAACTTCGGCACCACTTCGACCGGCGTGTGCGCCAGCAGCACCCGATCCATCTCGTTCGGCTTCATGCACGCCCCTTACGGATGGCACCGCTGGCGATCTCTTCGATCACCTGGCCCACGGTCCTGCCCTTCGCCACGAGCGCACGCTCCGGGAACGTGCGCTGGCGACCAGCCAGCAGCGACTCCCACAGCGCGGTCGGACCACCTCGCCACTTCACCAGCTTGTTCTTCGTCCACACGTTCGCGTGCGTGAATCGGCTGTCGAAGAAGGCGCTCTCGTAGCCCGGAATCGTCTCCGGCGACACGCCCTTCGGGATCGATGCGTTGCCCACGCAGATCGAGCCCGTCTCGTACACGTTGAAGTAGGGAGCCTGGAAGAGTTCGGTGTCCTGCGTCGGTCGATCACTTCCCTTCACCGCCCATACCATCCACGAGCCCCCTGCTACAGCGAACACCAGCCCAGGCTGCGGCGTCACCCCTGTCTTCCCGTCCAGGGCGTCGTTCTGCCTGGTGTTGAACCACACACGCGCCTTGGAGGGGCGACGCCACCACACCATGCCTGCGCCGCTCGATGCCAGCAGCGTTTCCGGGATGAAGCTCATTCGCTTCTTGGGGTTCAGTCCGCCCAGCGCTTGCTCCAGTTCCGAGCTGGAAAGCACACGCCCCGCAAGAATCTGCGGACGCTCGTCGCCGTTCGCCTCGACCGGGTGGATCGTGGCGAAGCTGACCTCGCTCTGGCGCAAGCCTGAGTTCCTGCCCTTGCCGTGCAGCAGGATCGCGCTCCTGATGGCGAACACTTCGCGCTCCATCGCGTTGACCACTTCCATCGCTTTCTCCCCTCAGACTTCCCGACCGATTTCGCTCAGAAGCGCATCGGCCAAACGCAGTTTCTTCAGCGGCAGCTTCCAGCGAAGCTCCAGTTCTCGCAGCGCCTGCTGGCCTTCCACCGGCACGCCGAACAGGCCCACCCACTCCCGGATGTCTGCGCCGCCATTGGTCATCACCTCGTAGTAGTCATCACCCACACGCGTGATTGCCGCGATGTCATCCCACCCCATCAGCACGGTCGGCGACAGCGTGTCGTACCAGTCCGCTTCGGCACCCAGCACATGAATCTGGAAGATCGGCTGGACCTTCCGCAGCCGACGCAACTGGATGAGCAACCCGGCAGCCCGAGCAGCGGCTTCGTCGGAGCCCGCCGCGATCTCAGAGAGCGTCTTCGTCGTGACCTTCGGCGCTGATCTGCTTGCCGTGATCGGCATTGCCTTCTCCAGGTCTTCGCGCTTCATCCCCTCGTACTCTTCGAGCGGTTCACCGCATTCCTCGGCCCACTCCTGCTCTGAGTGCATTCCGCTCCAGTAGGTGAACTCAGCCGCCCACTCCAGCCACCCCACTCCGAACAGGTCGTAGGGCATGCACGCTTGCTCGACCTCGTTCAGCACTGCGAATCCAAAGCCCGGCAGCACCGACTCCAGACGCCTGACGCCCTCGCCCACCAGTACGTCGCACCGGGCATCGGCAGACAGCCCCACGCCCACGTGCGGCTGCGCCGGGTCGATCCCGCAGGACTCCATGAAGATCGACTTGGTCCGTTCTTCACCCCACTCGTGGACCAGACCCGAAGGATCGTCCGTCACCACCGCCGCCACCGAGTCCAGCAGATGCGCCCTGAACTCGAACCAGCGCATGCCTCCCCACATCGAGTCCATCCACCGACCCATGCTGGCTCGCACGGCACCAGGCAGATCGCCCTTCACGTCCGCTTCCGACAGGAAGCCCCGCCTTGCCAGCGCCAGCCCAAGGCCAGCGAGCTTGGACATGCTGTCGCCGTTGGCGTACCTGAACGTTGCTTGCCTGGTGACCTCGGGGAGGACTAGGGAAGTAGCGGCAGGGCGCTTGACGGCAGCGTGCCCGACCCGTCCCCCGAGGGCGGCTTCTGGCACAGCCAGGACAGCACTTCGCCGCATTTCCTCTCCCCCTTCGTGAGCTTCTCGATGTCGATGAACTCCACCGACCCGAGTTCGCTGCTGAACACGCCCGACGCCGCCGCTTGCAGCGCCGCGTGGAACTTGGCCTCACCAGCGCATGGCTTGGCCTGCTTCCCGGCCATCAGGCCGAGCCCTTGTCCCGCACCGCCTTCAGGAACTTGAAGTGGGCGACGCCGTTCTTGATGGTCGGACCTTCCACGGCGGCAGAGGTCAACTCGCCGTAGGTCTGGGCCCAGAAATCGCGGACTTGGAGCGCCGTCTTCGACGGGTCGTGGTCGGGTAGTTCGATGCCGTTGTAGTCGAACTTCCGCACGAGTTGCGTGGTCTGGATTGCCATGTCGTTCTCCTGGTGCCTTGGGTTCAGCTACCGAACAGGTTCACGGCTGCCTGCTCGCCGCTGACTTCCGGCGCACCTTCCTTCGGCCCGCCCACCGCACCAGCCTCACCACCCTCGCCTCCACCCGACGCGTCGTCGTCGTCGGTCTCGTCGGCGTCACCAGCCGCCACGCCAGCCGTTGCAGGCTTCGCGGCACCCACCGCCTTGGCCTTGCCCGCCGCCGGTCGCTGCGTGGCCTTGGACGCTGCCGACGCCGTTTCCTTGCGTGCCGCTTCGAGGATCAGGTTCGCGGCGTCGATCTGCTCGCGCAGCGACATGCGCGTCCCGACCCACCGGCCCAACTCGTCGGCCATCTCGGCGTCGAGTTCTTCGGGCGTGCCCACCATCGACAGCGGCGTGGCGAGCGCCTTGTTCTTGAAGTCGCCCATCGCATGCACCGTCAGGAGCATCCGGCCATCGGGCTGCATCGCCGCGCTGATCGCGAGCGAGTCGCCTTGCTTCATCATCGTCGCCAGTTTCTGGAACATCATGGTCTTGCTCTCCGCTTAGGCCGCTTCGGCGACCTGTTGTTGCTGTGCCGTGGCGCTCGCATCGCCGCCCGCATCGGTGCCCGCATCCGTACCCGCGTCGGTGCCGCCAGCCGTGCCCTCGCCCGCCTCCTGCTCGTCGCCGCCATCCTCGGCAGCAACCGCCTGCGACGCGGCCTCCTGGTACTGCATCACCTGGGGCACCACACCCTCGTAGCTGAACCCCGGCACCGACAGCAGCTTCTTGATGGCCTCGGGCTTCTTCTCCGCCATCACCTTCTTCATCTCCTTCTCGCCCACTGCCGCTGCGATCCCGACTTCCTCGGCCAGCACTTCGATCTCGCTCTTGGTCATCAGGTCCAGGAGTTCGGCGCACAGCTTCCAGTGCGAGCCCACCTTGACACCGAGGAAGCTCAGCGTCTGCCGCAGGTGGCGCTCGTCGATGTTCTTCATCGCCGACGCAGCCATCGCATGCACCATCCGCAGCACGATCAGATCGCCGTGCCCTTCCACGGTGGCAGCGATGCTGTCCAGCGGGTGCATGATCGGAAGCTGCTCGGTCTTGGTTAGCGCCGCCAGGACTTCCTTGAGCTTCCCATCGTCGATGTGCCGCGTATTGCCCGACAGCCCGAGCGTCGCCAGCACCACCAGGGCCTTGTCGGGGTGGTTGAACACCTCCTTCGCGGCCATCAGCCTCCAGGCAGCGACGCGGTAGTCCTTCACCTTCTGCGGCACGCCGACGCTCGGCTTCGGGCCGGTCTTGGCATTCGCCACCTTGCCCGCCTTCGTCGCCTTCTTCGCAGCACCGCCGCTGGCCGCTTCGCCAGCCGCACCGCCACCTTGGGAGGCCGTGCGCTCGGCCTGGGCCGCAGCGGCTGCGTCGCTCATCGCCTTCATGTTCGCCGCCACCTTCGTGGTGTGGCACTCGGCGTTGAAGCAGAGGCTCTTCTCGACGGCACCCACGGAGCCGACCACGCCCGACACCGTGCAGCCGAAGTTTTCGCACGAGCGGCACGCCTTGGCCTGTTCAGCACCGACGCCGAACTTGCCTTCGGCTGCGAGCCGGATCGGCTCGATGCCGCTGTCCAGCCGCAGGATGATGACCTTCGGCACTTCGTCCAGCAGGCTTGTACGCACGCCCTCCAGATGGGCGTCCGTCTTCGCCGTGAAGCACGCCCCGTTCGTGCAGGAGCCTTCGGCCACCGCCTCCCCGAACAGCGCCCTCTGCTGCGCAGAGTTGAAGCGGCAGTCGGCGCATTCCGTCTTGTCGAACACAGCAGCGGCGAGGTCGTTCGCCAGCGTCGCCACCTGTGCCTTCACCTGCGCGATGGTCAGGTCGTGCTCGATCACCTTCGCCAGCGCCCCGTTCTGCTTCTCCGGGGGGACGGCTGCCAGCAGTTCCGCGTGCCCGAGCTTGATCGAACGGTTGGTCAGCGCGAGCCGGACCTCTTCGGTCAGGTTCATCAGCGCCAGTCGTCGGTCGAGCTTCGACAGGGGCCAGCCGAGCATCGCTGCGGCTTCCACCCGGTCGCCCTTGAGCCGCGTCAGCACGCGGTGAGCCGCCTGGGCTTCTTCGGTCGCCGACATGTCGGCACGGTCGGTGTTCTCCACCAGGGCGAGGCACTCGGCCTCCGCGTCGTCGCACTCGCGCACCATCGCCGGGATGCTGCCCTCGTCGCCGAAGACCGCCTTGGCGGCACGCACCCGGCGTTCGCCCGCGATGATCTCGTACTGCTCGTCGCCCACCGACCGCACCAGGATCGGTTGCGCCACGCCGTTGGCGCGGATGCTTTCGACCAGTTCCGCCATTTCCTGCGGGTCGAAATAGGTTCTCGGATTCCGACCGGCCCGGATATTCCCGAGCCGAACGTGCATCAGGGTTGCTTGCGCTTGCTCCATCTATATCTCCGTGATTGCGTAGCCGTAAGCATACACGGATATACAGACAGGATCAAGAGATATTCTATCTTTTTCGGTGCTACCAAACTAAGAAGCCTACCCGCCAGCAGCACGCCGATCTACCAGGCGGCACGGCAGAGCGCCGCGTGACCAGTCCGCAGAATCGGTTTTCGGCACACCCAACGCACCCACCCCACCGCGAGGCCGCACCTTGCAGCGCATCACGCTCGTCACCACGGAACGGCTCGTGCGAGCCGAACGGTTTTCCGGCCTCGCGTCCGACGGATTCGCAGACGGCCCTCTGCCTGGCTGTCCCGTTACCGACGGCAGCCAAACCCCTGTCGTCACCACGGAACGGCCCGTACTCGCGCCGCCTTTCCGGCCAGCTGCCGCCGGCCCAACTCAGTTCAGAGCAGCCCGGCTAGGCGCGTAGCGATCAACGCGCCCCCATGTGACGCCAGCAGCGCCCCGAACTCCGACTTCTCGTCGAGGTGCGCCTGCAGCGACTTCTTCAGCAGCAGAGCCATGTCGCCCTGCTGCAGAAAGTCCCGCCTCGCTGTGTCCGCGAAGGAGAACTGCCCTTTCGAGACCCCTGCCCTGGTTGTGTACACGAGCAGAAGCCAGTGACCGTCACACCCGCCCCGTTCCTCCAGGACCATCTTGAACGTCGGCGTCACGGTCGCAGCAGCCATCGCCAGCCCGATGGCCTCCCGCACGACAGGGTGCGTGTCCACCATGCCCTGCTTCGCGCCCTGGCGAACCATGTTCACCAGCGGCGTCATCACGCCCTCGGTCCAGCCTTCTGCCATCGCCTGCATGCGAGCCTTCTCCATGCAGTCGGCCTCGAAGCTCCCGGCCATCATCCAGCCGGTTTCCACATCCACCAGGTACACGAACAGATCGTTCGCTGGGTCGCCAACGTGCTCCGGCCCGCTCGCGCTCGCTCTGTTCACCTGCCACGGCCCGCTCTGTCCGTTCATTTCATTCTTCCCTCTGCCCCGTCCGCTTCCCAGTATGGCGTTTCCACTCATCAAAGTGGATCGCCCCATCTCTCCGACACCGCGCTGCTTCAGTGCCAGCGCACGGAATGACCCCCATGCAAGGACCTTCGCCGTTCATCCCGAACGACGCCTTCGCATGGAGATTCCCATGACCGATCCGCAATCCACCGAAGCCATGTCGCTTCGTGTCCAGGCTCTCGCATTGCTGCAACAAGCGCAGCAACTCGACGGCCTCTACCCGTACCTGGTCCACCACAGCCACGAGTACAACTTCACGGGCTACCTCGTCTGGGCCTCCGGTCCCGAGCTGTCCGAGCAAGCCGCAGCAACCGTCCTCGAATCCTCTTTCGAGCCGGAGAAGAACGAATCGCTCGACATCGAATCCGGCATCAGCCTGGAAGAGATCGCCGGCGTCGACATCACCAAGCGTGTTGGCGACCTCGACGACGACGACAGCGACGACGACACCTTCCCGCAGGAGTACCACACGGCCATCAACCGCATGGACTACGGCACCCTGCAGACGATCCTCGAAGACCATGGGTTCGCCGTCAACTCTTCGGAGTCCGAAGACGACCTCCGTCAAGCCGTTCGCCAGAACGTCATCGACGGGACCATCGACAAGACCGTGATGCACATCTACGCCAACAAGGACTGATTCAAATGACCCAACAGACTTTCATGACCCCGGAGGCGCTCCAGTTCTCCGCCAGGCGCAATGCCGAACTCGTCGCTCGCAACAGCGTCATTCGCATCGCCGCCTTCGCCCAGCCGGTCCCCCACAAGGGTTCCTGGGGCAACATCCGCCTGAACTGGAACGACGAGCCCGAGCGCGTCGCCTCCTTCGCACCCGTCGCCGTCCCCTGCGCCTTGAACTGGAGCCCCTCGTGAAGATCACCTCTTCTCCCTGGGGTCGCCCTGACTCTCAGACCATCTTGGCCGCCGGAATCGTTCGTGTCAGCTGCGAAGGACACGGCGGTATCTTCGTTTCGCTGGAACGGTTCGCGCAGATGCCCGAATGCTTCCGCGTCGACCCCTACTCCGACGGCGGCTGGTTTGAGGAAGATCGTGAGGCATTCCTCGTCTGCTTGGCCTTCCCAGAGGAGTTCGATGACCGTGCCATCTGGTACGCCGTCAACTTCATCCTGGCCGGCCACGACTACCCCTCCGCACGAGCTTTTGTCGAAGGCGAAACTGGCTCTGGTCTTCGTGAGCGCCACAAGCGCTTCATGGAAGTGAACGGAGCCCTCTACTCGCCAGGCGTCATGAGCAGCGCTGGCCACGGATGGACTGTCCACTACCGTAGGATCTCCGACAACCGCGAAGCCATCGCATCCGGCCTCACCAATGAAGAAGCGTTCTCACCGGCCCCCGTGGACGTGTCGATGTTCGGCGAACGCGTGAAGTACGCACCCGCGTAATCCTCGACCTCCCCTACAGCCTCTAGAACTCCGTTCTGAGGCTGTTTTTCATGGCCGACTGCAGAAGTTATCGACACGCCTTGCGACAATTGGCACCTCTCGGAGAGCACCGATGCAGCACCGGCAAATTCTGATGATCGTCATGGTCGTCTCCATCCTCATCGCAGCCGTTTCCGCCTACAGCCTGTGGGCCATTGCGCGTCGCCAGTTCGAGCGCCGCAACGAGTTCGGCGTCCAGATGTTCAACAGCGCGAGACAGGCCTTCTGGACCATGGGCATCGAAGACGTTCTGCGTCGTACTGCCTCCGTTGCGTTTCCCGTCGCCTCGCTAGCCGCTGCTGCATCGGGCTTGTTCCTCTTCATGTAAGCCGTGCCTGCGCCTGCTCGGTGCTCACCACCGACGATTCAGCACGCGCACACAGCATCTCTTCCCTGCAAGCCAAACTTCCATGTCGGAAGAAGCACACGCGTCCAGCAGGCGCACGGAGAGATTCACCATGAACCAAGCAGCCAAGCCCGACCTGGCCACCATCCAGCGTCTGTCATCGAACCCGCCCCCCGAGATCGTTTCCCTCGCCGAAAGCTTGCTCGTCACCATGGCGATGCACCAGCTCAAGGCCGAAGCCGTCGACGCCTACGCCACCGAGGTCCTGGCTTCCATGCAGGCCAAGATCGCAACGAAGTGGGTCGAGCTCGGTGTCCCCGATCAGCTGATTCTCAAGCCGAAGGACGCCTTCCTGCTCGACGACGAACAGGCCGCTCGCTACTACGCCCTCTGCGAAGAGAAGCGTGCTGCCTCCGGCATGACGGTCGACAAGGAAGGCAACTGCCCGGCCCTCGAAGCCGAGTCGCTCTTCCGTGCCGCTCGTGACGCCTTCATCGATGCCCTGACGCCCTTCACCGGCATCACGCTCGATCAAACCCGCCTCGGCGCCATGCACGACAAGCTCATGGAGTGGGGCCTGCGCATCCTTTCGAAGCACGTCGCCCCGCACGCTCGGTTCGGCATTCCCAAGGCCGCCTGATACCTCACGGTGTTCAGCGCAGATCCTTCGACCCTCCCCAAGCCTGCTCGAACTTCGGTTCAGCGGGCTTTTTCATGTCTGCTGCGCAGCATCTTTCCCTTCGCAGGACATAGCCACCAGCAAGGCCAACTCGCCGAATCCTTCGGCATGCCTCCTACGGAGTTCCCCATGAACCAGACCGATCCCAACGCTCCCTTCTGCATCTGGAACCGCAAGACCCTCGCGGTCATCCTCCGCGGCACCCAGAGCCACATGCTCAGCACTGCCCAGCACTGGAGCCGTTCCAACCCGGGCTCCTTCCTCGTGATCCCTGAACACCAGGTCATGAAGTGCGCTGATTGCGATCTGCAAGACCGGGCCTTCAAGTGCATCGGCGTGCTCTCCGACGGTGCAGCCGACTTCGCATGCGACCACTGCGGCTGGCAACAGGCCTCTACAGCACGCGGCGCCGCCGAGCTGTGCCTCAGCGCCACCTGGCACACGCCTGGAGCCTATGCCCGTTACCGGGACGTCGCGCGTTCTGGCGGCGTCTCTGTGCCCGACTCGGCCCCGAACTTTCAGCCGTCGCCCTGAAGCCATCTGGCAGATCTCTCGACCAACCCACAAGCCCTCCGATTCGTCGAAGGGCTTTTCTTCTTCCAGGCATTCGCTCCGTTCTTGCGCTACGACCAAGTTCAGCAGAGTTTCATCGAGCCACGCCTTCAGTCTTTCCTTCTACGGTCTGGATTCCTGACAACTCCATGAACGACTTTGATGAAACCTCAGATGTTTGGACCTTGCAGCATGTGCAATCGCTGTGAAGCATAGCTGAGCACCCCACGAGAGGTTGAATCACAGCAACCACCCAGAGAATCTTCAAACCTGACATCTTGTTTTCTCCCTTTGATCCAGCTTGAATTTTCCATCCGTACTGCCAATAACCGACAACTCCTTCATCAACCTCTTCCTCCCTGATGCACGGCATGCCTGTGTACAAGGCCCAAGACGTCGCCGACGTCACCTTCACCGGAGATCACCGTGCACCGCACAACCTCTCACCTGCTTCCGCTGTTCGCTCGTTACGAACCGACCACCGACCCTGTCTGCAAGGCCTACCTTCCGCCCGCACAGCTGAAGTCAGCCCGAGACGTTCAGCTCTACCGCGACACCGCCTGTACCCAACCCGCGGCCCGGTACCGACCTGGCTCCACTCGTCCCAACCGTTCTTCCCGAACGGTCATGCACAACTGCTTCCGGTACTCCTTGACATGGCTCCCCGCCATCCACCTCTCTGTCTGCGCGACTCCCCGCTCGTAACCACTTCACCACGCCTGCCCTCAACCGGCATTCCTAACTCAAGGCTCACTGGGTGCAAACCGCATCCGGCCTACTCTGGAGAAACGACCCATGAAGCAACCCTTCCTGACCGAACGAGGCACCATCCCGGCCCTCACCGACTGTGCATTCCGCAACCAGTGCGAGATCTCCGCTGCCGGCAACTGCCTGCAGAAAGGTCCCGCACAAGGCGCCTCTGTCATCAACCTGGTGACCGATCCTTCGATGCACTCCGTCGTATCGAAACTCCCCTCGGCACTCCGCGCCGTCGAGTTGATCGATCTGTTCATCGCCGAAGAACTGGCCGCCGGCTACCGCGCCGTCGACGGCTTCATCGAACTCAGCTTCCTGAGGCTGATGAAGCGCGCTGAATCGGCCGGCCTCGCCGACCACGACTGCCAGTTCATCCTGAACGCTCTGTCCAACGATGCGTTCTCCTTCGGCGGCCGCGACGCTACCAACCAGTGGCTCGATCGTCACACCGTGATGTCGATCCTCCGAGGCGTTGCGAAGAACGACCCTGCATCGACCCAAGCCGCCTCAAGCATCACTGCGGTGTTCAGGATCGCTGCCTTCCACCCGGTCGAGTTCTCGTGCGCAGCAGCCCGCGGCTTCGAACTGGTCGCTACCTGACCTTCACCTGAACTCGAAGCGATGAAGCACCCCAAGTCCTTCTACCGTTCCCTCAGTCATGCCGGCTACAGCTGGGGTGGCTTCTGGGATGGACACCACGTGTTCACCAAGCCTGCCAACACCCAACGTGGCGTCTTCGAGATGAAAGTCTTGGAGTCCGACATCGAAGATGGCAGCTGGAAGTTCATGGCCGAGAAAGGTCTGACCAGAATCTGAAGGAGACAGAATCTCCTGGCTTGCCCCGACCCTCCCCAAACCCCGCTCGATCTTCTGATCGTCGGGGTTTTCTTTCTTATGCCCTGCTGCATCGCATTCCACTCTGCACCGAACTTGTGACCTCATGTCGAGGTCCGTCGGATTGACGGAGAAAGTCATGAACCGTAGAAACAAACGCATGTGGCCCAAGTGCAGCTTCAGCGACATCCACATGCGCATCACCGTGCTGAGCGACGCCGTGTACCGCGCATCCATGCTGTACGACCGGCCTTTCCCCTCGCAACCGAAACTTCTGGAATCCCTCCCCTCCATCATCATGTTCAACGGCTGCGTCGCCGAGTACCTCGGCCGCGGCACCTGGGACATCTTCGCGAAGCGGACCCTCTGCTTTGGCCTGCTGGAAGTCAAGCGTGCGATCCTCACCGGCATCTGCGTTCAGGACGAACGTCCGCATGTCGCTTCGCTCCCGATTCCCGACGATGAACGCTGGAAGCAGGCCGTTATGAAGGAACTGCCCGTCTGCGGTATCCCAGTGACCCCAGGCAACTGGATCACCGAGTACCTGCAAGCGGATTCGGTTGATCGTAGACAACTGCTCGTCGCCGATTCACCGGCGTAAGGCTCAGGCCCGGCTCCTCGCCACTTGAGCTCCCTCGACCCCCAACCAGACCCCGCACGATCTCTTGATCGTCGGGGTTCTTTCATTTCAGGACGAAAAAAAGACCTCGAAGCAGAGCGCTTGCGAGGTCCTTGGGGTTGTCGAATGGCGAGTCAGTGCTCGAACTCGAAGAAGGGCTGGCCTTCATCGTCGACCACGTAGGCACGGATGTGGCGACACACCGAGACGGGCTTCACCGGACTGATGGGACCCTCCACGTGAACGAGCACGTTCTCTTCCGAACAGCCTGGGCACACGACCTTGGCTGCCAGGTACGGGCCCACCATGTCGATCGCCGAGCTTTCTGCAACGCGTGTGCGAGCCATGTTCAGGACTCCTGCGCTTGCTTCGAGATCGCGGTCTGCTCCGTCTTGGCTCGCAGCGTTGCGTGCACAGCTCGCAAACGCCCCTCGCTCCAGAAAGCGTAGCTCTCGGTGCAGGTGCCGCTGGCCACCTCCTTCATCCAGGCCGCCTTCGTGCAGTACCAGTGCCACGCGAACACACTGGCCGCCTCCTCGATCGTCGAGCAGACGGTCTCCGACTGCTCACCACCCTTCATGGTCAACGTCCAGGCGCGATTGCCGTCCTTGTTGACCTTCGTCGACTGCTTGATCGAAGCGCCGTCCATGGACAGGATCTCCAGCGACAGCTTGCCCGCCCGATGGGAACGCGCAACTGCCGCCAGCTGGTCGAGCATCGAAGCGGCCGGGTCGTTCAGGTCGAACGCACCGGACACCGACTCGTAGCCCTTGTCTTCAGCGGCGCAGGCAGCCTTGTCGTAGTGCAACCCTTCGTTCACCTCGTCGACGGTCACCTGCGTCTCGCACAGGACGAGAGTCGGTGCACCATCGGATTGCCTGCAGCACACCACCACACGCACCAGGTTCTTCTCATTGCCTTGCATCTTGCATCTCCAGTTTCGGGTTCTCGTTCCGGCGGAACGTTCATCCCCTGACGACGTTCATGCAGTCGCACGAACAGATCGTTGTGCCCTGTGATGCCGATCGAGAAACAGGAACCTGCTTTGCGCTGTCTGCTGGCACTCAAAGCGCGTATGCTCACATCCTTCATGCAGAACCGCGTCCATCCACCAGGCAGCGCAGCCCACTTCCCCCTGGGCCACATCGCTCACGACATCCGTGACCCTGAGACCCGGCTCCGCGGCATCGTCCTTCGTGGCCCCTACAGCTGGTGCGCGTACGTTGGAGCACCGTCCGACCACTTCCTGAGCGAGTTGGAAGACATCCGCTTCCAGTGCCACTACGGCTGGAACTACTCTGCGCCTGGCAACGACAACCCGTTGTCCGCCGGCTACTACTGGTGGGGGTGGGACTACGCGCACGGCGGCGATCTTCACATTCCGACCGAGACCTTCCCGCCCGAGATCCAGGCCCTCATGGAGCGCCGCCTCCTGGGCGACCGGCGGGCCAAGGACTGGACAAGCGACGAGGTCCGCGAGCACGTGCTCGACGCCCTGATGGAGCTGCGGTCGGCGATCCAGCAGAACGCTGCTCTGGCCTCTACCCTGCTCTGCCCTGCGCTTCCACGAACCTAGCGATAGCACACCGTTTCCCGGCGACCGCCGTCATCCTCAGCCCGCCAGGGTCACAGCCAGGCAGAACCATGCCATCAGCGCCAGCACGATGAGCGCTCGAACCTCCAGCCCCCACCGCATGGACGCTACGTGTGCTCTCAGCACCAGCTTGTGCGCCGGCACCTTGCGCATCAAACGGCCAGACCACGAATCCGACCGCAGCCTCTCGGCTTCGCCCAGAAACATCACGAGGCCGAGCATGGGCGCCAGGCCTATGGCCATCACTATCTCGCTGGACCCCAGCCGGTGTCCCGCCACCGCGATGAAGATCGCGAGCACACCTGCGAATACCTTGAACTCTTTCCGCATACTCTGAACGCGAATATCACGCCCTCAGTTTCGATTCGACCATCCTAGCCTCCTCGAACCCCCGGCCTGGTCTTACGGACGCCCGTTTCGCGGTTTCATTTCAGCCCTTCAGCCACGCTTCCGCCTGGCTGTGCTGATCCATGAACGCCCCAAGCCCTGTTCGCGGCCCTGGCAGGCCCGACCAGGCCAATCAGCGATCTCGACAACGCGGCGAGGGGACTGTATGCGTATACAGTTCCCCAGAACACCCTTTCGCCATGCTCGTCGACGTCGTCCAACTCCGCCATCTCGGCGTCAAGCGCACCCGAGACGACGTGCGCGCGGCCCCGCCCATCCGCGGCATCCTCTCCCTCAACTGCCGCCGCCCTGGCTGGCATCCTGGCCAGCGCAATGCTCCTCTGCTGGCCGGCCTCCTACTTCCGGGCACAACCGAGTGGTGCATCCCGCCGCTGGACTGGGCGCGCGTCACTACCATCCGGGACGGCGCACTCGTCGTTGCCGGCCTGGAGGAGATCGCCAACGGCCGCAACCGCGTCCAGTACCCGCAGGCCTGGTGGTGTCGCATCGTCGGGCAGGCATCCCGCACCGCGCCGCAATCGTCTGCCCGATCGCATGTCGAGCACCATCACATCGAGCTGGACGAAGAAGCCGCAGAGTTCCGCCTCGCCCAGCTCGCCCCCGTCTAGGCTTACCCGGTTCGCTGCCCCGGCGACTGACACCGACCCGCCCCACGCAGCTGCCGCCGGCGCGTGAACGCCAGCGCGACCCCTGCGCTCGCCAGCAGGGCCATCGTTCCCGGCTCCGGCACGCTCTGCACCTGGATCTGCGCGTAGATCCCTGCCGACACGTTGGCACCCTCGGGGCTGTTGAAAGCCGTCGTCACCGTGTTGCCGCCGTCCGTCGAGAAGCCCAGCAGCCGGACGGTGTAGTTGGTGCCATCGAAGCTGAACGCACCGGAGCTCAGCCCGCTCCCGTAGATGGACACGATGTCACCGTCGAGCACCGGGTCACCGGTCACGTTCGGCGTGTTCGTCGTCACCATGCGGTACGCGAAGTCGCCCGAGTAGGCGCTGGCGCCGCCGACGGACAAGCCCAGCAGCATGTCCACCCCGGTCAGATCGCCATAGAAGGTCGACCCGTTCCGATACGTGAAGTCTGCGATCCTGAAAGTCTCGCCCAGACCCGCAGACCAGCCGCCGCCTTCGCTGCCCAGGCCATTGCAGGTGAACTGGTTGTCCAGCGTCGTGCCGTCACCCGGTACGCCCCAGTTGATCGAAGCCACGCCGCCAGCGTCGCTGTTGACCACCGAGAACACGGTGTCTTCCGCACCCGTCACGTTCCCCCATGCGCACTTCGCACTGCCACTGAAGACAGCACCAGCCATCGCATTCGACGCCAGCGCACACGCTGCCACTGCCAGCAGGCCGGTCTTCTTCAACTTCAACATCTCACTTCGCCTTTGATTTCTGGCCGTGCGCCTTCGCGCATCGACGGTTGGGGAACTCGTTTCTGCCGGCCGCCTTCCGTCAGACCATGCCTTGCCTGGTGATGACGGGAACGAAGTCGACCATCACCTCTCCGAAGTCACTTTCGGGCCGCTCCAGGCACGCCATGCTCACTTCGGTCGTGTTGTCCGGGCTCACCCACAGGGTGATCTTGCGGACTGCCTCCGCGCTCACGATCGCCGAGGTCACCCTGCCCGATCCCAGCCGACTCGAAATCGCCTCTTCCGCCGCGCTGCACGTTTCCAGCAGCGAGAGGCGGCCCACCCGGTCCGTCTTCGTGCCGTCCACCCTCGACAGCATGTTCACGTTCGCCAGGCCGTAACCCAGTTCGGACATCCGCAGCCTCACGTCGAAGCGAGAACCGATCAGCCGCACGCCTGGCTTGGCCATCCCCTCGCACGACCAGCCGCGTTCCCTGTAGTAGGGCTGCTCACCACGCTGGCACAGGTCCGGTTCCACCTTCCCGAGCCGCGACTGGATGGCTTTGACGTCGTCGCCCCACTCCAGCCCGCTGGGCAGCCAGCCGCCGCCGGCCCACGCTGCACCTGCCAACAGCCCCGCGGTGGCCAGCACCGCACCGCGCACAAGCTTCTTGACGACCATCTCAAGCACCTATCGGTCCCGCTGTTGCGGCACCGCCCAGCCAGACCCGCCCGGCTCCATTCTTGGAAGTGTAGTTCTGTACGCTTCTAAAAATACTCCTCTGGATGCATGCTGCCCTATCCGTTATTGCCAGGCACAGGCCCTATCTACCCACAAGGCAACAGCTTCCATTCCGGTAGCTACCTCTGTACGGAGACTCACATGTCCTACGGAAAACTCGTTTTCGACTTCGTTCGCCCGACCTTCGACACCTCGCCCTGCACGCACTACAAGGACGATTTCCTCGTCATCGACAAGGCCACGTTCGAGAAGACCGCCGTCCCCGGCGCGACCTACCTGCTCCACATCCGCGAACTCGGCACCAGCTTGGTCGTTCTCGGCGCGTTCGACCAGACGGAGTACCTCAACGCCGTTCTGCGTCAAGCCGATCCGAAGACCTGCGAGCTCTACCTCGTCACGGTCCGCGAAGCGTCCTGCGCCATCAAGGAAGTTTCCGCCCAGGAAGCCATCCTGCTCGCCGGCGCCCGCCCGAAGATCGAAGTCCGCTACGCGAAGGACCCGTTCAACGTCTCCCCGACGCTGTACCAGTTCTTCCGCAACGACGTCCTCGTCGGCAGCGCTTCCATCTCGGTCCGGTACTGCCGATCCGAGAACCGCATGCAGGCTCACGTTGGCGCCTCGATCTCCTCGACCTCGGATCGACTGACCCAGATGCACGTCTCGCTTCTCATCGAGCGCGCTTGCACCAAGGAAGCCGGCACGCTCTTCTGGAGCTACGGCCACTACCTGGTCAACGAGATCCCTTTCGAGACCTGGGTCGAGAAGCTGACTGCGTGCACGGTTCCCATCCGCACCACGCTGGATCGCTGATCACTGACCGCGCCTTCCCAGACGCGCACTCTCTCTGACCTTCCCAAGCTCCTTGCTCGACTCATGTCGACAGGAGCTTTTCTTCTTCTCGTCTCAGGTGCTCTTCTGCTGCACGGCGTCTTCGTCCCGCTCTTGCGCATGCCCAGGCGCAGCGATGCCGTTCACCCCTGCATCCGACGCCGCGATCCGCTCACATGGCGCCTTCGCCGTTCGGCCAGATCGACTCGCGCATCCCATCTCGGGGATGACCTTGAAATCGCCGTTCGGCAGAGCGATCAACGTGTCGTTCATCTCAGGGCCCTTTCACTTACTCTGAAACCGGGACTGCCTGCCAGGCACCCTCTCCTAATCCACTCGCCTGCGGTTCCATTCCATGACCTGTTCCGCCAACAGCGGAACATGAACTGGCTTCGGCACGAACCGGTCGATACCGAACGAGCGCAGAGAATCGATGTGCATATGGCCCACGCTTGCCGACACGCAAACGACGAACGGTCTCTCGTGCATCGACGCGTCCTGCGTCATGTCCTTGCACACTTCGTCGCCGCGGCCGTCCGGCAGGTTGATGTCCAGCAAGACCATGGACTCGCCGTCCTTGGGCCACTTCTGCCGTGCTTCTTCAGCCGTCCTGGCGACATCGATTTCGAGGGGCATCGTCAATCTCGATGCCACCATCTTCATCATCTCGATGAGCACCATCGCGTTGACGTCGTTGTCTTCGACGACAAGGACTTTCGCTGCTGTTTCCGCCCCGAAAGGCTTGGCCTGACCCACTACCTGTTTTCCCACGAAGAAGACCCCTCGACCAGCTCCACACGACGCTCCCAGTACCACGCTGGCCTGCCATTCCGGCCGGCGCCCGATCCCTGTCCGAGCCTGAACTTCGACCGGAGCCTCGAACTGACGACTGCTGATGCCTTACCCACCAGCTTCCGCCCCTCTTCCTCTGCGAAGAACAAGTTAGGCATTCTCATCGCCAACCAGCAATAACCGTTCAGGAGCTGCACCGCTCTCTCTGCCTCTTCCAGTGTCATTCGCTCGCCCTGGCTTTCGATGAAGTCCAAGCCGACCGGTTCCTGCTGCTCAACCGCCTTGCACCATTTCAGCCAGAGTTCCTGGATCGATTCATCCCGCCCGGACACAGGCACCTGCGTCAGCATGAACCTCGTTTCCACCGGCAGATTCAACCGATCCACCGCGAAGGCCCGCTCCATCGCGTCCCCTGGCAGTTGCGGCGCATACCCACCGCCCGCACAGTGCTCGACGAACAGCCGCAGCAAGACCGCCAGACGCATCTCCCCGGACGCCGCTTCCAACTGCTTCAGAACTTCACCTGAAGGCGCCACAGGAAAGCTGTCCATCTCGATGGGCACCGGTGCCACCGCCAACGCACGAGCCACGAGGTCGTGCTCATCCCGCGTGAGCCCCGCTGCGATGCCTGCATCCTCTTCCGTGTGCCCGTAACGACCCGCCCTGCCAGCGATCTGCCTCACCAGGTCGAGCGGAACATCGTGGCGGCTCTGCCCGTCGTACTTCTGCGCTGCCACCAGGACCGTCCTGCGAAGACCCTTCAGGTTCAGTCCCAGGCCTATCGCGTCGGTGGCCACGATGACCGTTGCATCGCCGCTGGTGAACCTGTTCGCCTCGGCCTGCCTTGCCTCAGGGGAGAGCGCGCCATAGATGCAAGCAACTTCGTGCCCAGCCTGCATCAGGTCATCTCGCAAAGCCAGACAGTCCCGACGCGTGAACACAACCAAGGCATCGCCCGCACGAACACTTCTCAGCGCCATCTGCGGCGAGCTGCCCAGCGGCTTGTCCTGCAGCAGCAGAGGCGAAAGCCGCGACAGTTCCCGGACTTCGATGGGAACGCCAAGCTTCTCAGCAAACCGCTCCAGCACCGTTCGGATCTGCGGTGACCCGAGCACGTACACCTCTTCGGCGTTCGCACACGCGATCGCCTGCGTCCAAGCCCACCCGCGCTGTCGATCCGCAATCATCTGCGCTTCGTCGATGACAGCGACTTCCACTCGACGCTGGGGGTCCACCATCTCCACGGTGCACGAGACGTGATCCGCGCCCGGCATGATCCTGCGCTCTTCCCCCGTCACCAGCGAGCACGGCGTTTCGACATCGCGATTGAGTCTTTCGTACACCTCCACCGAAAGTAGCCGCAGCGGCCCACAGAAGTAGCCGCTTTTCGCGCGGCTGAGCCTCTCCAGCGCGAGGTGTGTCTTGCCGCTGTTCGTCGGGCCCAGCACCGCCACGATCCGACGTGCACACGCCGCTGCCGGGAAGAGCTTGTCGTAGTCCTCGATCTTCACCGCACCAGCGATCTGCTTGGCGATGCGCTCGCTCTCCAGCTGACGCTTCCGGTTCGACCGCCAGATCTCCGTATGCGTCCGGCCAAGTCACCTTGACCCTGGCCACGAGACCGTCGTTTCGGGTC
>VFQO010004435.1_pt1 | contig 59533 bp, 114 predicted proteins | sample 3512331 | NCBI WGS metagenome assembly VFQO01 (sample SAMN10412371, study PRJNA504923) | tailings metagenome | isolation source: Replicate 3 from Balatoc abandoned mine | place: Philippines: Itogon, Benguet | collected 2017-08-28 | reverse complement strand
GGCGGAGGCTCTTGCAGCTCTTCTACGCAGGCCTTAGAATGCATCAGGGCTCCAGCTGTTGTGGCCTGCGGACAGCTGGGCTTCCTGGGGTGCAAGGGTCAGCACGCACCAAGGCAGGCCTGCTCAGCTAATTTGTGGCAGCCAAACATCATGCCTTGTAACCTCCAAACATCACCTCAGGGCCCTTGGTCGATCGGCAGCTGCCGCCTGCTGCGATGGAACAGGCAAAGCGCGCGCTACGCCGGCGCCATGTCGGCGGGTGGGCTGCAGAGCTCTGCAGTTCGCCTGCATCCCTAGCGCTGTGCAGATTGTACTGACTGGCCGCCCATCCGCTTGAGCCCCTGGGAGCCGAGCAAGACGCGTTTTGGAAGCTGGGGCTGTTGAACATGGCGCGCTAGCGGACCGCGATGCCCACTGCTGCCGACGCTGGGCGCTCGAGCATGAGCCCGCCCTCCGCGCCGCCCCTCGCGCGTGGTGCGTTTGGCTCGCAACTCCACCTTCTCCCCTCGCCTCTCCCGGCCCATGCTCGTGATCTGGGGGCCAACGTGATGCTCTGTTCCCGTTTGCAGGCGCGCCGGCTGCCCTTGCCGGCGGCAGCTCCTCCGCCGCCTCGTCGTCCGCCGGCGGTGGCGCCCCCGAGTGCGACGCGGAGCTGTATGCCGACCTGATGCGGCGGGCGGGCGGCGATGCGCAGGTGGTGGGCCTGTGGCTGGCGGAGATGGGCTACAAGCAGGCGGCGCCGCCGGCCTGGCCTGGCCTGGAGAAGCAGACCAGCGGCATCAAGGCGGTCGGCGGCGGCCTGGCGGCCTGGGCCAGCATGCCTGCCGCACGCAGCGCAGGCAGCCCCTCCAAGGGTTACATGAAGGCCGCAGGTGGGTGCTGCACCGCGGTGCTGGTGACGCCCTGCTGGCAGCGGCGGCGCGCGACCGCATGCCAGGCTGCTGCAGGCACTGGATGCACGAGCGCCCCGCTGTGTCGCCGGCAGTTGGCTGGGAGCTGACTGGGTGCTGCATCTGCTGCCTGCCCTGCAGCGTCTGCCCCGCTGCCGCGGACAGACCGCGACTTGGACAGCCAGGCGGCAGAGGCGGGAGCGCCGCGCCACTTCTTCTGCCCCATCTCGCTGCAGGTACATACAGTTGTGCAGCATTGCTGCAGGGGCGTACGTTGGCTGCTGGGCTAATGGCTGCAAATTGCAAATGGTTTGAGAGTTGCTGGCGCTCTGTGCTGTCGAGCGGGGGCGCAGAGCTGCGTTGGTAGCTGCCACCTGGCTGCAGGTGTCAGCTTCTTTGGCTGCTGCATTCCGTCCAGCTGGGGTCAAGCCATGACGGGTGCTGTGCTTTGCCCCATCGCCCCCTGCAGATCATGCGCGATCCGGTGATGCTGGCCACTGGACAGACGTGAGTTGGGTGTGCATGGCGAGGCCGGCTGCTTACCAAGTAGCAGCCAGGCGTGGTGGAGCTGGTTGTAGCAGGACCTGTGCTTGCTGCCGCTGCTCGTGCTGCTGCTGCTGCCAATCATGCGTTTCGTGCCGTCCGCCTCTGCATGCACCGCAGCTACGACCGCCCCTGCATCGAGCGCTGGCTGCAGCATGGCAACAACAGCTGCCCGGCCACGGGCCAGATGCTGGCGGCGCCGGTGCAGCTGGTGCCGAATGTGGCGCTGCGCAACAGCATCGAGGAGTGGGCGGAGAAGCACGCGCCCTGGCTGCTGGTGGGTGGGGGCCGGCGGGCAGGCTGCAAGCGTCGCTTGGTGCGGCAGCAGCTAAGCCGTTACTGGCTAGGTCGATGCATGTTGCTTGGACTCAAAGCTCGTATGCGCAACCTTGGAGCCCGGGCTTGATGGGTGGGTAGCATGCACATGCCCTCGCTCAACCCTGCTGCTGGCACCTTCTACGTGTGCGCCGCAGGACGGCAACCGCAAGGTCAAGCCGGTGCCCAAGGACGAGGCGTTTGGCGCGATGCCTGCCCCCAACCAGGTGGGTTGTGGTTGCGTATCAGCAGGCAGCGTGCTGGCTGGCTGTTTGCGAGTTATTCGGCATGTGCATTGGCACAGCACGGTGCGCACTTGCTGCTGGGCAAAGTTTGCCTGCCAAGGTGCTGACATCTTGCACAATTCAGTTCTGCAAAACAGCACTCCACCCCATGCAATGTCCCACCTGCCCCGCTCCAGGTGACGGACCCAGACCTGGCGTTTGCCATCCGGCTGCAGCAGGAGGAGCTGCAGCGCATCGCCAGCCGGCGCGACACAGCCTACGGCGCCTACGGCCAGCGCGCTTCCTTTGGCGGCGGCGTGGCGCCACCCGGCACGCCCTCCCGCTCTGCCAGCCAGCGCAGCGCGGCCGCCAACGCCAGCGGCGGCGGCTGGGCCTCGCTCACCACGCTGCTGCTGGTGTTTGTCACGGCCTGCTGGATCGCGCTTTTCATCGTGTCGCTGGCGGACAACGGCTGGAACCTGGAGGATCTGGGGCTCAATCCCTGGGCGGGCGCCAGCCAGTCTGCTCTACTGGCAGTTGGCGCGCAGCAGGCGCAGCTGGTGACGGGCGCCGAGTGGTGGCGCCTGCTCTCCTCCGCGTTTGTCAACGCCGGCGTCATCCAGGTGGGTGCTGATGTCGCCTGCGTCGTATGGTCACTGCATTGGCAGGCTCGGTGTGGTGTGTTGCAGCCAGCTGCTTGTGCCGCATGCTACGCTACCTTGCCGCGTGCAACATGGCCTGGTGTGCTGCTGCCCAGCCCGACCCTCATCCCCTCCCCTCTACCCCGCCCGTCTTCCCTCGCCAGCTGCTGCTCAACATGTCGTGCCTGTGGACGTTTGGGCGGTACCTCGAGGCCTCGCGCCTGCCCCGCCCCGCTCTCAGCATGGCTGCCATCTTTGTGCTGGGCGGCTGGCTAGGATCGCTGGCCAGCGCCAACCTGGACGCATACTATGTCACATGCGGCGCCTCGGCCGGCGTCTGCGCGCTGCTGGGTGGGTGCCTTAGGGGGTGCCTTAGGGCGTGGGCAGGTTTAAGTGCCAGGGTGGGTGGGTGGGCGCGAAGCGCCGGGGTGGATGGGTGGGTGGCCTGCGAGTGCCACTTGTAGCGTGGGACAGCTAGTTAGTGTGCTCTGGTGGCCCCCAAGTGCCGGCGCTCTCATGCACCCATCCATGCACCTTTGGCGCCCTGCAGGCGCGGTGGCGGCCGACCAGGTGGTGAACGCGCGCAAGTACGTGCACCACGTGTGGACCGCCATAGTGCTGGCGCTGGTCACTGCCCTGTTTGTGGTGGCCTCGCTGCTGCCGCTGCTGGACCCCTGGGCCACCGCCGCGGGCCTGCTCACAGGTGAGGGGGGCTTGGGGCTGTATCTAGGGATGCAGGGCGGCTCTGCTGTTGTGAATGCCTTTTGCATGTGGAAGACCTACTTGTGAGTTTGCACGGGACACTAGCTAGCCCTGTGCAAGCCTCGCCCACTTTGCGGTCAAAACCTGCATGCCACCCTCAGCTGACACCTCCGGCACTGCCGCCCAACCCATCCCCCAGGCTTCCTGCTGGGCACCGCGCTGCTGCTGGTGCCGCACTCGGCGCGCCGCCGCACCGGCGCCCGCCACGCCACCGCGCTGCAGTGCCTGTGCGTGGGCTTGGTGGTGGCGGCGGCGGCGGCGGGCGCGGTGGGCGTGGCCTTGAATGCTCAGATCGGCACCAAGGCTGACTTTCTGGAGGACGGCTCCTGCGTGGACTTTGGCTTCTGGGACTGCCTGCCCGTTGGCTCCAGGTGTGGGTGGCTGTTGTTGTTGTGGGCCTTCTCAGGTGGCAGTCGAGGCTGTGGCACATGGCTGCCCTGGCTGGGGTGTTTGGCGCGGTCGGCACCCTGGCGAGGCGCTGCAGTGCGCATGCGAATAATTGGGGACTGTGTTCTCAAGCCGCTGGCTTGCTGACTCACTTGCACGCTTCTCGGATCGCCCGCTGTGCAGCCCCAACGGCTGCTATGTGGAGGCGACCACAAACGGCACCGCGGCTGCCACCCTCACGCTGCACTGCCCCGCGGTGCGTGCCCTTATCGTGATGCTGCTGCCTCTGCTTGTTGCTGGGCTGACTGGTGCTTGCTTCCCTGCTGCGCACTTGCCGGCTGCTGCTCTCGCCAATGTACAACTCGTCTCCGCATTGCTGGCTCTCCTCGCAGGGCACCAGCATCGCGCTGCCCAGCACTGCTACCGTGTCCAGCGCGGATACGGGCGCCATCACTGCCCTGTGCTACCAGTATTGCGGCTCAACCGCCGGCAGCAGCGGCGGCAGCGGCGACAGCAGCAGCGGTGGCTTCCCGTCCCCGCCCAGCAATAGCAGCAGCCCCAGCCCTAGCCCCAGTTCGGAGGCAGGCGCCAGCCCCATTACAGCTGGCAGCCCCCCTCCAGCCAAGTCGCCCCCCGTCAGCTCAGACCCCGACCAGCTTCTAATATGATAATTTTCCAACCTGAACATGAACACAACCCCCGCTTGCGCGCTAGCCAGCTGCAACAGCCAAACGTGTGCGAGACTGCACCCAGCTCTGTACCCCGTGCGCCGCGCTGGGCGCTTGCCCCCTCGCTGATCCCTCCCCGATTTGCTACCCCTACCCCGCTGCTATTCTGCGTACCGCTCTGCTCCTGGTAAGCCACCCCTGCTTAGGCCCGCTTCCAATGCACTTGCCTGTTGCCCTCCTCCCTTTCCAACACCAACAATAAAGTGCATTTGTTACAAGCTGTTACTGCATGCAACGCCAGATAGGAAAGAGAGTGGCAGCCAAGCCAATGTGCGAGGTGAGCGGATGGAGCAAGAATTGGAGATGGGGGCAGTCATGTTGGGTTGAAAGTGGACAGGTAGTTGAAGAGGAGGGTGCATAAGTAACAGTGTATCATGCGCATGTGCTTAGGTTTGAAAGGCTTGCGATCAGAACAGGTAGGTGAAAGAAAGCTATGGTTCAACAGACGGCTGCAACTGCGGCTGCGCTGCCTCTGGCGACTGCTCCTGGCTGCTGGAAGGAGCATCAACGGCTGCCGCACTGGCTGGTGCCTGCTGCTGGCTGCGGCGCCATTGCAGCACCATGTATACAGTGACTGCAACGGGAGCAGGTTGGGAGTGGTTGGGTGGAGGCTGGCACTTGAGCAGCGGTTGAATGCACAACAAATGCACAACAAACCAAGCAGTGCCCCGGACGTGCTGGCTCCAGCGCTGCTTCCTGCCAGATGGATCAGTGCAGTCAGCCCAGCCCCTCGCGACAGCACCCATGAAGCAGCATGCTGCGCTTGCCTGCGCACACAGTAATCACCGTGCCAGCAATCTGTAGGTGGCAGGCACAGCGGCAGTGGGGTTGGGCAGGGGAGCAAGGCTTGACAGCCAGGCGCGCTATCAAAACTAAACCCAGTCACATGCAGCTATTCACGCATGGCACACCGCTGGCACGCCTGCTTGATCTGAGCTCAGCCACCTGCCACGCTCGCCTGCACAGGCTCCTTGATGACCGTCGCTCCGAGTATGATTTTGCTCTCCACAATGGCGGCAACCAGTCGCAGGCCGTAGAACATGGACACAGTGGGCGCGCCCAGCACCCACGTGCTGCGAACACAGCAGGGTGCGGTGCACAGACAGTCGGTTGTGAGCGAGCGAGCAGCGAGTGCCCGCTGCGCAATCACAGCACAAGCCGCTCACCCTCGTTGTTCTTGTGACACGCGCGACATGCTGTGCACCAGCGAGCAAAGCATCGACAGCAGAGAGCAGCAGCGCACCTGTACTGGATGCAGAGGTTGGCGGAGATGACGACGCAGCAGGACATGACGCACAGCACTGCCCAGTCGCCAGCGGTCCAGCCTCGGAAGTTGGCCGCCCAGTCGGTGCCGTCCACACCCAGGGAGATGGGCAGCAGTACCGCTACAGACAGCAGGAGATAGAGGTACTGCAGAGGGGAGGCGGAAAAGAGGCAGGAAGGGTGGTGGGCGACAAGGCAGGCAGGCAGCGTACGCAGCCGGGTGTGGCAGCGGCATGCGGCTGCCATGCTTTGAGAGTGACAGCAGCACAGCATGCACACAGATACGATCATGCTCAGTTCAGCAGGTTAGGCATGCGCAGTATGCACGCACGGCACCACGAAGCACAGTGCAGCAGGCCAAGCGTGGCACAGCACAGCATGGCGCAGCGCAGCATGGCATAGGCCCACCTGCAGCTGCAGGCTGGTGAATCCCAGGCGGCGCGAGGCCTGCAGGCTGACAAAGTACACTACTGTGGCCGCCATGGACGCGAGGGACAGCCCAAACCCTAGCCAGCCGCGCCAGTCGTTGAGCCCGGCGCCCGAGCCGGAACCGATGGAGGGCACGATGACCTGCGCAGTAGGAGCAGTCAGGGCAGAGTCAGTCGAGAGAGTGATAGGCGACTGGGCGGCAGTGTTGCATGCGTGCTTGCAATTGGGTTTGGTATGTGCAGCACCAGCTGGCACGCCATCCGCTCTACACAACAGCAGCTGTGCCAGTCGTATCCGCAGCAGCCGAGCATGCTCCCACCATGGCGGCACCGCCCAGCATGACTGCAGAGCAAGGCCAGATGGAGAGGGGCAGGCGGTGGCGCAGCAGCACGCTCTGCACGAGCGCCACCCCCAGCACCGTAAACATGTTAACCAGCTGGACTGCAGGGTGGGAAGAATGGCGGGAGGGCAGCAGGTGGATGTGAGTGGGTGTGATGGGTTGCAAGCTGGCCAGCGAACGGGCCAGGGCAGCAGACATGCAGCGCTGCGGCGTCGCACAATCTGCCGCCCAGTGTGCTTGCTTCTGCAATTCAGGACTTTTAACCCGCAACCAAATGGAAACCCGCTCGACTCTACCCTCACCCAGCGATGGGTCCACAAAGCCGGGCGCCGCGATCTGGCAGCAGTAGGCAGCCGAGAAGCTCGAGGTGATGACAGTTAGAGCCGCCAGGCGCACCAGGCGCGGCCGGCCGGTACTAAGGTCCCGTACGCGGCGGGACAGCCCTCTTGCTAGCGCCAGCTCGGGCCGGGGCGGCGGCTCTGCTAGCGCATCATCGCCTGCCTGGCTGCCCGGCCGTACAAAGGAGGCCGCTTGCTGCTGCGCCATTGCAAAGCTGCGGCCGGCCGGGCGCGGCGGTGGTGCTGTTGAGGCACGGCCGTCAAGGGACCCGTTGGCCCCGTGTGGTGGCTGCGATCCCTGCTGCGTTGCTATGGCCTCATCATGATGAGCGGCTGCCTTTTCCACTGCTGCTGCTGCTGCTGCTGCCTCTGTGCTATCAGCTGCGGCCAGGCGGCTGCCGTCGGCGCTAATGCGGCAGCAGTTCGACTCCGCTGCTGCTGCTCCCGCTGCAGGCTTGGCTTCAGCCAGCCCAGCGTCCCCATCCTCTGCGCCACAACTGCTGCCATCAGCTTGCTTGCTGCTGCCGCTGTGTTGCTTGGCCTTCCGGGCTTTGCTGCTAGGCGCCAGGACAGGCAGACCGTGGCGGCGCCGCTGCTGCGCCCGCTGCGCCCATCTCAGGCCCCGGCTGGTGCCATCCAGGACAGTGACCGAGCCGAGGGCCATGAGGCTGACTATCACTGCCAGCCGCATGGCGGGCAAGGGTGGGCTGGGATCCACCTGCGCGGAGAAAGCGGGCAAGCGAGCACCAGCGCTGCTTGGCTCAGCCCTACGGGCTGTGCTGTTTGGTGGCAGCCATTGGCAGGCGACCCACGCCCAATTAATGGATGGCTCACCTGCAGCCAGCGGTTCAGGACGCCAAACAGCGCAACGAGCACGTGGGCTAGGATGGCGATGCCAAGCCAGAACAGCAGCCTGAGGCCGGTCGGCCCGCTGCTGCCGCCACCGCTGCTGCCGCCGCCGGCCATGGCGCTGCCGCCGCCCTGCGGCCTGCCGGTTTGCTGCCCACGAGCGCCTGTCCGCCGGTGAACTTGGTGGCAGCAAGAGAAGGTCGGGGGCCCGCCGGCCACACAAGGCGGCGGCCAGAAAGCTTGCCAGCGCAGAGGAGCGCGGACCCAGATCGTTGGGGTTTGTGAAGTGCAAAGACAGCGCGTGCATGCAAGTGCGCGCAGGGGCAGCGACCACTCCACAGCCGCCGCCAGCCACGCAAAGCGCGGTGCTGCGCCACCTTGCCGCCCGGCAGACAGGGCGCTCTCAAATGCCCGCATTGCACATGTGCTGCAGGTTATATGTTAAACCCAGTCTTCTCAAAATGCTGCATCACTTTGTGCAGCCCGTGACGAGGTGAACAAGTCGCCTGCGGGACGTGGCTGGTCAGCCGCTGGGTTTGCAACAATTCGTCGCTACCATTTGCAATCAGCATCAATCGGGGAGGGCAATGCGTGGCCAAGGTGCGGTGCCAAGCAGCTGCTGCATCCCAAAGCAGCGGCAGCAGTGTCAGTCAAAGTCTGAGTCCTCGTCCTCCTGCTGCTGCGCTGCCGCCGCCGCCCCGCCGCTATCGCCGCCGCCGCCGCCCTGCTGCTGCTCCGCGCGCTCTAAGAGCAGCCGGTTGATCAGGCCGCGCACTTGCGCCTCCTGGTCCTCCTCGTCGCCGCACACCGAACCGTACCGGTTCAAGCTGATGGCCACCTGGCAGGGAAGCAGGGAAGGAGCAGCAGGGTGACAGGGGCAGATCGGTGGCGAGATCGGGAAGAACGGCCGCACAGATGGTGGGTGGCCACCCAAGTCCCCCTGCTGACCCCCCCTTTCCCCCAGCACTTCACAGGTTATAACCGCCCTTGCCTCCTCAGCCCCAGCACTCGCCAGCTCGGGGCTGGTGCTGTGCCCGCCCCGCTCACACCCAGCACTCCACAGCTTGAAAATCCCCTGCCATTCACAAATGACACAAACAACCACTCACCAGCTCGGGGCTGGTGCTGCGCCCGCCAAAGTGGCGCAGGCCCACCAGCGTCTGCACGCACTTGGTGTCCCGGTACAGCAGCACGGTGGGCAGGTTGGCATCGGGGTAGCCGGGGATGCACTCTGCAGCAGCGGAAGGAAACGGGGGGATAGCACGGGAGGATTTGCAGCATGCAGTGTTCGTAGCAGCCCTTGACACTGGCAGCGCAGTGTGGTGTCGACCCGCACAACCGTGCTGCCAGCGATGAGGAAATTGCTGTTGAGGGACCAACATCCGACTCGCAATTTTCGCACCCGTGCTGACAATCTTGACAAACTTGGTGGCAGGGTACTGGCGTGCCACCTCCTCCAGGCACTGGTTCAGGATGGCGCAGTCCTGCACGCTGCATGCAGCACAGGGGAGGGGGAGCGTGGGGGCAGCATGCAAGGCAGAGGGTCAGATGACATGGGACCTGACATGGGACCCCATTCGATTATTTGAGGGGAAACGTTGCAGGGGCAGGTTGCTGCATTTGCCATGACACCTGCAAGGCCCTGGTCGCGAAAATAGCATGCAGCTGGATTGCACCCCAGGAACACAGGAAAGTGAACCTGCACCTGCACCTGCCCCGCCCTGCCCGCACCTGTCTTTGTAGAGGTGCGCCACCACCCACACGCCCTGCGGCGCATTGGTCACCTGCGCAGCAGCAGCAGTGGCAGGAGCGGCACGGCATTTGGCATTCAATGTTGCACACCTGAGCCGCCACTTGACAACAGCAATAGCATCCAGCATGCAGCCTGTCTGGGTGCACCAGCGCCGTGCCCTGCCAGGCCATGTCACGCCAACTCACACACCACCAATAAAACAAGGCTACTCCGTGGTATCCTCGCCGCACCTGCGCCACCCACTCGCTCTGCCGGATCTGCTCCAGGCTGCCAAACCGCGGCCGCGCTGCTCCTGCTTTCAGCTCCGCCATGCGCTGCCGCCTGCATTCAGGAGGAGTGGCTTGCGTTTTGGTTGGGATGCAGCCCGGAATTGGCCCTGCGCTTGCAACTGCCGACACATGCAGGCGCAGCAAACGAGGCCGTTCGCAGTGCATCGCATGCTGCAACGAGATTACCCCGCCGGTACGCTTCCAGGGCACGATCATGCCGGCACATCACCCCAGCAATCCGCCAATACAGGCGAATAGCAGCGCAGCGCACCGGCACGCCTCGAGGACCCGGTCGTCCCCAAACTCGCCCTTGGACAAACCCCAATATTAACAACACTCTCACCGGAGTTTTTCAAGTGCCCGGTCGTCCCCAAATTCGTCCTCCAGCTCCTCCAGCTCTTCCACAGTCTTCTTCTCATCTATCTGCTCCGCCGACTGCTTGTCCACCTCCTTGGCTGGCTCGAATGCGTCCGGCTTCCACACCGGCTCCTGAAACATTGCATGCAAAGGAGGTGGAATGTGAGGATTGCGAATGCATCTGGCTTCCACACCGGCTTCTACAGGGGTTTACGCAAGCATGGGTGGATCAGGAGAGGTTTTGAGAAGCGTGCATACGGCTTCCACACCGGCTCCTGCCGGGGATTGATGCAAACTGTAGGTGGAGAACGCTCCAGGGTGCAGTGCAGGCAGACCTCTGGCCCGCGGCCAGCCGGAGCAACGGGATACCCACGCTACACAAGCTGCAGTGCTGCTGTCCCTCCAGCGCCCGGGCTTGTCGCATGGCCCACAGCAGCCTCAAACCGCAGGCAGGCAGCTGCTTTGTGGCTCGCACCTTGGCGGGGCGGTTGCCCAGCTTGGCCTGGATGTCGTCCCACTGGGTGCTCTCCCCCTCCGGCCCCTTGTACACGGTATGGTACTCAGCCATGGCCCCCTGCTGCTGTCGCTGCTGCTGCTGCCGCTAATGCTGCTGCCGCTAATGCTGCTGCTAGAGCTGCCGCTCGCAGTGCTGCTCCGCTCAGCTGCTTGCTGCAAACCAGGTGAGTGCTGCGCCGCTCAGCGCCCGCGGCGGCTGGTGCTGCTACAGCGTTTCAACGAGACGCAAGCTTCTGCTGCTTCCACGGCTGTGCACCAATCACGTTGTCAGGCGACGGCGATTGCAGGGCTGCAGCGATCGCCGACCTGCGGTGGCGGCAGCGGCGGCGGCGGCAGAGAGAGTGTCGCGGGCTGCGCACCGACAGGTGCTGGGCGGTGTCTTGCAGAAGCAGCACCCGCCCATGCCAACAGCACAGGCAGACATCCAGCGCTTCAGCCGAAGGTCAGTCGCCATGTGCCATTGGCAGCCGCCCCTCCACTTGCCTGGCTGGTCGTGTAGACTTTTTGTTCTTCGTTGTGATCGGAGCAGCAAACGAGGGGGGTTGCTGGGGCAGCTCCTCAGTCCATGCCACGCCCTGGCATTTGAGTGCAAACGAGCGGCAGGCGGCCCGTGGGCGCTATCAGCTTGCAGCAGCAGATCATCGGTGCTCATCGAGAATAGCCCAGCCCGCACCGCTGCTGCGGAGGCCGCAAGGGCTCTTCGGGCGGGAGGTATGGCGCCCAAGAAGGCCGAGCCGCTAGCCGGCCAGCGGTCAATCGCGGCCTTCTTCTCCGCCAAGCCCAAGCCTGCTGCCGAGGTGAGCAGCTGCCTGGCTTTGCAAGCTGGGGCTCTTCACTGGCGTGCCCTGGGCCGCTGGGCGGCATCCGTCCCGCCCCAGCATGATCTCTGCATCGCACAGCAGCGGCGCTCAAGCCCCACGCCCCTCCGCTGCTCTCCCGCCGCAGGCCGCCGGCGGGAGCGCCGCCAAGCTGCCCAAGCCAGCTGCCGCGGGGGATGTGGCAGCCGCCAAGGCTGCTGCGGCAGCGGCAGCGGTGACGGAGCAACCGGTGCAAGCAGCAGCCGCGCAGCCCTCACCGCCTGCCGGCAAGGCAGCAACAGAGACGGCGGCCGTGGGGCCCTCTGCTGTCGGCAGGGCTGTGAAAGTGTTCTGGCCGGACGAGCAGCGCTGGTTCAATGGAGACATCACAGGCAAGCCCGGTTGACTGGGTATAGGTATAAACGGCAAAGGAGTACATGGTTTGATGAAATGTCTGCTGCCATGATTGGGGGAGGCAGCTGGGTTTGCATGCGGCGTGCCACTGGCCCAACCGACCCCCAACCGAATGTCTGTGCACTGCTTGATTTGCTGTTGCCGCGTCTGTGCAGGTGCCGCTGCATGGCTTTGCCCCCCAAAACGCTGCCCATCAACTCCCTCTGTGCGTGCAGAGTACAGCCCCGACAGCGGCAAGGTGCTGGTGCAGTACGAGGATGGGGATGAGGAGTGGCTGGACCTGACGGTGGAGCGGTACCAGTGGGTGGACCGTGCGCAGCAGGCGCAGCAGGGCAAGCAGCAGGGCAAGCAGCAGGGCAAGCGGCAGGCCAGCGGCGGCAAGGCGGCTCCCAAGGGCGGCGCGGCAGGTGCGGCTGGGACCGAAAATTAAATGGTGTTGGCTGGGCTGCACCTTTGCCTGCCCGCCTGCCTGCCTGGCTCATTTGCACCGGTCTGCTGCCTAGAGGTGACATGCACTCAGCAGTCGGCTGCTGAGCCTGGCGACGCAACCTAACTGATCACGAGATCATGCCGTGCCGCCCTCCGGCCCCCGTCTGTGCAGCGGGACGCAAGCGCAAGGCGGCTGTGGTTGAGAGCGAGGGCAGCGAGGAGGAGGCCGCTTCAGGCAGCGAGTACGCCGTTTCCTCTGGTGAGAACTGTGGGGCGCAATTGGAGCTTGGGACGCGTGTTCTGCGCATGCAGCATTTGCAATTGGAGCTTGGGACGCGTGTTCTGCACATGCAGGATTTAGCTGGCAAACTGAGGCGGGGAGGTGCTGGCCGCCTAGCTGGCCACCCCACCGCCATTCATTTGCCCTGCCGTGCTATGCCTCTGTTATGTCTTCATACGAGGAGAGCGAGTTGCCGGCAGCGGCGAACAATGGTGCTCTCCCCTGCTTGGCCCATCGACCTGCTTGTGCAAGCACGCCCCTACTAAGTGCTGCTGCTGCGCAGACGAGGAGAGCGATGATGAGTCGCTGGCCGATGAGAGCGAGAGCGAGGAGCTGGACAGCGAAGATGAGCTGTCGGATGGCAGCCGGCCAAAGGTGATTGCATTGGCCATGGGCGCAACTGCACCTGCCTGGCATGTAGGACAATCCAGGAGGCTGAGGCTGGTTTTATGGGGCAATTGTTGCGTGCAGGACCTGCATCACGTGGCTTCTCTCCATCTCCACCGTGCAGGCCAAGAAGGGCGGGCGCGGCAAGGCGGCCGGCGGCAAGCGGCCAGGCGGCGCCGGCGGGAAGGGCAAGGCAGCAGCCACGCCTGTGGCCGTGCCCAATGGCAGTGTGGGGCTGACCCCCGGCTCGGCTCTGCTGGCACCCAAGAGCACGGGCGGACGCTTGGCTGCCACCCTGGGCGGCGCCAGCACGGCGGCCCGCCCGCCCCGCCCCGCCAAGACGCCCGGCAGCGCCGCCACCGGCGGGTCGCTGGCGCGGCTGCTTGCGCAGGGCACGCCGGCGGGCGCGGCAGGTGCGTCTGCAGATTGTGTGGCTGTTGAGTCGCCAGCCTGCTCAGAGGCAGATGCTGTTGGTTGGTCACCCCAGCCGCTGCTGGCTGGCGTCCAAACCAGCTTGCATTTTCACCCAGCAGACAGCAAGGCCCCGGCTCTGCGCTGCATGCATTCCAGCCTCGCACTGTCACGTACAGATTGTCCCCCTCACAAACCATCCCTCCACAACTGCAGATAGGGAGGCCCCCGGCTCGGCGCTGCGCGAGGAGCTGGCGCCGCATCTTGACTTGTAACTGAGCAACTCTCTTCACATACCTTACTTTTCTCCTCACAGACAGCGAGGCCCCTGGGTCGGCGCTGCGCGAGGAGCTGGCGCCGCGGTTCAGCGAGCGCAGCGCCAGCGCCTTCCCCTTCCTGCAGCCCGACAAGATCAAGGATGCGGAGAAGCGGCGGCCGGACCACCCTGAGTGAGCCTGCCGATGATCTCAGGCTTCCATTGTTTGAGTTTTGGTGCAGCTGACCTGTGTGGTGTGCACTAAGCTTTGCTGGTGTTATAGGCCCATGGCCGGCCCGACGGCCTCGAGTGAGCCTGCAGTGATGTGTTGGTCTGATACATTCTCCATTCAGCTACTGTTCGGGTGGCACTTGTTCATCTCGGATGCCTGCCTGGTCACGCTGCGAGGCGCCCGCCCATTCCATCACCAGGTGCCAGCCTCAACACTCCGCACCCCCTCCAATGCTGCAGCTACGACCCGCGCACGCTGTACGTGCCGCCCGAGTGGATCAAGGCCAACAAGGTCTCGCCGGGGCAGCAGCAGGTGGGTGTGCAGCTTCTGCCAGTTGCTTTTGGGTTTGTAGGAGCACAATTTTGCTTGGTCAGTTATTGCCTGGGCAGCAGCAGGTGAGTGCAGGTTGCACCCGTTGCTTGGGTTTGGAGCCAGTACAGTCTTGCCGGGGCAGCAGCAGGCGGCCGCACAGCTGCCCCAGGCGATTGCTGGTGTATGAGCTGGCATGGTTTCGCCTGCTTACTTACACTGGCCTCGATGTCCCATTTGCTCCCCTTTTTTCCCCGCCACCCTGCCGCAGTGGTGGGAGTTCAAGTCGCAGAACTTCGACTCCATCCTGCTGTTCAAGGTGGGCTGCGCTGTGCTGCGCTGCGCTGTGCTTCGCTGCGCTGTGCTGCACACGTGCGCAATATCACAGTTCACAGTCGTTCTCTCCTCCCCACGCACAGATGGGCAAGTTTTACGAGCTGTTTGAGATGGACGCCCACACCGCTGTGGAGACGCTCGGCCTGTCGTACATGAAGGTGGGCGGCTGTGGGTGCATCGAGGTTTCTGTGTACATATTACATATTACACACATTACTGGATGGGTTGTTTTTTTACCAGCAATGGCAGCAGTGAAGACAATGGGGCTGTTGTCTGACCGTATTCACGGTGCTGCTGGCTCTCTCGGCATGCACAAAGTCTGCTGCACGTCTTTGCCTAAAGCGACACAACAAGCGCTGGCAATCTGCTTGGCTCACTGTGTGCAGGGCGAGAAGCCGCACGCGGGCTTCCCCGAGGCGGCCTATCACCAGATGGCGGAGAAGCTGGCACGAGCGGGCCACAAGGTAAGCGGATGGTTAGGTCTAGAAGGAATGAGGTCATTTGCCTGCCTTGTTCCAGGCAGCAGACACCAGATGGAGGAGCGGCGTGCATACACAGGCCGGTGTTTCTGCCTCCCAGTTGGCCCTCTTTCTGAATGTGCACCACCCTGCTTTAGCTCGCTGCCAGGTGGTGGTGGAGCAGATGGAGACACCTGAGATGCTGCCTTGATGTGTTGCCTGCCTCCCACTTGGCCCTCACCTTGATGCATTTGCGCCCCGGCACATTGATTGCCAGGTGGTGGTGGTGGAGCAGACGGAGACGCCTGAGCTGCTGGCGGCGCGCAACGAGCAGCGGCGGGCGCAGGGCTTGAAGAAGGTGCGGTGCCAGTGCGTAGCACCGGTGCAGGACCGGCAGGAGCCCCAAAACATAGTGTGCTTTGCAGCTTCTGCCACTATCATGGGTTAATGCAATGCCTGATGTTTGGGCACGTTTGCATTGGGCGGCAACATGCATCCTTCCATCCAACCCCTCACAGGACATGGTTGTTCGGCGCGAGAAGGTGGCGGTGCTGACCCAGGGCACGCTGACGGACGCAGAAATGCTGGCAGAGCAGCCCGAGGCATCCTACCTCCTCGCCCTCGCCGAGCTGCCGGTGCCGGGTGCGTGCACACACAAGCCGGGAATGCGTAGCTATGAGCAGCAGGCGCACAGCCTTGGCAACATCTGCTTGTCGAGAGAGCAGCGTGCCGAGCAGCCCTTGTGAATGCAGTGCTGGTCTGTGTGCCTGGCTATCCATCCACTCTTGCAGATGATCTGATGGCGGCCAGCGCGCACAGCGGCGCGCCGCCGGCGGTGTGGATCGGCGCGTGTACTGTGGACTGCGCCACTGGCCAGATGCTGGTGGGGCAGTGGCTGGACGACGAGCTGCGCAGCCAGGTGTGTTTTTTGTGCATGACTAGTGTAAACCAGTGACATTGCACAGGATGCATGGGTTGTGCGCCCAGCGGCAGTGGCTGGACGACGAGCTGCGCAGCCAGGTGGGGGTGATTATTCTGTTGAAAAGAGGGGCAGGGAGGAGAGGGCATCTGTAGCGGCCTTATGAGGCACTGTGGCTAGGGCAGTGGCTGGATGATGAGCTGAGGAGCCAGGTGGGCACGAGAGGGATGTTGTTCAACATACGTGCCCAGCTGGCAACCCATTGCTCAACCCTGTGCCCTGCCTGCCTCCTCACTGCAGCTGCGCGCTGTGCTGACCGCTGTTCAGCCGGTTGAGCTGGTGGTACCTCGCGGGGAGGTGTCCAAGGAAACCAAAAAGGTGGGTGGCTGGGTGGGTGGGTGGTGCAAGATGGGCGAGGCCTGGGCTGGCATTCCGAGCCTGCGCTGGTGGTATGCCCTGCCCTGCTTGTTCGTTTGCTTGCTTGCTGCGGTTTATGAGCGGTTCCTCAGCAGCATCCCCTGCCCGCCCTTGCACGCAGGTGGCGCGAGGCATCCTGCGCGCCCCACGGTTCAACGAGCTGCCCCTGGGGCCAGACGAAGGGCAGGTGTGATGCGCCGGCCTGGAATGCTTGCATGGATCAGTGACCCTCCACTTGCTCTGCTGAACTGTGCTCTGCACTCCTTCCATGCAAGCCCGCCCTTCCCTTGGCACCACCCCTAAAACCCTGCCGCAGTTCTGGGACGCGCACACCGTATGGGACCAGCTAGATGCAGGCGGCTACTTCCAGGCCGCCGCCGGCCTGCCGCCCGCCCTTGAGGCACTGCGGGAGGGCGGTGCGGGCCAGGCGGCGGCGGCGCATGCGTTGGGCGGCTGTGTGAGCCACCTGAGGGACGTGCTGCTGGACAAACAGGTGGGCAGGAGGTAGAAATGCAGGGTGCATGGACGGTGGTTGGCGAGTGCTACGCACGGCTCAAGGGCTTGTGAGGCGCTGCACGAGCGCTGCATGCTCGTTGAAACGCTGCCTGCCTTCCCTGCTCTCCCACCCAACCACTCGCCATCACCACACATCCCTCCTCCCCAGGTGCTAGCCGCCGGGCGGGTGGAGCAGCTGGCCGAAACGTTTGGCATCGGCGCAGGCCTGGCTGGCGGGGGCGCCAGCGTGCCTCGGGCCGGCGGCGAGGCGGCGGGACCCCTCTGCATGGCCCTGGATGGCGCTGCGCTGGAGAATCTGGAGGTGGGGGTTTGAAGCATCAGTGCTGTTTGGCGTGGGACGCTGTGCATGGCTGGATGGCGCTGCTCTGGAGGATCTGGAGGTGATGCATGATGAGGATTGGAAGCATGTTGTTCAGATGTTGGCTGCAAGGGCTGGCACGGGCAGGCGGCCTAGACCCAAACCTGCCTGATTTGCTTCCTGCCAAACTGCACACTCTGCCCGAAACATAACTGCTTGCCACCATCTGCAGGCGCCGGAGAACAGCGAGGGCAGCACCCTGCCGGCTTTACCGTCTCCATATCAACAGTTCCACTTATGTCACCCATAAACTGCAGGTGTTGGAGAACAGCGAGGGCGGCACCGGCGGCACCCTGCTGGCGGCGCTGAACAACTGCGTGACGCCGGTGGGGCGGCGCCGGCTGCGCCAGTGGCTCTGCCGCCCGCTGTTCCGCATCCCCGACATCGAGGCGCGGCAGGCAAGCAAAATTTGGTTTTGGCTGCAGGGTGTGGCAGGCTGGGCCAGCCCTGCATGTCCTGCTGTCATGGGAACCCGCTTCTGCATAGCTACATCCCCACCCAAATGTACGTTCCTCACCTTCCAGTAACAAAATCATCGTCGATTGTTTCCATCTCTGCAGGATGCTGTGGCCGACCTGATGGGTGTGGCAGAGGAGGCAGCCGCCACGGCCCGCACCCTGTTCAAGAGTGAGCTGGCTGGTTTGGGCTGTTGGCGACTCGTCCTGCCTTTGCACACCTTCCCTGGCAGCAGACTGTGCAGGTCGGAACCCAGCTTCGCCAGCTGCAGGCCTGGCCAGCCCCCTCTTTCCCGGCAGTTGCACAGTCTGTCTCGCTTCAGCCACCCCTTCTGCTAACCTTCCGCATCCCCTGCAGCCGTGGCGGACCTGGAGCGAGCGCTAGCCCGCATCAATAACAGTCTTGCACAGTTCAACTGATCACCTATCGCAATCCCCAACCCTCACAGCTGTGGCGGACCTGGAGCGGGCGCTAGCGCGCATCAATGCGGCTGGGTCGGGGGCAGGATCTGCCCGCGATGCCCCGCACGTCGTGCTGTACGAAGACGTGGCCAAGCGGCGTGTGCTGGTGGGTGATACTATCACCTGTGATGGCTGCAGCAGTTCGGATCGGCTGTGCTGCTGCTTGAGTCAGTGCTCCACAATGCCGCGGCGGTGCCTTCCCAACTGCTCCCCCTCCTCCCTGCCTGCCTGCCCGCAGGCGTACGCCGCCGCGCTGCGGGGCCTGCAGAAGGTGCAGGACGCGATGCAGGCCTTCCAGGGTGCGCAGCTGTCGTATGTGATGCTGCATCAACTGCATGCTGCTGCTGGTAGCAGCCACGGCGTGGGTTTTGGAAAAGCAGCCATTCGAGGAGCTCAAAGCAGCAAGTGCCTCGCACGCCTACGTTTCTTACCAACATCCCATTCCCGCCTGCCCTGCTGCAGCCGTGGCGGGCGACCTGCGCAGCGAGCTGCTGCGGCGGCTGGTCACGCCGGGGGAGCTGTTCCCAGACATGGGGGCCGCCCTGGCGGAGATGCAGGTGCGGGCATGGCTGTGTATTTCCCAGGCAAAGTGGCTCTATTAGAAGTCGTGAGATGATGGGGCCTCCCTGGCAGAGATGCACGTGCGGGCATGCCTCCTGTGTGTTCCGGGCACTGTGCTGTATCGATCGCTACAGGAAATAGTGACCTGCCAGACATGGGCAGTTGCTGACCCACCCTTGTCCGAAACGCTTCGTGCAGGCGGCCACTGACTGGGAGGAGGCGGCTGAGAGCGGGCGTGTTGAACCCGCAGAGGTGCGCAGCCTGTTGCATTTGGAAAATGGGTGCTACGTGCCACACGCCGCTGTAATGGCTGCGTTGTTTGGCTTGCAGCATGGGCCTAGCAGGGGTGCGCTGGCGCTGCAGGCCATGGGGCATGTTATGCCGTGAGATGCGGGGTCGTGCAACGGCTGTGTTGCTGGGCATGCAGGGCAGCATGGGGCGAGCTGAAGTTGCGTTTTGCACGGCGTTCAAGGAGTGAGGCACTTCAAGCGCTTCAAGTTACAGTTTGTCAGCTCCTAATCCAGTTCTGTGTCCGGCCCCGGCAGGGCGTGGACGAGGCATACGACGCGGCGGTGGCGAGCATTGCGCAGGCGGAGCAGGGGCTGAAAGACTTCCTGCAGGTGTGTCTTGGGGCAGCCGGGCAGGATGCGTGATTTTTGCTCAAAGACGCGTTGGCCTGTAGGAGTCCTGCCAATCAAGCAAGCAACTCCTTGCTGCCCAATGTTAGAGGCGATGCACCATGTCTGCCATCTCTCACCACCCGCCTGCTGCCACTATGCCCTAATCCCTTCTTGCAGGAGGCGCGGCGGGCGCTGGGCGGGGGCGTCAAGGTGCAGTTTGTGAGCGTGAACAAGGAGAGCCACGTGCTGGAGGTGCCAGAGGTGAATGGCAGCAGGGACACACGTTTGTGGACACAGTTTCAGACTGCCATGCATGCTGTGCACACGTGCGCACGGCAGATCCAAAGCAGACGCATTAGAGGTATGAACTGGCAACTCACGACATGTGGAAGCGCTGAGGAAGAGGCAGCCAAGCCACCCATTTGCTGCCGCCAACGCCTGTCGCCTCCCTGCCCCAAGCGCAGAAAGCCGCGGTGCCCGCCTCCTGGGAGTTTGCCTCCAACAAAAAGGGCGTGAAGCGGTACACGTGCCCGGAGCTGCGGGAGCTGGTGAGCAGCTGCTTCTTGCGTGGCTTTTCCATGCCTGTGCGCCGCTGTTGGGGTTGCTCTGTTCCAGTTCTGTGTGCCCGGCAGCAGTGGAACGTTTGGATCGAGAGGCTTGCTGCGCCGCTGAAGCACCTGACCCGGGATCGTCGTACTGCCGTCATTCCAGCTGCTGCCACACACGTGTGGGGTGTAAATGCCTACTTGAGTGACATGCAGGCAGAAGCAAACGATGGCCATGTGCCGCTGCTGTCCTGGGTGTGTGCAGGTGCGGGCGCGCGAGGCGGCCTATGATGCCAAGGAGCGGGCGCAGGGCGGCATCCTGCAGGCAAGCGCTTGCTCGTCTCGTACTGCGCTGTGCTGGACCGAACTGCTTGGCCTGGCAATCAAACTGCCACTGCCCTTTGAGCTGGATGAGCCGTGCGCCTGCGGGGCCTAGCTGCAGGCGGCCTGGGACCCTCTGTACAACCTGACCAACACCAGTTTGCTAACTTGCATACCCCAGCTCACCTGGCAAGCATGCCCCTGCCCATCTCCCACCCACCCTCAAGCAGGGCATGATGCGGCAGTTTGCGGGGCGCAAGGCGCTGTGGGACGCCGCCGTGGACTGCATGGCGCAGCTGGACGCGCTGATGAGCCTGGTGGGTGCACTGGCCTTACGAATGCTTGAGAATTGAGCCGTTCGGGTTGGTCTTGCCACCGCATGGCCCAGCTGGATGCGCTGATGAGCCTGGTGGGTGCACTGGGAGTGCACTGGTGGGCGGCCTCGGAAGTTGTGTGCCAGCGAGCTCTCCTGCTGCTGCGCACTTGAGCAGCTGAACAAGCTCATGAGCCTGGCGGGTGGCCCTGTTTACAGCCCATTTTGCTGGTGCATGACTCGATGCATGTGATGCCCGCTCGGATGAATGAATGCTGTCCCAGCCTTGCTGGCGAGCTTCAGCTGAAACGCTGTCATCCCCTGCTACTGGTTGCAGGCGGTGGCAGCGGCCTGCGGCAGCGGCACCATGTGCCGGCCCAAGCTGGTTCCCTGGAGCCGGGAAGGTGCGCACTGGATGGCCGGCACTTGCAGGGTTTCCCCACATGCACATGCAATGGTGGATAGTGGTTGCTTTGCATCATGTGTGTGCCTGCATGGCAACAGGGGTGCAGCAGTCCTTGGCCACCCACCTGTGCACACCTCCCCCCCTGCATTCTGCAGATGGCGGGGCGCCGCTCTTCCGTGCGGTGGGCCTGCGCCACCCGGCCGGCGTGAGCGGGCGGGACGGCACATTTGTGCCTAATGACATCACACTGGGCGGCACCGAGGCCCCGCCGTTTGTGGTGCTCACAGGTGGGCCCTTGCGCTGTGCTGTGCTGTGGTGATGCGTCTTTGACCCGCATTCTTGGCGCGCAATGCGCTGGGCTGGGAGACGGCTGGGACGCTGCAAATGGCCCACCGAGCTGGTGCTTCACCCACTGTTCACCCCACTACCTCACCACCCGGTCCCCCACCTGCAGGCCCCAACATGGGCGGCAAGTCCACGCTCATGCGCCAAGTCTGCCTGGCGGCACTCATGGCTCAGGTGGGCGCCTACGTTCCATTCGAGAGCCTGGAGCCGGTGGTCCTGGCATACATGCCACCCGGGCGTATATTGGCTCGCAGACACTCACCCAACTACACCTTTCCCGCCCACCCCTGTTCTACAGGTGGGCGCCTACGTTCCCGCGGAGAGCTTGGAGCTGACGCCCGTGGACGCCATCTACGTGCGCATGGGCGCGCGGGACCGCATCATGCTGGGTCAGTCCACCTTTTTGGTGGAGCTCTCGGAGACGTCGGCCGCGCTGCACCGGTGAGGGTTGAAGCGGTACAGCTGGACTCGCCGCAGCCTGCTTGCGCAGCACATGGATGCCCCGACCCTTGCTGCTGCCAGCGCATGGTGTGCGATTCTGCTTCCCTCCAACCAGTTGTCCTTCCACTTGCACTGTATGCGCCACACACCACCCAGCTGCCTCCTCCCCGCCCGACCCCCGCCTCCCTCCTCCCATCCCACTCCCCACCACCCCATCACTTTGCAGCGCCACCCCCGCCTCCCTTGTCATTCTGGACGAACTGGGGCGCGGCACCTCCACTGGCGATGGAGCTGCCATTGCAGCAGCTGTGCTGGACCACCTGACTCAGTCGGTGGGCTGCCGCGGCATGTTTGCCACCCACTACCACCACATCTCGGGTGGGCAAAGGTTGGGCTTGGGCTGGGTGGGGGTGTGTGCAGGGCGCTTGCTGTTGGATGGCTTGGTGCGAGTCCCAGTTGTCACGGGTTCAACAGCTGCCTTGCCGTTTTCTGCAGTACGCCTGCGTCCGCTGCGCTGTCTCTTTAGATCGAACGCTCATTGACCCTCGTACTACCTCCCCTGCAGACTCGCACGCCAGCGACCCGCGAGTGGCAATCAAGCACATGGCGTGCGCCGTCACGCCCCCCACCGAACCAGGCGGCCACGAGGAGGTGCGGCGTGCATGCTGTGCTCGCTGCGCTTGCATGGGCGCGTGCATGGGCTGTATGCGGTGTTTGCAGGGGGCTGGGCCGTTGCCGCGCCTTGTGATGCGCCGCTGCTGCTCGGGGCGTCAGCACATGGAGCCATGGTGTACACGCCCCGGGGCGTTCCCGTGGCCCCGCTTTTCAAAACGTTTCATTCTCCACTGGCTCTCCGCTCAACCCCCCACCCACTTCCACCACATCCCCGCCCTGCCCCCAACGCACCCCAGGTCACCTTCTTGTACCGCCTGAGTGATGGAGCGTGCCCCAAATCCTACGGCACTAACGTGGCTCGCCTGGCGGGGCTGCCTGATTCGGTGGTGCGGCGCGCGGCCGCCAAGGCAGCAGAGAGCGAGGCAGCTCGCACTGGCGGCGGCCAGGGCGCTGCGGCGGGCGCTCCCAGCGGCGGTGGCGAGGGCGCCGACGGTGGGGCGGGCGAGGAGGCAGGCATGGTGGTTGACGGCGGCGAGCAGGCGGGCGGGGCGGAGGCGGCGCTGCTGGCGCGAGTGCGCGCCGCATGCCGCGCCGCCGCCGCCGGTGACGCGGCGGCCGCGGACGCCGTGCTGCAGCTGCAGCGCGAGGTGCAGCAACTGCTCCGAGTGGAGTGAGCAGGCATTGTATTGTAGGTTGATCAGTGAGCCCTTGTAAGCGAGAGGCACAGAAGCACAGGCGGCGGGAGCGGCGGTCGGCGCCAGGCTGGCAGGTCGCTGCCCAGGAGGCTCGTTGGCCCGTGTCCGATGGCTTAGATTGGCTTGCAAGTGCGCGTTGCGCTGCCCAGGCGGCCCTGGGGGCAAGAAGAGGGGGCGACGCAGCTGAGGGTATCTTCCTCATCGCTGTCCGCACCAACACAAGTTGAAAACGTGGGAAGGGTTGGCGCATTGCTGCCTCGTCGCATAGTGCAATCCACGGTCGCCCCGCAGCGGCTCTGTGCCACCCCGCCTGTAGCCTTTGCTCTCCCCCCGTGCGTCGGCGCTCAGGCCGGCCGCTCAGCACACCAGCGGCAATAGCATCGACTCCCTAGCCGCTGCAGCACGCGCGATGGGCAAGGGTGGGGATGGCAGCCAAGTGCGCGCGCGGCGGGGCCTGAAGAGGCAAGCCTGTGGCGGGCTGGCGGGCTGGTAGCAGGGCCCATTGCTGTGCATTCCAGCCAGAAACTCCGTAATCAGGCCAATCGTTGTGAATGGCGCCGTAAAGGGGTGCACAGAAGGCATGCCTCCCGCTCCGCAGCTTTCCCGCCGCCGCCGCACCGCCACCCGTGCCGCACAATGCGCCTCGCTTGCGTACGAGCTGACTTGATCAAGTTCCACGGGCAGTGCCGTGCGTGCAGCCTTTGTGCGCCAAATCCCCTCCATCATATTCGTCCCAACTGCGCTCGCCAACCCCACCCTGCGCCTCGCCCCCCACATACCCTGCACCTCGCCCGCAGGTCGCCCTCTGTGATGGAGCGGCTGCAGAGCCTGGAGCTGCGGCTGGAGGCGCGCAACAAGCTGGCCCAGCTGAAGAACGACATGCTGGTGCTGAAGAACATCTGTGAGTGGGGCAAGAACAGCTCACTGGTCAGTGGGCAGGCCATGCCAACCGCGCTGCGTGCACGGTGGCTGCATGCGCCTGCGTGGGTTGCCTGGCCATTGCCCTCCTCACCCCGCGCCCGCCCTTTCACTCGTCACGTGCAGGGTTCACCAAGCTGCGTGAGACGGATGACCATGCCGAGCGGCTGGAGGGCTTCTACGGCGGCCAGGCGCACGCCTGTGAGGCCCTTTCTTGTACTGCATGGGCCCACTTGGTATGTCGGCATGATTGACTAAGGCAATCGCTGGCCGATGTGGCGCCTGCTCCGTGCCATGCCTCTGCAGCGCCGGCAATCACTGGCTCACTGGCCAATGCAGCCTGCCCTTCACCTGCACTTCCCATTACCATGCAGATGATTCCTTCCGCTCCAAGTTCCTGTGGGGCCGCCGCCCCATGCTGGCAGCGTGCGCGGCGCGCCTGCGCCACAACGAAGGCATGGTGAGGCGCCGGCAGGGCCTGGGCTTGGTCGGCAGGGCATGACAGGCCTGCAGCAGGCGCGTGCCAGTCTGTGTTGTGAGGGTCGGCACCGGCGTAATTGCAGCTCCGGAACAGGCTCCTGGCACGAGCGCCACGAATCGCCATCGTTTATTCTGCCCACTTCTGTTTACCCTGTGCAGGTGTGGGTGGACCTGGGCGGCGGCACCGCACACAATGTGGAGCTCATGAGTGAGTTCAGACACGATGAGGAGAAGCTTTTTAGTTCCTATAGGGTTCGCCCTGCGTCATGCATGCGTGCTGGCTGCATATGTTTCAGCCGGTCCGTGTCGCTTGCCATGCGTGGCTGCGTATTCAACATGCAAACCATATGTGCTGCACCCTGCATCCTTACTATAGCAGCAACCCTCCCTTGCTTGCGCTCTTCTGCAGGCGAGTACTGCGACCTGTCCAAGTTCAAGCGCATCTACGTGGTGGACCTGTGCAGGTCGCTGTGCGAGCAGGCAAGGCGCAGCTGGCTGGCTTGCAATGCCGTGCACAGCAAGCTTGCATGCATAGGCGCACATGGGTTCCACCCTGCTGGGGCAGCGTTGGACTTTTTCATGCCAAGTGTCTCAGCAAAGCATGCCGGCATAAGCATCCAGCTGCCATCACCCCCAAACATTGCGCACAGGCGCGCAAGAAGGTGGCGGAGAGGGGGTGGAAGAACGTGACCATTGTGGAGGCGGACGCGTGCCAGTGGGCGCCCCCAGAGGGCTGCGCCACCCTCGTCACCTTCTCCTACTCACTGTCCAGTGCGTGGGCTGGGGGGCTGCTGGCGGAACGGGGCGTGCGGCTGGTTTGTGATGGCAGATGAGCAGGCTGTGCCAGATGCAAGCATCCAGCCCGTGCTGCACGGCTGCCGCCTGCATCTCGACCAACTGCATGCTGTGGAAACTCGGGTGAGAAAAAACAGCGATCTATCGCCCTGGCCGCCGCAGTGATCCCGCCCTTCTACGCCGCCGTGGACCGCGCCATCTCGTACCTGGTGAGCCGCTGGGCTGCCGCCAAAGCTTTGGCTGTCACTGGCAGACACTGGCATGCTTTGGGGCGGCTTTGTCAATCTGGGGACGGCAGTGCTGGCGGTGTACAGCTGCTGACCGCCGTCGGCAGGCATACAACTGGAGTATGTAGCAACTGCCTTCTTCCGATTGTTCCCCTGCAGGACCGGGAGGAGGGCCTGCTGGGCGTGTGCGACTCGTTTCACCTCATCCAACCACAAGATGTACCCAGCGCTGCTTGCCATTCCTTTTCTTTCTCCCAACTGCAGGACCGGGAGGAGGGCCTGCTGGGCGTCTGCGACTTCTTCACCTCCTCCAAGTACGACCTGCCGCTGCGCCAGATGACCTGGCTGCGCCGCTTCTTCTGGTGAGCAGGAGTGCCAGTGGCTGGGATGCGAGCAGATTTTCGGTTGGAGTGGGACGTGCTTGACCGGCGGGGAAAAAGGACGCGATTGACAATGGACAGCATTCTGCGCCGATGGTGCATCGCACCTGAACACCCTGCGTTGCCTACGTAGGTATACCCTGGGGTCTCTGCCAATCCATGCAGGCGGTCTGTGTTTGACACGGACAACATTGACATCGGGCCGGAGCGGCGGCAGTACCTGGACCATGCCCTCAGGTGGGCAGTTGCTCTGCTGGCTAGCTGGGTGGGGCTTGGGAGGCATGCATGGCTTGCTGCTGTGTGGAGCTGCAGCAGTGCATGAACTGCCATGGGTCGCAGCTGCTGTTTCGTAAGCGCTCATTGCGCTTGGCTGGGTGCCAGCGCACATGCACCGGCTGCCTCGCATGCTGGAACTGTATTCGCACTGTTCTTGGCTGCGCATCGTCCCTCAACTGCTGCCGCGTCTTGTCTTGCCGCTGTGCAGCCGGGTGTGGGAGTTCAACGACGAGGGCTCCATCCCGTACGTGCCCTACCTGCGCGCGCCCTACTACGTGAGCCCACTTTCGGGGAATCACGGGGAGGGGAGGAGGGGGCTGCTGCTGACGTGGCGCTGTGCTTGTGCACTGCAAGAAGGGGAGTGCCTGCCTGCTGTGCGCTGTGGTCGAGCCGGGAGTGCATGGGGTGGGAGCTATGGAATGTGCCTCATTGAGGAGGCACCCTGATTGCTGCCACAGCCGGTGACTCGCTCCGGCGTGCATCCCCACTGCCGGCCGCCCGCAGGTGTGGATTGGGCGCATCCCCAAGCTGGAGACGCTGCTGGTGGAGAACAAGGTGGAGGTGAGGCGGACCCAGCTGCATTTTCCAAACGCGAACGGTGCAGTACATCATGCTTGCTAGAACAGCACCGGCACTGACTGCTGTATTGGCGACTGACCCAGCGACAGGCAGCTGCTCTAAAAAACCTCCTTTGGTTGGATCGCAGCGCTGCCCTCCCCCGGGCCCTCGACCCCATTCACCCCACCTCGCCGCCCTCCGCCCTGGCGCAGGCTCCCGCCTTCTTCCCGCCCTCCTTCCTGTACACCCAAAGCTGGGAGGACCCGGTGGCAGACGAGCCGCACCTGCAGGTGCGGCGTACCGCTGGCGATTTGAATGTCACACCTGTGGCTGTTGAGCCTATGCATGCAATACATGGGGGCCAACGCATCCCTGCGGTCACACTGCTGTGGCTGTTGAGCCTATGCATGCGATGAGCAGAGGCCAAGCCACTCCCGTGATGCATCGCTCGGCAAGCCAGGTGGAACCAAGCAGCCGCCAAGTGCCATTCTCTCGTGCAACGCAGATCAACTCGGACGACGTGTGCCTCACGCTGACCAGCGGCGGCTGCAACTCGCTGCACCTGTGCATCAACGGCGCCCGCAAGGTGGGGGCCAGCAATGCTTGCTCTGTAGCAATGTCGCGGGAGGGAGTTCAGGGGAGGGTAGAGTGCTTGCCAGCTGTGTCGCACGGTTTGCTTGGGCCATGCGCATCGGTGAAGACCGTGCCGCTCCCTGCTTCACCGCAGGTGTTCAGCGTTGACTGCAACCCCGCCCAGTCAGCACTGCTGGAGCTGAAGGCGGTGAGTTGGCAGGGCAGGGTCGGATGGGGCAGGGCAGAGGGGCCAGCGAGCAGGCTGTGCGGCCGGGCAGCTGGTTGCAGGTTGGGGCAGGCAGCTCCTGCGGCACACGTGTGACGCTCACGTGTGCCACTCGCACTGCAGCCTTTGGTTTCCTGCAACGGCCCTCCCCCAGGCTTGGGCATTTGACGTTCTAGCCCTGCGCAGGTGGGCCTCACACTGGGTAGTGTGATGGCCTCCAACCCCGCAGGTGGCCATCCGCCAGCTGGAGCACGAGGATGTGTGGCAGCTGTTTGGAGAGGGGCGGGTGGGTGCGGGGTGATGTGACGGGTGTGGAGATTGTGGCATGCCCTGCCTTGCCTTGCCCGCGGTCCTGGACTGCTTGCTCCTGTCACCGCCAGTTAACATGCGCTTAGCAGCCCCTCGGTATTGGTCAGCCACCTCCTCAATCAACTGCTTACAGCCCTTGCTTAAAAGCGCGAGCTGGCGCCCTTCCTTCAACAACTTACTCAAACCACCCATGCACCCACATGTTCCAATGCAGCACCCGCGTGCGGCTGACATTTTCGAGCGCGAGCTGGCGCCCTTCCTGTCCCAGTCGGCGCTGCGCTTCTGGCGCCCCCGCCTGCGGTACTTCGCCATGAACGACGGGCTGTACTACCACGGCGGCATGGTGAGCACAGAACCCACACGATGGGAACGTGCAACTTGAGGTCGTAGGCTTCATGCGCACTCGTTTGTTGCTGATGCAGCATGTACCGCTGCATGCTACACAAGGCACCCTGCGCAAGCACAAACAATGGCTGCATGACCCTGAAATGCTGCAGGGCAAGGTGGTGCGCATCGTGCAGCGCGCTGCGGCCTGGCTGGGCATGGGACGGCAGTGGCGGGCGGTGGCGGAGGCGCCCACCCTGGAGGCGCAGCGTGCAGCGTGGAACAGGCAAGCTTGTGCTCGAGGGAGTACAGCTGTGATGCATCGTGCCGGGCTTACAGGGCCGAACGGCAGTGGGCTGGCTGACCAACTTCAATTTGAAGCGGGCAGGAGCCACAGCAGGAGGGGACATTGCAGCCGCAATGCACACTGTGCTCTGTCGTCCGTTCCTCCCCGCTCGCGCCCTCAACATGACTGCTGCCCCTGCCTCCCCCACCGCAGCCTGTGGCTGGTGCGCCTGCTGCACGCCGCGCCCGCCTGGCTGCTGTCGGTCATTGCTGACGTGGCGGCCCTGCTGTGCTTCAACCGTATCACGCTGTGGTGCGCTGGGGGCGGTCTGCGACGCGTGCAAGCAGCGGCCATGCGTTTGACAACAGCTGCACGCAGTTTTGGCAGTGCAAGGGCAGTGCAACACCGAACCAAGACCGGAAGTTCATTCACACAGCGCCTGTCCACCCCTCTTCAACTGCACAGGTTTGGCGGCGGCATCCCGCTGAAGCAGTACCAGCTTATCCTCAACGATGGCGTGCACATGAGCAGGTGCGGCTTTAGTTTCCGGGTGGTTGATGCATCTCTGCTGCACTGCACACGGAGGCCTGCAGCGGATATTCTACAGGGCAGGCTGGCCGTAAAATGCTTGCCTCACCCGCTGACCCCATGAACGTATGCTGTGGCCCTTCCCTGCCCGCAGCTACGCGGCGCGCACGTTTGACGGCGTGGCGCAGCACAGCCACCTGCGCAGCGACAACTACTTTTACTTCAATTGCATGATGGGTGGGTTGGAACGGGGATGAGTCCATTTGGGATTGGAAAGCGCCAAGGTTGTTGCAGAACGCGGCCCTGCCCCCTTGCAAATGCTGCAGTAGCCACACCAGACCCAGCGGCCAACCCGCCCCCTCATCATCCCCCCTCCACCCCCCCTCTCCAGGCCGCTTTGCGCGCGACTGCTGCCCCGCCTACCTCACGCCCTCCGGCTTCCGCGCGCTCAAGGAGGGCGGCGCGCTGGAGGCGCTCAACATTGAGAACGGCTTCTTCCTGCCCACCCTGAACGCGCGGCAGTACACCAAGGTGGGGCGGGCGGGGCGGGCAGGGGAGAGGCCTCAAGGTTGCGTGCTGGTGGACTGTGCAAGCATGGTCCAGGCGGCAGCAGCTGTCTGCTGTCTGCTTGCTGCCGCAGCCAGCGCACGTGGCACCCAGCAGACTCAGGTGCCGCTAACAAGCCTGTCTCTCTACACGGCTTGCTTGTCTTTCCATCACTCAAACAGGTGATTCTGATAGCCGATCTTTTGACAGTTTGTTCGTTTATCATTTCTTAACAGGTCATTCTGATGGACCACCTGGACTGGCTGGACGAGAAGGCCACCAAGGAGTACGCCGCGGCGCTGGCGCGCCAGGTGCGCTTCCCAAGCGCAAGTTGTGCGCTAAGCCTACCAGCCCTTTTGGCCACACAGCCCGCTAAGCAGTTCACAGCGCAGTTGTGCTCCCCGCAGTGCACACCAGCTGCTCACCCCACCCCCACCTACCGACCCTCACAGGTGGCGCCTGGCGGCCGCGTGATCTGGCGCTCCGCCGCATTTGTGCCGCCGTACGCGCGACTCATCGAGGAGGCGGGCTTTGACGTGCGCTGCATCCAGCGGGCAGACCAGGGCTTCATGGTGAGGCGACTGTAAGGCGTGCATCCAATTCAAGCGAGCAGCCAGTCCAATCATGTGCTGCCGGCATGGCGGGCGCAGATACGGCGCGCCATGTGCTGTGACAGCTGGTTGCTCTGCAGTCGAGTGGGTATAGTAGACCAGCCACTTCTATTGCGTCACGTGCTAAGTGCCTGGCAACCTGTGCCTGCCTGCAGGACCGGGTCAACATGTACGCCTCCTTCTGGGTGGCGACCAAGAAGGGCAAGCAGAGCTGAACAGCGGCCAGCTGGCTCCCTTCCTACCGAAGCCGTCTTGTACGACTAACTGAGGCCTGCCAGCCGCAACCTTGTCATTGAATCTGCCGCCACGCGTGCGTGATGGGCCAACGGCACCGTCTCCTTACTGCCCCCATCTTTCATTCCCTGCGCCCCCTGCGGCCTGCCTTTTGATGTTGTACAGGACCCGTAGTAGCTTGCCATGATCAACGGAATGACCCTCGCATACCCAACACCAAACGCCCTGCCATACTGCTCTCATTTGCTTCCTTGCGTTCCCCATGCAATTGTTTCATTCCAAACGCACCAACGCGCTTTTGTTATCCCTGACCCACCATCCGTCCATGTCCCGTGCCCCTCGGCCTTTTGATACTGCACCTCGGCTTTTTGCTACAGCCCCGCCTGCGATTTTGAACTGATCTGTCTGCCCTGTACAGTGCGCCCTGTGCCGTCTCCCCATTCTTTTGAGCGCTGAGCGCTGCATGCGTATTTTGTTTTGACGCCTGCCCCAATACCCATTTCACCTGCTGCCTCCAGCCGCACCCATGAAACTATACATCCAGCCGAGGGCTGCACAACAAGTTGGGCAGTGACGCACGCCCGGTGCATGCCCGGCCCATCGTGGCGCCAGCGCCGCTGCCGTGATGGGATAGGCGCCAGGCTCGCCTGGGCGCCACAATCGCACAGCTGCTCTACGTCTAGCAAATAAAGCAGCTTACAAGCGCTTGCTCGCTCGTCCGAGCGCGCCGCCGCCCTTCGGTCCATCAGGTGCAGCGAAAGGCCCTCTTTGCTGCTCATACATACAGCCCATCGTGCGTTGAGCTGCAACAAAGCGGCTGCCGATCGGTAAGCGGGCTTGCGGCGGCGACATGCTCCCCTGTGGCGCGGCTGGACCGCCCGCTGCTCCCAGAGATATGGCAATCAGCACTGCACCTGGATGGGGTGGTCGGCGGGCCTGCATGCGGACCTTCCTCTGCTGCCGCCGCTCACCTGCCGCCGCCGCCGCCGCCGCCTGCAGGCCCCCGCACATAACAGCAGCCAGCAGCCATGGCGCCGCGGCGGCGGCTGTCCCCGCAGAGCGTGTGGGACAGCGAGGCTGTGACGCAGGCATTTGAAGCAGCGGGAGCCAACACCAAGCACATCCCCCGCCTCTAGTGAGCTGCTTCTGCCTGCCGCGCTGCCCGGGCTGGTTCACTGCCAGCCCTGCTTCTACCAAGCTACCGCCTATCAACTAGCCTTCATGAACAGGTGCCCTACCTCGCCTCTCCCTGCCTCCCATAGCAACCACTTGATCCGGCACCCGGGCTCCAGCTGGCACGACGTGCCCGACCTGCCCAAAGCCGCTGTGGCTGCTTTGGATGCTGGCTTTGCGCTGCACACGACGCGCCTGCTGGGCGCGCAGCGCAGCTGCGACGGCGAGACAACAAAGCTGCTGGTGCAGCTGCAGGACGGGCTGCAGGTGGAGGCGGTGGTGATGGAATATGACAACACAGGTGGGTGGGGTGTGGAGAGCTTTTGGGGAACTCGGTAGAGTAGCTTCATCAAGGCATGTTGCATGTGTGGCTGGCGTGTATGCCCAGCTGTGTGGCGCCCCGTGCGGTGAGGCCCACGGCTGCCTGGAGCAGGGCATGAGTAGGCGCAAGGCTCAGCTGTTTGGAATGTGTGCGCCTGCACCCACGATGCCTATGCTGTGATCCGTGCCGCACCGCAGACCGCTACGCGGCGGCTCAGCAGCAGGACGAGGAGCAGCGAGGGCAGCAGCCAGGCACGCAGCAGCAGGATGCGCAGCAGCAGCAGGCGGGGAGCGCAGCATGCAGCAGCGGCGAGGACCAGCAGGGCAGTGAGGATGAGGAGGACGAGGAGGAGTTTCATGATGCCCTGTCCAGCCTGGGGGAGGCGTTCCAGCTGATGGGCGGCCGCCGCGCCACGCTGTGCGTGTCCTCAGAGGTGCGCTGCCTTTGCTTCCTCTGCTGCCATGCTCATGGCAGTGATGTGCGGGATGGTAGTGGCTGCCCAGTGCCACCGCCCGCTGCTGCTGTTGTGATCGCCGCCCGGCTGCCGCTGCAACCGCACTGCTCGCTGCGGCTGCCGCTGCAGCAGCACTGCCTGCTCCATCCAAACTCTTTCGTGCGTCTCTCACCCCCTGCGTTGGCGCCGCCGCAGGTGGGCTGCGCCATGGGCTGCACCTTTTGCGCCACGGGCACCATGGGGCTGACCGCCGACCTGAGCGCCGGGGAAATAGTGGAGCAGCTGGTGCATGCACGGCGCGTGGCCCAGATCCGCAACATCGTGTTCATGGTGAGATAATTAGTTGTATTATACGCTGCTTGTTGGTTGTTGGTTGGTTGGTTTTGAATCGCTTGATTGTGCGATGGCCCAGATCCGCAACATCGTGGTCATGGTGAGGGGTACACCTTGTGGCTGGAGCTAGCTGCCTGTTGTACAGATGCATTGCAACAATGCGTTTGTGATTGGAGGGCTCGTCGGCTAGCTCACTGCGCTCAGCAGGTCTTGGAGATGCAGCCGCAAGTCCAGAGCGCCACAGCCAGCTGACCCAGCCCCTGGCTCCCCGACTGCTGCCCCTGCTCCCCAGGGCATGGGCGAGCCGCTGAACAACTATGGTGCAGTGAAGTCGGCTGTGGGCATGATGACAGACCCACGCTTCTTCGGCCTGTGCGTACTGGTTTTCATCTGTTGATTTTTTTCTTCTGCCTTGCCTGCCTGCCCTGCTTGCTCACACCGCAGCGTTGTGCGTTTGCATGTCAGCGGTTTATTAGCTTCAAAGCTTCAAACCATGTCCTGTGCAAGGCGCCGCCGGCTGCATCTGCCACTCTGCTGGCTTACCAGTCTCGCCCTGTTGCCGCGACCCCTGCAGGCGGCGCAAGAAGGTGACTGTGAGCACCGTGGGCGTCATCCCCCGCCTGCTGCAGATGGCGGACGACATGCCGGGGGTCAGGTGGGCCCACCGGGGGGGTTCCCTTGAAAGGGTGTGCAAGCAGAGTCGGCCGCGGAGCTTGGCAAAGCTACGCCTGGCTACTGACGGTGTTGCACGATTAGCTGTAGGGCAGCCGAGGGTGCGCCGTGCTGCCATGCAGCTGGCACTTCACCTGCTGCGCTATCGGTGCCCTAACTTGCGGCTGCCCCTGCTCCACACCTGCCCTGTCCTCAGCCTGGCCCTGTCGCTGCACGCGCCGACCCAGGAGCTGCGCCAGACCATCGTGCCCTCTGCCAAGGCCTTCAAGCTGGACAGGCAGGTGTTAGTGGAAGGGGCTTACTCGGCACTGCTCAGCATCAGCGATCCTGTGCTCAGCAGGCCGCAATTTGGAGCACGCATCAGCCATTCCATGCTCAGCGGGATGTACTCCGCACCAGCCACGCCTGCATGCACCCCGTGCAGCAGCTTACACTTTCCAAGTCCACTGCTTGCCATGATGCAGGCTGATGGCGGCGGTGGACGAGTACCAGCAGCGCACGCGGCAGTCGGTGTTTGTGGAATATGTCATGCTGGGGCCAGGTGAGCGCTGCGACCGAGGCAATGCTGGTACCCCACCCAGGCCGGCTAGCCAAGCTGGCCACCCAGCTGCTGCCTTGCGCAACACACGCGAGCACCTGCCGGCCCACATTTTACTACACCCCAAAGCACCACCCCACCCTTCCTTTCTGCCCCGCACCTGCCCCGCAGACGTCAACTGCACGCCAGAGCACGCGCACCAGCTGGGAGCTCTGTTGAAAGGCAGGGACGTGCTGGTGAACCTCATTCCCTGGAACCCCATCCTGTCCCCTTCCATCAGGCAAGTTGGCTGCATTAAAAATGGGCAGGATAATGGCCTGGAATATTGTCTGGCCCATCCTGTCGCCTTCCATCAGGCAAGGCCGCAAGGGTGGTGCGGACCTTGACAAGCGCTGCTGCGGTGCTGCTTGGCGCCGAGACGCAGCAGGCTTGCGTGCTTGGGTTTCCCGCATGCCGTGCACATCATCTCTAGCCAAGCTGGGAGTGTGAACGTCCTTGCCTGCCCGCGATTTTTTTGTGCAGCTTTGCGGCGCCAGCCGAGGGCGCCACCGCCGAGTTCCACCGCATCCTGCGCTACGAGGTGAGCTGGCGCAACTTAGTGTGCATATCTTTCTAGTCTGGTGTTCGCCTGGGCCCTGCTTCTGGCTGGTGTGGTCACAGAGGGCGACGCATTTGTCATTCATGACTGCTTACTCCCCTTGCCTCCCCTGCCCTCCCGCCCCTTCCCAACCTCCTCCCCAGTACGGAGTCAACTGCACCATTCGGGCTGAGAAGGGCCAGGACATTTCGGGCGCCTGCGGCCAGCTCGTGCTGGAGCACGGCGGCCGCCTGGGCACAGCAGGCGCAGCAGGCACAGCAGGCGGCTGCGGCGGCAAGACAGGGCTGGCAGATGTTGAGGACTTGCTGCCGCCGCCGGGGCAGCCCCGGCCGCAGCAGGCGGCGGCAGCAGTGGCGGCACGGTAGCCCGCTGAGCTGCGCCCAGATGTTGCAGGCTTGAGTGTCGTTTGTTGTGTGTCGAGTTTCAGTTCTTTCCGCTCCCTTCAGGTCGCGCTTCACTTTCAGCTGTCACCTCATTGTTCATGCATCCATTTGTCGGCTTTCACACACGTGCCGTGTTCCAGGCACCAGATGTCAAGCAATTACAAGCAAAACTCTCTATGTCTGCCAAAACAGAGGTTAAGCGCCTGCCAAGGTGGTAATGGGCACCCAAGTGCTTCACCCACAGCAGCCATTCCAGCCTTCCCCTTTCACTCCACCGCCACAAAGTCGGCTGCCGCGCGGTCGGTGACCACCCGCCAGCTGGCTGTGTCTACTGCCAGGCGCCAGTAGTAGGAGAGGGAGGCGCGGGATGCGGTGCCGCCCCGCAGGCGCAGCATGGAGCCGCCCTGCTTGACGCGCCTGATCTGGATGCCGCCTGCGTGGGACCGGCAAGGATGGAGAGAGCTGAGAAAACCTGTGACGACAAAATCAAACAGGTACGCTACATGGATGTCTGCCCAGCCGCCCACATCCAGTCAGCTGTCACATCCCACACTTGGCTACGCACCCGCAATGTCGGACATGGGCGCATGTTCCCGCTCCAGCGCCCTCAGCAGCTCGCAGCTGCGGTCAAAGCCCTGGGGCAGCACCAGGCTTCGCCCCGCTGCCGCGGCCGCCGCCTCCGCCTGGGCAGCTGTGTAGAAACGGCACATCTCAAAGTGCCAGCTGCCGTCGGCCAGGCGGTAAAAGGTCTGCGGCTCAGCCAGCACTGGCTCCTCTGGCTGCTGCTGCTGCCGCTGCTGCTGCTCCCCCTGCTGTTGCTGGCCTCCGGATTCCGCCGTGGACGCCGCTGCTCCCGCAGGCCCGCCGCCGGTGCGGGCGCTGCTGCTGGCGCTGCTGCGCCGGCCCCTGCTGCGGCAGCTGCTGGTGGTGGGGCGGAACTCGTCCTCCTCCGCCTCCTCCTCTGTGCGGTTCAGCAGGCCGCCGGGGCGCAGCCGCACCGCCGTCTTCTTGTCCTTGGTGCTCAGCAGCAGGGACAGGGGCGTGACTTGCACCTGGGCAGGGGGCAGGGGGGGTGGGAGCATTGCAGGAAGGGTGGATGAGGCGGGAGGGGTGTGGTGGTGGCATCACCGCTGCAAACGCAGCACAGCAGCACACACGTTGGCTGCAGGACGGTACCGTCGCACGCAGCGCTGCAAAATGCCTGCAAAGACTAGCCGTTAAGCTGATGGGCAGCCTTGCCTGTTCCGCAAACTGCACGGCCTTCAGGTTGGGCAGGCCGTGGTGCTCTCGCACACCATTGCCCCGCGGCGGGCGCTGCAGGAACTTGAGGCCCACCACCGCGCCCTGGTCGGGGCCGCCCCTGGGGAGAGGAAGGGGCAGGCAGGCAGGGCAGTGTCTGCAGTGCAGCTGCCATGCCAGCACAGGGATGCATGGCATCCTCCGCAAAGGCGGGAGCACAGACCCCCGGCTGCTGCCGCTGAACAGCTCCACCACTCACTTGCAAAGCAAGTCCAGCAAGTTCAAGCTGTGGACACCCTTGAGTATGCAGCTTCCCTTGCCACCCACCTGAGCAGTGCGCTGCCCGAGGGCTTGGGGCGTGCAATGACGATGGAGGCAGGGTCCAGCTGCGTCAGGCCCGTCAGGCCCAGCCCACCCCTGCCGCCCCGCGGGCCTGCAATGCAAGCAGGCCGAGAAGGCGGGTGGGCGCAGCAGGCGGTGCACTGGCGTTAGTGTCCCAAGTTGACAGATGTTATGGTCTTGGTGCAGGCAGGAGTGCAAGACATACCAGTGGTAAGTAGTTGCCAGTCAAGTCCCCCCCACTCCAACCATGTTGCCGCCCACCTGTGGGTGTGGGGAACTCGTCGCTGTCGGACTCTGACCACTCCCGCACGCTGCGCCTCGCAGCAGCTGCCGTCGGCTGCCGCGCTCCGCCGCCACCACCTGCGCGCCAGCTGGTGACAAAATGCTCATCCACAGCAGGGCCGGCAGAAGGGCCGCTTGTGGCCGGTCCCTGCTCGTCATACTGCCCAACAGGCGGCAGGGCGGGGCTGTTGTCAGCGCTGGCCACGCTGGCGGGAGACACATCTACGGGTCTCCCCATGTGGCTGCGCTGCCCGCCTAGCTCCCACTCAGCGCTTGGGCGTGAACGTGGTGGGCCAGTGCAAAAGGTAGCTGCTGCTGCTGGCTCATCTGCCGGGCCTGCGGCAGCCCTATGCTCCCCGGAAGTGGCAGCGCTGGTCTGCTCAGCGGCTGTGGCCTGCCACCTGCTGCTGCTTGCTGGTGGCTGTCCCACCCGGCTAATCTGCAGCAACCCTCGCCGCTTCTGCAAAGTTGGTAGCTGGGCCTGCTGCTGTGCGGTGGGCCGCTGCTGCGGCGGCGGCGGCAGCTGCGATTCACCGGGACCTGGAGAGGCACTGGCCTGCTGCTGCTGCGCCTGCTGCTGCTGCTGCTGCGCCTGCTGCGCTTGCTGCGGCACTTCAGCAGGGCCTTGCTCGCTGTCGGAGCCAGAGTCGCTGACAACCAGGTCACCTGCCGCCAAGGCCTCTTCGAATCCTAAGTCCTCGTCTGCTTCTGGCTCCAGTTGCTGCTGCTGCGGCTGATCCGGCTGCCGCACCATCTGTGGCTGCTGCTGAGCAGGCGGCACCTGTGTGGGCCCTATGGCTGCTGCGATTGCTTGCCGCACAGCGGGTGGGGTCTGGGTTGGGCCTGTGCGCTCGTCTGCGGGAAGCACAGGAGATGGAAAGACAAACCAGAGATGGAATGATAGGGTCAGGGGTTTACACCTGCATCGCCACCGCCACCAGGCATTCAATACTGACAAGCCAGCACAGCCGGCAATTAGACAAGCTCCGCAGCAGCGAGCCGCGCACCGTCTGCTCCTGGCTGCGTGCCCGCAGCTTCCGGCGGGCTGCCGCCCAGGCTGCAGTCGTCATCGCTCCAGTCCCGGATGCAGGCGGGTGTGGGCAGCGTGGCCAGCGGGTCGTCCTGGCTGCCGGCCCCAGCAGGCGTGCATGCCATGGAGCTGGGTGCAGGCCAGGCTGGGACCGGGCTGGCTCCGCGCAGACGGCTGCTGCCCGCTGCTGAGCGGCCTGCCGAGGCCGCGCCTGCTGTCTGCAACCCCAGCTCAGGGTCAGCCGGAGAGGCTGCCATGGGGCTGCCGTATGCTGCGTCTTCCGACACGCTGCGGCCCAGGGCAGCCGCCAGGGAGAAGGTGAAGGGTGAGGCTGCACCTGCCGGGGACGGCTGTGCCAGCTGTCCCGCTGCCCGGCCCTGATGGCGCTGCTGCTGCTGCTGCTGCTGCTGCTGCTGGGATGCCGGGCTGTCACCCGCAGATGACTCCTGCATGGGGCTCCAGCCTCGCTCCGGCTCCTCTCCGCCATCTGTCTCTGCGAAAGGTGGTAGCAAGATGCACTCACCTTGGCCAGGGACATTCCATAGAGACAAGGACACACAACAACAGTGTACGCCACAATACGACATAAAAGATTGCTCACCACACCGAGCAAAAAGTGCTCACCTGGCGACGACGCCTGCTCCGCCCAGCGCTCGCCGCCAGCAGCGGCCGCAGCGCCGCTGCGTGCTTCTGTGGAATAGTCCAGCGCTGCATCCGCTGCCACCATGCCCTGCAGCGACAGCGAGCGCTGCGGGCTGCCCATGGACACCGAGGGGCTGCGCTGCTGCGGCGGGCTGTCGCTAGGCTGCGGGTGCCGGTGATGGGCGGGCAGCTGCGGCTGTGGCTGCTGCGACTGCGGCTGCTGCCTGCAGTCCAGTTGCTGCTGCTGCTGGCCGTCCTGCTGTTGGGATTTGGCCTCAGGAGCGATGGACATGCGGCGCAGCTGGTCGGCCAGGCGGTTGGCCACGGGTGCGAGCGCAGCCCGGCCTGGCTGTGCCGCCTCCTGCTGACCAGCGGCAGCGGGCTTGCAGCCGCTGGCGCAGCCGCCGGGCGCTGCCGCTGCTCCTCCCTGCAGGGCAGCGCCGGCCTGCTGCGCTGCGCCAGGCTGCAGCGGGTTGCTGGCCACGCTGGAGGGGCGGTGGCGTGGCGGCAGTTCACGACAGCTGGCGGGGTGCTGCGCAGCGCCACTGGCTGTGGGCGCTGCCTGCGGCTCCTCATCGTACTCGTCAAAGTCGATCAGGTAGGGGCCCGCTGGCTGCAGGGCTCCAGCCGCAACGCTGTCCTGCAGCCACAACAGGCGCACCGCGGGGATGCCCCACTCCGCCGCCTTTTGCAGCTTGCGGCTGGCGCCGCCGCCGCCCGTGCCCGGTGCCAGCACCAGGTGCGTGGTGTGGCCCTGCACCAGGTCGCCGCTGTAACTCACGCCCGCCAGGCGCGCCAGCTCACGCACGGCGGCGCGCTCCTGGCCGTAGAAGCCCGTGCCTGTAACGACGGCGGCGGCGGCAGCGGCGGCGGAGGTGCCGGCGGGCGTGGCGGCGCCGCCTGCCCGCAGCCGCCGCACAGCCGCACCGGCCATCATGACGTGCGGTGCGGCCGCTAGGCAGGAAGGCAGGCAGGAAGGAGCTTGTGCGCGGTGACAGGCGGCGGCAGGTGGCGCAGCTGGGGGCCGTGGCCGTCGCGGGCGATCGCAGAAACGAAAGTGTGGCGCGGCAACAAAGACAACTGCTTGCGCAGGAGCGGGCAGTGCCAATGCAACAAGCCACAAGCAAGGGTTCGCCGTCTGCCGGCGATCAGTCGCACATCGAGCACATTGCGAATTGCACAGCATTTCACCACTGCCCATCACGCAATAGCTCCCGCTCGCGCCGCCCGCGGCTGAAGCGCTCCCCACACCCAGCCCCTTTTCCCCATCGGCGGCCAGCAGGCGCGATGGCGTGCTCCCTGATGGGCAGGGTGGCGCTGCGCGGCCTCCGCCCCGCCCTGGTGGTGGTCGGCCTGCGGCAGGCGCACAGCTGCCAGCCGCTGCCCTCGCTGCGAGCCGCCATTGCAGCCACGATAGCCGCAAACCAATTGGCGCCGCGGCGGCAGCTGCAGCCACAGCGGCGACCGGCGGCGGCGGCGGCTGCGGCAGACGCCGCCACGGATGCCGCCCCAGCTGCAGCGCCGGCCGGCCAGGTGTGCAATTGGCGCGGGATGAATGGTGCTGTGCATGAGAGGGAGGCCAGCAGTTGCCGCAATATGGTTGTGCTCCCTGCGCCACCTCAACCTGTGCACACCCTGCGCCCACCCTGCCGCCGGCGCCCCCACAGGACCGCAAGGCGGGCAGCGGCCGCATCGGCGAGGCGGGCGGGCGGGGCTTGGTGGACATCAACCCCCCTCGCGGCACCCGAGACTTCTTCCCAGAGGTGGGTGGGCGCCAAGCGGTGGGGGTAGTGACAAACTGCCGTGCATGCTCCAGCAGCGGTTGTGCGTCTGTTTGAGAGCCCGAACCCGACAGGGTTCATGGTTTGTTAGTGGCCCCACTGAACTTGCTGCCGGCCGCTTGGGCTACCCCGTCACCCCCACAGGACAAGCGCCTGCAGAACTGGCTGTTTGGCGAGTGGGCGGCGGTGTCCGAGGCCTTTGGCTTTGAGCAGGTTGACTTCCCCGTGCTCGAGTCAGGTGGGCCGCTGGTGTGTGCTGCTGCCTTTGGGAGGTCTGAGCCGCGGCTGGCGACACTGTCGGTGGTGCTGCAGGCGTGGTTCTCATCCAACATTCCGCTGGCGCTGTGCTGCGCCTGCCTGCAGAGGAGCTGTACGTGCGCAAGGCGGGGGAGGAGATCACAGACCAGGTAAGAGGTGTTTTTTTGTTGTATGTTGTTCTAGGGTGCTGACCATGTCTGATGGGTGGTACACTGCTGGCCGTCTGCTCCCTGCTAGACTGCGGTTACTGCTGCTGCGACCTGCCCAGCTGCTGCTCTCCTTCTTGCCTCGGTCCAGCACTCACCAGTCTGCCTGCCCTCCCCTCTGCCCGCGCAGCTGTACAATTTCGAGGACAAGGGCGGGCGGCGCGTGGCGCTGCGGCCGGAGCTGACGCCCTCGCTGGCGCGCCTGGTGCTGCAGGCAAGCAGGCCGCAGCGAGCTGGCCTGCGCGGGGCTGTCACTCGCCTGCCTCCTGCTTGCTTGCTTGCTTGCTTGCTTGAGGGCGCACGCGATGCCATAGCCGCTCAGCCTGCCTCCACGCATCTCCAGCCCCCTCACTGTCTATGTTGCTTGCTTGCAACACACCGGCCCCTGCAGAAAGGCAAGGGCCTGGCCCTGCCCGCCAAGTGGTTCTCGATCGGGCAGTGCTGGCGGTACGAGCGCGCGACGCGCGGCCGGCGGCGCGAGCACTACCAGTGGAACATGGACATTGTGGGCGTGCCGGGTGCGCTGCGCTGTGCCGCGCTGTGACGCGCTGCTGTGCTGTGCTTTTGATGCCGCACTACCAGTGGGACATGGACATTGTGGGCGTGCCGGGTGCGGCGCGCTGCGCTGTGACGTGCTGCTGTGCTGTGCTTTTGATGCTGCATCGCCATTGGAACATGGACGTTGTGGGCGTGCCGGGTGCGCTGCGCCGTGGCATGATGTGCTCTGCTGTGCATGCTGCTGTATGCTGTGCTATGCTGCACGTGGCTCGCAGCTGCCGCGTCAATCACGTCGCACACCCCCATTCCTGCTGCAACACACCCCCTCCTCTCAAACTGCCCACAACTCCACCCAGGCGTGGAGGCGGAGGCTGAGCTGCTGGCCGCCATCGTCACCTTCTTCCAGCGGCTAGGCCTGGGGCCCGCGGACGTGGGCCTCAAGGTGTCCAGCCGCAAGGTGCTGCAGGTGAGCACGCCCTCCATTTTGTGTGTCCATTGTGCTAAGTTGCGTATTGATTAAGCTACATTGCGTATTCATTGCGCTGCATTGTGGGTGCTTTGTGCTCCCTGCCGGCTGGCTGCTGTGATGCCCATTGCATGCTCCGTGTGCTCGCTGCCGGCTGGCTGCTGTGGTGTGGAAGCGCGGTACTATGGTGCCGCGAGCTGCGCACTTGACCGCCTTGCCGGCGCTGTTGCCTGGTGAATACCCTTGTGGTCTGTGCTGCACAGAGCCATGCCTAAATGCCCTGCACATGCATGCTTGCTGTGCTGTGCAGGCGGTGCTGGCGCGGTACGGCATCCCGGAGGCCTCCTTTGGCCCGGTGTGCGTGATTGTGGACAAGATGGAGAAGATCCCTCGGGAGAAGGCAAGCCTCGTGGGCCTGGTTGATGTTGGGGCTGCGCTTGGATTGTGAGAAGACGAGAGTGCCCCTGCTCGATGAGGTTCGGAAATTGTTCAGCTTCGTTGACAAGTTCAACGCTGCATCGGTACCATGCCGCAGGTGGTTGATGAGCTGGCCAAGCTGGGCGTGGCGGCAGATGCCATTGAGGGCATCCTGCAGGTGCGGCCGCCGCTGCCGCCGCCGCCGCCGCCGCCGCTGCTGCTGGGCATGCTGCTGCTGGCTGTGCTGCTGTGCTGCAGCGGCGCCATTTGTGCGCAGAGCCCTGATTGCTGCGGCTTGAGCAGCAAATTAGAGCCTGCATTTAGTTGTCTGTGGAAATGTACCCCTTGTTTTGCCACCCCTTGCAGGCCCTGGCCATCAAGACAGTGGAGGAGCTGGAGTCGCTGCTGGGCGCAGACAACCACGCGGTGGCGGACCTGCGGCAGCTCTTCTCGCTGGCGGCGGCATACGGCTATGCAGACTGGCTGGTGTTTGACGCCAGCGTGGTGCGCGGCCTGGCCTACTACACGGGTGGGTGCTGGCGGGTATGGTATGTGGGCAGTGCTGGGCGATGGGGTGAGTGCGCGGCCTGGCTTACTACACAGGTGGGAGGCAGGCGGTGGGTACGGTTAAGTGCTGGACAGCATGAGGGCTGGGTGGCAGGGTGGAAGTCGGGGCTGTTGCTGTAGGGTGGCAGAGGTGTGCCTTGTCGTCATGTTTATTCTGTTCACCGCACTTCCGCCAATCTCCTTCTTCTACCGCCCCGCAGGCGTGGTGTTTGAGGGCTTTGACCGCGCCGGCACGCTGCGCGCGATCTGCGGCGGCGGGCGGTACGACCGGCTGCTGGGCACCTTTGGCGGCGAGGTGATCGAGGGGGCTGTGCTGTAGGAGGAGGTTTGCTGGCACAGTACAGAGCACACAGTCTGCTTGCAAGGTGCAGCAGGCAGCTGCTCCAGCAGCACAGCTTCGGGCGGCCTGCCTGCCCACAGCTGCCGACACTTAGTCTGGTTGCTTCCCGCCCCGCCTGCACCGCCCTGCAGGACCAGCCGTGCGCGGGCTTTGGCTTTGGCGATGCCGTGATTGTGGAGCTGCTGAAGGACAAGAAGCTGCTGCCGCAGGTGCGGGTGCTGAATGCGCCAGTTGGTGGCTTGCGATGGTGGCAATGTTTGGCTGCAGAGCCAGCCAGGCTGTTGTCTGCTCATTGATGTGCCACTGCATAGTGTGGCTGTGCCTCGAGATGGACGCTTGCGATGCCCTTGGTGGCTGCATCCTCAAACTTGTGTTACCATGTTGCCAACAACACTCTGCCCGCTCTTCCATGGCTGCAGCTGCGGCACCAGGTGGACGACCTTGTGATGCCGCAGGACGAGAGCCTGCGGACAGAGGCCACCGCCATTGCGCAGGTGGGTCCGGCACAGCATGGGCAGCACATGCTGTGTGCTGGCAAGTTTGCCAGTCTGGGTCTGGCTCGCATTGTGTGGTGACTCCGCAGCCTCGAATGCGCCTGGCGAGCCAATCATAGCTTACCGACGCACCCTGGCTGCCCTGCCTCCCACTGCCGCAGCGGCTGCGGGCGGCGGGGCGGCGAGTGGATCTGGTTCTGGAGCCCAAGCGCCTCAAGTGGGCCTTCAAGCAGGCGGAGCGCTGCAACGCGGGTGCGTGCAGCTGGGGTAGCGCGGCTGCAACGCTGGTTGCTGAGTGACAGCTAGCGGCAGTTTGGCGGCGGCTCAGCAGCAGGTATCGAGCGGTGCTGCATGGCCAATGTGGCTATGCTCCGCTGGCAACAGCGCCTGCACCGCACTTGCTTGCACTGGCTCACACGCAACACGCCGGCTTCCTTGCCTGCCCCCGCAGCGCGGCTGGTGCTGGTGGCTCCCGATGAGTGGGCCAAGGGCAGTGTGCGTGTGAAGGACCTTGCCAGCCGGGAGGAGTCCGATGTGCCGCTGGACCAGCTCGTTTGAGCCAGTGCTTATGGCACAGCTTGGGATGATTGACATCCGCTTGCATCGTCTCCTCTGGCCTCGTTCAATTTGCCTGACTGCGCCAGCAGGCCTGGCTCTCGCACTTGTTCTGCATTGAGCACTGGCTTTCTTTAAAACGCACAGCCCCTTGCAAGTGGCATGGGAGTGTGCACCTTAGTTGCAGCCAAACGCATTGCGAGGCAGCGACTGGGTGGGGTGGAACCAAATGGCAGCCGCCCGGCAGTGGCAGTTCATCTGGGTGCATCAAGACATGCCATGAACTGCTGCTGCTTCAAAGTTGGGCTGGTGTTTTGCCCTTGGGAGCAAGGATCAGGGAGTCGTTACAAGTGGCATCGAGCGCAGGCCAGGCAAACAAGCATTAGTTGGCAGGAAGGGCAAGGGTCCTTTCAATTTACCTGCTGGGGCTTGAAGCGCTGCTGCTGCTCAGGCCGCGCGCCGGCCCCTGCCTCAAGCTAACCGGCACGCTAGTCAAAGTCGGCCAGCCCAGTGTGCTCTGGGTGGTTGACAAGGTAGCCATTCAGCTCCAGCCGGCAGCCGGGCAGCTCGGAGCGGATGCGCTCCGCCAGCGCCACCGCCTGTGGATCGGTGGCGCACTCCAGTCCAATGTCCAGGCAAAGAAGCTGCGAGGAACGGCGAGGCAGGGGAAGGAGGACGTTGTGAGGGAGAAAAGAGCCAGAAGAAGGTCGCGCCCTCCAGTCCAATGTCCAGGCACAGAAGCTGCGAGGCGCAGTGATGGGGGTTGAAAAGGGGGGCAACAGGAAGTGATAAGACGGCGTAGGCCGCCGGCTCTCTGCGGTGCACAGGCACATGCAACTTGCATGCAGGCTGGCGTACACTCACGCGCTAAGCCAGCCCTGGCAAGTGACCACAGCATGCAGCGTGCACAGCGTGCACAGCGCACCTTGAGGCCCTGCAAGCATCCCAGCTTCCACTCCACGTCTGCCCACCACTCCTCTGCCTCTGCCACATTGCAGTTGACACGCAGCGCTTCCAAGCCCGAGGCTGCGGTGGCGCTGAATGGGATGGGTGATGCCAGCCCAGGGTTGCTGCCCGACATATCCAGGCTGCAGGGGAGGGGGATGTGCCACACAAGTGGTCAGCAGGCATGAGCAAGCGGCACGCCGAGCCGTGGCACACGTTGGGAGACCATATGAAAGGCAGCAGCATTCAGTGAGAAATCTCGCTGCGGCCTGCAGGCCAGGCGTGGGTGGAGCATGCCGCCAGCTCAGACGTCAGCCAGGCAAGTGAAATAACACAGCCATGCACAGGAAGCAACCTGCAACTCGAGGTGCTCACCTCTTGAGGCCAGACAGGTAGGGTCCATCTGGCAGGCCCTCGAGCTCACAGTCTTGTAGGTGCAGGGCAGTAAGGCCCCGCAGCCACCGGATGTTGTCCAAATCGTACAAGTCGATGCAGCCGTCCTCAATCGCCAGCTGGCGCAGCGAGCTGCAGGAGGCATAAAATGAATGTGCAGCGGGCCAGGTCAGTTGGGTGGTGGGGAGGCGGCTGAACAGACCTTGGCTCAGAAAACAACAGCGGCAGCCAGTTGGGATTGTGGGCCAGGGTGCATGGCGGCGCTGTGCATGGCAAGCAAGAGTTGGAACATGCACGATGACAACACGTTCCCGCCCCTTGCCGCAATGCGCCCTGCCCTGCACCTGCCCCACCTGAGAGCGGAGAACTGGGAGGGCACGCGGAACGAGTCTGAACCCAGGAATGCCAGGCTGGTGAGCTGGCCCAGCATGGAGCACAGGGCTGAGGAAATCGGCTCGTCGTCGAACGAGCAGGCCTGCAGCTGCAGCTGGCGCAGGCCGGTGCAGCGTGCAGCGGCAGTGTCTGCCCCGCAGATGCTGGGCACGTTGATCAGCCGCAGGGAGGTCAGGTGGGGGCACTGCCATGCGGACTGCACCATGCTGCCCTCGCACTCCTGCCGGGGAAGGGAATTGCAAGCCCTTGCAGCTGTGGTTGAACGGCACGTGTGAAGGGCGGCATGGGCAATGGCAGCGACCAGCAGTTGGAGGCCATGCCAGCCATGCTCCACCCTTGGGCTATCTGGCAGTTGGCAAACAGCCCAGGCGGCTGCTCACCAGCTTGCGCAGCGCGGGCAGGTGCGGCAGCACTGAGCAGGCGGGCGGCCGTGCGTCGCGCTGCGGCCCCAGCCGATCATCGCAGATGGACAGGCTGCACAGCCGGGACAGCTGCTGCGCAGCAGTGACGTGCAGCCCAGCATTCAGCGCATCCACTTCCGCCTCGGTATGCACCAGGATGGTGCAGTGCCGCAGCTGCGGCAGCCACTCCACAGCGGCAGGGGCGCCCGCGCTGAGCGTCAGGGCCGCCAGTGGCATGTGCTGGCTGATCGTCTTCAGCAGCTGCTTGTCCGGCACGCCCAAGTGCAGCCGCAGCTGCTGCACCGGGCTTCGCAGACCGCTGCAAACAGGTCGGGGTGGGGAAGGGCGAGCAGGCTGTGCAAAGTGCGTGTGCCTGCCCGGCCTGATGTTGCCCTGCGATGATTCCAAACCACGGGCAACCAGCTGCCCCGAAGCCAGACGCCGTGCTCCTCACCTCAAATGCACTCGCAGCAGCTGCCTGGCCTCATGCATCATGCTGGAGGTGCACAGGGTGAGCTCCTCCAGGCGCCGGCACAGCGGCAGGAATGAGCTGCAGTGCAGCAGGCTGGCGCCGCCCAGGTGCAGGCTGCGAGTTGGGCAGGGGCAACAGGTGGGCTGCTTCGGTGACATCCTGACTGCTGGTGGCAACATTGGTTGAAGGCTGCCAGGGGCGATCTGGTATGGATTACCCTGCATCGTGCAAGGCACGCCGCCCAGCACACAGCTGGTAAGCACCCACCTGCGCAGCTCGGGGTACAGCGCATGTGCCAGGCTGGCAGGCACCTCTGGTGCCAGCTCGTACGTGCATCCTGTGATGCGCAGCGATGTGATGCGGCGGCAGCTGAGGTGCGGCAGCAGCCGCTCGATGGCTGCTCTGGACGCCTCCTCATTGAGGTCAAGGTCGTGCAGCTCGCACAGCTGTACCACCAGGCTGGACGTCAGCTGCAGCGCAAGCTGGCGCCAGCGGCGGCACACGCGCTCCACCGGCCCACTGCAACGGAACAGGGAGGGAAGAATGCCCGTAAGGCGGCAGCAGCGGCGGCGGCGGCGGCGACGCAGCGGCGGTGACCTCACTGGGCACGCACCGGCTCTCCAGCTCCACCGCCGATCCCAGCAGCTGGTGGGTGACCTCGGGCACCAGCTGGATCACCGAAAGCAGCAGCTCGTCGGGCAGCGCGTCGACAGAAGGGCCGGCAGCGCGCCCTGGGGCGCGCTTCAGCCAGCGGTCCATCCTGGGGAGATCAGCGCTTGAGGGCGATGTGATCGGACAGGGTGGGCTGTGCATTTGGCTTGGGCTGGTCGGGCGGAGCGGCGGCAGCAGCGCCAAGCCAGCAGCCGGTGGCGACTGATGCACGAGCGGCAGCGGCAAGAGGCTTCCCTCAGGCATGTTCAACACATTTGGTGCCTTCTTTTGACGGCTGGCGCAATGCGTGGCTTACAGATGGCAGAGGTTTTGAAGTACGCTGGCAGGCAATGCACCCCTCCTGCCGCCCATCCACCTGCCCTGGCGCTGCAAGGGGCGCTCAGCCCAAGCCGACAGCTGTTCTCGAGGCTCAGCTCATAAATTCGTCCAGATCCAGCCGGCAAGAGGGGAAGGTGGAGCGCATCTCGTCCAGCAGCGCTGCAACTTCCGGCTCTGCAGCCAGTTCTGGGTCAACAAACATAGCCAGGACCTGCGTTTGAACGCAACGGAACGTGGGGGCGCTCTGTACAACAACTGCGTGGCAGCCACTAGCAGACGCGTGAATGACCGCAGCATGCACGGCGCACCTTGAGTCCACGGAGGCAGTGCAGCTTCCACTCCACATCCTGCCACCACTGTTGCAGCGCTTCGGCTGTGAAATCATCCGGCTCGAAATCGATGCCCAGCTCTTGCAGGCCCGCTGCCGCTGTCACGGCGAATGGTATGGAGGACCCAAGCCGCTTGCTGGCAAACGACAGGTCCAGCCTGCAGATGACATTTGGTTGTGCAGCTTGCAATGATTGGTGATTGGCGACAAGCACGTGGAACAACAGCAGCGCAAGTTCAGCAGCCAGCGCGGGGTCCTAGTAATCATACCAAGCACCCCACTGTGACGCGTCTTCCGCGGCAGCTTGCCACTGCTTCTCACCGCTTCAAATCACGCCAGCACCACTCCTCACCTCCTCAGGCTCGACAGGTAGGGCCCATGTGGCAGGCACCCCAGCTGGCAGTCCTGTAGGCGCAAGGTGGTGAGGCCTGGCAGCTGCCTAATGGCTTCCAGGGAGGGCGGCTCGATGGCTGTACTGGTAATGACCAGCTCATCCAGTGGCTGCAAGGGCAGACACAGCATCAGCAGTGCTTGGCCGGTAGCATGAACAGCAAAGCGACCCCAGGTTGCTGAATGCAAGCTGAGCAAACTGCAGTAGGGACACTCTCGATGCCATAACCGCATGCAGCCACTGCACATCCGCTCACGGCAGGCCGACTCGTTTGAGCAATGCACAAGCTGCTCGATATTCCTCGAATAACCCGCCGACAGTACGCCCAGAACCTCCCAGCCCTGCGCACCTGAGCTGGGAGAACTCTGGCGGCAGGCAAACGCTGGTCGCAATTTCTCTATCTCCAAATATCTCCAGGCTGCCAAGCTGGCACAGCGAGGAGCACAGCGGTGCAGGAAATGTGTTGTCGTCAAACGAGCAGCCATCAAATCGCAGCTGCTGCAGGTTAGTGCACTGTGCGGCGCCGACTTCTGGTCCGCAGATGTCGAAGGCATAAGCGAGCACCAAAGAGTCAAGGTGGCGGCAGCGCCACACCGACTGAGGCACACTGCCGTAGCACTCCTGCAGAAGGACTGTGATGGCGGTGGCAGATGCTTGCAGCTGTACACGTGCAAAGGCACCCTAAGCCCCAGCCAAATAGGTCTCGCCCACACTCACCAACTCGCGCAGCGCTGGCAGGCGGGGCAGCGCAGGCAGGGCTGGGGCTGCTGCCAGGCGCTCTGCCGCCGGCCGCATATCCTGGAGCACTAGGCTGCTCAGCTGGGCGAGTGACGCTGCCTTCAGCCTGCTGTTCAGTTGGTCAATCTGGGCAGAACTATGGACCGAGACAATGCACTCCCGCAGCTGCGGCAGCCACACGCCTGCAATCGGGCTGTCGACATGCAGCGTCAGCGCTGCTGGCTGCACATGGTGGCCGATTGCCGTTGCCAGCTGCTCGCCAACACAATCTGTGGTTAGGTTCAGCAGCTTCAAGGTGCACCCCAGCCCGCTGCGCCAGAGGTGCAGAGGGGATGCTTTGGCAGGCGGACATGGGCACATGCATGCATGCCCCAACAGCGTGGCTGGGCTACACCACTTCAGAACACATGCCTCTGATTTCCTGCCCTCCGCCCCTGCCTCACCACAGGTGGCTGCACAGCAGTAGCGGGTCAATATCATCTTCACCGTGCTTCACAGAAATGCTGAGCTCTTCCAGGCGCCGGCACAGCGGCAGGAATGAGGTGAAGTGCAGCAGGTTGATGCCACCTAAGCACAGACTGCAAGGATACTAGGAAGGCAGACTCAATCGCCAGGCGCACCAGAGGAGAGCAGAGGGTGAACAAGCAGCTCGCAATCGACTGACACAATGCACATGTCCAAGGGGGAGCACCACCCAGCACCCACCTGCGCAGCTCTGGGTACAGCGGGCGCGCCAGGCGGCCAGGAACCTCTGGCGCCAGCGTTGATGTGCATCCTGTGATGCGCAGTGCGGTAATGCGCCGGCACTGCAGGTGTGGCAGCAGCCGCTCTACAGCCACAGCAGACACCTCCTGAAGTGGACCGATTTTGTCCACACTGCAGAAATATACGGACAGGCTGGCCGGCAGCTGCAGCGCGAGCTGGCGCCAGCGGCGGCACACGCGCTCCACTGGCCCGCTGTGGAGGGACAAGGAAGCAGGACTGCTGGTGAAGCGGCGGGGCATTGGTGGCAGCAGCGGCGGCGGCGGCACCTTCAATGGGCACCCACCGGGTGTTCCTCAGGTACACCGACGAGCCCAGCATCCGGTAGGTGACCTCGGGCACCAGCTGGAACACCGCCTGCAGCAGCTCGTCGGGCAGCGCGTCGAAAGAAGGGGCCGCAGCGCGCCCTGGGGCGCGCTTCAGCCAGCGCTCCATCCTGAAGGGATTAACGCTCGAGGACGAAGTGATCGGGCGAGACCTGCGGCCCGGGCGTTGGGTTTGGGCGGCGGAGCGGCGGCCCAGCAGCTGCTGTGCCCAAAGCAGTGTGGCCCTTATGGTTGCTGCTCAATTTGCTGACGGTTGTTGCTTACAATGTGGTCGTTGGGTTCTACGACAGCCAGACGGGCAACACACAGCACACTACTGCCGCGACACTCGCCATCGCCTTGGCGCCGCTCCTAAAACTCAAGCAGACCGCTGTACTGCGGATAGGCACCCAGGCTCCCACTCAGATCCAGCCGGCAAGAGGGGAAGGTGGAGCGAACGTCGTCTAGCAGCGCCGCGACCTCCGGCTCTGCAGCCGTTTTCCTGTCAACCGCCATGGCCAGGATCTGCGGGCACAGTGGAGACTAGGTGCACTCGAGCATCAGCCTGCGGGCTGGCCCACATCCAACCTCCATACACAAACAGGCGCACCAGACACTGCCGCATGCACAATGTACACACGCATGCGCTTGCGACCGCAGCGTGCACAGCGCACCTTCAGCCCCGGGAAGCAGTGCAGCTTCCACTCCACATCCTGCCACCACTCGTGCAGCTCGTCGCCACAGAGCACAGCGTCGGGTGGATGTTTGTGAATTGGGGTGAACTTGGCGGGATAGAAATCGATGCAGAGCGCTTGCAGGCCCTCTGCTGTGGTCGCAGCAAATGGTATGGTGGACGCCAGTCGGTTGCTGTTGTGGGACAGGTCCAGGCTGCAGGCAAGAGTGCAAAACAAAGGAGAGTTGTTCAGCAGCGCACTTGAACCGCCATTTTTACTGCAGCATCAGCCAAGCTGCTGGGCTACATGCTGCACGCCGCAGGACCCAGTCCACCAGGCAGCACGGCAACTTGCCGCTTCTGCTTTCCAAAGCACAACCCCTCACCTCTTGAGGCTGCACAGGTATGGCCCGTGAGGCAGGCCCTCCAGCTGGCAGTCATGCAGGCGCAAGGCGGTAAGGCCTGGCAGCCGCCTAAAGGTCTCCAGGGAGGGCGGCTTGATGGATGCACCAGCAATGAGCAGCTGATGCAGCGAGCTGCAAGGGAGGGCGCAACATCAGCAGCCTCAAGTCACGAGCAAAGCAACTACTGCCCACCGAGCTGCAGGGGAGCAAGGCCGGTCAAAAATTGGACCAGGTAATCACATTGCCGGCAGTCAGCGATGCACCGACAACCAGCCTGGGCGACATGCCTACATTTAAAGGCACACGAACACTCCATCCCTGCAGACCTCAGCTGGGAGAATTCAGATGGCAGGCTGGTCAGGCCTCCTCCACGAATCCCCAGGCTGCTCAGCTGGCGCAGAGCTGAACACAAGCTTGCTGGGAATGCGCCGCCGCCAAACAAGCAATGATTAAAGCGCAGCTGTTGCAAGTTGGTGCACTGCGCAGCACCAAATGCCGGCGCGCTAATGCTTTTACGCGCACTAGAGCACAGCAGGGAGGTGTCGTGGCGGCAGAGCCATGCCGCCCGAGGCACGTTGAAGTAGCATTCCTGCGGAAGGAGCATGGCAGCAGCTTGACATGCCACAGCTGTGCAAGTCCTCCAAGGTGCAGGGCAGCCGGCCAATCAGTTATGACTGGGTCTTGGCCCCAGCAGGCTTGCTCCTGCTCTGCCTTACCAGCTTGCACAGTGCTGGCAAGCGAGGCAGCGCCGGGAGGTTGGGTGGTGATGCTCCGGGCAGCAGCTCCGTTCGGGCATCGCGAAGCACCAGGCTGCTCAGCTGGGTGAGCACTGTCGCCTCCAGCCATGGTTCAGCTGGGAAATCTGGTCATTGGAGTAGAATGTGACAGAGCACTCCTACAGCTGCGGCAGCCATGCGTCCGAGGTCGGGATGACGCAACTTAGCATCAGCGCCGCCGGCTGCACATGGCGCCTGATTGCCACCGCCAGTGGCTTGTCGACAGCAACTGTGGTCAGATGCAGCAGCTTCAGGTTGCACCGCAGTGCGCTGCACACAGGCGGGGGTCGGGTGCGAGGGGCCTGCCATGGTTGCACGACAGCTTGCGTCGCTTGTGCCGGCTCAACAAGTGCAGCGGCCTCAACTGAGAGCCCGCCGCTGCACTCATTTCCTCCATTTCCTCTCCAATCCGCCTCACCACAGGTGGCTGCACAGCAGCTTCTGGTCGACTGACTCATCGCTGTCGTCCTCCTCCGTGCTCAGGGTGAGCTCTTGCAGGCACCGGCACATCGACAGAAAAGAGGTGAAGTGCACCAGGCTGGTGCCGCCCAGGTGCAGGCTGCGAGGTAGGAAAGGAGGACAACAGGTCAGCCACTGGATGCTAAGTCATGGGCTGTCCAGGGCACGGCAGAGCAAGACGCACTCTGCACGCACATGAAAAGCACCCACCTGCTGAGCTCAGGATACAGGGCACCCGCCAGACGGACGGGGACCTCTGGAGCCAGCACTGAAGTGCACCCACTGATGCTCAGGGCCACGATGCGGCGGCACCGCAGGTGCGGCAGCAGCGCCTCCACGGCTGCTGCAAAACGCTCATCAGCATTGGGGCCAAGCTCAAGGTCATGCGCCTCACATAAATCGATCGTCAGGCTGGCAGGCAGCTGCAGCGCGATCTGGCGCCAGCGGCGGCACACGCGCTCAACCGGTCCGCTGCAGAAGAACAGAACAGGAGGGTGCAGTTTGCTCGTGGGACGGTGGCGGCGGCGACGGCGGCAAAGTGCGGCAGCGTCCGCAGGGCGCCCTACCGGCTCTCCAGCTCCACCGCCGATCCCAGCAGCTGGTAGGTGACCTCTGGCACCAGCTGGATCACGGCCTGCAGCAGCTCTTCGGGCAGCGCATCGAAAGAAGGGCCGGCAGCGGGCCCCGGGCGCTTGAGCCAGCGATCCATTGTGAGGGCAAGAAACCGAGATGATCGGGCAGGGTGTGCATTTGGCTTGGGTGATCGGGCGGAGCGGTGGCGGCAGCAGCCAGCAGCAACGCTGACAGGGGCTGATTCACGATTCCTTTGATCATGCTGCTGAGGCCATTCACTGAAATTGCAATGCGTAGGGCAAGCTTGCCTGACTCACACGACATCTTTGCTGATCGGCAACCCACCGCACGCGGGGCACGTCGGCACGGAGGCGGCGCGCCGTTGGCGGCCCTGCTCGACGGGCAGTCATGCGCCATGCACCTGGCAGATATTGCGGCATCTTCGCTAATATCAGCACACCACTCTTCTCAACCTGAACATACCATCTGCAGCAGTAGCATTCCGACTCACCGCCAGACCGGTGGCGGTGGCGGTGGCCCACCGGGCACGACCCTTGTGCCCCCAGCCGCCGCGTCTGTGCAGCCTCTGGGCGCATGCCAGGCATGTTCTGATCCATTGGTTGGCATTGAACTCACAGTGCTCTTTACCAGGTGATGTCAGGCCTCGGGTTGCCCTTGATGATCAGTCCCCCCCACCGGGTGGGTGGATGGCGCGCCGCCGCCCGCTGCGGTCCCGACCATGTGGCAGGGATGCTCACCCGCGGCCCGCTCTGTCGCTCGCCCCTATCGTTTCCTCGCTTCCCAGCCCACTCTCCACAATCCCCAGCTGCCTGCAAGGTGTGAAACCCGATCAGTGTGCCACCCACAAACACCACTCAGCTGGGGCCTCTGGGCGTTGGGCCAGCAGTGCATCGCGCTGAATTCGAGCCCCGTAGCCTGTTTTCACACTGCAGGCCCCTGCACCCGCCGCAGCGAGCGGGCGGTCCGCGAACCCTCACGCTGCAAGCCATGCGGCCGCCTCTGTGGGCCTGTATGGCCGCTCTTCTGCTAGGTGAGCCGGCCGCTGCCCTCGCCGGCAGCATGCCGCCCCCGCCCCCGCCGCCGGCGCCGCCGCCGCCGCCGCCGCTCAACCGGACGATCCGCCGGTTCGCTGATCAGCTCCCCTCCTTCTCTCTTCCGTCCACCTGTCAGTGTGCCATGGCGCCAGTGGCGCGCTGATCCCTTGGGGCTCCACGCCAGGCTCATGGTGCGCTTGTATGGTAGGCTGGGTGCTGCATACCCACACGTGGGCCACCGGTATCCAGCCGCTCTGCCCCCTTTGCAGCTGCTTAGGGCCTGTGCTGACCCGTGCCACCTGCAAACCTGGCTGCGCCGCAGGGAGCCCTGGATCCAGCTCGACCTGCTGGCAACCAACTCGCTGCGCTGCATCGACTTTTACAATGCAGCTGACGCCGCTTTCCGGTCTGGCTTCACATATGTGCGTCCCTGCGGTTGGCTGGTCAAGAGGCTCTCCACTGCTGCCGCCTGGCATGCGTCACCTGGCATGCAAACACATGTTGCCTTGGCCACCAGCATGCCTCTTCTTTTGGTGCCATGCGGGACAAGCAGTGCAGATGGCATGCACCCCTTTCACAATGCTGCCATGCGGCGGCCCAGTGCCTCACTGCGCCCCCTCCGGTGCCCCCGCTCCAACGCAGGAAGTGAACCGCAAGCTGCAGGCGCTTGCGCTGGAGCAGGTGTCCACCGACTGCCAGCTGATGACCCTACCGGTGCCCGGGGGCCGCCGCGGCAACTCCGTGGTCCTGCCACAGAAGCGCCTGCGCATTCGTGGCAAGCTGGTGACATCGGCAGAGGAGGGCGATATGCGTCATATCTTGACGGTCTTCGAGGCCATCCAAATCCACAAGCAGGCAAGCCGCTTTGGCACCTGGGCATGGGGGAGTTCAGGTTGTCAGCAGCGCACGCTTGCCATGGTCTGCACATGCCTCTGCTGGTTGACCAGCTGATGCCCAGTACGAGTGCGAACAAGGGTTAAACCCACCGACCTTTGCTGGCACTCTGGCTGCTGTGCGCAACCGCTGGGCCCCAGTCCCACTGCTGTGCACGAAGTTGCTCCCCACCCCCTTTTATCCTCCCATTGTCCTACCGCAGATCATCCACGAAATCTCGCACATCCTGCCCGCCGGCAGCCCCTGGGAGCCAGATGCCCTGTTCTACTCTAACCCCCTGGAATCCAGCCTGTGCGTGGGCGGCATGTGGTCCGCGAGCGCTCGCCTGCAGATCGGCAAGCCCTGCCCCCCGGATGGCCAGGCATGGAACCCTGGTATGCTCATCAAGGTGCGCTCGGCCTTGTTGCAGCGGCAGCTGCGCTGCAAAGGGCAGACCGCGAGGTCGCCGTGCACCATGCACCGCCTGCATGAATCAAACGATCCCTCAAACGAGCGCCGCCGAATCCACCTTTGGGAGCCAACACCATGCCCGCCCTGCCCTCCCAACCCACCCAAGCAGGCCTGCTCTCCCGACGAAGCCTGCGGCGCCACCTGCTCCTGCCCCACCAGTGCGCCCCACTGCGTCGCTGGCCGTGGCCAGACGGTCGGCCGGTGCAGCACGACCCCACTGCTGGGTGGCACCGCGCCACCAAAGCGCGCCCAGCGCTTCCCTGCCCATCTGATCCCCAACAAGCCCTCCCTCATTCTGGCCAACTACTGCAAGCAGCCCGTGTGGCCCGCCCTGGTGCGTGTATTGTTTGCTGTTTAACCTGCGTTGGGTGGTGCGCAGTGCGTCCGGCTGCGTGCCGTCATGTGCCTGCATGGGGCGGCAGCTGGGGCAGTGGAGCCAGGGGGCACCCTTTAGCTGGCGGCTGCCACTGCAGCTTGTCATTGGCATACCGTCCATGTTGCCGACTTTCCGCTCGCCTTGTGCAGAACGGCGTGTGGAACATTCCTGGCCAGGCTCCCCCCAGCACCCAAACACAAGGCAAGTGTGCTTCACCATTGTTGGCTCCTGCATCTCAGGGCCAGTGGCCCTGAGAGTGGTGGTTCTGGCTGCCTTTACTGGGGAGGTACTGTTTCCAGCTCAGGTGCCAGCAGCTGCTGTTCTTCCTCCCCTGCAGGCTTTGTGTTTGGGCCTGCCGACTCCAGCAACGCCAACCTGTGGCCGCTGGGACCCAGCGGCGGACCCAATGTGAAGCTGGAGAGTTTCGCGGGCAAGGGCCCCACCGATGCTCCCGCTTACCGTGTCATTGACCTGAGCAACGTTGCCAAGTGGGGCGGCATCGGTGGCATGGTAAGGATGGCGGGTCATGCGCAGACAGCAGGGCGACGTGGTTTTAAGTGCCCACGCCCCGCTTGTGGGCGTTGCCCGTTGTTCTGGTGCAGCTGTCATGGCAAACAACGAGTGCGTGGCTGCTGTTGTGTGCATTGCCCCTTCTTGCTTGTAACTTGCGTGTCCTTTGTGCTCGCCTGCACAGACGGTCTGGCCGCGCACTGGCTGCGGCTATGACCGCAACCGTGGGTTTGGCATGCCAAAAGGTGAGTGGCAGCAGTCACCTGTGCGTGCAAGCAGCGGTGGACAGTACGCTTCTCCTTTGTTCGTTCTGTGGGCTATGGCCGCCTGCTTCTTGCATGCGTCACAGCCTGCTGCAACGCGCTCCTGCTTGCAACTTTGCCTCCTCCCCGCAGACAGCAAGGACTTTAGGCAAGCAAACAGCAGGGTGGTGCCAGCACCAGCAAGCAGACGCTGTGGTGGAGCGGCTGCTGCATTTGCAAAGCTGCTTGACGCTCTTTTTGCTGCCGATTCCTTTGATGGCCACCAAAACATGGTTACACGTGCCCCCGCTGTCCTTGCCATAACTAGGCCCTGCCATGTTGCCTTGCCCCAACCATGCAGCTGCGCCATCGGTGACTGCTGGAGCAACGACGTGGTGAAGGTCGGCGGCAAGAACGTCACTCAGGGAGCTCGCGACGGGTGCGCAGCCTGGGCACTGCTGTGCTTTTGTGTTCGCTCATTGTTTTTGGTTGTTTGTTGCTTCACCATATCCTCACCTGTGGTATGCCGAAGAAGGTTTGGAACTCGGCTGCATGACTGGCTTCTTTGCCCTGCACTAACCGGCCATTCCAACAGTCGCCTCAGCAGCAGCCTGCCCCGCCTGCGCTGGAGCACAGCAGGCAGCACAAACACATGTGTTGCAACCTTGGCATCGGCTGCACCCACGCTCATCCCGCTTTCCTCCATGCAGGTCGTGGAGCAGCACCCGGGATGCCTGGTGCTGACGTGGCAGCCATACACGACCTGTCAAAATCTGCAACTTCTGCCTTTGCCTTGCACTTTACAGGTCGTGCATGTGGAAGAACACAGCCACCGACAAGTGGGTGCAGACGGGCGGGGTAGCCCCAAAGCCGCTGCTGGAGTTCACCTTTGCGGTCCAAGCCGACGGCAAGCTGCTGACCTACTACGACCTGAGCGCTGTGGACGGCTATGTGGTGCGTTTGCAACAGCTGCACAATCGCTGCGGTGTGCAGCAGGGCTCTGCCTGCGGCAGCAGGGGAGTTGCGCCAGCTAGGACAGCCATGTGGTGTGTGTTGCGCCTGCTGCTGGGACGTGCGGTGGCATGCAGGGCTGCAGTGTGCAGCGGGGGCCGCCGCATGCAGCGGCAGGGGCCCACAGGCAGCAGTCTGCATGGCTTGCATCCCAGCTGTTGATGTTGTTCGGTGCCTGCCGGCAGCTGAGCTTGCTGCTGCCTGCCTGCTGCCTGCAGGAGTCGATCGCGGTGTTTGTGAACAAGGGCGTGCCGCCTAATCCCAAGAACGTCACGCGCTTCTCGTGCGGCAGCCCGGGTGCGCGCTTGGCTGTGCAACCAAGCTGCACAAGCCACAATGCTTTCAGTTGCGCTGGACACAGCAGCATGAGACGCAAGAGCAGGGATGCAGCCTTCTGCACGCTGCCACTGCTGGGATACCTACTTGGGGCTTCACCTGTGCCGCAGTGCAATGCAATCAGTCTGTGCTACATGCCGTCTTTGGTTAACCAATGCAAACGTTTCCATGCAGCCTGCAACTATGACCTCAGCAAGTGCCCACCTGAGCTGCGCCTGTACTACAAGGATGGCACGCTGATTGGCTGCATGTCCATTTCGGTGAGCGTTGCAGCAGCAGTGCCAGGCCCTGCCTTTTGGGAAGAGTCCATGGGCAGCATCGGCCATTTGCTTCTGTTGTGTGAATCACACGTTCTGCTTCACGACTGCTGCAGTCTGGAATTGATCGGCTGAAAGATCAGACTAGCGTCAAGTACCCGAGCAACTACAGGTAAAAAAAAGCAGTTCGGACACGTTTCTGCTGACTGACGGGTCTGATGCTCAAGCTGCCCGCGGATGGTTGCACCATGCTGCACTAGTGCTGCACGCCGCTGCCCCGCCCCGCCCCGCCCCTAGAGTGCTTGCCCAACCTCATGCACTGGCCCCCGCCCCCGTGCTTGCAGAACGCACATGCTGCAGCTGCGGCAGAACGCATACACGCGCTCGCAGGCGCAGTGCTCCTGCGTGCACGATTCCCTAGCTCCCAACCACCCCGCCTACGACTGTGCGCTGGACAAGGCGGGCGTCAACGGCGGCATCGAAGACGCATACGTCAACAAGCCACCCGGCGGTGCGCAATCGCGTGCCAATTGAGTGCCGTTGGCGGCGAGCTTGTCCCGCCTGCTCAATGCACAGCATGCACCTCTGATCACAAGCCGCTTTTCCTACTGCTGCGAACCTCTATGCCTTCTATGCCATGCAGCAAAGAACTGGAAGCCAGACTACAAATCCGCCGCCAAGGCGCTGGCCACCAACCATGTGACTGCAACCAAGTGCGCCACAGCGGGGATGGCAGCGCTGGCAAGGCCGGGGCGTTACGCTTGTATGCGATATTCAGAGCAGCCTGGCTTGCAAATCTTACTGAGGTGGCAGCATCACTGGCCAGAGGGCTTGCTGGCGCCTGCAGACTGTGAACCATGTATTGCATTCTTTTACTCCAGCCCGTTGCTCCAAGCCGTTGCTCCAGCATGAAGCACGACCGAAGCATGCTGATACTCCACCATGTGCTCCGCTGCTGCCCCGCTCCACCCCTGCTTCTGCAGGCCCACCCAGCAGACCCTGGGCGTCAACATCGACTCCCCAAAGCCCATCACCGCGACCGGCTTCTGCTGCTCACCTTACGTGATGTGGTGATTTTCCTAGCCCTATGCAGCTCACGGCAAATGCTTGCAAGCGAGCCGGTATCTGCACAGACTGCCGTTAGCGTGCCAGGGTGATTGTCTGCAGCTGCGGCAGTCAAGGTGATCCTGCACAGGCCCTTATGACAGTAATGTGCCTGACCCACCCAAACTGCCGCCGTGCCAACCGCAGGTATTATGGGCCAAACTGGGTGAGGAGCGGTACCATCGGGGTGTCGACTTTTAGTTCAGAATGCAGTTAGCAAGTCTGGAGGCAGGCGCCTTGCTAGCTATGGCACAGACGCCCTCCAGCGCGCTCTCCGTTGGGTTGTGTGGCGCGCTGCTGGTTTTGTGTGCATAGACAAACGTAGACGGTGCCTTGACGCCCGCTTTCAGGTGAACACCAAGGACCCCAGCAAGGCTGGAGGCGACGGCAATAACGAGATAATCCGGCAGCACATGTGGTTAGTTATCAAGTGTCGGGTGACTCTGCATGCGGTCCTGCGCTGCTGCTTGCAGGGGGAGGAGCTGTTGCGATGACTGGCAAAGGCAGCTGTGACTGTGCGTGCCGCTTGTGC
>VFQO010004433.1_pt1 | contig 59592 bp, 107 predicted proteins | sample 3512331 | NCBI WGS metagenome assembly VFQO01 (sample SAMN10412371, study PRJNA504923) | tailings metagenome | isolation source: Replicate 3 from Balatoc abandoned mine | place: Philippines: Itogon, Benguet | collected 2017-08-28 | reverse complement strand
CGAGGCACTGCCCTGGCCGGCTGTGCGCCGGCAGGGCAGCCCTGAGCAGGCACAACGGCCAGAAACAACGAGGAAGGGGAAAGAAAACTGACAGTGCTCATCACAGGAGGACACTAGCCGGGCACAACTGCAACCGGGATTAGCAGCCGCTGGCCGCGCCTCACAGCCGCGCACTGGGCGGCGGCGGGGAGGGGCTGCCGCTGCGCGGCTGCGGCGCCTCTGCCACGTAGGCACACAGCACCGTGATGTCATCCATCTTGCCTCCAAAGTAGCGGTAGCCCAGCTGCTGCGCGCCGTAGGCAAAGGGGCTGAGGTGCGTGGGGTCGGCGGCCCGCATGCGTGCAAACTGAGCCAGCGTGACTGCAGCAGCCTGAGCGTTCTCGCCGCGCTCCTGCTGGAACAGGCGGGCGGGTGGGGGCGGGGCGGGGCGGGGCGGGCGGCCGGTCAGGCAGCGCTCAAGGGACAGGAGTGCAGGTGGGTTTTTTTGTACACGTGTGGCAGGGTGGCGGCAGCATTCCGTCTGAATCCGTTTTAACTTGCCGGGGTCATGCGCGCACACGCCGCATGCCACCACCCTTGTCGCAACCATCACTACTGCGCCTTCGCCACTGCCTGCTCCCTGCCAGGGCCGCCCATGCCGCCCATGCTGCACCCCTGCCATCACTATCAACTGCAGGTTGGGTGGCCCCCATGCCCGCACCTTGGAGGCCGACACCAGTGAGGCGGCCTCATCGGGGTACACATTGTCAAACAGGCCGTCGGTGGCCGCCACAATGATGTCGCCCTGCCGCACCTCCACGCTGAACCGCTGCGCCACCTGTGGAAACCAGGAAAGGAAACCAGGGCAGCGTTGGAAAACGGGGCCAGGCAGCTTGCAACACGAGAGTGCGGTCATCGCCACTTGGGAACCAAGGTGGGCGGGCAGAACACGCAAAAGCACCTTGCACTCACACTGCGTCCCCCGCATCAGGCACGGGCACCAGCTACTCCATGCGATCAAGCACAGCTGCCTCCCATCGGCTGCCCAGCACCAGCTGCTGCCACACACCGCAACTGCAATAGTTCAGCCCAGCCAGCCCGCCGTTCACACCTGCGGCGTGTCGCTCATCGAGTCGGGGCTGCCTATCTGGTAGGGGAAGTTGAACTCGTGCTGCTGCTGCGGCGACATGAACACCAACTCGCCGTCCCGGATCACCATGAAGCCTGCATGATGGAGGTTATAGCAAAGGGGGTGAACCACGTAATCATTGGAAAACCAAGGGGCAGCATCTGAGACCACCGGCTCGCCGTCCCGGATCACCATGAAGCCTGCGGTGGGTGGCAGTGAAAGGGGTACACCAGAGGCAATCAGGGGCAAACCGACAGGCGGCATGTAAGAACACCAGCTCGCCGCCGCGGATCACCATGAACCTGGGGGAGCTGCAGTGAGGGGGTAAGCAGGAGGCAGCATGTGCAGCACATCGTCCCTGTGCAGCACTGAAGCACGTGCAGCCCCAGCCAGCCCCTTGCCAGCCGCTGCCCTGCTCCCGCTGCTCCGCCCTGCTGCCTCGGCCCTCCCACTCCCGCTGCCGCCATCCCTCCGCACACCCGCACCCCAAACCCTGCCCGCCGCTCACCGCTGTCCCCCAGGTTGCTGGCGTGCAGCCGCTCGTTCTCCAGGCACAGGATGCAGGCGGTGGAGGAGCCGCGCGCGGTGGTGGAGAGGTAGGCCACCTCCATCAGGTGCTGCGGGCAGTGCGGGCCTGCAGTGAAGGCGGGCCAGGCAAGACAGAAGGGATTAGCGTGGTTGACAAGCGGCGGCGGGCCGGCGCATGCCGCGTGGCAGGCAACAGCCAGGAGCCGCCATTAAGCAGAACGTGTGGCCTGCTGCTGCTGCGCTCCAGGCGGCGATCCGCGCTGCCCTGCACGCCCTGCCACTGCGCCACCGCTGGAGCGCCTGCTGCTGCTGCCCACCACCTGCGTTCGCACCTGGCTCGCAGCTGCTGGGGTGCCTGGCTTTCTTGCACACTCTGTTGCTGCCTGCTTCTTTCCCACCGCCACCTGCGTGCGCACCTGGCTCGCAGCTGCTGGTGGCCGCCTTGGCGTGCCGCATAAGCTCCCGAGAATACAAGCCCGGGTCCACCCCAACCTGCGGCAGCAAGGAGATTGCATTGCAAGCCAGTGAGAAGGGCTTGCAGAGCAACCACTTGCAGGCATGTCGCAGCAGCAGTGGCAGCAGCAGCAGCAGCAGCAGCAGCCAGGCGGCAGCCGGCAACCCACTCAATCCCTTGCGCCACTGCTGCCCGCAAGAGGCAGCTACGAGCATCCACAAGTGTTCAGCAGCCATTGGTGCGCACCTCTGCCCAGCCGCCAACGCCGTCTGCCACGCCCATGGCAAACCCTCGGTCGCAAATGAAGTAGGCATCCTCCCCTCCCCGGTCCGCCTTGGCAGGGTGCGGGATCATGCCAGCCCCCGCCTCAAGCACCAGCCGGGGCACGAACGCTCGCAGCCTGCAAGCATGGGCGCGTGTGCAAAGCAGCATGGGCAGCGGCAGCAGGCATGCAGTCGTGGGCTCACAACTGCCAACCAGCTTGCGGCAGCAGGCAGGCAAACCATCATGGCTGAGCAGTGGTGCCAGAAGCAGCAGTGGCACAAGCTGCAGCCTGTGCACGCAAGGCCAGCATCACGACGGGGTTGAAAGCGGCACAACAAATATTGCAACTTGAGCGGGTGCGGTACAAACCCAGGCGGCAGCTCTCACCGAGGGTCGCTGTCAACCGTGGCAGCCTCGGCGGTCGCAGTGGGGCTGCTGCTAGCATGTGGCACGGGGCTGGGCTCCGTTGCGCCGCTGGCTGCCTGTAGCGAGCGCTGCTGCTGCCGCCGCCACTCGGACTGCAGGGCGAGGCAGGGCGGCTGTTGCATTAGGGCGGCCGGGATGACGGGCAAGAGGGCAGCGGTGTCGCCTGCCATGTGGCCGGTTGCACAGCAATGATGCACAAGCTGCACATCGCAGGGTCGCAGGCAGGTGGGCACGGCTGCAGAGGCCCGCACCTGCGCTGCCCAGACGCCGGCGGAGACGGCGGCGGTGCCCAGCAGCAGCGCCGCCGGCCGGTTGCCTCCAAACGCCCGCGCGCTGCTGAGGATCGAGCGCCAGTAGCCCGCCATTGCGGCCTGCTGGGCGGCGGCCTGCAGGGCCGTCCTCGAGCTGCTGGAGGCCGCTCGGACGGAGCAGCGCGCGTGGCCTGCCGCTGTTGCCTGCGTGGTTGCTGCTGCGGTCGCCACAGCTGCTGCTGCGGCCTGTTGCATCAAAAAGCAAGCTCTCCTCAGGCCCGCCAGGGCCATGGGCTTGGCTGCTGCGTCTGTGGGCTGCCCGGGAGGCCCGGCGCGCGGCCAGCTGCCCGGGAGGGGGCGACGGGGAGCGAGCCGCGCTCCAGGGTTTGCGAGCGCAGTGGGTCGGAGCGCAGGGCCGCGCAAGGGCTGCCGGGCAAGGATAGATGGACGCGCCACGCGATTGTGGGCTCAGCCGGCCGATCGCAGCCATGATTGCCGCCCGCCGCTGCCGCGGCATGCTGCGCTGGCGGCGGCAGCGCAACATTTTGAGCCGCCCTTGCAATCCCTCCCTGCTGCCTCCTTCCAGCCAGTCGAACACAATCAGCTGTTACAGGTAGCCTACATGCGGGACCTCACCGCAGGCAACTGATTCACTGCACAGCTACGCCGCTGAGCCCGCCGCCCTGCCCTCGACCTCGCCCTCGCCCGCCGCCCGCCGCAGCACAAACAGCCCGCCCTTGTCGCCCACGCTGACCCTGGTGTCGCTGTCCAGGTATATCGTGGCCACGTAGCCCAGCGGGCGCAGCCAGGCCAGCGACAGCTCCGTCCGCGACAGCGGGCCTGCCTCAACTGTGAAGCGGTCGAAACGAACCGCCACACATGTCGCCGGTTGGCCGGGTGAGGGGTCAACCTGCAGCAGTGGGCAAGCAGAAGGCAGACTAGCTGTTGGGGCAGGATGGCTTGTGCGGTGTACAATGCAGCCGGGCTGGGCAGACAACCCCATGCCTACATGAAGGGCATGAAGACTGCTGCTACCTGTCATGCATGCAAGCCATCAACAACAAAGTGCAGCTTGAAGGCATCCCCACCGTCACGCCCTCCCTGCAAGCCTCACAGGGTCTACGCTGCCAGACACGCACAGCCGCAGTGGCAAGGGCCCGCTGCGCGTGCTGACCACGTTGTCCACCCGCCCAGGCTTTAGGATCTGCAGGTTGGTGGCAGACGGGCCGCGCTGCGAGCCGACAGCACTGCCTGCCAGGAAAGGCACGTCTGCAGCAGGGGCGGCACCAAGAGGCAGCACGTCGTGATGCCCAGCAACAATGTGGTGGCCGTACATCTGATGTCCATAAGAGGTCCATTTGATGCACCTCCAACCTGCGCTGATCAAGATGCCAACCCACCCTCCTTCCCAAACTTACGCTGGTAGAACAGGCTGTACAGGCGGTCGGAGGCGGCCTGCAGCGCCTGCTGCAGCGTGGGCCCCGCAGCCGCCGGCATGCCAGCCGCCGCCGCCAGGCGCGCGCTGCGCCCGCTGTACAGCAGCGCCCAGGAGCCGAGCAGCAGGGGGGACAGGGCGGGATCGGGGGTGGGGTTGGCTGCCGCCAGCTGCTCGGCGAGCGACTCCACTTGGTGCTCCAGCGCCACAGGGTTGTCCCCCGGCCGGGGGTTGTTGCATCTGCGTGCGCACAAGAGTCATTATCAAGTGCAAAAGTCAAAACGCAATTCTCTTTGTTGTGCTTCCGCATTTAAGGCGACAAAGCAGTGCAGGTCGCAGGCCGTGGCCGCTGTCGGGCTCCCCAGGAACGGCTCACCTGCTCACGGCCTGCAGCAGCTGCTGCTTCATCAGCTCTGAGCGTGCAGCATCAGTCGCTGCAGCTCCGGTTGAGCCTGGCCCCGCTCCTGGTGCCGCCGTGCACAGGAGGCGGCGGCGGCGCCGGAGCTCCTGCCGATAGCTGGAAGTGGGTGGCTGCCACGCCGTCGCTTCAGTTGTCATGCAAACGGCTTCCTGCCTTCGTAGGCATTGGCGAGATGGAGTAAGGGGCCTTGCCAGCGCCATCCTAATTCTGAGACGGGCGTGTGGTCCACAAAGGGCCCCTCTGTTTGTAGTCACCAACATGTAGTGCCGCATGCAGCCGATCACGCCGTCCTGCAATCCACTCCTTGTTGTGTGACGGCTGCATGGCCGCCAGCCAGGCGGCGGGAGTGGCGGTGGTGCCGCAGACAAGCCCCATCAGGCCATTCCGACAGTTAGACTTCGTCTGTGAAAGGTCACCAGACGTCTACTAGCCAGCCAGACGCGCAGGCGACTCAAAGGCGAGCCTGCAAGTTCGCTTGGGTCGCTCGCGCAACCTGCACTGCTCCAGATAGCGCCTGTCACTGCACACCCACACATTACTGCTGATCGAGCCGCGCCCCGACCGCCCCGCCCTCTGTGCAGCTCGAGCTCCACACCGCCGCCGCCGCCGGTCGGCAGCCGCCGCTGCCGTTGCACTTGCCGGCCAGCCACTAAACTGCCACCATGGCAGCGCAGCCGCCGCCCCCGCCAGCAGACCTTGTGAGCGCGCTGCAGGAGCAGCTGGGCCGGGTCAATGCCATGCTGTTCAACTACATTGGGGCGCTGCAGCGCGACGCGCCGCCCAGTGCAGTGAAGGGCGAGCCGCTGGCGGCGCAGCCCAAGGCGTATGATGTGCAGGTGAGGGGTGGGGAGTGGTGTTGCTGTGGTTTTTAGTGTAATGTATGTGGCAAGTGAGGGATGGGGGATCGGGTGCTGCAGGTTCAACGCCGCTGCTTGGCAGCCCAAGGTGCATTGTGCCACTGCCCTACCTAGCCTCTGTCCGTCCTTCCCTGGCACCCATCTCCCCTGCCTGACTGCTGCCTCACATCCCCATGTGCAACAACCCTCTCCCAACCACTCCTTTGTGGCACCAGGCGCAGTCGGAGTTGATGGCGCGGGACCTCACCACAGCGCTGCAGGAGGTGGAGTCGTCAATCCTGCGGCTGCCGCCCATGCCTGCCAGCGAGGCAGAAGAGGTGGCCCAGGCGGTGGTGCTCATGCAGCAGAATGCATTCGCCTCGGCTGAGCTGGCGGCTGAGCTAGCGGCAGCGCGAGCCAAGCTGGCCAGGCTGCAGGATGCGCACGGAGCACTGGCAGAGGCGGCGTTGTGCCACCGAGCAGCGGCAGCGGCGGCGGCGGCGGCAGACAAAGCGGCGGCGGCGGCAGCGGCGGGCAAAGGCGGCACGTGATTGTTGTTTGATGCTGCCTGAACTGAAGTCAGAGGCTACTACGCATCAGTAACTACCTTACACTCCATGCCAAAGCGTTTCTAGGAAGCTTGCAATCATGTGCAATCACGGCACGCTGCCACCACCGCCGCCGCCCGCCTGCCGCATGGCCGCCAGCACGGGCGGCAGCAGCGGGATGTCTGCGGGCGGCATCTCGTACCGCCCCGCCTCTAGCTCCTCTGCTGTGCACCAGCAGAGCGCCTGCCCTTCAGCGCCGTGCGGCTCGCCCGCCCACGCCCGGCAGGTGTAGGTGGGCATGAGCAGGTGGAACGAGTCGTACGCATGACTGGCAAACGTCAGCGGCACCAGGGACGCCGGCTGCACCTCGATCTGCAGCTCCTCACGCAGCTCGCGAACCAGCGCCGCCTGCGGTGGTGCAATAAGGGGGCGATGCAGCGCAGTTTCAGCTCAATAGTTGGTCAATAGTCAAACTAAACAGCGGCTGCAGGAGGGGTGCTGTTGTAACAGCACCCCTTTGTTTGCTGGCATGGACGTTCCAGCTGAGCAGGGAGCAAGCAGACGCAGGTGGGGTGGGGCATGCTGCTCCCCACCTCTGGGCTCTCTCCTGGGTCGACCTTGCCGCCTGCTTGGTGGGCGAGGATGACGGCAGCAGGAAGTTCAGCAGAGGGGTTAGAAAGCAGAGCGCTGTGATGCAGGCAGTGGCGCCGGGCCACCAGCACCCACCTGGGAACTCCCACAGCCCTGCCAGCTTCTTTCCGGGTGGCCGCTGCGCCAGCAGCACTCGACCGCTCGCGTCCAGCAGGACCACAGCCACAAGAACCACTAGCGGCTTGGCATCGCTGCTGCTGGCTGCCGCGGGTGGCGCTGATGCTGCCGCCGGTGCCCCTGCTGCCGAGGCCATTGGCTGCACTGTCCGCCTCTGCTGATGGGCCAACAGAGGACTGCCGGCCCCCCAGCTGCGATCCAAATGCGGGGCTGCTGACGGCTGCCAGGCGCAGCAGCCGAGCGGCGGCGGTCGGCTGCGGGGTGCAAACAGGCAGCGCTGCGCCACTGCGCCTGCACAATTCGAGGGGGTATAGGCATGTGAGCACGATGGTGGGTCCAACATGGCGGCTGGAGCAACAGAGGGGCAGGGAGGGGCAGTGGCAGCGGCGGCGGCAGGGAGTGGCCCGCCGGGCTTGCCTGCTGCACGATGCATCGCACGGCCGTTTCTCTGATCGCAATTATGCTCAGGGAGGAGCTGGGCTATTAAAATGACGCCGCATGGGACATGAAATGGGGCTTGACTGGAAACAGGCCTCTGTGCTGCCGCTGCTGTGTAAATTGCGTTTCGGAGCGCACTGACCATCGTTTCCGAACCGCCGCAGCCTCGTCAAGGCCTCGTTCACAGCCCGCCAAACGTGAACAACGAGCGGCGAGGGCCGGCGTGGTGCGCAGGCGTCGAGAGAGGCGCAGAGGTGCGTCGAAGCGCGCAACGGCGCCAGGCCCGCCCCACCCGCCACTCTGCCGCCCGCCGCCTGCCGCCGCCGCCAGCAGACTCGCTGCCGCTGCATCGCCTCTCTGCAGGCGCTTTAAGGCGCTATGTTCAAGTCCAGCTACCAGAGCGGCTTCCTGTCGCTGCTCTACTCCATCGGCAGCAAGCCGCTGTCCATCTGGAGCTCCGAGGGTGTGCGGGGGGGTGCCGTCGCTGCCGATGAGCAGGCTGGGTGGTGCTGCCCCATTCAAGCACACTTCGGCATCTGGAAGCTGACAAGCTGCATTTTGTGTTCTCCATGCAGTGGAGAATGGTCACATCAAGCGCATAAAGGATGAGGACATCCAGAGCAGCGTGCTCGAGGTGCGCAGGCCGGCACCCATTGCCCCGCCGCCGCCACGCTCCTTGCCTTCTTTGCACCTTGCCATTCGTCAAGACTCGCTTGCTACCTGCATCCGATTGCATGACAGGCAAAGCTCCACCTCTCCTCATGCACCTCCGCCCCTCTCCCTCCCACTCCCAAATCCCCCTTCCACCCAGATTGCGGGCGCCAACGTGTCCACCGCCTTCATCTCCTGCCCTGCCGACCCCACCAAGACCCTGGGCATCAAGCTGCCCTTCCTGGTCATGATCATCAAGAACCTGAACAAGTACTTCACCTTCGAGGTGCAGGTGTGTGCGCCAGAGCAGGTGGCAGAGGCTGGCTTGCACCGCCGGTGCATGGGCCGCTGGGTCGCATGGTTGCCGAAGATGGGCCTGATTACACCAGAAGGCATGCAGTTGCAGGGTGTGCACCGGTGCCCAACAAATCCACGTGCAACCTCTCCTCTCACATTGCAGGTGCTGGACGACAAGAACGTGCGGCGCCGCTTCCGCGCCTCCAACTACCAGGCACGTGCACCTGGAGGCCGGCATGGTTTTGCTGTGCACGGTGCTCCTGCCCCGCCTGCCTTGCAGCTCAATTTGCTGCTCCACTTGCCCCGCCACCTTGCCGCCGCCCTGCTGCTGCCCGCAGTCCACCACGCGTGTCAAGCCCTTCATCTGCACCATGCCCATGCGCCTGGACGAGGGCTGGAACCAGGTGCGGCCCTTGCTGCAGCGCTGAGCTGGGATGTGTGTGTTGCTGAAAAGACGGGGTTGTTGCCGATGTTGGCAAGCACTCTTTCGAACCAACCGGAAGCCTGCATCTGCGGCCATCAGCTGCCCAGGCCTCGCCCCCTCACCACCCTCCTGCCTTCCACGGCCCTGCCTATCAAATGATCGCAGGTTCAGTTCAACCTGGCCGACTTTGTGAAGCGCGCGTACGGCACCAACTACGTGGAGACGCTGCGCGTGCAGGTGGGGTGGGGTGGTGGGCAGGTGAGGAGACTTGAATCCTGGTGCCGGGCAGGGGAATCAGCTGGAGGGATTGTGCATGCCATGGGCCGCCCTGCTGTCCTGCTCATCTCCCACCCCCATCGCTCAACACCGCCTATGCTGCTCTCCCACAACCCTGTGCGCAGGTGCACGCCAACTGCCGCATCCGCCGCATCTACTTCTCCGACCGCCTGTACTCGGAGGCGGAGCTGCCGCCCGAGTTCAAGGTGGGTGGGTGGGGGGCTGTGGGGGCGCCAGCTGGGCGGCTGGCCGCTGTGGCCTGCGGAAGCACTGGGAAGCTGCAGTAGGGTGGGGTTGGCCGGTTCGAAGAGAGCGAGGCAGTTGATGCTGCCAAGTTGGCCGCACTGCAATTTTCCGAGCGCATTTGTGAAATTGCAATTGACACACCCCTGCCTGCTCACCCCTGGCCGCAGCTGTTCATGCCGATCGCCAAGACGCAGCAGCAGCAGCAGCAGCAGCAGGCAGCAGAGGAGGACCTGCACTGAGGGACACTTGACGATTTGACAACTTGACTGACGTAGCAGCGATAGGGTAGCTAGGCAGCTTGGAACAGCTAGGAGCAGCTGGCAGGCAGGGCGGGCCGCACAGGGTCCACTGATTCTTTTCGCCACCAACTCAACCAACCAAATGTGCTCTGAGGACTTGTGACACTTGCCTCCACTCTTACACCCTCTGCAAACCGGTGTTGGTCAACGATTGGAGAGCGGCACTACTTGAACTTATGTGTAACAGCTGACCAGCAAGGCAGGGGCTAGCGGAGCGAGAGCGGGGAGTGGCAGCAGCGGAGCAAGCCTAACACCTGACTAAGCACAAGAGCAAGCGCATGAGAGCAAGCGGCACATCAATCAGGTCACCTCCACTGCCCGGGGCCCTGCTGGCCTGGGAAGGGCGGGCGGCCGGGCATGCCACCTGGCCCACCCATGGGCGGCCCCTGCATGTAGCCGCCTGGCGGCTGCCCCCACTGCCCGCCTTGCTGTGGGCCTGGCCCGCCGGGGCCCCACTGCTGCGGCGGGCCGCCGTACCCGCCAGGCCCACCAAACTGGGGGCCCTGCGGCGGGAAGCCGCCCTGTCCCGGCGGCCCGCCATACTGCGGCTGCTGCTGCTGTGGGCCGCCATCGTAAGCGTACATTGGCGGACCCTGTGCGGGCATGGGTGGCTGCCCCTGCGGCAGCGGCGGTTGGTAGTAGCCCTGCCCAGCCGCCATGGCCGGAGGCACCTGCTGCTGCTGCATCTGCGGCGGCGGCGGCAGCGGCTGCTGCTGCTCGCGCGGCGGCGGGGGCGCCGCCTGCTGCTGCTGCTGCGCCTGCGGCGGGTGCGGGCTGCGCTGCCAGAAGCGAAGCATGGCGTCCACGTCGCGGTGCGTCTGCAGAATGAGAAAGAAGGGAGATCAGGTTGTTACCAAAGGGAGCAGGGTGATGGCTAGCTGACAAGCACATTTGCAGCATGTCAGCTGCATAGCATGCCACCTTGAGGCTTCTCCCATCCTGGCCACCACACTGGCCCCGCCAGCTGCCCCACCCGTTCAATGCCCGCAAGCGTAGCTTGGCCCCACCTTTTTGCGGAAGTAGAATCCGTCGGGGGTGACCTGGAAGTACTCGCGGCGGGGCGTGGAGCTCAGCAGGTAGCCCAGGTAGAACACGCCTGTTGAAGGGGGAGAAGGGATCGAGAGCAGCAATTTGGGAAGAGGCCCACAACTGTTGCAAAAAGCCCGGGTAGGACTGGCCTATTGAAGGGGGAGGGGGAGAAGGAGAGAGCGAAAGATGGGCAACGACCACACGTGTGGCGCATCGTTGGGTGTGGCACCAACCAGCAAAGGACAGCAGCGTGACTGGGCCCGCCAGCCAGGCCAGGCCAGTGCTGCCCATTTCCCCCAGCCCCCAAGGCCCAAGCACCCCGCTGCGAGCGCCACACCACCCCCCAGCCAGCTCTCACCGCCACGCCCCGTGGTGTCGGGCCCAACGCAGTAGGCGGCATAGCCGGGCGGCTTGCTGCGCTTCTCCACAATCAACTCCTCCTGCGGCGGCAGATGTGACAGGGGCAACACGCGTGTTGAGCATGTTGAGTGCTGTGTATTGGAGCGCACTACAGACTGAGGAGCAGGCTTTGCTTGCTGCTGTTGCTGCTGTCGCCCCTCGTGGCGCCCTCCCGCCTGAGTTTGTGGGCGGCAATGGATGGTGGCGACTTGCTTGGTGTTCTGCAAGCCCACTTACGCAAGCCTGCCGCGCTGCTGCCGCCTCCCTGCCTTCCAGCCGTCCACCACACCAGCCGCCCTCCCAGTTCCTTCCCCGTCTTGCCGCACACCTTTGCCTGCTCCCATGCCAGCGGCTTGTACTTGCGGTGCTTGAGCAGGGCAGCCAGGTGCGACTGCACCGGCTCCACCAGGCGGGCCGCCACCTGAGGCAAGTGGGCGGGCGGTGAGGGCGGTGAGGGTGGAGAGGCAAGGGCATGCATGCGTGCTCCAGGCGTCCTGAAAGGCAGGCAGGACGCATTGACATGGCCACCCGCCTCTGCCCTGTGGATGCGCCCACACATCTGGCCAGCGCACATTTCAGCAGCACAAGTCCTCTTCCATGTGCTTCGCCACAAAAAGTTCCCAACCAGGGCCGCACCTCATCCAGGTCCTCATAGCTCTCCTTCTTGCCGCCTGGGATGATCTCACACAGCAGGCTGCTGCCCAGCTTCAAGCTGCCGGGGGGCTGCAGGCAAGTGGGTGGGGGAGGGCAGAGGAGGGCGGGGTGGGCAAGGGCAGTCAGCAAGTGGCAGGGAAGCACGATGCAACCATGTCGCACCTGGCGTTGCATCCTACAACAGGGTGGACGGCTGAACACATCAAATGTCCTGGCACAGCCGCCAAGCGGTGGGTCATGCAGCTCAGCAGCCAGCCTCCTTGCACCCCTCACACTCCTCCTCTCACCTTGCCCTGCTCCAGCAGGTCCAGGTGCCCACACGTCCCATTGATTGGAGTTGCACTCTATAGATACTTGCACACCCCTAACACTCGTGGCCTCACCTTGCCCTGCTCCAGCAGGTCCAGGTGCCACACGCCCTCGGGCATGCGGATGGTCAGGCACAGCTTCATGGGGCCTGTGTGGCTGGGCCGGATGATGCACTCGCCAGGCTGGCAGGACGAGCGGGCAGGGGGGCAGGGGAGGAGAAGTTCAGGGCACAGTGAGTGGCGGGCGAGGTGCAAGGAGCACGAGCGGTGGGGGCAATACCACGTGGCATCTTGGTGCTGGGATGAACAGACTAGACTGCCCCTGCCAGGCTCCCGCGGCCCGCGATGGACAGGTGCCAGCGGCCTCATCCCCAGATGCCACAACACCGCGCAGCTCACAAGCCAAGTCACACCCTGCCTGGGCCCTCACCGCCACGTTTGCCGCCGTGAGCGCGGCGGCGGCATCGGCCATGGAGATGTTTTTGTACAGCGGGTGCTGGATGGGGCGCTGCGTGACCTTCAAGGCCTCGCCCTTGCGCCGCTCCACACGCGCCTTCCTGAGGTCCTCTGGCCGGGGCACGATGTAGCTGCAGTGGGTAAGGGCAGTTGAGAATGTTCAAGGTGGGAATCTTAACAAGGCAGGTGGGCTCAAGTGGGTGCCTTCCTGAGGTCCTCGGGCCAGGGCACGATGTAGCTGCAAGGAACACGTGTAGTAAAATGGCAGGTGAGTGCACATGTGAGCCTTTCCAAGTCCCCTGGCCGGGGCACGATGCAGCTGCAGCGGAAGGAGAGGAGGGCGACACATGGCAATGCAGCAGTTGGGATCAAATGCTCAGCGCAGGCAAGCTCAGTGCCGACAGCAAATCAACATCGCAGGCGTGGCAGGCAAGGCAGTACATCATCATGGCGAGGGGGTTGCCCTGCCCCCCACTCACTACTTGTCCTTTTTGCCCAGGTACTCGTGCTCCCACAGCAGCTCGTTCTGGGGCAGGAAGAGGGGCAGGGAAGTGCACTCAGCCTTGTTGTTGCAAGCGCTGGGTACATTGCGGCGCACGGCCGGGGTGCACCTGGATAAGAGCCGAGCCAGGCACACACCGTGCGCTCCCCAAACAAAAGTGTGCGGGGGCTGGCATGAGATGCACAAGCAAGGTGAAGTGCCCCTGGCAAGATGCGCTAGGCCAGCAATAGTATCCCGGGCTGGCACCAGTACACACCTGCAGGTCCTGGCTCTTGGTGGACAGCTCCACCTCCCACATCTCCGCATTCACGCCAATCACCCTGCACAATTTAAGAAGGGAGCAAGATGAATTTGCAGCCAGCGCGCTGCACAGGCGCCGCTGGCACTGCAAGTCCACACGTTGGTGTGCGCGACTGGAGCCGCAGAGGCGCAGGCTGTGCACTGATGCACATCATATGCACCCACCGTGCGGTGACGGTTTGGTTGACAGGGAGGAAGTCTCGCACGTTGATGTCGGGGCCCGCAGAGGAGCTGCGAGGGCCGGATGGGAAGGGGAGGGAAGCCGCTCTGGGCAACGGCAAATACGGACAGCCAAATGGTGTAGTCTGCTTAGTTCTTGCGAGGGTCATGGCCAGGGTGCAGATTGCAGATTGCAAGCCGAAAGGAGGGCTTGGTTGTGCTGCTGCACACTGGTGCCTGCACAGCCATCCACCCACCCGCCCAGCCACCCACCTGACGTTCTCCCGCCGGATCACCGCCTCAATGCCGTTGATGTCGGGCAGCACCACGCGCGCATCCTGGCACAAAGGGAGCGGGGACGGGCAGTTGAGGGACACCAGTGGGTCAAGGTCGGAGGCATGTGTTGCATAACTTGGGGCAGACACAGCACGATGCGCGCATCCTGGCAAGAGGGAGTAGGGGTGAGCGGCGAAGGCACACCAGTCAGTCAGGGGTGGAGGAGCGTGCTGCGTACCGTGGTGCTAAGGCCGCACGAGGCAGGCACAGCACCAGGCCCGCACGCGGTGCACTACCTTTCTGTCTGCTCCTCAAATGGCGTGCGCCCACCTGCTCGCCAACGGTGTGCATGCGCCCCTCCACACTAAATGCATTAAATTTATCAAACAACCCCATCAGCACTCCCTCTCCCCACCCACCTGCTCGCCCACGGTGCGCACGCGCGCCTCTACGCGCCGCCCCGCCTTGAAGCTGTCCGCGCTCTCGCCGCAGCACAGCCAGAAGGTCTCGGCGGGCTGCGGGGGGAGGGGTGGCAGGGAGGTGGGAGGTGGAATGAGGGGGGGCAGGGCATTGACGCGGGAACGTGTGAAAAGCACAACAAGAGGCAGTACAGAGGTCCACCTGGCCACGAACTGCATGGCCGGTAGGCCTTGCGCTGCATGACACCATGTTTGAGCAAGCCTTGTGCTGCACAAAACATGCTTGACCAGACAAACCAAGCCTACTCAAAGAGCTGCCCACCTTGAGCTGCTCCAGCGGCCGGCGCAGGTCGCCGTACGGCCGGACAAACTCGGCCTGCGGGAGGGCGGTTGATCACACAGTCACACAACATGAGCGCAGTGCAGCCATGCACCAAGGCTGCAGGTGCGCCTGGAGCAGGGCCGAAGGGCAGCCGCCGCTCACAGCTGCGCATCCATGCTGCAAAACTGGCTTTGTTGTCATTGCAAGCAAGCTTTGTTGCACTTGCAAGCAAGCAGCCCACCTGGATGTCAATGAGTGTGGCCATGCGGGAGCCGACACGATCGTCATCCTCCGCCTGGGGCACGCCAATCTCGGCGGCCTGGGTTGCAGAAAAAAGGGGCATACCGCAGCGGGACGGGAGGTCAGCACTGGAGCTGCGGGCACGTCAAGCGCTGGTGGCTACAGGTGGGCCCTAGGCGGCAACCAATGCCACACAGCGCAGCGGGCACGGCACGCGCATCCATGCACAGCAGGTGCAGCAGGTGGTATGTGCCCCCTCACCTTCTCAGGGTCCCGCAGGTACTGATCGTACTGCTCCAGCTGCAGCGCCTCCACCTCCTGTACAGTGACAGTACGTGCAAAACAGTGGTTGAACGGTCAAGCCAGACATGATTGGCAGCACAAAGAGGGGGCTGGTCGTACTGCTCCAACTGCAGCGCCTCCACCTCCTGCAGCAGCGGTACAGCAGGGCAGGAGTGTGGTGAGGGGCAGGACGAATAATAATGATTCAGCCAGAGGTTGGTAGCGGCCCAACCGGGGAGGGGAAAGGCAGCTGGGAAGTGCGTGGCCCGACTGCAACGCCTGGACCGGTTGGGAGGCAGGAGCAGGGAGGGCAGGCATGTTCTACATGCACTGGGGCAGAGGCAGCCGGCGTGCCCGTCTGCAGGTACAGCGGCCCCCACGCGAAGAGCGCTCCCGGGGCGAGTGAACTGCACTCCCCAGCGCTTGCTCACCCCGGGGTGGGTCAGCGCATTCTGCACTGCCACATCCTCGTCACCGCCGTCCGACCCCATTGCCGACTGTGCAATCTGTGGCAGTGGGTAAGGAGGCAGCACAAGACAGCAGTAGTTGAAGCGTTGCAGCAGGAATCCGATGCACCGCAGTGTGCTTGCACAGGGTCGGCACAGTGCAGAGCAAGTGCAGCGGGTGCATCAGAAGCAAGGACCCTCCAATAAGCGCCCTGCCGAAGCCAGGCAGAGTGTGCGCACCTGCAGCGCGTAGCGGTAGCTCTCTGGGTGCACGCGCGTGTCGTCCAGCGGCTCAAGGTCCAGGTTGGCGGCGCCTGCACGCACGCAAGCAAATACAGTTGGTTACTTTCAGTGGGGACGTGTGACAAATGGGCCAGCAAGTGTGGCATCACTCCAGGCTCTCAAGGTCCAGGTTGACCGCGCCTGCAGTCACGCAAGCATACACATGGTTACGAGATGGCTGCAGTTTCCTTGCTCAAGTGCTTGAAGCACCCTATAGCAGGCAGCACTGACCACCCCAGACATTCGCACTATCATCTAGCACGCCAAGCAGCAGCAGCAGCAGCAGCAGCAGCAGCAGCAGCACATCCCAGCGCCATCCAGCTCGCCTTTGGTGGATGCGCGTATGCGCAGGTAGGCAGCGGCGTTGCGGAACACTCGGTTACCAAACACGCCCAGCTCGCGCCACACCTGCGCAGGGCGGTGCAGGGAAGGGGCAGTTCAACGGGCGGCAAGGGGGGGCTGCACTGAGCAGCATGGGCTGCAATCACAGGCCGGCGAGCCATGGCATCCTGCCCACATCAGCTTGTCCTTCGCAAGGCGTAAGAGAGTGGCACAAGGACAACACGCCCACCTGCGCTCGGCTCTCCACAAAGCCGCCCACGCGCATGACGGCGCGCAGCAGCGCGGAGGCCTTTCGGGGGCCCAGGCTGCGGCATGAGGGCGGGGGAAGGAGTCGGGTCAGGCTGGGGAAGAGAATGGAGGCGATGTGCATGTAAGAAGCTCAGGATTGCACAGGCAACGGCTGTGGCGCACTTCCTGCCCTCGTCCCATGCATGCTGCCCACGTGGTGGGGGTCACAGCATGCAAAGCGCAGGCTCACCCGGGCACAAACTGCAGCGGCGTGCTGAGCCAGGCGCAGCTGGCCACGGCGTTGAGGTCGATGCCAACCTGGCAGGCGGGAGGGAGGGGTGGGCAGTGGGCGGATGTGTGGTTGGGCAGCGGCGGTGCAGGCCAAAAATCACCCTGGGCAGCAGCATGTGGCAGGAGAGCAGCTCCCATGCAAAGGGGGGGAGCCCATAGCATGGAAGACCAAACAGCATGCCAGCTCCAGACCAACAGTGAGGCCCCACCTGCGAGGTGGCCGTGGTCATCACCCGCTCCACCTCACCCAAACAGGCAAACTTTTCACACACCCTGACAAGCTGTTGTCGAACCCGGAAAGGAGGCCCCACCTGCGAGGTGGCCGTGGTCATCACCCGCTCCACCATGGCCAGCCGCTCCTCCTCGCCCAGCTGCAGACAGGGAAGCAGCGGGAGCAGTGAAGCAGCTGAGCCCTTGCTTAGAATGTGGCGTTGGCAGCGGCGGCTCCATTTGTGTTGTTGTCCGGGCAGCACACTTCCAACAGTGCCCAACCCAAGCTTTGATGCTCTGCGTTCATCAGCCGCCACATGCCGGCCACAACATGGAACTGGACCCCAGGCGCAGCAACTGCTTGCGCTGGGCCGCCAGCCGCCAAGCGTGCACCTGGCCCCCATAACCCGCTACAACCCCGCCCCACCTGCGCCTGCAGCGGGTGCAGCGCCAGCGCCAGCACCTCCTTGCCCGCCTTCACTCCTCCTCCACCGCCGCACAGGCTGGCCAGCACTGCCAGTGGGTCCAGCAGCTGCCTGCCCAGCGCCACAGCGCGGCGGATGATGGGTGCAGGGGCGGAGGCAGCCAGCTCGTCGCGAGCGGCGGCACTGTTCTCCCAGGCGGCCGCCACCGATTCGTCGGCCATGAGCACAACAACCTCGCCCGTGCCCAGCTCTGTTGTGGAAGGGTGGGTTCAGGGGTGGGTAGGTTCAGAAAACTAGAAAACTTAAGGCTAATCCTAAAAAGATTGTTGACTGTTCATTGCTGATGAGGGTTCCAACAGGAGAGGCGGCGCGTGGGTGGATGGGTGGGTGAATGATGAGATGCAGACAAAATGCAGCAGCAACGCGGCATCCAGAGAGGGCGAACCAGCGGCCGTGAGTGGAATCCAAGGCAGCTTACCGATGACGAAGCGCGGGTTGTCGATGATGATGGACTCCAGGATGGACCTGCATGAGCAGGATGAGGGTGCAAACCAGCTCAGTGGGTAAGAGGTAGCAGCGGTCGAGCGCAGGGTGGACCCGCCAGCAGGAGACGAGATGCCAACCAGCTCAGTGGGTGAGAGGTAGCAGTGGTCAAGCGCGGAGAGCTGCGCATCTGCACTGCGTGCGAGGCGCGCAAGGACGTCCAAGCACAGAACAGCGCACTCGCCTCTTGTTCAAGCCTATGACACCACCCCAAGAGACCTGCCGGTCACGCAAGAGAATGACCGCATTGCATGCAGCCCAGTGCGCACCGAACATCCTGCTCCAGCGTGCGGGCCTCGGGCGATGAGGCGCCCACCACAATGGCGTGCGGCTTGTGGTCCTGCTCAGAGCGGGATGTGATTTGGGCAGGAAGACGGGCGGTGAGCGCAGGCTTGATGAGGGTGGCAGGAGAGCGGGGGAATCTGGCGCCCTTGTTGGCGGCCCAATAATGAGATTCGACCAGTCCAGTTGCTGCCAGCCTCTCACCTCGATGAAGGCACGGATGCGCGCTGCATCTTTGCCCTTCTTGGCATCCTCGTACATGTTGTACACCTGACCCAGCACAGCCTTGCGCTTGGGGATGGGGCCGCTGCGCAGTGGGGTTTGGTTTGGGGCAAGCATGGGTGGGAGCAGGGTGAAGATGGGACAACATGAGGATGTGCGTCAACAGCACGGGCAGCCAGGTCACACCCTGCACTGCCCTGTCCTTGCAAACAATCTTGCAATGCATGCCAGTGAGCATATAGACCGCGCTGCCGCCGCACCTGAACTGAGGGCAGTGCAAAAAGTCGACCAGGTTGCCGGCGGGGTCCAGCATCACAAAGGTGGTGGCGGGGTTGCCGGTGCCGTAGCACACCTGTATGGGCAAGCACAGAGGCAAAGGTGGGGAAAGTGGGGTCGAGATGCGGTGCCGTGCTGCTCGCACTACGATGCCGCAGTCAGAGCAGGATGGGGTGGCAATTCAGTGCGCAGCACATTCAGTGCGCAGCACACCCAGTGCACAGCGCAGCTGTCCTGTGCTACACTCACCGCCATGACTCGGCGGTCGGGCTCCACTTCATCGTCATCCACCAGCCGCACCTGTGTGTAGGGTTTAGAGTGTTCGAGATTGTGAACGAGGAGCGGTCAGCAACGCTGCAAGCAAAGCGACAGCTGAGGCAGCACAGCCGGCTACGCAGTGTGCAAGATCAGGTGCAAATAAAGCACGGGTCCTGACGCTCCGCCGCAGCACATTGCCATCGTCTGCCCCGCTGCAGCCAGCGCACGTGCGACCCGTGCAACCCCCTGCGCATACCTGCAGGGGCGCCTGGGTGGCGTAGCCCCACAGCTTGTCGCCGGCGTCGTCCAGGGCCGCAACGCGCGCAGAGGCGCTCAGCCGCGTCCGCACCTGCAGGGGCGGGGTGCGAGGCGGGGCAGGGGGCGGTGGGCGCTTTGGCGAGGCGGCCATGCAATAGGTCCTGCAAACCCCACGCCCACCCAAATCGTGCCGCTTGCCACTCCCCATGTTGCCTAGACGCACCTCTCGCTCCATCAGCGGCAGCATGTGCCGAACAGTTGTTGCAAACTCTCATCCCAAAATTATCAACCTAAGCGCACCTCCCGCTCCATCAGCGGCAGCAGCATGTCGCGCACAGCTTCCTCCAGCACCGCCCGCCGCGCCTCGTCCCACACCTGAGCCACGTCTGCTGGCGGGGCGGGCAGGCAAGGGCGAGAGTTGATGCACTGCATGTTGCAGGCGTGCCTACGCCTGGTCCTTGCTGGGCTTAGGTTAAGTGCATGCAGGCACGCAGTGAAGCGTGGCTACCAATGTGCCAGCCAGACCACCTCAAGCACACAGTGGTCCGAGCAGCAGCGGCACAATGCCACCCACCCGCCAGGCCGCTGCTGAGGTACGAGTCGGCCAGCAGGTCGACTAGGCTGCGCCCGATGCGCGACTGCCGCTCCTCCTGCACCTGCAGCAGAGCGGAAAGGGGCGGGGCAGAGCGGGACGAGGCAGGAGGTGAGCAGGTGAGGGGTGCTGCCGTGTGTGGGGCAGCTCAGAGATGGCGTAAGCCCACCCCTCCTCTGGCCACAACGGCTGCCAGCCGGCTCTGCTGGCGCCAGCCGTCGCACAGCAGCTGGCAAGAAAAGGCGCAAGCATGGTGCGGCGTGCACCTGCGCGTCGGAGGCGCCGTCCTTGCGCAGCTGCTCGACGTCCTCCTCCGTCAACTCGTCCTCAGGCAGGCCAAAACGCACGGTGATCTGCGTGGTAACACGATGTGGGGGCACGATCGTGTTAGCGTAACACAATGGTAGCATGAGCACAAGCAGAGGAGCTGTGAGAGAAGGAAAGCATGGGCACAGGGTGCGACAGCAAACGGGCGGGAGCACAACCTTACCCCCTGGCAAGCCTGCAACACGAGCAGCAAGCTGAGGGAGAAGGCTCACCAGTCCCTCCTTCTCGGCTTGCAGCAGGCGCAGGAAGTCGTCCCTGCTCGGGAGGGATCGGGGCCAGGCAGGGGCACGCAGGTGTCAGCATGACGAATGACTATTAGGATCACTCAGCTAAACCATGTGGCAAAGGACAGATCGGATGCTTGTGCTGCAACCACACTCACATCGCCCAACCTGCTGGAGCAGGGTTGTGAGCGGAGCGCCGCATGCACGCGTACATGCAACGCCTGAACAACACTAAGCACCACAGCCAGCAGGCGCACATGCCCTCGAAGCGGTCCAGCGGCTTGGCGGCCAGGCGCTTGACACGAGCCAGTGGGTGGAACGGGTCGATGGCCGTCTCGCCCGCGGCCGTGGGCGCTGTCCACACCGCCGCGTTGTCCTGCAGACATGAGGCCAAGCGACATGAGCATTAGAGGAGGGTAGAACAGGTGGGCGCCATGCCCTGCACACCGCCGCGTTGTCCTGCGGGGCGGGACGAAGGGAGGGCAGGCAAAATGAGCGCTTGAGGAGAACAGGGAGATGCACAGGCGCTGTAAAACCCTGCACAGCTAGAGGCACGGCCCAACACTACAGCCCACTTAGCTTGCACAGCCCAGCCTAACCCGGCCCTGCCCAGCAGAAAGACGCACACTGCATGCCAGCCCCCGCCCCAGCCTCACCTGGTAGTGCTTGCGCACCGCCTGGCGCACCAGCCTTGCCCAGCCAAAACAAAAAAACTCAGAAACAGCCTCACCTGGTAGTGCTTGCGCACGGCCTGGCGCACCAGGGGCTCTGCCGCCACCTCGATGGCCGCCATGTGCCGCCCCGCCTTGACCACGGCCTCGGGGCGGGAGAAGCCGCCGCTGTCGGTGACAAACTGCTCGGCAAAGGCCAGCGGGGCGACCTGCAGGGGTGGGGGGGAGGGGCACAGAATGGGAATGTCAGCAGAGGCTGAAGAGTTGAAGGTTTGGAGAGCCGCCAACGGTTGGTCATCAACTGGCATCAGGAAACGGGGTTTACTACTCCAGCAGCCAGCACACACACAGCCGACCTGCCCCTCACCCACGCGGGTTCTCAGGCTGGTGATGTGCACCCCAGCCTCCACAATATCAAACGCAGGAGAGAACAGTAGCAATACACGCCAACGGATCTCAGGCCTCACCCTTGGGTCTTCCGGCTGGTGCTTCTTGTACCCCGCCTCCACGTTCTCTGCCAGCTGCCCCGCGGTCAGCCCCAGCCCCGCCACCCAGCCGCCCAGCCCCGCGCGCAGGCAGAGCGCATAGGGTGTGGTGCGCTGCGGGCGGCGCTTGGCTCCGGAGCCGCCTGGGCCTCCGTTGGCCAGGCTCAGCTGGCTCAGCTGGTCCTCCGCTGCGTCTGCAAACTGCTGGGTGGCCAGCCGGAACTTGGCCTCGATATCGTCCAGCTCCTGCGGTGTGTGGGGTTTGTTGTTGGGAGTGGCAGGTGCGGTTGGATGGTTGCAGGCTGGGTGGCATAATTGCAGAGCATCAGGCAGGGAGGAGACTGCGCTGAATCTCGCTGCGGTTGCAGAGTGCCAGCCACTGCACATCACCCTGGGCTTTGGCAGCCGCACATCCACATGGCAGCGCAGTGCAGCAGCTCAAGGGATGTGTGCAGTGTGGCAGTGGGAAGTAGCCTAGTGCCTCCACCTGCCCAACCAATTATACTGCACCCCTGCACACCTCCATCGAGTCGGCCAGGCGCAGCAGGTCCAGGCAGCCCTGGATGGCCGCCTGCTCCCCGCTGTGCATCGTGTCGCCCAGCGCCTTTTCGTACGCGCGCTGCCGCGCCTCGCGCCGCACCTGAGGAGCGCAAGGGGGACAAAAAGGTGGAGGTTTGCAGGGTCGAGGCGGATGTTAGCAGGGCGGAGAGGAGATGCCACCAACGACGGGGGAGTTGACAGCAGCAAGGCCAGGCAACCTGAACATCAGACACCCCGAAACCGGGCGCCGCACCTGCATGGCGCGCCAGCGCTGCGCCAGCGCCTGCACCGCGTACAGGATGTCGTACCGCCGGATGCGCCGGTGGTGCGGCTGCACAGGGAAGGGTGGAAGGAGGGGTTGGGAGAGCAGGTGAGGAGGTGCAGGGACTGGGGTGGGCTGCAGATGGTTGCAGTGCAGCGGTGGTGCTGTTTGGGACACCTGTACACAAACTGCAATATCAACCCACCCCTGCGCAGCAACCTGGTGGGTGCGATCAGCAGCAGCTGGCACTGTACAATCGCAACAGTCCACCACACATTAACGCTGCAGGCAAGCAGCGCACCCGGATGGTACCGCGCGGGATGTCCTTGGTGGCCTCCCCCTCGTCCACGGTACCGGGCTCATCGCGGTACCGCAGCGCCAGCAGCTCGCCGCACAGCTCCTTGCGGTACTGGGCGATGAAGGGGATCTGCAGGACGGAGCAGGACAGAGCGAAGGCAGGGGAATGGTGTTTGCTGTTGGTGCGGACCTGCGGTAGAGCAGCTGACCTTGGTACGCCTGCCGCCGGGGCAGAACAAATGCCTTATTATTTGCACAGGTGCGCCGGCGCCTGCGGCTACCTCCTGCCTAGCCTGATACCGCAGGCTGCCAAGTCTGGCACAACATGGAATACACTCCTTCTGCACCCACCTCCTCGTGCTTGTTGTACACGTGGTTCAGCACCGACTCAATGTTGGTGCGCAGCTCCGCCTGCGGCAGCACAGCAGGTCCACAACAGCAGGCGTGTTTCCAGGCAGCCGTGACAACGGCGGCAAGTTGCACGCATGTCAAGGAAGGACTGCGAGCAGCGGCTTTGCAATGGTGTGCCTGTCCGATTCACTCCCGCCCCACCCCACCTGCGCCTCCTCGTTGTGCCGCCAGTCGCGCTGCTCGTCGCGCTGGCCCTCCCGCCCGATGAACAGCGCGCGGTGCGAGCCCAGGTCCTGCACAAAACGGTGGTCCAGCGGGCGGCATGAGGTGGGTGGGTGGAGGGTGGAGGAGGAGCGCGAATGCTGCTTGTGTGCTCTCCCATACAGGGCAGCAGCCAGCAATTTCTGCACAGGCAAAGCCCTGCGCAAGCTCATCCTCTTGCCCCTCAGCAGCGGCTGCCAGGGCATCACAGCCATCACATAACCATCCCATTGCAGCAGCACAGCAGCATGCCCCCGGCCAGCCACACACAGCACGCCAGTAGCCTCCCAGCCCAAGCACCCACGAGCCGCACCGTGAGCCCGCCGCGCACATCGTTCTCCCGCCACTCGCTGTGCCCATACCAGGCGGGTGGTTCGCCCTCTACTTCGCGCACGCCGTCGGACAGCACCTGCTGCGCTGTGGCAGCCGGGTTGCCCAGCTCGAGGCGGCGCGAACCCACCAAATGCTCCTGTGGGAGCAGGGAGGTGCACAGGAAGTGCGGTGGACGCACAGCGCAGGTGCGCAGGGAGGCGCGCTGAGCGAAGAGAGAGGCGGCACAGGTAGGCGGGCTTTCAGGTGGACAAGCGCCCCAACCTCCCTGCCAAGCGTCACAGCCAGAGTGTGCGCAGACGGCAGCACATCTGCAACTCTCGTCTGCCCTCTCGCCTGGACGTCCCTTCCGGCCTTCCCCTGCCCCTCCGGCCCTCCCCTGCCCCCCACTCCCCCTCCACCCTATCCCTCCCCGCCCAGAGCCCACTCACCCACACCCAGTGTGCGCAGGCGGCGAGGTCCAGGGTGTCGGGGTCGGGGCCACGGTGCAGCTGCTCGCGCTCGGGGATGTCGGTCTCGCTGCAAGGAGTGGGAGGGAGAGGTTTCAAGATGTTTCAGGAGGCGACAGGAAAACAGCCAGCCGCATGGCGCTGTACCACAGCAGCGGGTGACAGCGCAACAAAGATCTGGCTGCCTGGCTGGCTGTCCAGTGGCCTTTCTTCCGCCCAGGGACACAGCAGCAGCAGCAGCAGCAGCAGCAGCAGCCATCACTGCAACAATGCGCACGGCCACTCGGGCTGTTGCCTGCTCTCTCCTGAACCACCCAGCTTACCAATCCACCACCCAGCTCACCGGATCTGCTCGTCCTTGGGCAGCAGGTAATGGAGCAGCAGTAGCATAACAACAACTGCCAACCACATGGAGCTACCTCCTGCCCCCCCTGCCTCACCGGATCTGCTCGTCCTTGGGCAGCAGGTAGTGGCGGGCCAGGGCCTCAGGGTCCAGCTGCTCCCGCACCCGCCGCTCCGCCGCCGCTCGCGCGCGCTCCTCCTGCAGAAGGGAGGGAGTCGCATGCGGGAGTAAGGAATGACGAGTGGGGTTGAGGGCCAGCAAGCGCAGGACCGCAGGCAGGCCAGCCAGCCATCCAGCAAACCTCACACAAGCCGGTTTGGCTGCAGAAACCCGGCGGCGCAAGCCCTACGCCGGCCTCCACGGCAGCGCTCCAAGCCAGCCCGTCAGCTGAGTCCAACCACTCCAGCCAGCTGGCCCCACACGCTCCGGCCAGCCGGCCCCACACGCCCCTTCCAAGCGCACCCGAGCGAGGCGGCGGGCCTCTGCCTCTTCCTCATCCAGCCCTTCGTCCTCCTCATCCTCATCCAAGCCCTCCTCCTCGCCAGCCGCCGCCGCACGCGCGTGCTTGCGGTCCTCGTACATCGCTAGCAGGTCGTCCACATCGCCGAAAATGGCCTCCGCCTCCTGCAAAGGTGATGTAATAAGAGCAGAGTCAGACACCAGCATTTGCAGTTCCTACATGGCTAGCAGGTCGTCCACGTCGCCGAAAATGGCCTCCGCCTCCTGCAGAATGAGATGCAAGCATGGATGCCATGCGCCATGTTGCACCATGGCTGTGGGCCACCAACCTGTATCCTTCATGCCCCGAACAGAACAATGGGTGCAGCTCGGCGCAGCACAGCTCAGTGCAGCTCCATGCGCCCAACGCAGCTCAGCGCGCACCTCCAGTGCGTCCTCATCCACGCCAGGCAGGCCTTCCAGGCCGGCGCGGCGGCGGCGGCGGCGGCGGCGCTGCCCCGCTCCTGGTGCCCCCTCCTCCTCATCCTCGTGCACCAGCCAGTCATCCTCATCCTCTTCAAACTGGTCAAACTGCAGCGGAAACATAAGGAACAAGTCGAAGTGGTCAGACAACAAAGTCAGGGGGTGGTTCGGACACGCAGCCGGCCGCTGGACAGCAAGCAATCCGCTGCTTGATCAATGGGCCAGCCATCCATCCTCACCGAAAGATTCCAAGGCACATCACACTCTCCTACTCCTGCCAGTGCCATCCACAGCAATGTCCAGGCCCGCACCACCCCAGCACACCTGGTCATCCGCCTCGCCACCCGCCCCCTCGTCGCGGCCCGCCGGCCGGCTGTCGCCGCGTGGAGCGCCGGCAGTGGCAGGCCGTCCCCAGCCCTCCTCCTCCTCCTCATCCTCCAGGCCGGCATCTTCCAGCTCCTCTTGGCCAAAGAGCTCCTCCTGCAGCAGCGGTGTGAACCAAGCAAGATTCACCTGTCAGACAGCATGCTGCCAGGCTGCTGCCAGCTGCTGTTCTGGGGCCCGGGCACCCCATCAGAAATGTCTTCCAGATGCAGCATGCCTGCAGCGCCAGCAGCAGCTTGCAACACACAACTGCCCCTCCATCGCCCCACCCGCACCTGCAGTGCACGGGCTGCGTCCTGCTGCGCCGCGCCGCCGCCCTCAGCATCCCGAGCCTTCTTGATGCGGCGGTGCTGCTGGGCGGGGCGCTGGCGCCGGATGCCGGTCGCCTCTTCTAGCAGCTCGTAGTCCTGAGTGAGAGGGAAATGGAAAGAAATTACAGTGGGCATTGCTCCAATTCCCTACTAACTGCCTGCTCCTCCAGCAGCTCGTAATCCTGATGAGCATGAAATTGGAGTGGGAGACGACGGTGAGGAGCCGAAGGGTTGCAAAAATGTAGGCCCGTCAGTGCAGCTTGCACAGCAGGAGCAGCTTCTGCGAGTGCTACAGGCAACTTACAAACCCACAGCTCAGCACCAGCTCCCATCAGCATTGCAATGCTGCAACAGACTAGCAAGCCGGTGGCAAGCATGTGCTAGAACCAGCAAGCCAGTGACAGCACCCACCTCCTCATCTAGCACCAGCTCCATCGACACAATGCTACAAAAACAAGCAAGCCAGTACCCAAACGACCACCCAAATGAGTGTCCAAATGGCTGACAATGGCACGCACCTCTTCATCCAGCACCAGCTCACGCCGCCGCTTCTTCTTGCGCCGCTTCTTGGCCTCTGCCGCGCCCTGCAGCACAGCAACCACAGACCAGCTGGGGTGTGTACACGTGTGCAGCACAGCAACCACAGACCAGCTGGGGTGTGTGCATGTGTGTGCCGCACGCGGTGCGGCTGGGCTGCATGCCGCTGGGCCTTGACTGTGCGGCTAGCCCCCGGCAACCGCTACGGCTGCTCGCACACAGGGTGGCCCTGCTGCTGAAAGTCCAGCAGGCTGGCTGCACTTTGGCCAACATTCCAGCAGGCTGGCGGCATGACTGTTCCATGCTGCACCCGCCCTCCAGCGGTGGCATGCATCCACCAGCACGCACCTCCACATCGCTGCCGCCCTCCTCTCCCTCTGCGGCTGCGCGTGGCGATGCTGCAGTTGGCGAGGAGTGCAGGGCACAGACAGGTGCTTGAGGAGGCGGCGGCAGCCGGGCCAGCAGCGCAGGATGCAACACGACTCGCAGCCTGCCGCTGCTGTTGTTGCCACCGACGGAACCAGCAGGCACGGGCTAGCTGCCTTGCTGCCAAAGTCAACAGTCGACACTGGCTGCAGCAACTCCAAGCCCAAAACAAACGCCTATTGATTGCGGGCAGCCCTAATAAAGCGCACCCTCGTCGTCTTCCACTAGGAAATCATCCTTCTCAAACTCGTCCTGCTGAGAGGGCAGTTGGTTGAACAGCAGCCAACTCAATGGCAGCACCGGCGGGCTTTGATGCTGCCAGACGATGCTGTGACCGGCCGTGGTGCACCCGCTGCCCCTCGCCGCAGCAGGCAACTGCCACGTTCCTTGCAACGGCAATGGGGGCATGGCAGAGAAGCGTCCCAGCTGCCAGCAATCCACAGCGTCGATCCTCAGCACATCAGCCCCGCAGCACCCACCTCGTCCTCTCCTTCCTCGCTGCTGTCATCACTATCGTCATCGTCTGAGCCTTCAGACGCCTCTGCCTCCTCCTCGTCAGAGGGCAGGCCGCCTTCGTCCCCAGACCCCTCCTTGCCCCCCGCCTGCTCCTCCTCCTCGCCCTGCTCCTCCTCAGGCTCCTCGCCTGCGCGGTCGTCCACAAAGTCCGACATTGCGCTGGCTGCAGGGAAAGGCGGGGAGGCGGCAGCAGCGGGCGGTGGGCGGCGGCGGTGATGGCGGCGCCGACAACTAGGGGGCAGCTGCAAGGCCTGCTGCGGCATCCCAGGTGACCAAGAGTGCGTGATGTCGGCATGAGCCAAAAGCCAGGCCCGCAGGGCGCCTATGTAGACAGGCCGGCAAGCAAAGCGCAGGCCAGGGCCGCCCGCGAGGCAGGCTCATGAACCATCCGCGATCTTGGCGATCCCGCTCACGTTGCAGCCGGCGAGCGCGGCTGACCGGCGCTCCAGCCGCGCGCCTGCAAGCGTGCTCCTCGCGTCGAGCGGCCCCGAGTCTGTTGGCTTACAGGTGGTGTGCAGATGAGATCGGCATCGCCCGCTGCAGCCGCTTGCCGCCCGCATTGCCTGCCCAGCTGGCCGCATTTTTGCATGTTGCGCAGGGCTACCGAAACGCGCCGATCGCCAGCCCCTGCATCAGTGCATCACATCGTTCATCACTCTGTGCAGCTGGTAGCTCGCCAGGGCACCATGGACGGCTGGCCGCAGCCACCACCGCCCCCAGAGCAGCCCCCGCAGCCCCCGCCACCCCCAGACTACCAGCACGCGGGCTACGGCGATGCGGCATGGCAGCATCAGGCTCCGCCACAGCAGCAGCAGGCCGCGCCGCCTCCGCCGCCCCCGCCTCCGCCGCCCGGCGACGGCGCGTTTGCGCCCGTCCCACCGGTGCCGCACGAGGCGCAGCAGCAGTATGGCTACCCCGCTGGTGCAGCGATGCCCGACCCCAACGCAGCAGCCTGGGGCGCAGCGCCAGCAGCGCCAGCAGGCGGCCTGGACCAGATGTCAGCAGAGCAGTATGCGGCCCTGACGCCCGAGCAGCAGGGGGCGATGTGGCAGCAGTGGGAGGCGGCGCAGGCGGCCTACCAGGCGCAGCAGGCGGCATACTACGCGCAGCCGGCAGTGCCGCAGTACGGCCAGCCGGGCATGGGTGGTTACGACCCGTATGCCATGCAGCAGCAGGCTTATGGCGGCTACCAGCAGCCCGCTGTGCCCGCTGCGCCCACGCTGCCGCCGCCGGGCAGCGCCGCCTACCCTGGCATGATGCCCGGCAGCGGCCCCATGCCCCACATGCAGGCGGCGTACGGCGGCGGCGGCGGCCCTGGCATGCCCATGCCCATGCAGCTGCCGGTGCCCAGCGGCATGCCTGGCATGCACGGCGGCATGGCTCCCGGCATGGCCCCTCCTGGCATGGCCCCAGTGATGCCTGGCATGCCGGGCATGCCTGGCATGGATGGCGGCCGCAGTAAGAAGGCCATCCCCGACTGGCTGCAGCAGGAGATTCTGAAGCGCAAGGCGGCGGCGGATGCCGAGGCAGCGCGCAAAGCGCGGCGGCGTGGCAGCGATGATGAGTCGGGCAGTGAGGGCGAGGAGGAGCGGCGGCGCCTGCAGCGCCGGCGCTCGGGCGGCGGCTCGCGCTGGGGCGGCGAGGAGGAGGAGGCGGAGGAGAGGGGCGGGGTCGGCGGGGCGGCAGGAGCATCCTCTGACGATGACGGCGAGCCAGAGGTGCGTTTGGTATGGCTCTTCGAGTGCTGGGTAGCAGTGGGTGGCAAAGCTTAGATTGTGTGCAGGCTGCCTTGCTTTGTGATTGCAGAAACAGCTGCAGGCGGGGGCAGCTGCCAGCTGCGGTAACCGCTGCCTGCAGCTGTGTTGGGAAGTTGAGGCCGGCGGGCGCTGCCTGACAACCGCTGCACCTTCGCTTTTTTGGCTGCTTTGCTTGGCCACCCTGTTGACCCATCCCTGCTGCTCCCACTCAGCCCTTACTCAAACCCCTGCACCTCTGTGTTTCTGGCTGGTATTTCAGGAGGACGAGGCTGAGCGGCGCGCCAAGGTGACTGTTGAGGTGAAGCGCCACCTGGGCGGCGTGCTGGTGGAGGTCACTGATGCACTCCTGGGTGAGGAGCGATTGTTTTTATTGGGCCGTTGTTTTCATTCTTTCTGGAGCCTGCTTGTACTTTGACCTGGGTGGGGCAGTTGAGGTTGCCACCGCGCCGCTGGATGCGCGGCAGGGCTATGCCTTTGCTGCGTGGCTTGCCGCCTCAGCAGCCGCCGCCGCTGCACCGATGCGTTTGTGCACATCGTACCAACCGCCTGTGCACCATGCCCACTTGTTTCGGTGCAGACGAGATTGCTCGCGAGGTGCTGGGCGGCGGCCAGCGCCCGCGGCAGCAGGAAGCGCCCAAGGCCGGTGCAGTGGAGGTGCTTGCGCCAGGGGGCGGCCTAGTGGGAGGAGCCGGCTCCGACAGCAGCAGCAGCGGCGGCAGCGAGGGCGGCGGCGCAGGCGGCGCGCTGCTGGGCATAGCTTACGGCTCAGATGAGGAGGAGGAGGAGCAGCAGCAGCCGGCAGCGCCAGCAGCAGCGACACCGCCCGCACCAGTGGCCGCAGCCCTGCAGGCTCCCCAGCAGCTGCAGGGCGATACGCCCATGCAGGAGGCGGCCGCCCCAGCAGCTGCGCCGCCGACCACAGCTGTGCCGCCGCCACGGTACCCCAAGGGCAGCGCAGTGCACTACATTGAGCGGGACGGGCGGCGCAGCCTGGCCACCGTTGTGTCGGTGGACTTGACTATCCAGCCGCCCTCGTATGCCGTGCTCATCCACTCTCTGGCCACCGTGAGGGAGACAGAGGAGCACAGGCTGGAGCCGGCACCCGCACCTGCCGCTGCTGCCGCAGCAGCTGCCCCAGCCTCCCCTCCCGCCCCCGAGGCCCCAGCAGCAGCAGCAGAAGCGCCGGCGCCTGCCCCGCCGGCAGCCGCCCCCCAGCCGGCGCCCCTGCCTCCGCAGCCTGCCAACGGCGCTGCCGTGCCTCCGGCTGCAGAGGAGCAGCCCGATCATGAGGCCCGCCAGCCCGAGCAGCAGGAACCGGAGCAGCAGCAGCAGCAGCAGCAGCAGCTGGAGCTGGAGCGGCGGGATTCCAGGCGCAGCAGCGAGAAGGCGCACAAGAGCAGCCGGTCCAGGCGCAGCCGCAGCAGGAGCAGAGAGCGGCGCAGCCGCAGCAGGAGCAGGGATCGCAAGGACCGGCGCCGCAGCCGCAGCCGCAGCAGGAGCAGGGATCGCAAGGACCGGCGTCGCAGCCGTAGCAGGGAGCGCTCAAGGTGTGTGGCAGCCTGGATTGAAGGCTGCTTGGTACAGCTCTGGACAGCAGCAATGCCTGCGCTGCCTGCACATGTCTTCTCTTGCTCCTCTGCTGCCCCAGCACAGCACGGCCGAGCAACCGTGCTCACAACCCACCTGCCCTTTCGCCCACCCCCCCACCCTGTGCACACGAGACCGGAGCCGGAGCCCGCTTTGCTGCCGTAGCGCGACGCTGGTTGCAGCCACCCTGCCCACTTCCCACACATGCTTGTCGCTGCCCATCTGCCCCACCCTCTGCAGGCGAGACCGGAGCCGGAGCCCGCGGCGGCGCCACCGGAGCCGGTCGGGTGGTAGGTCGTCTGGCCGGAGGTAGAGGGTCGCCCCCTTGCGGGGCGCTGTGCCCCTTGTGCGCCTCACAGGTAGGGCCCCCGGGGCCGCTGGCTGGGCCCAGCACCCAGCACCCGCCTCTGTATGGCCCGCACGCTGTGCTGTGCTGTGCTTTTCTTGCTGCGCTCTGGCGCTCTGGGTCGTTGCTGTGAGCAGCACAGGTGCTGCCTGCTGGGAGCTGACGAGCCGCCCTTCCTTGCTTGCAGGCAAGGAAGCAAGGCAAGGCAGCACTCCAGCAGAAGCCGTGTGATGGCGGGACCGCCCTGGTTTGCCTGCCTGCCGTGCCTGCTGTGCTTGCTTGCCTGCCACAACATGTGATGAGTCATGCATGTAACAAACCAACATCAGCAGGGCGATTGAGCAGGCTATGAATCAGGACAAGGTGCAGGACCAGGGATGTGAATGAAACAACAAGGTGCAGATGAACAACACAGCGCAGGGTGCACACAGCAAGGCGGGGCACAGCCAAGCCAATGCTGTTTCAACGTCCTGGCAGCTGCCTGTTTCGGCCCGCTCAGTAGAAGGGCCACAGCACGATGGCTGCAAACAGCGCCCAGAACAGGACGTGCAGCGGGCGGCGGGCGAGAGGAGGCAGGGTGCCACGCAGCACGCTCCACGCCAGCTGCCCCGGCGCCACGATGCGCTCAGCCAGCAGCCAAGCGACCAGCACTGCAGGCCAGTAGAAGAGGGAATGCAAGGCATCAGCACATGCAGATGTTGAGCGTCGCATTCAGCAGTGGAGAATCCTGCTTCTCAGCGCTGGTGCATGCAATCTGCCACCAAACTAAGCGGTCCAGCAGCCACACGCACTCCCTGCCCACCTGGCAGGCTGGAGCGGAAGGTCACATCCAGGTCGGCCGCCGGCGGCTGGCTGAAGCGTGCGCCCGGCGGTTCATCTGAGAACAGCCTGAGCACCTCTGCAGGCTGCCTGTACTGCGGCGCCGGCTCCGCCTGGCCCTCAGCTGCGGCCTCGGCGGTGGCCTCCCCGCTCGGGCCAGGCCCCACTAGCAGCTGCTGGGAGGCTGAGTCTGCATAGACGATGCCGTCGCTGGCGCGGCTGCCGCAGGCATCCTGCCCCGCCGCAGCGCCCAGTGGAGGCGCCAGCGGCGGCGGCTCCTGCCAGCGGGCAGCGGCCGCGGCATCAGACTGCGGTGGCTCTGTTGCAGGGGCGGGTGGCTCGGGTGCCGGCAGGCTGACGGCTCCCGCCTTGAGCTGCTGGCGCGGCTTGCGCTGCCGCTTGGGCGGCGCCGCCGCCTGCGCCTGCTGCCGCTGCTGCTGGCCGCTGTCGCCGCTGCCGCCCTGCTCCTCCCCTCCCACAGACGCCGCCGCCGGCAGGGTGGGCCCGCCCACCGGCGGTGAGGGGGCGCGCGAGAAGCGCACCCGCCAGCGCCGAGGCGCCTCCTCAGGCAGTTCTGCGGGGGCGCCACCGCTCCAGCGAGCGCCCTCCACAAACAACACGCTGCGGGGCTGCCCAGGGATGGTCGGGCTCGTGCCGCCGCCGCCGCCGCCGCTGGCGATGCTGCTGGATGCTCCGGCAGGCTGCGGCGCGGCTGCATATGGCATATCAGGGGCGGGCATCACCTCCTGCGCAGCATGCTGCTCACCAGCGGCGGCGCCGGGCTGCAGAGCCTCGCCGCAGTGGCTGCCCAGGCCGGGCATGCAGGTGTGGGTGCGCTGCAGGTGAGCCAGCTCGCGCTGAGCAGCCTCCTCAAGCATCTCGCCATCCCAGCTGCAATCAAGGTGTAAGTGTTTCAAAAGAGGTTGCAACAGGGGGTTTGGGCAGGGCTAGCGTGGCACGGCATGGGTGGCAGGGGCGCCCCTGCTGGCAGGCACCCGGGAAGGCGGGGGGGCAGCGCAGTGGCAGGGATGCTGGGGTGCGGTATCCACAGAACGCACTTGCATGACCAGCGCAAGTAGGGCGCTGAAGCAGAGACACTGCTCACATTGTGCTGGTGGCAAGGTGGCACACTTTGCGGCGGACCAAGGCCGGTTCTCCAAGCGCTGCATCCGGCAGTCCGCCGCAGCTGCCGCCGCAGGGGCCGCCCTCGGCTGCCGCTTGAGGCGCCCTCCTAGGCACGCTGGTGCGCTGGATCCTGCGGGAGCCTCCTGCAGGTGAGCAGGAGGGCAGATCAAGAGGTTCAGGCGGCTGGCCTCGGGTGAAGTGGGGTTTGCTTGTTGTGCTGGGGCTCAAGGCTGGCCCCGGCCTCCAGCAGCTGCTTGCCTGTGTGCTGCCAGCCTGCAGAGCAGCAGGGGCGGCTGCTGGGACGCAGGGAGAGCACAATTGTCGACATGATCTCTGCTGCCCTTGGAAGCTGCCTGTGAAGCGCTAGAGCGCAGTGGAGGTTGCAGTTCTGCCTCAAAGAGGCCGCCACGCATTTAATGTTGGTGGTGCCTGCCGGGCGCCTACCTGGCGTCTTGCCGCTCGGGTCGGCAAACATGTGCTCGAGTAAAACATCGAGGCAAGCTGCTGCGCAGGATTTCAGTGCTGTGGCTGGCAATGCCTGTAAGAGATGGCAGCCACACTGGGGAGCAGGCCTGCCGCTTATCCGGCGCGGGGGGTCACGACGGGCGGCGGCAGTCAGGCGGCGCCATCAGGAGGAGAGATAAACTCATCCGCTCACCAAACTGCAACCTGCAATTACAACCGAACCCTGAAGGAGTGCAAGCGGAGCCTGTAGGCAGAAGAGGCTCTTCTTGTGGCCCCTAAAGCCCTTGTGCGCCGATACGCCCCCTTCTCACGACCTCCGTATCCATCTTCGAGCTCCAGAAAGGCGGCGGGTGGGCCGGCAAGTGGCTCTATGCCACACACGCTGGGCTATTCAGCTGCTAGCCGAGTAGCAGCGCCCCTCGCCCAGGCAGCAGCCTCACACACGCATATGGAAATCGTAGGAGCGACCGGCAGTGGGCTTGGCGCCCGAGCAGCAAGGCCGGCGCCACCGCCATCGCCTGCACCGCTGCGGCCGGGCGAGCGCCACAACCTGCGGTTCGACCAGTTCACGACGCTGAGTACCATGTGAGCAGCTGTGGGAGGATGCATGTCGCACCTAGTCAGTCCATTGTCATTGCTGTCCGCAACCGCCCTCGCTTGTGGATAGACATGTGCCCCCTCGCTCCTTGCCCGCCGAGCGCTGCCTCAACCCTCACCAACTGTGCAGGCTGTTTCAGGTGCTGAACTTGATCAACCAGTGGGATCGGCTGCATACGGCAAAAGCGCAACTTTACACCCTGCTGGTGCTAGCGGCTGCGGCACTGGGTTTTGCATCCACCGTGGCCCTGCCGCTGCGCTTCTACCTGCGCCACAGGTGCGCTGCTGCTGCTGGGGCCACAGGTGCGCTGCTGCTGCTGGGGGCGGTGCAGCAAGGGCCGCGCACATGCGCACATTTTGAATGCATGTGTACATCCGCCTGGAACCTTGCATTGTAAGCCATGTCTGCTCAAGGGCTGCTTGTTCCAGTGCCGCAGGTCTTTCTTAGTGCCCGCCCAGCGAGTGCTGCTGGTGCTGTCCCCCAGCATTCGGCAGACAGGGGTGGGCACCTCGTTGATTCTGGAGCGTGAGCCTAGAGAGGGCATGGGCGGTGCACTGCGCCAGCTGTTTGCCATCTCCATCGGTGAGCCATGACTGACGGGCCGTTTGCCAATGCTGCCCACGGCACTGCGGCACGCAGCCCCCGTGAACCAACCAGCAACCCCCGAAACTAGGCAGAGATGCGGGTGTGGGTTGCACGCCTTTGCATGTTCATGGTTGCCTCGTAATGGCCCTTTGCACAAGGTCCACGCCTGCGACCTGCAATCATGGCAAAAGTTCATGCTGCCACGCCCTGCTGCCCCCCCCCGCCCCCCGCCCACTGTGCAGCCACCAAGCTCGCCATGCCCATCACGCAGCAGCTGATGGTGTTGCTGCCCCCGGTTGCCGCGGCTGCGGTGCAAACCGTGCTGGTGGTGCTGACGTGGAACCCAGCCGGGTATTGCAACACCCCGGTAAGTGCCTCGGCTGGTCAGCATGTGGGTGTGTTGTGTACAACGGCCTGTGAGTTTGTAAGGCTGCTGATCTGGGCAGTCTTGCCACCATGGCATTGGCGTATGCCGCCTTCGGAGCCCCCGCCGCCGCCGTTCCGGCACGTGCATTTGCTGGCAGGTGCATCTGCCGGCGTGCCAACCAAGCCTCACCCTGTCCTCTCGACCGGGCTGCAGATGATGCGCCACCCACTGACTGTTGGGCGCTTGCGCAGCCTAGCAGCTGCTCTCGACTGGGCATCGCTGCCGATGCTGGCCGCGCAGAGCGTGGCCGCAGGCCCCGGCTTTGGAGTTGTGGGCATGCGGGAGGCAGGCGCACACACCTGGTCACACCACTGTGGGCTGCCCTGCTGCCGACCATGGTAGAGTGCCAGCTTGCATGTCACTGCCAGTGCTCATACCTGCCTGGCGCTAGGCTGGCACTGTTGACGGTTCTTCCCCTTGCTCACGCCTCTGCCCTGCAGGCGAGGACGCGCTGTGCTACGCGGGACTGACCTTTGCCAGTGTCGGCATGGGCTGCGCGCTCCCAGTGCTGCTGTCGGCATGCTGCTACCAGCCCTGCCTGCCCCAGCAAGATGAGGCAGGTGGTTCTGATTCAGCCCGCCTGCGGCACAGCGGCAAGCTGCAGCGGTGGGTGCAGAGCGCGAGGAAGGCTGTGCGGGCAGTCGATTGGTGCATCGCACGCACGCTGGGAGGCCGTGCATTCCAACTGCAGCGCCCGCTGCTGATGTGGTGGGCGCTCAGCTACACGTGGGAGTGGAGCAAGATTGTGGCAAACATGGCTGCTCAAGCGGCGGCGGCTGCGTGACGTTTTCATTTTCGATTCAAGACTTACATTCATCACGATATTTGTCGCAGATTAATTTGTCTTCAGCAGTTTTGCACAATGTTACAATTCAATCGGGTCTTGAGGCACGGGGCCCCAGCAGTCTGGTGCATGGTGCAGTTGCATCCGGGGCGTTGCACATGCGTGCGAAGGACTGGCGCGATGGACAGCCCACAGTTGCGCCACCGCCACTGCCACGAGTTGCTACAACGTTCAATTGTGATGGCAGTTTGATCCGTTGATCAACCACAGTCAGATTTGCGAGCGCCAAGGCCGAAATGTCAGAACCAGCAGCTGCCGCTGGCCAGCCGCCGCGGGACCGACATCCCGTCCTTACCACTTGCATGTCGATGCTGCTTGAGCTTCACACCACCGCCACGATGTATAAACCGTAAATGCCACTGCAAGCGGGTGCCTATTAGCGAGCGCCGCCAAAGCAGGGGTCTCCTCGCTCTCCCTAGTACGCTCGGGCCTCCACAGTTTGTGTAACACTCCACGAACGCGAGGCTGGTGGCCGGCGAGCCGCCGAGCGGCCCAGCGCCACAAACGAAGGCCCGAGGGCGGCGCCCTCTCTCGCTGCTAAACGCGTTCGCCGTCGCCCAACGCGACAGACCGGGCCGGGCCATGGACAGGGATGAGGGCGGCCCTGATGGCGCCCCAGCTGCTCCGCCGCCGCCGCCGCCGCCGCCGACGCTCCTGCCGCTGCCGCTGGGCGAGCGCTACAGGCTGCGGCTGGACCAGCTCTCCACACTGACCATCATGTGAGTGCACTTGGCAAGAAGCTTGGTGCTGCAGAGTCACATCAGCTGTCAATCAACCGCTGCCCACAGGCCTCGGCAAATGCAACAACCCAACCCTGCTTTCCTCCCGAGTGGGTCATGCAGGCTGTTCCAGCTGCTCAACGTGGTGAACCACTGGGACCACCTTCAGGCAGAGGAAGCCAGGTTGTACACCCTGCTGGTGCTGGCGGCTGCGGCACTGGGTTTTGCCTCCACCGTGGCCCTGCCGCCGCGCTTCTACCTGCGCCACAGGTGTGCTGCTGCTGCTGCCCCAGTGGGGGCGGTGCATGTGGGGAGCCTGCCGCAATTACCAGCAGTACCCGCCGCATGCCTGGGCGGTTGCAAGGCTGGCTGCAACAGCATTCTCTGCTGCCCTGTACGGTTGAGTGTGTGCCTTTCAAACACCCATGCATGCCCAGCCATGCCCGCCATGCCGCAGGTCATTCCTGGTGCCCGCCCAGCGAGTGCTGCTGGTGCTGTCCCCCAGCATTCGGCAGACGGGGGTGGGCACCTCGCTCCTGCTGGAGCGGCAGCCGCAGGAGGGCGTGCGAGGCGCGCTGCGGCAGCTGCTGCATGTGCTTTCAGGTGCGGCATGCATGCTGCACAGCCATCCAGCCAGGCACTGGCTGGCCTGTGCTTACAGGGTGAGAGCTTACTGCACCTGGGCGGAAGGGCAGTAGCTTGTGGTTTGGTTGTAAACAGCGGCTGGCGGCGCTGCTCGGTCTGGCTGCCCTGGTTGGTTGGGTTTTGGGCACATCGGCAGTCAAACCGAACGGCGGAACAGCACTGCAACGCTTGGCCTGCCTGCCCCTTTGTCCGCCCACGGTGCAGGCACGAAGCTGCTGCTGCCCATCCTGCAAAGGACGGCGGCAGCTCTGCCACCCATTGAAACGGCAGCGCTGCAAATCGTGCTGGTGCGGCTGACATGGAACCCTTCAGCGTACTGCGACACCCCGGTAAGCACGTGCTCCTGTGCTGCTGCGTGCCTGCTGAACGCCATGTGGCACTTTTAGCCATGCCCATCGCTCAGCTGGGAGTCGCAAGCACACCCAGCTGAGCGCACTAGCCTGCCCTGCTCAGACCCAGAGTGATCAACTGATCCCTGCCACCCCTCTGCTCAGATGATGCACCACCCACTGTCGGCCACGCGCATGCGAAGCCTAGCCGCTGTATTGGACTGGGCATCCCTGCCGATGCTGGCCACACAGAGTGTTGTGGCAGGCCCGGGCATCAATATTGTGGGGTTGCGCGAGGCAGGTGCGCAGACATGCTCACCTGTACCGCGCACTGTGACTGTGCCATGCCTGCCTGGCACGCTGGAAGCAACCTGGTGCACAAGCAGCATTGCCCCCCCGCCTTACACTGCCGCCTTTTCCCCCTTCCTGCCCTGCAGGTGACGACGCCTTGTGCCACAAATTGCTGTACTTCGCGGCCATCGGGCTGGGCTGCGTGCTTCCCGTGCTGCTGTCGGCTTTTCAAGCTGCCCGGGGAGCCTGTCAAGATCAGCAACAAGTGGATGGCGCAGGCGAGCCAGCCGCCCGGCAGAGCGCCGGCGGGCTGCTGCGGCCGCTGCTGCGGGCGGCCGCGGCGGTCAGAGCAGCTGACCGCGGCATTGGCCGTGCTCTGGGCGCCCGTCCTTTCCGGCTGCAGCGCCCGCTGCTGATTTGGTGGGCATTGGGATATTCATGGGAGCTGAGCAAGGCGCTCGCAAGTTTGCCGGCTGTCCAGCGGCAGCGTCAGTAGCAGGCGCTGCCTGCGCAATTTTTTGTGAGAGCAATACTTTCAATTGATGTTTGTTTTTTCGCTGTGCGCCTCCAGTGTTGCAATTTTAATTCGAATCATGTTGACATTGTGAAGCCTGGCACCCCAGTGAGGTTGCCCATCAGCTGAAGGCGGCCCATGCCGGCACGACGTGCGGCGGCGTGGCAGTAGCTGGCCTTGGTCGCCCAGCTGCTGCGTCCTCTGACTCTGTTGCACAACTCCAGGCATCACCACGCCTCAGGCACCCACTGCAGCTGCACGGTCTGCGCACTGCCACACGCACCCAGGCTGACAGACCCGTCGCCATGCCCAAGCCCGTGACAGACCCAGCGCAGGCACGCCAGCCGTGCGCCAGCTGCGGGCGCCCAGTCCCCACAGGCTCCGCCGGCAGCGCCGCCGCCAGGCCGCCGCACCGGTGGCCAGCGGCGCGCCCGGCAAGCTTCCTCGCCGCCGCCGCCCAAACACCCTCCTTCCCACTGCCGGCCGCAGATTGTGCAGCGCCCGCCAGAGATCAGCGACTACCCTGACAGGATCAGTGATACTACCGTGGCTTTTGCCATGTGCGTGCAGCAGCCAGCACGTTGGCAGCTGGCCCCTGTGCGGCCTGCTGCAGGCATCTGGCAATGCCCATCCGTTGGGTCAGGAGTGGGCCATTCTGGCACTACTTGGGCTGTGTGGCATTTAAACACAAGTGTGCCTCTCCACATGCCTCCCCCTGCAGGTGCAAGGGTGTGCCAGAGATTGTGGATGGTAAGCATAAGTTTGTTTTGCACGGCCAGCGGCCAGCTGCTTCTCGCAGCAGCGGCGCTCCTTGCTGGCGCGGACGCTGGTCACAGTCTGCCTGCCATGTGGCGCATGCACAGCCACGCAACCCAATTGAGATCCATAAAAGGCGTGCAAGCCATGTGTGTGTGTGTGCTCTCAGCAGTGCTCTGCGCGGTGTCGCTGCTGCTACTGCGCAACTCATGCCCCGTCTCCACTGCTCTCCCACTCTGCTGCCCCCAGAGGTCGATGAATCCGCCAAGTTCGAGCTCAACTACGGTGAGTGTGTCTGATGCGTTTGCCGCTCCAAAATGATGCACTTCTCAGCAAGCCTCTCGGTGCATCCAAGTCAGCTGGGCCGCCGCCGCTGCACCCCAGGCCCCACACATGCGGCAGTTGCAAATGCTGATGTGAGTTTGACCAGCATGCTGATCCATAATTACGTCCTGCCTGTGATGCCACCTGCTCACAGGCACGCTGGGGGTGGAGAATGGCATGGTGGGTGGGCGGCGCGCCGCAGTGGCAGCAGGCCTAGCAGGGAGTACAGAAGGCATGGGTAGTCGACGGCAGCAGCTGCGCGACTTGCTGCATGCAGGCCGCCGCAGAGCCCTCATTGCTTTGTGCTGACCTGCCTGCACTGCTGCTGCCTCGTCTTGCCGTCCAGTGGACGGCCCCTATCGCCTAGCAGCTAACAGGTCAACGTTTGGCCTGTTTTGTTGCAGGTGCTGAACAGCCTGGACAATGTGCTGCTGGAGGTGAGGCGGGCAGCGCCCCTGAAAGTTGTTTTGATACGCTCCCTTTGTGACTGCCGCTGCCGCCTGTGTCCTGTCGCCTGCCACCCTAGCCCGTTGAGCGACTGCCTGCAACCCCTGTGGCCCCTGGCTCTGCACCTATCCTCTGACACAGCCTTGCATGCATTGCTGCACCTGTAGATGTGACATGCACTCAAACTTTACTATTCCCATCGATCTCATCTCCCACACCCACCCTGCAGGAGCCTGAGGTCAAGGTAAGTCGCCGCCCAGCCTTGTGGCCCGCCTGGGATGCTGAGCATTAGCAGCACTGTGGCACTATGGCAAGGCGGTGCCCCTGAGTCTGCGTATGCTTGCTCTGTGCCTCTACTGAATGCAATAGCATGCGTAACAAGAAGCCGGCTGCTGCCCCCACCCAGCCTGCTAGCTGCCTATTAACCGGATTGCACACCACCATCCCTTTGCGTGCGCTGCACCACGCAGATTGGCACGCCCGGCACGTACACGCTGCTGGCGGTGGACCCGGTGGGTGGGGGCAGCAGGGCTATCAACTGCCACACTAACAGGCTTGTACACCAGCACTTGCCAGCGTCCGCACCACCCCAGCCCCTGCCGCCGTGTGCCACACTTTGTGATTCATCGTCCTCGTCGCCTGGCAACTGGGCTGCTTCCCAGCTCGTGCATGGCCGGCTCCCGCCCCCTCTTCAAGGCATCCCTTCCATGCATGCCCCGCCCGCCCGCCCGCCCCCTGCAGGACTCGCCCTCCCCGGGCTCCCCCAAGTACCGCTCCTGGCTGCACTGGATGGTGGGTGGGCTGGGTTGAAATGGACGCGCAGGACTGCAGCAGCCTGTTTCCCTGTGCGAGAGGCAGCCAGCGCAGCAGCATGGGTGCAAAATGCTGCTGCAGCGGCACTTATACAGCCCTCCCTTAAAATTCAGTTACAGTGCACAAGGAGCCGAACCGGCTGAAGCGAACCGTGGCACCGCTCCCACCTGCAGGTCATCAACATTCCCCAGCACGACGTGCCGCGCGGCGAGGTGGGCGCCATTTCCTGTAGAACTTGACTTGTTGCAAAAAGTTGTGCCGCGCGGCGAGGTGGGCGCCGCAGTTGCAGTATCGGGGTCCCTTGCCTGCAGACAGTTTGCCGGTGAGCGCCGCCCCAGTGGGCAAATCATGCGGCTGTGCAAACAACCTTGACTTGCTTCTGCCCTTCGCATCCCACCTCTCAATCCATGCAGGTGGCGGTGGACTACATGCCCCCAGAGCCTGCAAAGGTGCGCCTGCTGCTGCGCAGCTGCTGCTTTGCTTGGCAGTGTTGGGTTAGCGGGCAGCTGCCACGTCAGGGAGGACGCAGAGCAGATGCCAGCGTGGGAGCAGACCCATTGTGCGTGCCCCGATGCCGTTAACGTGAGCTGCAGGAGGCAGCACGTCATGAAATGCAGTGCTTGCCCGCTGCTTGAATGCGCGTCATGGTCCCCACCCCTCTTACCCCCCTTGGCCCAGGGCAAGCACCGCCTGCTCTTCCTGCTGTACAAGCAGAGCGGGCGCGTGAGCCTGAAGCAGCCCGCCAAGCGCCAGGGCTTCCAGGTGGGCGTTCTGGGGGGCAGCAACCAGCTCCCATGGGCAGGCAGGCAGGGTGCACAAGTTGGGGCGTGTGCGGAGCACGTCTCCCGCATGCGCTGCCCCTGCGCTCCATGCGAGTTGCTGCCTCTGCCCTATTGACATTTCTTGTTGAGACGCAATACTTCCATGCACAGCGGTGCCAATGCTCCAATCACATGGCATGCCGCGCAGGTGCGCGCGTTTGCGCAGGAGCACAAGCTGGGCAACCCGGTGAGGGGTACAACTCTGCATGCATTGGTTGGAAAAGCTTTTGAGGGAGGCGTGGCTTGGCTGCTGGACAGCGTTCTGCGAGAACGACAGCAGTGCAGCACGGCCCATCTTGTTGGAGGCGGCAGGATGTGCAGGATGCACTCCAAGAGGGGCCAGCGTGTTGATTAATTGTACCCCATCCCATGCACTACCTGCTCCGTTGCTTGTGCAGGCGGCGGGCCTGTTTGTCTGGGTGCAGAATGCGGAGGAGTGAGGCGGCGTGAGGAGCGAAGCGGCGTGAAGTGCGAGCCACTGTTGAGCAGCCGGCAGGCGCCCATCGTTGTCCAGCTGCAGCCAGAGAGCGACCAGACATCACGTGCCAGAGCTGCCAGACACGTGCCCAGGCTTGTTGAACAAATCTTGTTGTGCAAGCGCCAGCCCCAGCTTTGAGTGGTGCGGCAGCGGTCGGCGGCCGCACGAGCGGCAGGCAGAGGGCTCCCTTGGCTCCCTTTCTGGCCGGTCTCCAACGCCCATATCAAGGAGTTTGCCTGCCTGCAACCCGCAATCGGGCTGCTGGGGGCGCCAGCGCGCCCCTTTCAGTCATTGGGGCTCTTGTGAGATTTTGCGTTGAAGCAAGGGATACACGAGCGCAGCTGCGCCATTGCTCCAAGCTCATCATCTGCTGCACAATCTCAAGCACGCCCCGCCTTGCCTGCGCAAGCGTCCAGGAGCGCGAGCGGCGACACAGCGTCCAGCCCGCGGCTTTTTGCAGGCATCCCGCCCTAAATCAACACTAGACATCATGCGAGCGCTCGGCAGGTGATTGTGGGCCCGCGCGCCCACTCCCCAGCCCTTCCTCCTCTACCATCAACAACCACCGCTGGGGCGCCCCGCGCACCCTGCATCGCGCTCAGCATCGTGCTCACAACGCTCAACAGCGCCACGGGCCGCCCTCGCCGCAGCTGCCTGCTGCCGGCGCCGCCACTGCCGCCGCCAGCCGCCCTTTCCCGCCTCCTTCACCACTGCTGCCCGCCTTCCCCGCCCCGCTCCGGCCCGCAGTGCGCAAGGCCTGCAGCAGCTCATGGGGGCCAAGCCGCTGCAGGCGCTGCCCGGCGCGCGGCAGTGCGCGCACCCGTCCCGGCCCTCCCCGCTGCGCCGCCTCGCACAGTCGGAGGTCGACTGTGTTGTGGAGCTGCTGGTGGCTGAGCACAACTCCCACCCCTGCTGCCTGCTGCCCCGCACCACCGAAGGCCTGTGGGGAGTCAAGGTGCGCCGGGACGGGGAGGGCAGGGGCTGGGGCAGGGGCTGCAGTAATGCAATGCATACAACAACCGCCGCCTGGCCGGTACCGGCCAAACCGTCGGCCGCGCCAGAGCCAGAGGGGCAAGTTGGCTGACTGGCACCCGTTCCGCCTGCCCCCATGTGCCACAGACGCGCGGCCTGCTGAGCCTGATCAGCCTGGAGAGCCTTGATTCTAACAGCCTGGCCGCCTCGCTGGCAGCCGTGGATGGCCAGCTGGCCACTTGCGCCGCCTGCCCGGCCGTGGCGCTGGAGACGCTACGCGAGGCGCCTCCGCTTTGTGCCTACCTGGAGCGTTGCTTGGAGCTGACCAGGGAGAACCGGGGGCTGGGCCCCGCGCCCGCCGTCCTGCTGCTGCAGGTGTGCAGCGGCAGTGCAGTTCTGGGGGTTGGTATGGGCAGAATAGTGGTGCGTGGTGGGGGGTGGTACAGCCAAACCTGGCGCCCCTGTGCTTGCCCTGTGCTGCATGCAGCGTGTGCTGGCAACCAGTTGGTCTTGCTGGCCGCTCTGCTCAGTGTGCCTCATGCCGCCTGTTTGCTCATGCTGCTCCACCCCTGCCTGCCCCCGCCCTCCTCGTCTTGCAACAACGCAGATTGTGAGCCGTCTGAGGTACGGTGACGACCCGGCCATGCGGGAGCCCTTCTACCGCCGCTTCTACCTGCCGCTGCAAGTGGCGCTGGAGGCGGCGGCGGAGCTGCACTCTGAGGCCTTCACGCCCCAGGCAAGGCCGCATCAGTCGTTGGGGTGTGGTTGTGTGGATGTGGTAGAGCATGCTGGGGTTCAGCTGGCCCCCGCTGCACTGCCTGCCCTACGAAATGTCGTCGTGCTGCAGCTGCGCCGTTCTTGCTGGCTGCCGCTCGCTCCGCCCGTCAGCCAGCCGGCTCCCAGCTGAACTTAGCGTCTCCTGCCCCTGCTTCCTGCGCTCCCCCTCTGCAGGTGTGCCTGGCGGTGTTTGAGGCATGGGCCGCCATGGGGGCCACCCCCATGCACAGCCGTGCGTTCGGCCTGGCCGTGCGCGGCCACATCAAGATGGGGCACTTCACGCCGCAGGTGTGGGCAGCTGTGGGGTGTGGTTTGCACTGTGCCACCATGCATCGGAGGGATGTGAGGATGGGCGACCTTGCTTGGGTGTGTGGTGCAAGCTGAGCAGTGCAGCGCAGCACCTTGCTTGCATGCATCATCTCACTCTTGCGCTGCGCTTTGCCCTGCACCACCTGGGCTGCAGGAGGTGGCGCGCCTGCTGACCTGCATGGCCACAATGCGCACCGCCAACCCCTCCTACCGCCCCTGCCAGTGAGTTGTGATGATGCATGCTGTAGCGTGCGGCATGTCGCACTGTTTTAGGCACGTTGTGTTGCACTCTACCGCGTGCCACAGGGAAGCGCCTGACCTGCCATCAAGTGCAAGCTGCCGAGCCGGGCGGCTTCCCTCATTCCTCCCCCCTCACCTTGGGCCATTCCTTCCTCTTTCCTCCCTGCCTGCCAGGTACGATGTGTGCGACCTGTGCGGCGCCCTGTTGGCCAGCGACATCCAGCAGCTGGCCACGCCCCACCTAACCTCAGGTGGGCGCGGCAGCTGGGTCGCCGGCGCCAGCGCTGCCTCGGTCCTTGTAGTGTGTGCCCATCTGTTGCACTGCGCCTGCCTGGCTGTTGCCGCTGCGCTGCACTTGTGGCTGCCTCCAAGCCGCCGCATTAGCCTGTCCGTGTCCAACCCTCTGCACCCCCACCCTCCCTGACCAGTCGCGTCTGCACTGGGCCAGTTCAGCTGGCCCGTGTACCAGTGCGTGCTGCCGCTGCTGACGGCGGTGGCGCAGGAGGGGGTGCGGCGTGGCGCGCTGGGCGCGCTAAGCCCGCCCGCCACCACAGCGCTGCTGGATGCCGCACTGGCCTCTGCCCGCGCCCTCAACCCGCGCATTGGGAACGAACTGGAGGCCCAGGTGGCCGGCTGGCAGGCCCAGGCCCGCCTGGCAACCGGCAACTCAATCCTGCGCTTCCCAAGTGAGGGCGCCGCCGCTCCCACCAATGTCGCCAGCGAGGCGGCGGCGGCCCCTGCACTCCACCGCACACACCGCCGCTGAGCAAGCGGCGGCCGTGCTGCAGTAGTCCGTGTGCTACAGCCACTCTGCTTGCGCCGCTGCCCCGCGGGCGCCGCTCCCAGCCACCCCTTTTGGCCTTTTCCACCCGGCCGCTGCATAAGCTATACGGCCTTTCAGCCCGCCAGATACATACAGGAGAGCCCTTTTCAGGCTTTTTCCCAGGCCGCCCCCTAGATATTGGCCCAGCTTTTGGTTCGAGCTCCAGGTTTTGCCACCGCTGCGGCCGCGAGGCCCGCCAGCCGCCCTAGGTTTTGCGTTTTTCAGTGCCCGCCCTGTGCGCCAAGTTTATGTCCCCGCCATGCCAGGCTTGGCATGCAAGCCAGCCCCTTTGCCCCTCCCCAACGTCAGTCCCTACAAGCCAGCCGCTTTCCCCTCCACACAAACGTCAGTCCCCAAGTCAGTCCTTTGCACCCAGGCCCCCCCCCCACCCCGCATGCCATTCAAGTCCATCCTACGTACATACCGCCTGCCATCGCAAGTCCCACCAACTTACGACCCTGTCGCTGCTGCTCTTGCTGTGCCTCCCCGCCTGCCTGCGCTGTGCTCTCCAGCTCCCAACGATTTCCATCTGTCCGCCTGAAAGAAGGCCGATGCCACGCATCCAATCGAATCAAATCCATCCCACCACACCCTCCGACATCCCAACCCCTGTTGCCATGCCCCCTGTTGCCCTTCCACCACTGTTTCTACCTGCATTCGTACCCTGCCCTGCCCTGATACCCTGCCCCGCACACATGCGTTTGCCACCAATTGCCGCCCTTTTGCGTGCGCTGTGCCTCCCCGCTTCTTACGTCAGTCCACGCCTCGCTCAGATGAGTGCCAGCTTTTCTCATTCGCGCCCCTCAGAACCTTTGATCCCCCCTTTCGTTCTCCCTTCGGCTGAGTGACAATCCCATGCGCAGCCAGTTGAGGCTGCTTGCTTGTTGTAAATGTGGGAAAGGATGCGATACGCCAGGGATTCTCCAGTTGCGACTTGGGGCATACCATCCTGCCATGCCATGGCTGCACCGTGCACCACCAGCTGGTCATACAAGTGCAGACTTGGCCCTGCATAAACTCTGAACAGTCCCAAGCCTGGACGGGCATGTGTTTTGCGCATGCACGGCTGCCCGCACTTGCGCCAGCGGACCTGCCCCGGCAGCTGCGCTCCGCATGACCAGACAGACAGGAGCCGTCTGACAAAGAGGCAACCGCAGAGGCCTTCTGGGCATTGGGATCGTGCACAATTTAATACTACTCCGCTTGCACAGCTACAGGCTGCTACCTGCAAGGGTAAGCGGACGGCGTCTCGACCTGCGCCTCTCTGTTGTAGGCGGCGGCCATCGCAGGCCTGTCATCAAAGCAGGTAGGAGCTGAATTGCGCCTAGAAGAGCCGTGCGCCGCCCTGTCGGGGGGTTTGCGGCCCCACCTCCTCTCGCCCGCCTGCCGACGGCTGCCGCGCACACATGCCTCTTCCCATCCTTCACGCCCCAGTGGTGCAGCAGCCCGCCACCCCGCCTGAGCAAGCCTGGAAACTCGTCCTACAATGCTACGGAGCGCGCGTGTCCACTGCGCTGCCCTGGCGCTGCTCGCGGCCCTTCTGGCGCCGCTGCCCGTGCCGGTGCGCGCAGCTCCCCAGGTGGCTGCCGCGTCTGGTGCACCGGCGTTTGCGGCGGCTGTGGCGGCAGCAGGCCGTGCTGGCGGCCGCCTGACGATTACTGGTTACCATTTGGAGGGAGAGTCGCAGCCAGACACGCTCGAGCTCGAGTCGTTTGAGGTGAGCAGGCATTGTGGCGAGCTATAGCTAGTAAGGCATGTGGCTGTAAGTTCCACTTCCAGTGGGACAGCAAGGCGTTCACCATGGGAGAGCAATGCCAGCGGGTTTCCCTAGCTGGGCGCCCCATAGGGGAGCAGGAAGCTGTCCGTGCTTGGCGGTCACCTCTGCCTGGGCTGCCGTGCCAGCAATAGTAGGCCCCGCATCCGCTTCTAAGCGGGAAAGGCCACATACCACAGGCAACTTCACTGCCACCCACCCCTGCTGGGCCCTCCACAGGTCTGGCACCCAAATGCTGTAATCGAGGTGCAGTCGCGTCCCAACGCGCCGCCCCAGCGCCTGCCCAGGCCCGCGACCCGATACTTCAAGGGCTACATTGCCGGCAAGCCACAGTCGTCCGTGCTGCTCTCGGTGCGGACATGGCAAAGGGCCACAATGCAGCGGGCCCGCCGGCCGGGCTGGCTTCAAACTGAGCGTGCACGCAGCATCTCGTTGCATGTTTGCCATGCTATGTACATGAGCTTTGCATGGCAGCTGCGTCACGCTTCCGCCACTCTGTCCCCTGAGCTTGCAGATCCGCGCCAATGGCGCTGTGGCGGGCATGGCGGTGCACGGCAACGTCTCCTGGGCGCTTGGCCGGCCCGGCGGTCCCACTGCCGCCGCTGCTCCTCTGCGATCCCACAAGGCAAGAGCAGCAGAGCGCTGCAAGTGCTGCAGTAGTTTGACTGCCTGCCAGGGGAGCATGGTTGCCAGCATCGATCCAGCACATCTCCATCAGCATTTCAACATTCCAGGATGCTTTACCGGCAGTAGGCCCGCTCCCTCCCACCCATGCCATCAACTCACAATGCCGGCGCCCACCTGCAGGCGCGCGCAGCAGAGGCTGCCGGCCGGCCGCCCTTCCGCTGTGGCGTGCATGGCACGAGCCTGCGGGGCCGCCAAGCACAGGTGCCTGCCACAAGCGTGCCCAACCAACGCAAGCTGCACCAGGTGAGGGCGAGTGGGTACGAAGGGGTGCACAGGGCCGCCTTTATGTCTGGTTGTAGGGTGGTCAGATGGAGGCAGGGAGCAAGCTTACAGGGTTGTCATCACTGCACTGCTCTGGTACACTTAGCCTCCCTCTCCATCCACGCGGCCTTGCAGTCCATCGTGGACAAGCCATACCAAGTGAGCATTGCGCTGGAGACGGACGCCGAGTTTTACAACCTGTTTAAAAGTGGCGCCGCCGCCACCGACTGTGAGAAAGAGAAAGTTGGCTCGCAGTTGCATGGTGTGCAGCGCGCATGGCAACGGTGGATGATGCCGGATGTCCGGATGATGTTGCGCAGATCGGGGGGAGCATGCATCTCATGTCGGAAGCCTGGCTGGAATGTGCGGCTGGTTGGTCCTACTCCCTGACTCACTGGGATCCGCTTCCACCGGGCGTTTTCCTGCAGATGTTGGCGATCTGATTGGATGTGAGCCAGAGAGGCAGCATTGCTTGCCGTGCTTGCGGACAGTGGGGGGCACCGCTCGTTGCTTGCTCCTGTTGCATGCCATGCGGAGGCACACTTTGCTTGCAGCACCTGCACCGCCGAGAGCAACATCTGTAGGCACCCTGAAATGGTGACCTGCCGTGCAGATGCTGATGTGGTGTACGGTCGTGAGATAAACACGGACATGCTGATCAGTAAGCCATGCTATTCAATTGTCCATAAACTGCTTTGAAATGGAGTGTTGGCCCACTCAGGTGAGGCACCCTCACTAAGGTCCTTCTTGCTGGTTTGCAACGCCTGCTGTGCTGCTGAATCCCCCTTGCAGGCTACCTGCGGCTGTGGAACGGAGGGGTGGCAAGCGACCCTTGGAGCACTACTACGGATGTGGGCCGGAGCCTGGATGAGCTGCAGGCGCACTGGAATGCTAAGATGCAGGTAAGACTAGCTCGGCAGACAGCCGGCGGGAGGTGGGCAGGCCTGCATCATGCGTACAGCCGCTCTGGCAAGACAGCTACCCAGAAGAGCTGACACCTATTTAACCCGAACTGCCGCCAAACTGATGCGCAGTCAACCCCGCGGACCGTGACGCACATGCTGTCTGGCCAGCAAAACGGCGGTGGCATCGCGTACATTGGCGTGCTGTGCGACTGGTACCGCCGACCTGCATCCAACTATGCTTACGGTCGGTGAAGCAGTGCGTGGCGGCACGTGTGTTGCACAAGGCTGCAGAGATAGCTGGCGTTTGCTTTGCAACTGCGAGGTTGCCCACCGTCTTTACGCTAGCTTGAACTGCATGCTTGTGCATAGCATCCCTGCCTGTGCTCAACTCATTTCACTCGTTTCCCACTGCACTGGCGCAGGAGTGACAGCCAACCTCAACGGCCGCTTTGCATGGGACGAAAACCAGGTGTGCATTTTCCTTTGATTGTGCCACTGCTGCACCTGGACGGGTGGCACGCGCTGCATGTCCTGCCAATGCATGCCACACGGTTTGACCGCTTGCTCTCTATTACTGTGCAGGCACACAACCCAACTGCCTTCGGCTGGGATGTGCAATCGGTGCTCCATGGTGAGGCCCTGCTGTGCATGCTGTGCAAAGCAGGCAGGGCATTGCTTCCTATGAGGGGCAGTGGAAGCGAGGGAGCATGGCGCTGCGTTCATTCAAGAGCAAACGTGCTGCTCAGCCACCAGTTTGGCTGGCCATCCCTGCAGAGCTGGGACACAACTTCAACAGCCCGCATACGCAGGTGAGCTTTGCTGAAATCCTGCAAAGAGGCCAGCGCAGCCACTAGAGCGAGAGCATGCTGTTGCGGCGAGGCTGTGCCATGCACACTGTGCCAACTGCATCACCTATTTATCCTCAGTGGCGTTTGCCTCGATGCTGCCCTGCTCCCACTGCGCAGGACTATTGCGGCATCGGCGGCAACCCCAACACAGTTGACAACGTGAGCAAGGGGCTGCACCCCTGCCTGCATGCGCACACAGCAGTGCTCTCCTCCCAATGGCAGCGCGTCAAGCTGTGCATCCCAGCTGCCCCCAAGCCTGCCGACTCTGCCACCACCCTCCTTTGACTGCTCGCAGTGCGTGCCAAGTGGCAGAGGCTGCAGCCAGGCACAACAGTATGTGCTGCCCACCTGCACCGCCACCCCAACCGCGTTTGGCGGCGGGCCAGGCACTCTCATGAGCTGTGAGTGTGCTGGGCGAGGTGGCTGCTAAGCCAGGTGGCTTTTTGAGGGGTAGATGCACATTGCCAGCATGGTGCGGGCTACATTCCTGCTACACGTGCTGCCGAGTGTGCTAAGAACCGACGGTTGCCGCCTTGTGAGGTGGCCGCGGTGCCGTGCACCTGACCCTGCCCGCTGGCTTTTCCAACTTTGCCCGCAGACTGCCACATGCTGCGGGGCGGCTCCAACAACGTTGTGCGTTTCAAGGCCGTCCACCTGCCACGCTGCCCATGCATGCACTGCGTGGTGGCACATGTGCATCAGTTTGCTGCGGGACAGCTCAAGCTGCGAGCTCAGGAGGTTCTTCAGCCAATCAAATCCCTCCTGCACTTCAAGCCCCTAAGTTAGGGGATGCCCGCCCTGTCCATGGCTGCAGGCTCTCACTTTTGGCAAGAACCACCCGTGCGGCAACGCCCCCGGGCGAGTGGTTGACGTCATGCGCGCCCACGTGGCCACCCAGGCACAGCAGTACCCCAGCTGCCTGGTTTCCGGAGCACCGCTGCCCACTCCCGTGCCCTCGCCCTCGCCTTCACCCAAGCCTTCGCCCTCGCCTGCACCTGCGCCGGTGAGAGGCGTGGCGCAAAGCGCTCGGATGGGGTGACTGCAATAGCAGGGGTGCAGCTAGCTAGCTATAGCAGGAGCTCGTATGCGGCCTCCTGTGGACTTGCCTGCGCCACTGACACGTGCACACACATGCGCTGCCTTTCGCCCTTCACCTCCAGGTGGGCTCCTGGGGCCGGCCCATCGGCATCGCGACAACCTGCAGTGGCGGAATCTGCAGGTGGCAGTCTTCTACTGGGTTCAACGTGAGAGCGGCACTGAGCCACCGGCTGGGCTGCCACGGCGGCACAGGGAGCGGAGTGCCTGGCGTGCAGCTGCAGGCACATCTAGCGTGCTGCTGGCGACGTGACATGTCCACAGCCTGGCATCCGCAGCCTGGCAGCGCACACACTCTCGCCAAGCACTCAAAGCACTCACCTCTGCCCTGCCTCTGCTGCAGCGCTTCTTCAGTGGCACGTGGCCGGCCGCATGCAGCTACTCTTCACGCCCAGCCGTTGTGTTCCGGTGAGCAGCGTACAGGAGCATCTGCTCTGATATTGGCATGTCAGCACCGCCTGCCGGTGCACTGTGCTGTGCTCCAATAGGTGCCATGTCATGTGGCGCTGCTGCCTGCCACACTCTGCTCACCCACATGCACCCTAAACGCCTGTTGGCCAGAGCTGCTCCTGTGTGTGCTGCAGCTGGTACTCTGGCACCAGCGCCAGCTCCTTCATCTTCTCCTCCTGCTCCTACACCGTGGTGCGTGTGTATAATTGTGGTACACAGCATGTGGGACGTAGCGTGTGGGACGCAGCATGTGGGACGCAGCATGCAATGGGTGCCCATCACCTCGCGCCTGGTGCCTGGTGCCTGCTAGGTCTGACCACGTAAGAAACAGCTGCCTCGTGCTTGCAGAGATGCTTGCCCCATCGTCGCTAGACAAGTTGCAGAGCCTGTCGCCAAAACAGCTCACAAACTGCTGTCCACCTACCTCGCAGGGCGATGCCGCTGTGAGCGTCCTGTCATCACCAAATTCCAGCCGAGGGCCATGGCAGTGCGTGGCCAGGAACGACTACGGCGGCTGCCCCGACACAGGCGCCTTCCGCATCCGGCTGTCCGTTGTGGCCAGGCGCTACTGTGAGTCGGATCGGGATGCCATGAAAGGGCCAGAACAACCCTTTAGAGCTGGTGCCCCACCTTGCCTTCCCGTGCATGCGTGAGTGGGTTGAAAAGTGGTACCTAACTGTGCCTTCAACGCCGGCCTCCCGCCGGCCTTTTCCGGCATGCAGACTTCTTCGCAGTTGTGCCAATCACGCCCAGCAGCCCGCCTTGGGTGCGCCCGCACCTGACTGTCTACACAACTGCCACAACCGGCAAGCGCTGACCCAAGCGAGCATGCAGCACCTGACTGTCTACACACTCGCCACAACCGGCAAGCGCTAGGCTTAGGCGAGCAGCCAGCGAACCTCCACCAAGGTCTGCTTCTACCAAGAAATGCCTGAAGGCCTTCTTTTTGTTTCCTTCCGATGTCGAAGCGATACAGTTTCTACATTTTGAGACGTCGCACTTGCGAACTGTCCTTTTGCGTTCGGGTATCTACATGGTTCCCCTGCCTCCACTCCTCTCCATCACCCAAGCATCACTGCCGCGCGGCAAGCACGGCATTCGTTCACCCCCCTCATCGCCTCTCAATAAAACCTACACATCGCCCATCGCCACCTGCACACGTTTTTGTCAGCTGATGCACGCATTCATTCCTGCCTGAGGTGAGGGCCTCACCCCCCAATCCCCGCCATCCCACCCCACTTTGAACACCTCATGGTTGCATCACCCGCCACCCACTCACCTTGCCCCTTGCTGCGCCCCTCTTCACCCGTTGATCACCCCTTGCCAACCTGCCCTACCCCTGCTGTACCCGTATGTATTAGTTCTCTGAATACGTTCCCCACTTCATTTGTTCCACTGTTTTGAGCTGCCGCTAATAAGTGCACCCCAACGCTGTGCCGGCTTTTCTGGCCGAACGCCAGCTGCCGGCTGCTGGTGCCGATGCTGGCACGCATTGCACCCGGATGCATGCATGCTGCTGTGAGAAGACACACACTAGCGCTTTGCACGTGTATGTAACGATTGATGTTTGACATCACCTGAGGGTCTCCTGGTTGGCACCGCGGCTGCCTGGCAGTGTGCGTCTGTCCCACCAGTGGTGGCTCCCGCTGCTCGACGCGTCCGGCTGCTCAGCAACGCTTGTAGCGTGATCAAGGTTGTCAATGACATGCCATCGAATACAGAGACATGTCTTGAAAAGCTGCGGCTATGAACGCAGGCCTGCATGCATCGGAACATGCAGAATGGCGTGGCTGCACAGCCGTGCCGTGGCGGCTGGCAGCGCGGCATGTAGGCGAGGGGCAGACAGCTTGGGTGCATGGCTCCACGTTACTGACCTGTTGAAGTTGCAGATCAACTCGGCAAAGCCCGCTTCCGGGCTGCAGAAGGCCCGATGGGCCCCTTTTTGCCGCCTGCAGCGCTTGCGGCCGAGTTGTCGCGGCGCTCAAAGCTGCTCGATGAAGCCACGGAGCAGCACGAGGTGCGTGGCTGCGGCGAGCAAGCACGGGTTCGCTTGCGGGCCATCACCGCACGCCGCGCCCATCCCGCTGTCCCATCGATGTCGCAGAAAGCCGTGGAGGCGCTGGTGCGCGCTCAGGCCCGTCTGGATCACTCGCGCAATGGCGCCGCCGCCAAGGCTGCCGCCGCCGCCGCTGCCGCTGCCAAGCGCTCCGATGTCGATACAGAGCTGCAGGTGCGTCTGCACAAACCCTGAAGAGTCTGTCAGAAGCCATTGCTGCTGTTATATTGCAGGTATCGTGCCAGTCCATGCTTGCAGCGCCTCCGATGGTGCATCATTTCCCGACATGCCGCCATGCCCGCCTGTCTGCCGGCACGACAAATTGCGACCCACCCTGCTGCTGGGCTTGGTTGCACTTGCACAGCTGAAATGCCCACACACTGTTCAAATTCCATTCCCTATTCAGGTGGCCAAGTACATGGCGGAGTATTGGGCCAGCGCATGGGAGCGGAAGGAGGGGGAGGCCGCAGAGGCGGCCGCGGCGCTGCATCGTGCCGAGGTGGGGCGGGCTCTTCGTGCTAGACAACGGGGTTGCGGTCTGCAGAGATGATGAGAATGAGATGGCAACCTGGTGCTGGATGGTTGTTGGGAACTGCACTGCTACGGCACGCATGTATGGCAACCAGGCAGTTACCTGCGGCACCAAATAGGCTAGCGCTGTGCATGTGCAGCCCCACCCAGCTTGCCCTTGCCCTCGCCTTTTATGCTTCTGCCCCCTCAGACGGAGCTGCGGCAGGCCAAGTCCGCGGTGGAGGCTGTGCGCAAGCAGACGGCTGCTGTGATCGAGGCCAAGGAGGATGCTGATGCACATTTGGCAGCTGCCACAGCCGCCCTGGAAAAGGCGCAGAAACGGGTGGCAGAAGCAGAGGCAAAGGCGAGGGAGGATGCAGAGCGTGCAGCAAGGCAGGAAGCCGCCGCTCTGCAGGCCACGTTGGCTGCCGCGCAGGCGGCAGCAGCGGCAGCAGCGCCGGTGGCAGCGCCTGCACAGGCGGCGGCGCCGGCTGCCGGAATCCAAGCGGCTCAGGCTGCTGCTGCCGCGGCGGCGGCGGCAGCGGCCGGCATTGAGCCTGCCGGGCCGGCAGCGCAGCAGCAGGCAGCGGCGACAGCACCAGCAGCAGTTGGAGGAGCGGCACAAGCGGACAAGCCAGAGGGTGGCAAGCGGGGCCGCAGCAGGAGCGGCAGCCGGGGCGGCCGACGGCGCCGGCGCAGCGGCAGCAGCAGCGGCAGGAGCAGAAGTCGCAGCAGAGAGCGGCGGCGCAGCGGCCGGGCGCGCAGCCGCAGCAAAAGCAGGCAGCGGCGGCGCAGCCGGAGCCGGGAGAGGCGGCGCAGCAGCAGGGGCCGCAGCAGGAGCCGCAGCCGCGACCGGCGCCGCAGCGACGGCGGCAGCAAGCGGGAGGAGCGGCGGCGGGTTGCCTCACTTGGTGGGCGCAGCGCACGCGGTCGCAGCCGCAGCCCTGGCGCACAGAATGGCCGGCGGCAGGGCAGCAGGAGCCGCAGCAGGGGACCGCGCAGCCCGGCGGCGGAAGTGCGGGTGCCGTTAGGGTGAGGAGGGCAATGCTGAGTTTGTTGGTTCTTCTGCCCTGCCTGCCGTGTTTCCCTGTTCAGACTTGTTTTCCTTGCTCAGCAGACAGGCATTGCGAGAGACACACTGCGAAGGGACTGCAGTTGAATCATTACGCCACCCTTTCCATGCTGACTGCCCAGCCACCTCCCAACCCAGTCCTATCCTGTGACTCGACCCCCCCATGCTTCTCTGCCGCAGGCTGCTGCGGCACTTTGAGGATGCGCTGGTGGCGTGCCTGGAAGCGCGCCGCCCGCCCTTCAACGTCAGCTTCATCAACGACCGGTGGGTGCAGCTTCGAAACTAGCCCGTGTAGCTCCACTCTCATGAACATTCCTGCTTGGTCAGTGAGCTGTGCATGATCGACCGAGCAGCGCTGTGCATGCTGCGCATGATATGCATTGTGCAACTTCCTCGTGGGCTGCCCGCTCAAGCAACCCCTCGTTTGTTGCCGAAGGCATTGTGTAGTTGACCGCTGCTGCTCTGCCTGCTCCCCGCAGCATGAAGCGCCTGAACCCGCGCTGGAACTGCCAGGCAGACCTGGGTGAGAGCGGATGTCGGTTGGTTGGTCGATGGTCTGTGCTTGCAGCGGCTCCACGCAAGGCGGCATTTGTGGACGTCCACTGCACTGAAGGCCCATCTTTGCGACCACAGCGGTTTGCCTTGCCATGGGCCTGAACCGACCATGTTGACACCGCCCTCGTCCCGCAGGCTGCTCCTTCTCGCACCTGTGCCAGCAGCTGCAGCGTGACGGCGTGCTGCAGCTGCTGCGCAGCAGTGACGGCACGTGGGAAGTGTCCGGCAGCCGGCTGCAGGCGCGGGCACGGCCGCCCGGCGGGCCGCCGCCGCAGCGCCGCTCGCCGCCGCCAGCAGCAGCCGGGGGCGGCGACCGCTGGGTCATGGGCTGAGGGATGGTAGCTCGTGCAGTGTCTGTGGGCGTTGCCCATGTTGTAACAGACCGCTGCAATCACAAATGCATGAAGGAGGCATCCGGGCGGCGCAACTGTGCAGGCCGGGCGGCATGCCGCGGCATGACGGGGCACGGCGGCGCGCTGCCCAGCGTTGTGGGGGCCGCCATCGCATTCCAGAGGCGTGATCAACTTGCCGCTTACTTCTTCACTGCGTCTGGTGGGCCTGCAAGCCTCCCTTTCACTCGCTCGGCTCAATCACTCGGCCAGCGACCGACCTTCTGCGGCTTCTGTGATCCCCCCAGTCTCGTAAAGGCGTACCGGTTCCCAGATCACTTCCAGCGGCGGTCGCGGGCGCTGCAGGGCTCGGCGAGCGAGGGCCATGGCGCGGCGCTATGACTCGGTGAGCGGTGTGGATCGGCGATCGGGCCTGCCCGGGGGCTCTGAGCGCTCACACAGGCTGCAGACGCCTCCCGCTCACGCCTGCCGCCGCCTGTTGCCGCAGAGGACGACGATTTTCAGCCCCGAGGGGCGGCTATACCAAGTAGAGTGAGTGCGACGCTGCCCGCTTGCTGCCGCTGCCCACCGCCTTGCCCGCCGCCAAGGGCCGACCGCCGCCGTCGCTCATGGTGCCTTCCACTTCGCTGCTCGCAGGTATGCCATGGAGGCCATTTCCAATGCCGGCTCGTGTGTGGGCATCCTGGCCAAGGACGGCGTGGTGCTGGCGGCAGAGAAGCGCATCACTAGCAAGGTGCGGCAGGCGAAGGGTGGCTGGTAGGCTCTCGCCTGTGCTGCTGCTGTGTGGTGCTGCTCCGATTGCGGCTGCCGCATGTCTGTGCTGCAAAAATTGAATAGCTGTTGCCGGCATGCTCCCGCCACCTTTCGCGCCTGCATGCCAGGTCTGGTCAAATCAACCGCCCGCCAGTACGTCCCAGCCCCCCCTCACTCAACGCCACCCGCCGCTCCCCTCTGCACACTTGCAGCTGCTGGACAGCCAGGCGGTGGGCGTGCGGCGCGAGAAGATGTACCGCCTGGATGACCACATTGCCTGCGCGGTGAGGGTTGTTGTTGTGGCTGTCCCCACCCTACACACTTGTGCTTCTACCTTGCGCTGTTGGTCGGCGCACAGGACCGCCAAAGCCATGTCTGCTTGAATTCCCTTGCGTTGCTACAGGCACAGCACACGGCTGCGCACTGTCTTTGCCCCCTGCTGCGTCTCCTACCAGTGGCGGGCACGATGCGGACGCTAATGACCTGTGCGCTTGCTCACCACTCTGTCTTTCTCCCCTCAGGTGGCGGGCATCACCGCGGACGCCAACATCCTGGTCAACTCGTGCCGCCTCGCAGCGCAGCGCTACCTATTCACCTACCAGGTGCGGGGCAGGGTGCTGGTTGCTGCAGGAACTGGCACGCTGAAGGGCGGCAGGAGGGCCGCAAAGCTGCCTGCGCCCGCATCGGGTGATGGCGGCCAGCTGACGTGAGCAGTTATGTCTTGTTGGCAGCTGCTGATCGGACAGGAATCCCAGCTGAGGTGCCCTGCCCACCCGCTGCCCCTTACTTCCCCTCCCAGGAGCCGATGCCGGTGGACCAGCTTGTGCGGCAGCTGTGCGACACCAAGCAGGTGCGGCTGCAGGGGCTGCAGCGCAGCTGAGCATGGCGCGGTCCAGTACATATGGAGCAGGAAAGCTCTGCTACTGTTTGGCGCATGAGGGGTGTCGATTGTGAACAGCATCGGCCGTCCCCTGCCACCGCACTTCCACCGCTCACGGCTGCTGCCACCAGTGCTGTTGACACTGCTGCTGCCGCGATCCCCCGTCTGCAGGGCTACACGCAGTATGGCGGCCTGCGGCCATTCGGCGTCTCGCTGCTGTACGCGGGCTGGTGAGCTGCAGCGGAACAGTGGCCGGAGGAAGCGAATCAGTGGCTGCAGCCTGGGGCAGCAGCAGCAGCACCAGTAACACCAGCAGAGTCCAGGCCAGCCGACCCGCCTACTTGGGATCCCAGCCTTCTCACCTGTCCCTCTCCCTCTGCTTCGTTTTGCCTGGCTTGCCGCAGGGACAAGCAGCGCGGCTTCCAGCTGTACCAGTCCGACCCCAGCGGCAACTACGGCGGGTGGAAGGCCACAGCCATCGGCGCCAACCACCAGGCAGCCACCAACGTGCTGCAGGTGGGGTGGGGCGGGGCGGGGCGGCTGGGGCGGGCTGTGGGGCGGGCAAGGGTAGCTGCGGCTATGACTAATGCAGCCTGCCTGCACTCTCACTTCGAAAGGTTTCCGTGCTGGCACTGGCTTGGTGGACAGCAGCAGGGCCGGTTCCTTGCGCAGCCCAGCCGGCCAACACGCAATGTATGTACTCACTGCAAGCTGTTCACTTTCACTTTGCCACTGTTCCTGTGCAGGGTGACTACAAGGACGACCTGTCGCTGGAGGAGGTGAGCACCAGAGCCAGCCCCTCGGCTCTTTAGTCAATCGCTGGGCTGTGCGCTGCGTTGTGCATTGGCAGGCCTGCTTGGCGGATGTGCTGCAAACTGCGTGCCTGGCGACACGTGTGCCATTCTTATCATCCCTGTTGACCAAGCCTGGAGATTGAGTGTACAGCCAGTTGCACTGCCTAATTGTGCCTCTTGTCACGCCCCGCACCTCCTCCCAGGCCATCAAGCTGGTGGTCAAGGTGCTGAGCAAGACGATGGACAGCACCACGCTGAGCCCCGACAAGGTGGAGCTGGCCACGCTCAGCCGCGACGAGGACGCTGGGCAGGTGGGCATGGGTGTTGATACCCGTTGCTTCTAAGCCGAATGACGGGCTTGGTTCAGTTGTTTGTGAGGTTTGCCACGCTCAGCTGGGACAAGGACGCGGGGCAGGTGGGCAGGGGCACAAATGCTGCTGCTAAGTTGGGGCGGCCTCTCGGCTTGTACAGCCGAGCCGGCATGTTGCGGAACATGCACTGCAGCGCATGAGCAAGGTGTTGATTCCTACGCCCAGTTGACTGCCTCTGTGTGTGCAGGTGGTGTACAAGATGTACAAGCCCTCGGAGCTCAAGCCGGTGCTGGAGGCGGTGAACGAGGAGATGACCAAGGAGAAGGAGAAGGAAAAGAAGTAGAAAGGATCAAGCAGGAAAGGCATCTGAGTTTGTTAAGCCTGCGCGGCCTTGTGAAATGTCAACTCACGGGCGCACTTCATGTTTGGAAGGTTGGGCGCCGGCGGCCCTGTTTGATGTTGCGCCCTGTGGCTGCACGGCCGCACAACTGTAACTGAAAAACCTGCGTGTGCCATCTCTGGACCATCAGCATCCTCGATGAAGCGAGTGGGCTGGCACGATGGCCGGCATGCGGGGGTGCAGCACAGCGGCAGCGCTGGCGGCGGCAGGACGGTGCTTTTCCTGCGCCTTTGCAAGCATATTCATTCAAATTGCTACCCATATTGGAGCCCTATTAGGGCATGGGAGCGACCAAAACTCAGCGGCCGGCGGGCTCGGCGGGAGGGAAGAAGGAGGGGGCAGCCCCCGCTGTGCCCGAGGAGAAGGAGGGGCGCGCCGCGAAGAGGCGAGTAAATCCTATGCGTTGCCGGCCTCCTCCGTGCCGCAGAGCTCGCTTTCGCCCTGTTGCCTTTGCCTGCGCTGCGCCGGAGGCCTCATCGACCGCCGCATCGCATACCTTCGGTGCCACCATGTGGCATAACAGCGCCGCCACGCAGCGCCGCCCTGCCACCGCTCTGCAGGCAGCGCCTCGATGCGGAGCGGCAGCGCCTGCCCGCCTGGTCGGCCCGCGACAAGCTGGTTGAGCTGGTGAAGGACAACCAGGTGCTGGTGGTCATTGGAGAGACCGGCTCCGGCAAGACCACGCAGGTCAGTGCAGGGCGGGGCAGAAGGGGGGAGAGCAGGGGGACGGCACGTGGGCTGCAGCGGTGTGCCGCTCTCGCTGCCGCCGGCATG